>Ga0079306_1000374_pt1 | contig 42961 bp, 32 predicted proteins | sample Methanotroph_Enr_FD_79181 | JGI IMG/M metagenome (GOLD analysis project Ga0079306, IMG submission 79181) | Enriched soil microbial communities from Old Woman Creek wetland in Ohio, USA - Methanotroph_Enrichment_5 | ecosystem: Environmental > Terrestrial > Soil > Wetlands | place: USA: Ohio... | reverse complement strand
TCCTGCTCGACGAAGCCGAGGTTCTTCTCCGACAGCAGCTCCCGGCTGCCCACATTGGACGTCATGATGATGATGGTGTTCTTGAAGTCCACCAGGTTCCCGAAGGCGTCCGAAGCCTGACCGTCGTCAAAGATCTGCAGCAGGATGTTGATCAGGTCGGGATGGGCCTTCTCGATCTCGTCGAAGAGCAGGACGCAGTACGGGTTCCGCCGGATGCGGTCCGTGAGCATGCCACCCTCCTCGTAGCCCACGTACCCCGGAGGGGCCCCGAGCAGCTTCGAGACTTCGTGCTTCTCCATGTACTCGGACATGTCGAAGCGGATCATCTTCTTGGGGTCGCCGAAGAGGAAGGCGGCCAGGGTCTTGGCCAGCTCCGTCTTGCCGACGCCCGTGGGCCCCAGGAAGAGGAACGATCCCATGGGACGATTCGGATTCTTGAGGCCGGTCCTGGCGCGGCGCACGGCGCGGGCCACGGCGCTCACGGCCTCGGGCTGGCCGATGACGCGCTCGTTGAGGCGGCCCTCCATGTTCACCAGATTGGCCTTCTCGTCGCCCTTCAGGGCGGTCACGGGGATGCCGGTCCAGCTGGCGACCACCTCCTCGATGTCCTGCTCGGACACCTCGGGGAAGCGGGCGTAGTCCTCGTCCGACAGTTCGGTGCGGTCCTTCTGGATCTCCTCGCGGAGCTGCAGCTCCCTCTGGCGCAGCAGGACGGCCTTCTCGAAGTCGCGGCTGAGCACCGCCTCGTTCATCTCGTTGATGACGCGGTGCAGCTCCTCCTCCGCCTGCAGGGCCTCTCCGCCCCCGCCGCCGGGTCCCACCCGGAGCTTCACCCGGGCCCCCGCCTCGTCCAGCAGATCAATGGCCTTGTCGGGCAGGAAGCGGTCCGTGATGTAGCGGTTGGACAGGTAGACCGAGGCCTCCAGGGTCTTCGCGGCGTAGCGCACGCGATGGAACAGCTCGTAGCGGCTGCGGATGCCCTCCAGGATGCGCAGGCTCTCCGTCTCGTCCGGCGGGTTCACCGTGACGGGCTGGAAGCGCCGCACCAGGCTGCGGTCCTTGTCGATGTACTTGGCGTACTCCTTGTGCGTCGTCGCGCCGATGCACTGGATCTCGCCCCGGCTGAGGGCCGGCTTGAGGATGTTCGCGGCATCCAGGCTGCCCTCGGCCGCGCCCGTGCCGATGAGGCTGTGGATCTCGTCGATGAAGAGCACGACGCTGGGATCCTTGCTGGCCTCGGCGATGATGGACTTCAGGCGCTCCTCGAACTGGCCGCGGTACTTGGTGCCCGCCACCACCAGGCTGAGGTCCAGGGCATAGATGCGCTTGTCCTGGAGGCTGGGGGGCACCGCGCCCTCGTGGATCTTCTGGGCCAGGCCCTCCACGATGGCCGTCTTGCCCACCCCCGCCTCGCCCAGCAGGATCGGGTTGTTCTTGCGGCGGCGGCTGAGGATCTGGACGATCCGCTCCACCTCCTGCTCCCGGCCGATGAGGTTGTCGAAGATGCCCCGCTCGGCCATCTCGGAGAGATTCCGGGCGAATTCGGAGAGGAGCGGGTGCTCCTTCTTCTTCTTGGCGATCTTCTCCTCCTTGGTGCTCTCCAGGAGGATCTCCTTCGCCGCGATCAGGTCCGCGCCGGCCTCCTTCAGCAGGCGGCCCGCCAGGCAGGTCTCCTCCTTGAGCATGCCCAGGAGGAGGTGCTCGGCCCCCACGTGCTTGTGGTTCAGCTTGGCGCTCTCCGCCGTGGCGTGCTGGAGGATGCGCTTGACCTCCTCCTCCATGGGGATGTCGATGCTGGTGCTGCTGGGGGTGATCTTCTTGTCCTTGGGCGTGAGGGCCGCCACCAGGCGTTCCCGCAGGGAGCTGACCTGGACGCCCATCCGCTCCAGGAGCTGGGTGCTGGTCTTCTCCGACTCCCGGAGCAGCCCCAGGAGTAGGTGGCCGCTCTGGATGCTTTCCGCCCCGAACTGGCTCGCCTCATAGCGGGCGAAGAACATCACACGGCGGGCTTTTTCGGTGAACTTCTCGAACACGGGACACCCTTCCGGGTCATTGACGGCTCCGGAGCCGGGATGGTCCAGGCCGGTCCAACAGGGTAGCGCCATCCCGCCTCCCTGTCCCGCCCGGGTTTCAGCTGGGAATAACCCGCCCGCGCCGGTATTCTGGAGGGCCGGGAGGACGCGAACATGGGCCAGGCGAGGACGAATCTGGCGATCCTGGGCCTCCAGTGGGGGGACGAGGGCAAGGGCAAGGTCGTGGACCTGCTGAGCCCGCGCTTCAAGCAGGTCGTGCGGTTCCAGGGCGGCAACAACGCCGGCCACACCGTGGTGGTGGACGGCCAGAGCATCGCCCTGCACCAGGTGCCCAGCGGCGCCCTGCACCCCGGCTGCTTCCTTGTGGTGGGCAACGGCGTGGTGCTGAACCTGGAGGTCTTCCAGCAGGAACTGGACCGCCTGAAGGCCCGGGGCTTCGACCTGTCCGGCCGCCTGCTCCTCTCCGAGAAGGCCCACCTGATCCTGCCCCACCACATCGCCCTGGACATCTGGCGGGAGGCCCGCGCCGACAAGCTGGGCGCCAAGATCGGCACCACCGGCCGCGGCATCGGCCCCGCCTACGAGATGAAGGCCTCCCGCATGGGCCTCCGCCTGGGCGATCTGCGCCACCCCGAGCTCCTGGCGGACCGCATCCGGCCCGGCTACGAGGAGGTGCGCCTGCGCCTCGGCGATCGCGAGGGCCTGCCCTCCCTCCAGGCCATCGTGGACGGCGCCCTGAAGATCGCCGAACCCTTCCTGCCCTTCATCGGCGATGCCCAGGGACACCTGCTGGCCGCCTGGGAGCGGGGCGACAGCATCCTGTTCGAAGGCGCCCAGGCCACCCTGCTCGACATCGACCACGGCACCTACCCCTACGTCACCTCCAGCAGCTGCAGCCTGGGCGGCCTGTTCACGGGCACCGGCGTGCCCCCCAAGGCCCTGGACAAGGTGCTGGGCATCGCCAAGGCCTACACCACGCGCGTCGGCGCCGGCCCCTTCCCTGCCGAGCTGCTGGACGCCACCGGCGACCGGCTGCGCGAGGCCGGCCGCGAGTTCGGCACCACCACCGGCCGTCCCCGGCGCTGCGGCTGGTTCGACGCCCCCATCACCGCCCACGCCTGCCGGACCAACGGCGTGGATGGCCTGGCCATCATGAAGCTGGACGTCCTCGACGGCCTGGACGAGGTGGGCCTCGTGGTGGGCTACCGCACCGGCGAGGGCGGCATCACCACCCGCCTGCCCAGCTGCGCGGCCGAGTGGGCGGCCCTCAAGCCCGAGATCCGGCGCTTCAAGGGCTGGACCAGCACCCGCGGCTTCACCGACCATCGCCGGCTCCCCGCCCAGGCCCAGGCCTACCTGGAGGCCCTGGCCGAGATCGTGGAAGTCCCCATCGCCTATCTCAGCACCGGCCCCGACCGCACCGAAGGCTGCGTCTACCCCGGCACCTTCCTCGAGGCCCTGCTGGGTTGACCCGCCTTCCGTTCACAGGCACACTGGTCCTCCTGCCGTTTCAGGCACCGCAGGCCCCCGGGCAAGCACCCTGAAGCCACCGGCACGGGCCTATAGCTCAGTCGGTAGAGCAGCGGCCTTTTAAGCCGTTGGTCGCAGGTTCGAGTCCTGCTGGGCCCACCAGTTCCACCCCATGGGGCTATCGTCTAGGGGTCAGGACACCGCCCTTTCACGGCGGTAACACGGGTTCAAATCCCGTTAGCCCTACCAGCCAAACACCCTGGAGCATTCCAGGGTGTTTTCATGTCCAAAGGCAAGGGGGGTGATTTGATGATTAACGAATCCGTACCGCCTGGGCCCTCTGGGCATAGCTGTTGATGTAGGCGTTCAGGCCTTTTCCGCTCAATGCCAGTTGTTTCATCTGCTGGATATTCGCGACCCCGGCGCTGGAGCAGTCGTAGAGGTAGACGGTTCCATCGCTGAATTCGACAGTGATGGAGTCGGAGCTTAATTCGAATCCATTTATGTCAGAATGGGCTTCATCATTAACATAACGATGCATGCTATCCTCTTGAATACCTGCCGACGGGACCGATGCCGAGCCATGTCATGAAGTATTGCGTTATTTACCGAGATACTGCTTCACATCGTCAACCTTGGGACCCACCATCGCCACCGCCTCCCGGATCCGCTCCTTGGAGACGCTGAAATAGATGGCCCAGTCCCTCAGATCGTGGATCTCATCGACGTTGATCCATTCCCGGTCTTCGGGGGGGCGTCTCATCAGATCGTCAGTCACAACTCCTCCTGCGGATGGAAGCCGAGTGGAATCGGGGCTTCCCGACCAGGCATCGCCTAAGGCGAATCCTAGGCCTTTCGCAGAAACATGCCGTGGTCTTCCCCCGAACGGTCGATTCCATCGGCCGAGCGGAAGGGGCCGGAGGGTCCTCGCCCCCGTGGCGGCCCCCGCCACGCTCAACGGCCCGGGAGGCGGGCGAGATGGGATTCGTAGAGGCGGGTCAGGAACTCCATGAGGACCCACTCGTGCTCCCGGGGGTGGGTCCGGAGCAGGCGGTTGAGGTGCATGTGCGCCAGGCTCCCGGCGATGCCGGCCCGATCCACCTCCAGCCGTCCCCGGTCGAGGGCCTCACGGATCCGCGCCAGAGCTTGCAGCCCGGGGGGACAGGCCGCCCCAGGCGGGTGGGGGAACGCCGCCTCCAGTTCCTTCCGCAGGGTCCTGAACTTCAGGCCCACCTGAGCGCTCCCGGCCCCCGCACCCCCGAACTCCTCCCGGAAGCGGTCCCGGCTGGTCCGGGCCAGCGCTTTCCGCGCAGGAAGATCCAGTCCCAGGGCCGCCCAGATCCGGTCCATCCCCCGCAGTCCGAGTTGCCAGCGCGCCTCCGGCGCCGCCCCACCCGCCAGGCGATCCAGGGTCTGCTGGCTGTCGTCGTGGAACCACGCTTCCGCCAGGGCGAAGCCCTCCGGGCCCCCGTAGCGCTCCAGCTCGGGTTCGAAGGTGTCCACCTGCCATTTCCAGAGGAGTCCCTGGGCCAGGTACCCCTCCAGGTGGCCGTGCATCCGGGCCAGCAGGCCCGCGAGAAGCCGCTCGGGGAGGCCGTGGAAGCGGAGGCGGAGGTGGGGGTCCGGGTCGCGGTAGCGGAGGAAGTGCCACCGGTCCCACAGCCCCTCCGAACCCGTCGCCCGGAGCAGGGGTTCCAGCTCGACCAGGAGGCGGTCTGCGCTCGCCGGTCCGCAGTAGAGCTTGAGGGAGAGCCATTCCGAACCGGGAGCGTAGGCCCGGGGGCCGGCCCCCAGGCGCAGCGGGGGGAGCGCCCGATCCCCGGATCGGACCGCTTCGAAGGGAATGACCAGCTCGTGGGCGAAGCGCCCTTCCGGCGAGGTGACCAGGGCCTGGGCCGGCTCCGGGAACCCTTCCGTGAGGGTGAAGACGGGACGGTTGGCCACGAGGTGGTGCAGCGTCTCCACCCAGAGGATCTGGTCCAGGTCCACCCACAGGCTGTTGTCCGCATCGGTGAGCGTGACGAAGCGGGGCCAGCCCCGGCTGGCCCGCAGGGCCTGGAAGGCGCCCCACGGCTCCCCGCCGGAGCCCGCCAGTGCCTCCTTCAGTTCCCTGGCCTCCACCCGCCACCGGGCCTTGCTGAGGACCTGCCGGCCCCGGACGACCCGTGGCAGGAACGGCTGATCGGCCAGGGCCCCCCAGGACCAGCCCCCGGGGCGGCCGTCCTGGTCCTGCAGGTGCGCCAGGAACCGGTAGACGGCGGGCCCGCGCTTGAAGTTGTGGGCCGAGGAGAGGCGGGGCACCACCTCCCGTCCCAGCCGGGTCGAGGCCAGCCACACCCGGCCACCCCGCACGGTCACCTGGAGCTCCGAAGGGGGGATCGTCCGGTCCTCCGGAACGCCGGGCGCGGCCAGGAAGGGGATTTCGTAGTCCCGCAGCGCGGGCCGCGCCAGCACGTTGCCCATGCGGCCCTCGGGCACGTGGACCACCTCGGCGAACACAGCCTCCGGGCGCGCTGCCTCCTCCTTCCGCAGGTGGCGCAGGAGGGCCTCCTTCAGGTCGGGGTCCCCGGCGGCGAACCGCCCCAGCCAGCGGGCGGCGGTGGGTCCCGAGTACTGCTCCATCCAGAACTGGAACCCGCCCCGGTCGAGGGCCGACGGATCGGAGGCCGCCAGGCAGGCCAGCGCCGCGAAGGAAGGGGGGAAGGGCTGGGGTTCCGGATTCGTGAGCGCCTCCAGATCGCGGTCCTCCAGTTCCCAGATCCGCGAGGCCTGCCATCTGGGAAGCTCCGCCAGGAGGAAGCGGTCCCGCGGGGACAGCCCGCGGGCCGGAGGCGGGCGGTGGAGCGGCAGGCCCTCCAGCAGGGGCTCGTCCAGGGGGGGCTCCCCGTCGAACCCGATCCCGCTTTCCTCATCCAGCACCTGCAGGAGCGGCATCCATCGCGCCTCGTACCGGGCCGTGAAGGCCGCCCTGAACCGGGCCATGGGGCCTTCCTCCGGAGGCGGGGTCAGGCGGCGGAGCAGGTCGGCCCCCTCCTCCAGGGCCCGGCGCACCCGGTGCGACAGGCTCAGATCCTGGGCGGGACGGTAGAGGTCCACCTGGAGGACATCCCGGGTTCCGGGAGGGATCTCAAGGGCCGCCAGCGACGCCACCTGGGCCGGATAGCCCGCAGGGTGGGCGCCGAGTGGCGCCTCCGCCACGGCCTTCAGGTCCGCTTCCAGCGCGACCAGGGGCCTGGCACCCTGAGCCGTGGCTGGATGGGCCCGCAGCCGCGCCGCCACATGCCCGATGGGGTCGGGACTGGTGAGCGGCGGCTGGAGGTCCCCGCAGAGCACCTGGGCCTCGATGACCTGCTCGAGGTAGGCCCGGGCCTGGGCCTCATCCACAGCGAGGCGCCGGGCCAGGCGCACCGCCAGCTCGTCCAGGGGGAGCCCCGCCCGGGCCTCCTCGAGCACGAAATCGAGGTGCGGCGTGACCTCCACGGCCTCCAGGTGGTAGGTCCGCCCCCGCCCCTCCCCGTCCCGGCGCTCGAGGTACCGGTACCAGCCTCCGCAGGCGTGGAGGCTCGTGTTGGGGCGATGGGCGATCCCGGACCGGACGAGCGGGTCCCGCCCCAGGCGGTCCACCAGGGCCTCCAGGACGCCCCAGTCCAGCCGCACGGCCTTGCGGCAGGCCGGCCACGGCGCCACCGAAAGCCGGCTCGCGGCCCCCCAGGCGCCCATGGACACGCCCGCGAAGAGGCCGAAGGGCGTGGCGCGGTGGCTCATCCGGCTGAGGTACTTCAGCAGGGACCGCTCCACGCCCCGCGCCGCCTCGGCCTCCAGCGCGCCGCCCAGCCAGGCCTCCAGCCGCGAGGCGAGATCGGGGGAGGCCAGGGCCAGCGCCTCCCGCACCTCATCGCGGCGGACCCGTTCGCGGAGGATCCGGCGCAGGGCCCCGCGGCCCCCGCCCGGGCCCGCTCCCCTGTCCTCCAGCGCCCCGGCTTCTCCCCGGAGGGGACCAGAGGGATCGAGCGCCTCCAGGGGGAGACCCGGGCTGCGCAGGAGGAAGAAGTCGGCGGCTTGGCAGGTGGGCGGTTCAGGCATGCGCGCACGCTCTCACGGATGGGTTCCCTCCAGAAGACCATCTCCCGATCGGGCGGAACCCGGAAGCGCCGAACGGTGCCATCCGGGCGGCTCAACGGTTGAAGATGTGCTTACATACCGTTCATGGAAAGTGGTTGGTCCCCGTCCCGGAAGGGCTCAGAAACAGGTTCGCGCCCCGTGGCGCGACCTGGGAGCCCCCATGAACACCACCCTCTCCTTCCGCAGGGAATCCATCCAGCAGGCGAGCGCCACGAGCGCGATGCTGAACCCTCCGGCCGCCGGATCCGCCGAAGGCCAGGGGTCGAACCATGGCGGTAAGTGGATGCCGCCCCCGACCCTCACCACCTCCTTCACCACGCTTTAGTGAGGACCGGCGTGTGTTCGACGAGTCCAAGGAGATGGGGCCCCTGGGCTCGGCGAACCTCTGGCGATCCCTGTTCCCCCTGGCCAGGAACTGGCGGGTCATCGGCATCACCTACGTGCTCTGGGTCGCCTTCCTGGTGTACGGCCTCTGGGCATCCCATCGAATCGGCTCCGGGTGGTGGTGGGCCAGCGCGGTTTCGGCCCCACTCACGCATATCACCGCTTTCGCGTGGCTGGCCCCCCTGCCCTGGATCCTCACCCGCCGGCTCCGGGCCCCTTGGAAGTTCATCCTGGGCTTCACGCTCTCAGCCTTCTCCTGTGAAGCCATCGCCGCGCTGCTCCCGATCATCGATGCCTGGTTCCTCGCCCGGGCCGGCGTCCGGTTCAGCCTGGGCAAGGTCCTGGAAATCTACATCTCGCTCGTGGGCCCGGCCATGATGATCGTCGGGGGACTCGTCGCGGCGCGGGCCTACTCGGAAGAGCGCCGGGAGGCTTCCGAGGCCGAGGCCCAGATCGCCAAGAACCGCCTGCTCCAGGGCCAGGTCCATCCCCACGTGCTGTTCAACGCCCTGAACGGCCTCGCGGAGCTCATCCACAAGGATGCCAAGGCCGCGGAGCGCGCCGTCCGGCACCTTTCCGACCTGCTCCGGCGCATCCTGCGCGCCTCCGAGCACATGCGCCTGCCCCTCCGGGAGGAACGGAAGATCGTGGCCGATTTCCTGGCCCTGGAAGCCATCCGCCTCGGGACCCGGCTCCGGGTCGTGTGGGAATGGGATGAGGGCCTGGACGAGATCGAGCTGCCCCCCCTCCTCCTCCAGCCGCTGGTGGAGAACGCCATCAAGCACGGCATCGCGCCCAGCATTCCGGGGGGGGAGCTGGTCATCCGGGCCCGGGCCCAGGATGGCGCCGTCTTCCTGGAGGTCTGGAATTCCGGCATGCCCTTCCGGGAAACGGAGGGCAGGAACGGGATCGGCGTGAAGAACCTGCGGTCCCGCCTGGCCCTGCACTTCGGTTCCGAGGCCACCCTGTCGGTCGGTCCCTCCGGCGAGGGCACGCTCGCCTGCATCCGATTGGAGGCAATCCAAGTAGAATGCGGCCATGAAACCACTGAGGGCCCTGGTCGTCGATGACGAGCCGCTGGCGAGGGAGCGGCTGACGCGGCTCCTCCTGGAAGCCGGGTGCACGGTCGCGGGGGAGCTCGGGGACGGCGTGGCCCTGCTCCAATGGCTGAAGGAACCCGGCGAAGTGGATGTCATCTTCCTCGACATCCAGATGCCCGGCCTCAGTGGGATGGAGGTGCTGGCCGAGGTGCGCAACGGCCCGCCCGTGGTCTTCGTGACGGCCTTCTCCTCCTACGCCGTGCGCGCCTTCGAGCTCGCGGCCGCGGACTACCTGCTGAAGCCGGTGTTCGAGGACCGCCTGGCCAAATGCCTGGAGCGACTGCGCGACCGGCTGGTCCGGCCCCTCAGCCCCGAGGAGCTGAGGACCCTCCTGCCGCCTCCTGTCCGGTTTCCCATCCGGGCCGGGGACGGGGAGATCTACATGGAGCTGGATCACGTCACCCATTTCGAGCTGGAGAACGACCACGTGTGGGCCTGCCGGGGCCAGAACCGCTTTCTGACGCGCTGGGCCGCCCTGGCGGAAGTGGAGCAGGCCTTCCCGGAGGACGGGCTGCTCCGGATCCAGCGCCATCTGCTGCTGCGCCCCAGGACGGTCAAAGGCATCCGCCCCGCCTCGGTGGGCCGCATCAAGGTCATGGTGGCCCCCAAGGTGGAGCTGACCGTCAGCCGCGCCATGACCCCTCGTGTGAAGGACTGCGTGCGGGCTGGAGGGTCGTGACGCGCCTGCGCCCAGGGTGCGCCATCCGCCGCCACCCCCATCCCAGCGCCGCCGCCAGCAGCAGCCACCCGACGGGGGACCGGGCCGCGATGCGGAGATCCTGCCCGGAAGGGATGGCTCCGAAGAGGAGGTTGGCCAGGAGGAAGGCGAGGCCCAGCTCGGGCCACCCGGGGTTGGAGGTTCCGCCGAAGCGCCACAGGAAGAGGCCGAAGGCGGCGGGCAGCAGGAGGAGTGGCGCGAGGCCGATGAAGAAGGCGTTGTACCAGCGGAGGTTCGCCAGGGCCACGGAGCCCAGCACGAAGCCGCGCCCCTCGCGCCGGGGGACCACGGTGAAGCGGACGGGCCGGCCGTTGAGCAGGTGGCCCACGGCCCAGTGGCAGGCCTCATGGCAGACCGTGCCGGGCAGGGCCAGGAGGGAGAACAGCCAGAAGGATCGCCGGGCCCGGTTCAGCAGCCACAGCATGGCGGCGGTGCCCCCGAGGCAGGCCAACGCCCGTCCGTGTCCCCCGACCACCACCCTCCACCCGGAATCCATCGGAATGCGCGCCCTCGGGGTCCATTGGACCATCCCCCGGACCCGGATTCCGGGCCGGTTTCCGGGGCTAAGGGTGCCTATTCCCAACACGGGATCGCGAAATCGGGAGGGGCCGGTTTTTTCCCCTGCTTTTCTCAGCCCACCGGCTTATATTGCTCCGCAAGGAGGACCGGATGACGGATCGGCGGCAGCGGGAATCCTCGGGCTACAGCCGGGAAGCCGGCACGGAACGGCGCGCACTGCGGTCCCGGGGGGACCGCCGCAGGCACCACCGGGCCCTGCGCATCTTCTTCATCCCCCTGGATCTGCTGGTGCACAAGCTTCGCAACGGCAACCTGATCATCTAGGCGTCGGCGCCAGGGCGTCCTCGATGGTGCTGGCGTCCACCAGGCCGGCGCAGCCGTAGAGGACGGGCAGCAGCCGTTCGGGCGCGTGCGTGCGCAGGAGGCGGGCGACGAGATCCGTGCCGGCGCGGTAGCAGGGCAGGTACATGCGGCCCATCAGCGGGTGGCGGCCCCAGGGTCCCGCGAACTTGGCGGCGCGCTCCTCCGATACGAGGAAGTCGCGGCGCAGGATGGGCGCCACCTCCGCCTCGGGAAGGCCCTCCTGCCACAGGAGGTACGAGGCCTGGTTCTTCGCGTCGTCCTGGAGCAGCGCCAGCAGGAGGCCGAGGCGCAGGTCGGGGTCGGGCACCTGGTCCACGCGGGTGACGCCGTGGGCGATGAGGATGGCGTTGTTGGCGATGCCCTCGAAGAGCGTGGCGGCGCGGGTGTTCATGGTGAGCACCGAGGCCTCGAAACCCACCCGGCCCCGCCAGTAGAGGTCCTGAAGGAAGGCGAAGGTCGTGACATGGCCGGGCACCACCTCGTGGGTCACCAGCTGCTCGAACTCCGGCACGGTGATCTCCAGCGAGGCGTTGATCTCGTAGTTGGCCTCGTACTCGGGCCGGCCGTTGGGGCGGCGGGCGCGGCCCAGGTAGTTCATGGAGCCGGAGAACCACGCATCCTTGATGGGCAGGAATTCGATGTTGTCCATGGGGACGTCCCGCAGCTCCGGCGGCAGGTGCGGCCGGAGGTGGCGCTCCGCCAGGGCCGTGTAGCGGGCGATGTAGGCGGCACCCACGGAGCGCACCGAGGCCATGGGCACGCGGCGGAGGGCCCGCCAGGCGTCCACCGCGGCCAGCAGTCCCGTTTCACCGGAGGAGGGATGCCCGGCTTCCGCGAGCAGCTCCCGCACCGCGCGGCGCTTCTCCGCGGGCTGCGAGGGGGAGGGCGGCAGGCCGGTGGAGGCCAGCACGCAGCGCTCGTAGGGCACGGCCTCGCCCCTCCCCAGCTGCTCCATGGCCAGGTCCCACATCACCTCGAAGCTGAGGGCGAGGCCCGCCACGTAGCGGCCCCTCAGGCCGGGCAACTCCCGGGCGTCCGCGCCCAGGGCGGCGATGGCGCCGCGCACATCCACGTCCCCCAGGTAGGCGTCGAGGGCCGCCCGGTCCGGGGCCGGCGCGGACACGCCCCCGGTCTCCCGCAGCCGGGCCGCGGAAGGATGGGTGTAGGCGGTGGGCAGGGGGGCGTCGGAAAACCAGGAATCGGCGATGAAGCGGCCCAGGCCCGAGGGGTTCATGACATCCCCGCCCCAGAGGGTGTCCATGCCGAGGATCGCGGTGGCGACGTGCTCTTCGAAGCGTCCGGCCATGGTGACCTCCAGGTAGTGAGCATGCCACGGCGCCGTTCCGGGTGGCCGGTTCCCCCAAGGGGGTTTACCCTGGCTGCAGTTTCCCGGAGCCGAATTGCCGAACCCCGACGGGCCTAACCTCAAGGGCTTCCTGCGCGAGATCCACCGACTCGATGCGGAGGGCCGCCTGCGGAAGGCGGAGGGCCGCATCGCCGAACTGGAGCGCCGGCTGTCGGACCTCATCCTGCTGGATCCGCTCACGGAGCTGCCCAACCACCGCCGCTTCTCGGACCGCCTGTCCCAGGCCCTGCTCCAGGCCCACCGCCACCGGGGTTCCGTGGGCGTCCTCCACCTGGACCTGGACCGCTTCAAGCGGGTCAACGAGCTCCTGGGCCACGGGGGCGGGGACGAGGTGCTGCGCCAGGTGGCCCGGCGGCTGCAGGGCGCCCTCCGCCAGGAGGACACCCTCGCCTGCATGGGCGGCGACCGCTTCATGGTGCTGCTGCCGGAGCTGAAGGATGCCCTGGGCGCGACCCGGGCCGCCCAGAAGCTGCTGGAGGCCCTCCAGGCGCCCGTGCTCGCCGGGTCCCGCGAGGTGAGCCTCAGCGCCAGCATCGGCGTCTGCGCCTTCCCCCAGGACGGGCTGGATGCCGAGACCCTGCAGGTCCACGCCGAATCCGCCATGTACCGCGCCAAGGAGCGGGGCGGCGACCGGATCGAGTGCTTCACCGCCACCCTCAGCCAGAATTCCATGGAGCGCCAGGAACTGGAGCAGTGCCTGCGGGATGCCCTGCGCAACGGCGAGCTGCAGATGTACTACCAGCCCCAGTTCTTCATGGACGGGCGGCTGGCCGGCGCCGAGGCCCTGCTGCGCTGGAACCATCCCCTGCTGGGGCCCGTGCCCCCCGTGAAGTTCATTCCGCTGGCCGAGGAGAACCGCCTCATCCTCCCCATCGGCGAGTGGGCCCTCCGGGAATCCTGCCGCCAGATGGCCCTCTGGCAGGCCACCACGCCCGATCCCCTCATCCTCGCCGTGAACGTCTCCGCCCTGCAGTTCGCCCACGGGGACTGGGACGCGTGCGTGGTGAGGGCTCTCGCGGATTCGGGCCTGGCGGCCGAGCGGCTGGAGCTGGAGCTCACCGAGAGCCTCGTCATGCGCCAGGGCCATGAGGACGTGCAGCCCCTGCGCCGCCTCCGGGAGATCGGCACCCGCATCGCCATCGACGACTTCGGCACGGGCTACAGCTCCCTGGGCTACCTCCAGCGCCTGCCCATCACCACCCTGAAGCTCGACCAGTCCTTCATCGCCGCCCTCCAGTCCGAGGAGCCGGAGATGTCCTCTGAGCACATCGTCCGGGCCGTCATCCAGCTGGCCCACAGCCTGAAGCTCACCGTGGTGGCGGAGGGCGTGGAGACCGAGGGCCAGCGCGACATGCTGGAGCTCCTGGGCTGCGACTGCCTGCAGGGCTTCCTCCTGGGTCGCCCCCTGCCCGCGGATGGCTTCGAGGCCATGCTGGAATCCGTGGCGGTCCGGCGCTTCCTCGGCACCCACCGGAACCCGGAGGCGGAGGTGACGATCCCCCTGCCGCCCGTGCCCGCCTCGCCCCGGCCCCGCCGGAAGTAGTCCGACGGAATGCCCCCGGCCTGGCCGGGAAACACGCGCATGTCAGCGCTCGGCGAGGGGCTCCTCCGGCGTGCGCTCCGCCGAGAGCAGCACCACTGCGCCCAGGATGAGGGCCGCCCCCAGCCACTGCCAGGGCCCCAGGAGCTCCCCCAGGAAGAGGGCCCCGAAGAGACAGGCCCCCAGGGGCTCCAGCGTGCTCACCACCGAGGCGCGCGCCGCGCCGATGCGGGCCATGCCCGCCAGCAGCATGGGGATGGGCAGCAGCGTGCCCACCACGGCCAGCCCCAGGAGGGGGCGCCAGGCCTTCAGGGCCAGGGCGGGCTCCCAGCGGTGGGTGGCCAGGGCCAGCGCGAGGTACAGGAGGCCCGCCGTGCCCATGATCCAGGCGCTGGCCACCAGGGCCGGCACGCCCTTCTGCAGGCGGGCGCCCAGCAGCATGTAGGCCGTGTAACCGAAGGCCGTGGCCAGCCCCATGGCGAGTCCCAGGGCATCGGTGCCCCGTCCCGGCGAGCCCACGGCCAGGGCCGTCCCCAGGAGGGAGGCCACCAGGGCCACGCGGTCGCGGCCCGCCAGGCGGTGGCGCCCCGCCATCCATTCCCAGAGGGCGACCAGCACTGGGTAGAGGTAGAGCAGCAGCGCCGTGAGGGCCACGGGGATGCGCCGGGAACTGGCGAAGTAGAGGCCGCTCTCCACCACGTAGAGGAGGCCCATCCCCGCGAACCCGGCCACCTGTCCACCCCGCAGACGGGGGCGCGGCCCCCGCAGCGCCAGCCAGGCCCAGAGGGCGGCCCCGGCCACCAGGAAGCGCACGGCCAGGAAAGTGGGCACGCCCAGGCCCAGGGCCGCCGCCTGCCGGTTGAAGATGGGCAGCATCCCGAAGCAGAGGCCCGAGGCCGCCACCAGCAGCAGGCCCACGCCCCGGCCCCGGGCCGGGGAGGGGGGGACCGGGGGTGCGGCGCCATCCGTCATCCACGAAGGGTAGCGCGGGACCCCCCGGGCCGGTGTATCGTGTCGGCACAGCTGCAGACCCGCCATGGAAGGTTGGATGCCCATCCATCAGTGACGCGCCCTGGATCCGGCCCAGCCGGAGCCCGGAGATCGTGAGGGGACCATGAAGATCGCTGTTCCGAAGGAGACGAGGGCGGGCGAGCGGCGCGTCGCCCTGGACCCCGACGCCTGCCGGAAGCTCGCACAGGCGGGGGCGGAGGTGGCCATCGAGGCCGGCGCCGGCGTTGCGGCGGGGTTTCCCGACGCGGCCTACGAGGCGGCCGGCGCCCGGATCGTCGCGGACGCCACGGCGCTGCTCGGGGAGGCCGACTTCGTGCTGAAGGTCCAATCACCCCAGGCGCGGCCCGACGGGACCCACGAGGCGGACCTGTTGAAGCCCGGGGCCCTGCTCCTGGCCTCGCTCTTCCCCACGCGGAACCTCGATGCGGTGAAGCGGCTCGCCACACGGGGCGTCACCGCCTTCTCCACCGACTGCATCCCCCGCACCACCCGCGCCCAGGCCATGGACACCCTCTCCAGCCAGGCGAACATCACCGGCTACAAGGGCGTGCTGCTGGCCGCCACGGAATTCCCCGCCTACTTCCCCATGTTCATGACCGCGGCCGGCACCACCCTCCCCGCCAAGGTCTTCGTCATCGGGGCGGGCGTGGCCGGCCTCCAGGCCATCGCCACCGCCAAGCGCCTGGGGGCGGCCGTCACCGCCACGGACGTGCGGCCGGAGGTGAAGGAGCAGATCGAATCCGTGGGCGGCAAGTACGTGGGCATCGAGCTGGCCCAGAGCGCCCAGGCCGGCGGCGGGTACGCCGCGGAACTCTCCGCGGAGGACAAGGCGCGCCAGGCCAAGCTGCTGGCCGAGCACTGCGCCCAGGTGGACGTGGTGATCACCACGGCCCTCATCGGCGGCGTGGTGGCCCCCAAGCTGCTGGATGGGGCCACCGTGCGGGCCATGAAGCCCGGCTCGGTGATCGTGGACCTGGGGGCCGACGGCGGCGGCAACTGCGTGCTGTCGAAGCCCGGTGAGCGCGTGGAGGTTGATGGCGTCACGATCCTCGCGCCCCTGAACCTGCCCGCCACGGTGCCCCGCGCCGCCAGCACCCTGTTCGCCCGCAACCTGCTGAATTTCGTGATGGCCTTCTGGGACAAGGACGGGAAGGCGTTCCGGCTCGACTGGGACGACGACCTCCAGAAGGGCTGCGCGATCACCCACGAGGGGAAGGTCCTCCACGGACCCACCCTGAAGGCGCTCCAGGCCTGAACGGAAGGAGGACGACGTGCGCGAAGGTACACCGACCACCGCGGTCCAGGGGCCGCCCCATCCCGCGGGCGGCGGCCACGGGCAGCTCGATCTCATGGGCGCCCTGTTCGTCTTCATGCTGGCGACCTTCATCGGGATCATGGTCATCCAGCGTGTGTCGCGACTGCTGCACACGCCGCTCATGAGCCTCACCAACGCCATCTCGGCCATCGCCGTGGTGGGCGCCATCATCGTCTCCGCCGGGAAGGAGGCCCCGACCTTCATCACAGTCCTGGGCCTCGTGGCCATCGTCTGCTCCACCACCAACATCGTCAGCGGCTTCTTCATCACGGACCGCATGCTGAAGATGTTCAAGAAGCGGGAGACCGGGGGGGCCGCGAAATGAGCGCGGAGCAGAAGCGGAGCGCCACTTTGCCGAAGGCGAAGCCCGAAGGGTGCGGCACAGGAGGTGCCGCATGAGCGCGCAGCAGGAGCGGAGCGCCAATTTGCCGCAGGCGAAGCCCGAAGGGTGCGGCACAGGAGGTGCCGCATGACCCCGGAAACCCTCGTCCAGCTCCTCTACCTCGTCTCCACGGCCCTCTTCATCCTGTCGCTGCGGTGGATGAGCGATCCCGAGACCGCCCGCAAGGGCGTCTTCTCGGGCGTCGGGGCCATGCTGCTGGCCGTGGCGGGCACCCTGGCCGGCGTGGCCGCCACGGGCGGCACCCACTACTGGTGGATCCTCGGCGCCTTCGCCCTGGGCTCCGCCATCGGCTATCCCCTGGCCCTGGTGCCCCTCACGGCCGTCCCCCAGCGGACCGCCCTCTCCCACGCCTTCGGTGGCCTGGCCGCCGGTCTCGTGGGCACCGCGAAGTACTTCCTCTACTACGGGCAGCGCAATGCCGAGGCCCTGGCCCCCTTCATCGTCGTGGCCCTTGTGGCCGAGATCCTCCTGGGCTTCCTCACCTTCACGGGTTCGCTGCTGGCCGCCGGAAAGCTGCAGGAGGTGGCCTGGATCCCCCAGCGGCCGGTGACCTACCCCTTCCAGAACCTGGTCAACTTCCTGCTGTTCGCGGTCGCCCTGGGCCTGGGCGTGGCCCTGGTGCTGAACCCCCTGGCGCCCTGGGGGCCTCTGGCCTTCGGGCTCATCGTCCTGCTCTCCCTCGCCTTCGGCGTGCTGCTCATCATCCCCATCGGCGGGGCGGACATGCCCACGGTCATCTCCATCCTGAACTCCTACGCGGGCCTGTCGGCCGTGGCCATGGGCTTCGTGCTCAACAACAAGCTGCTCATCACCGCCGGCGCCCTGGACGGCAGCTCGGGCCTCATCCTCTCCATCATCATGTGCAAGGCCATGAACCGGTCCTTCACCAACGTGCTGTTCGGCGCCTTCGGGCAAACGCAGCAGAAGGCCGCCGGCGGGGAGGAGAAGGTCTACAAGGCCGACACCGTGGAGAGCGCCGCCCAGATCATGGAGCAGGCCAGCCTGGTGGTGATCGTCCCCGGCTACGGCATGGCCGTGGCCCAGGCCCAGCACAAGGTGCGCGAGCTCTACGACCTGCTGAAGAAGCGGGGCGTCACGGTGAAGTTCGCCATCCACCCCGTGGCGGGCCGCATGCCGGGCCACATGAACGTGCTGCTGGCCGAGGCCGAGATCCCCTACGACGACCTGGTGGAGATGGACGAGATCAATGGCGACATGCCCCAGGCCGACGTGGCCCTCATCATCGGCGCCAACGATGTCGTCAACCCCGCGGCCCGCACGGACAAGGCCAGCCCCATCTACGGCATGCCCATCATCGACGCGGACAAGGCCCGCACCGTCTATGCCATCAAGCGATCCAAGAACCCCGGCTTCGCCGGCATCGACAACGAGCTCTACTTCCTGGACAAGACCTTCATGCTCTTCGGCGACGCCAAGGCGGTGGTGGGGGAGCTGGCCCGGAAGCTGGCCGGCGAGGGCGGCATGCACTGACGTCCAGAATCCGGCCGTACCGCCAGCCCCCCCTCCGGCATCAGACTTCCTGAAGGGGGACAATCCCATGACGGCACGGACGACCTGGACGGCCCTCCTCGCGGCGCTGGCGGGCCTGGGCATCGTGCTGGCCGGCGCCCACAGCATCCGGAACGCCACAACCCCACCGACGAACGAGGCACCCTTGAACGACACCAGGAAACCCGGCCAGGACGCCCTCCGGCAGCGGCTCACCCCCGAGCAGTACCACGTCACCCAGGAGGCCGGCACCGAGCCGCCCTTCCGCAACGAGTACTGGAACGACCATCGCGAGGGCATCTACGTGGATGTCGTCAGCGGCGAGCCCCTGTTCTCCTCGAAGGACAAGTTCGACTCCGGCTGCGGCTGGCCCAGCTTCACCAGGCCCCTGGCGGCGGAGGAGGTCGTCGAGAAGCGGGACCTCTCCCACGGCATGGTCCGCACCGAGGTCCGCTCGAAGCAGGCGGATTCCCACCTGGGCCACGTCTTCGACGACGGCCCCCGGGACCGGGGTGGGCTGCGCTACTGCATCAATTCCGCCTCGCTGCGCTTCGTGCCCGTGGACGACCTGGAGCAGGAGGGCCTGGGCCGGTTCCTGCCCCTCTTCGGCCGGTCCGCCCCCGCCCCGGCCAAGGAGGAGATCGCCACCCTGGCCGGCGGCTGTTTCTGGGGCATGCAGGACCTCCTGCGCCAGCAGCCCGGCGTACTCTCCACGGAGGTGGGCTACACGGGCGGCACCGTGGCGAATGCCACCTACGAGCACCACGAGGGCCACGCCGAGGCCGTGCTCATCCGCTTCGACCCGACGAAGACCAGCTTCGAGGCCCTGCTGCGCTTCTTCTTCCGCATGCACGACCCCACCACCCTCAACCGCCAGGGCAACGACCTGGGCACCTCGTACCGCAGCGCGATCTTCTACCACGACGAGGCCCAGCGCCGCACCGCCGAGCGCGTGAAGTCCGCGGTGGACGCCAGCGGCAAGTGGCCCCGCCCCGTCGTCACGGAGATCGTCCCAGCGGGCCCCTGGTGGAAGGCCGAGGACTACCACCAGGACTACCTCCTCAAGCACCCCGGCGGCTACACCTGCCACTGGGTGCGGGACTGATTCGCCACGATCGCCCCCGCGGGCACCCCGGAGGACACGCGCCAGCCTTCCCCTTCGCGCCCTTGCGCTCCCTTCGTGCCCTTCGTGCCCTTCGTGGAGATCCTTGTCCCTGACCGTGGGCCGGGACTCAGAGCACCCGCACCCAGGCCCGCCCCTCCAGGCCCAGCAGCCAGGCCTCCACGGGAACCCCCGGATGTTGCATGGCCAGGGCTTCGCGATAGCCGCCGAGCTGCTGCCGGTGCAGGGCCAGCACCTCTTCCGGGAAGGATGCGGCCAGCTTGAAGTCCACGAGGATGAGGGCCTCCGGATCCCGCCGGTCCGGACGCCACAGCACCAGGTCCGCCCGGCCCGGCCCCCCGGCCTTGCCGGCCCCCGTCAGCTCGAACTCGGTGCGCCGGGGGAGGCGGTCCCAGCCCCGGGCGCCCAGGTCCTCCAGCAGGCCGGCGGCCATGCGCCCGGCCTCGGGCCAGGCCCGCACGAGCGGGTGCGCGGCCAGGTGGGCACGCGCCGCCGCGGGATCCACGGCGGCCCGCACCAGCACCTCGCGCAGGAGGGCGTGGACCTGGATGCCCCGGCGGGCCCGCTCGCCGGAGACCGCGCCCTCCGGCTCCGGCAGGGACGCGAGGACGGCCGCGGGCGGGGGCGGCTCCAGGGGGGGCGCCGCGGTCCGGAAGAGCGGCGCCAGCACCGGCGCTGAGCCCGCCACCGGCCTCAGGTCCGGGAAGACCGCCGCGAGGTCCGAGGCCATGTGATGCCACTGGACGCCCTGCTTCTCCGCCAGCCGCTCGGCGCCCGTGGGCGGCGCCTCGGCGGCACCCTCCTTCTCGGGCCACTGCTGCAGGAGCAGCATCCGGTCCCGGGCGCGGGTGAGGCCCACGTAGAGGAGGTTCAGCCCCTCGCGGAAGGCCCGGTCCGCCTCCTCGCCCTTCAGCTCACGCAACACGGGGCCCCGGGCCGGGCCCAGCTTCCAGCCCATCCACAGCTCCGGCGAGCCGGTCCGGCGGCGCACAGTGCCCTTCCGCACGCCCTTCACCGCGTCCGCCAGCAGGGGCAGGATCACGTCGTCGTACTCCAGCCCCTTGGACGCATGGATGGTCTGCACCACCAGATCCGCGGCGACGTCCTCCGCCGGGGCGTCGCCCGGATCCTCCGTGGCCCGGTGGCGGCGCAGCTCCGCCCAGGCCAGGGCCGGCACCGGCGGGAGGGCGGGCACCCAGCCCAGGAAGCGCTCCAGGTTGCGCCGGGCCCGGGCCGGTTCCAGGGCACCGTGGACCGCCGTGGCCGCCAGCAGCTCCAGCAGACCCGGCCGGGCCAGGGCCCTGGCCACGAGGGCCTGGGTGCAGAGGCCCCGCAGGCCCTCGATCCAGGCCAGCCCCTCGCGGATCCGGCCGGAGGCCGCGGCTTCGCCATCCCTCGCGAAGGCCACCAGCTCGGCGTCCGTGGCCCCCACCCAGGGGGAGCGCAGGAGCGCCAGGCGGGGGCCCTCGGCCTCGGCCCGCCCCGCAGATTCCAGCAGGGTCATCAGCAGCCGCACGCCCGGACTCTCCCAGAAGCCCTCGCGGCCCTGGACGAGGGGCTCGATCCGGGCCTTCTGGAGGGCTTGACGGAGGGCCGGGAGGCCCGTGCGCCGGGGCAGGAGGAGGGCCCGCCGGCGCGGCCCCGGCAGGGGCGCGAAACCCGCCGCATCCCAGCCCGCCTCCCGGGCGAGCGCCGCGATCCAGGGCGAGGCCGCGGGCAGGTCCCCGCCCCGGGCCTTCGCGGAGGGCACGGCCGCCAGCGCCACCCGGACTTCGCCCGCGCCCCGGCCGCCGTGGTCCTGGGTCCCGTCGGGGTCGGCGGAGGCGGGATCCAGGGCCGGCACCACCTCCCGCACGAAGGCATTGGCCAGCTCCACCACCGGGGCCGCCGAACGGTGGTTGACCGGCAGGCGGAAGGCTTCGCCCCGCCCCGCCGCGGCCCGCAGGCGGGCCTGGAGCAGGTCGGGCACGCCGCCCCGGAAGCCGTAGATGGCCTGCTTGGGATCGCCCACCAGCACGCTGCGGGCCGCGCCCAGGGCCTCCAGGAACCGTTCCTGCACGGGATTCACGTCCTGGTACTCGTCCACCAGGAGGAGGGCCGGGGGCGCTGCCTCGGGCCGCGCCTGGAGGTGCCCCAGCGCCTCCCGGACGAGGTCACCGTAGCTCTGGAGCCCCCGCTCGGCCTTGAGGTCGCGGAAGCGCTGGAAGACCCGCTCCAGCAGCAGCGTCATCCAGCCCTCCAGGGCGGCGGGGAGCTCCTCCGCGAGCGGCGCCAGGGCCGCCTGGAAGGCCTCGGCGTAGTAGTTCGGGAAACCCTGGCCATCAGCCTTGAGGAACCGGGACGCCAAGCGGTCCAGGGACTCGAGCAGCACCGCGGTATCGGCGCCCGTCGGCTCCGCCTGGAGCTTGGGAAGACCTGACTTTGCAAAGGTCTTGTGGAGAGCACCATCTTTTTTATTCCGCGCTCCCGCCGCCGCGGGCGCGGCCACGAAGGGGGCATATGCCGCGAGCACCCGCTGGCCCTCCGTGCGCACCTTGTGGCGGAAGGCCGCCGTATCCGTGTTGGCGCGCCAGCCGCCCAGGGCATCCAGGTGGGCGTCGAAGGCGCCGGCCAGGGCGCTCCAGCGGTCGCGGCCCTCCTCGAACCCCTCGCACCAGGCCCAGAGCCGGCGCGCGGCGGGGGCATCCGGATCCGCGGGCGGCAGGTCCAGAAGCACTCGCCCCGCGGCCCGCAGCAGGCCCAGCAGGCGCGGATCCTCGGCCTCCAGGAGGGTGCCCTCGGAGCGGCCCCGGCGCCGCAGCACCGAGAGGGCCAGCGCATGCACGGTGGTGGCCTGGAGCAGCTCGGCCTCGCGGCGCACGCGCACCCAGTGGGCCCGGGCCCTGGCGGACGAGGCCGTCCAATCCGGAGGCCCACCGGCGAGCCACTGCCGCGCGGCCACTCCGAGTTCCGGGCGGACGGGGGGCACCCGGCCGGCCAGCCAGGCGCCCCAGGCTTCCGGGCCCTCGCCGAGGGCCGCCAGGGCGCCGGTCCAGTCCGCTTCCGTCCAGGCGGCCAGCTGGTCCAGGGGCAGCAGGAGGCGGCCCCGCAGGTCCGCCGCCGCCTCGCGGCCGAAGGTGGTGGCCACCACGTCCGCAGCCCGGCCGCCCCGGCCCAGGAAGCCCAGCACCAGGGTCACGAGGGCGAAGGTCTTGCCGGATCCCGCGCTGGCGGAGACCACCAGGGACCGGTCGGCCACGGCGGCGGCCAGGGCGGGGTCGCGGAGATCCAGGGCCGGCAGGCTCACGGGGCCTCCTCCTCGCCGGACTCCGCGGCGGCGCCGTCCACATCCACGGGTCGCCCGCACAGGGCGGAGAACGGGCAGGTGTCGCAGTGCGCTCCGGGGCTGGCGGGGAAGTCGCCCCGGCGGGCCCCCTCCAGCAGGGCGCCCACGTTCGCCAGCATCCGCTCACGATCCGCGCCCTGCAGCATCATGGGCACCGGCTTCCAGCCGTCCTTCAGCGGCACCAGCAGGGCCGTCACGGGCAGGCCCGTCTCCGCCGCCAGCATGGCCTGGTAGAGGGGCAGCTGCAGGTGGGCCCCGAAGGCGCCGTCGTCGTCCGCGTAGGCCTTCAGGGCGGCGGTTCCACTGGTCTTGTAGTCCAGGATGCGGAGGAAGGCGCGGTCTCCGCAGACCAGCCGCTCCAGGCGGTCCAGGGTTCCCTTCACCCACACGGCCCCCCCGCCGGGCAGGGCCAGGGCGCGGGGCTCCAGGCGATGTTCCAGGCCCACCAGCTCCCGGCGCCATTCGGACCCGGGCTCGAGCCCCAGGGCCGCGAGCTCGTCCTTCGTGGGCCCGCCCTGGGACAGGTCCCCGGCCAGCAGGTCCGCCAGGGCCGGGAGCAGCTCCGCCATGCCCAGCCGCAGCCGCTGGAGCTCCGTGGCCGTGACCTGCCTCAGCGCCGCCAGCCATCCCTCGCCCTCCGCCGCCCAGCGGGCCTTGAGGAGGCCCATCAGGGGCGCCGCGGCGGGCGCCGCCAGCCCATGCCTCGCCAGGAAGGCGGCAGGCCAATGGGCCTCGCCCACCACCCCCTGGAGCAGATCCTCCATCAGGTGGTGGGCCAGGGTGCCCAGGTTCAGGGGGTGGGTGGCGTCCGCGTCCCAGGATTCGAGGCCGAGGTGCCGCTCGGCGTGGACCCGGAAGGGGCAGCGGGCCAGCCCCTCCAGGAGGGTGGGCGAGAGGGGGCGCTCGACGGAATCCCCGTGGTCCCAGAGTCCCGGCATCCGGTCGGCCTCCGGTGCCGGGCGGGCCGCGGGGACCCCGGGGCCCGCCGGCGCGGGGCGCAGGGCCGCCTGGCGGGCCGCGGTGAGTTCATCCGCCTGGCCCGCCTCCCAGCGCCAACGCAGATCGCTGGCCGCCCGCAGGGGATCCGGCGTCCAGGTCCCGGCACCGTCCAGGGCCCGCCAGAAGGGGCCCTGGGCCCGCCGCTGCCCGCCGGCGTCCCGGGCGGCGCTGAGGGCCACCACCTCGCGGCGCGTGAGGGCCAGTAGGCGGTTGAAGCCGTAGGCCGGCCCGTGGAAGGCCCGGGGCAGGGTCTCGCCCGCCTCGCTCTGGGGCAGCGGGAAGGCCTGGAGGCGCGGCGGGAAGTCCGGAGCGCCCTCGCCGGCCGCATCCATGGCCCGCAGGGCGGCATTCAGGGCCACGAGGCGGGGCCAGTCCAGGTCGGGGTTCGCCACGGGGGCGCCGGGCCAGACGCCATCGCCCAGGTCGAGGATCAGGGTGGCTTCCGCTCCGGGCCAGCGGTGCGCCAGGTCCGCGGGGGAGACCAGGCGCAGGCCGGCCGGATCACCCGGCGCATCCGGCGCCCGCAGCACCGCCAGGGTGGCCTCCAGCGCCTCCAGGAACTCGGGGAAGGCCATGGGGGCTGGATCCGGATCCCAGGCCTCCCGCAGCAGGCCCAGGGCGGGATAGAAGGCAGCCTCCTCCATCAGCTCCAGGCGCTGGGCCAGGGCCTCCAGGTCGCCCAGCCAGAGCCCCGGCGTCTGGAGGCGTCCGGGCAGCTCCAGCAGGAAGGCCCAGCGATCCCGAAGCCAGGCCCGGTCACCGTCGCGGAGGGCGGCGAAGGCGGCCTCCAGGGGCCCCTGCCCCGCCTGGTCCACCCGATCCAGCCGCGCGGCCAGGGCCCGCAGGGCCCGGCCCAGGGGCGTGGGGCGCAGGCTGGCGCCGAGACCGGCTGCCAGAGCCGCGGGGTCGCCGTCGCGGAGGCCCGCCAGGAGCGACCGCAGGGGCCCCCAGGTGGGGGCGTCCGCCAGGCTGGGGCCGGGATGCCCCCGGAAGGGGAGGCCCTCGGCCGCGAGGAGCGGCGCGAGGAGGGGCCCCAGGAGGCCGGGATCGGGATGCACGAGGGTGATGGCCGAGGGCGGGATCCCCGAGGCCACCCAGGTCCGCGTCTGCTCCACCGCCGCCCGCCAGACCGCGGCCTCCGTGGGCAGCTCGGCCCGGCGGAGGACCGCGCGGGCGGACTCATCCAGCGCCAGGGGGCCTTCGAAGAGGCGGTCCAGGGCTTCGCCCCAGGGCGCGTCGGCCCAGCCTGCGGGCGTCTCCAGTTCGAAGTGCGCCAGGCCCGGGCCGGCGGCCAGCTCCTCCAGGCCCGGCAGCAGCAGGCGCACGAGGTGGGGCTCCTGGCCCTCGAACAGGCCGCCCCGCCCTGCCCCGCGCCGGGTGGCCAGGGCGAAACACACCGTTCCCAGGCCCGGCAGGGCGCAGAGGGCCCGGAGGTTCGGCGGCGCCAGCTCCTCCAGCCCCGCGGCCAGGGGGCCATCCTCGGGATGGCGTTCGATCCAGAAGCCGCGTCCACCACCGGCCTGGGCGCCCGCGGCCCGCCAGAGGACGGCCATGGGCTCCAGCCAGCCTGAGCCTTCCACGGCCTCCAGGTAGGCTTCCAGGTGGCGCACCAGGGAGGCGGGGCTGGCCGGATCGCGGGGTGATCCGAGGGCCAGACCGAAGCGGCCCAGGGCCCGCACCTGGTCCGGCAGCAGCCCCTGGCCCAGGAGGGCCCGGCAGGCGGCGGCCCGGTCCACCAGGGCACGGGGTCCCAGGGAGGGCCGGCCGTCCTGCAGGGCCAGGCGTCGTTCCGTCCGCAGGTGCAGCTGCACGGCCACCGCCCCGGGGATGGGGTCGCGGGGATCGTCGAGCAGCACGCCATCGAAGGGGGCGAAGGCCAAGGGGCACCGGTCAGGGAAGCCCCCATGCTACCCGGGGGGATGCGCCAGTTCCTGTCGATTCCCGGGGGTCAGCGGGTGACGGGGATCTGCAGGGTGCGGGTGGCGGTGTCGCCCGCGGCGTTGGTGACGGTGCAGCGCAGGGTCAGGGTGGGTCCGTCCCCGGCGGTGAAGGTGAGGACGGGGCCCCGCCCGCCCGCCGCGGCCATGCCGCCCTGGATGTCCCAGGCATAGCCGGCCCCGGCCTGCTCGGGCACCCGGGCCGTCAGCCCCGTGGCGCCGGCCCTCACCGAATCCGGCGCCGTGATGTCGGCCTTCGGCGCGGCCACGACCCGCACCTGGGCCCGGGCCGCGGCCTCCGGGTGGACGCGGGAGGCCACCTGCAGGGTGTAGGTCCCGGGCCGCGCCGGGGCGTGATAGGTGCCTGCGGGATCCACGCTGCCGCCCCCGGGAGAGTCCACGCTCCAGATCACCTCGGAGCCGCCGTTCCCCTCCAGGGTGTAGCCGAACGTCATGGACCGGCCCACGGTGAGGGTGGCCTTGGCCGGACCGATGTGGAGGGCGAGGGGCCGGGCCACCGGGATCTCCACGGAGGAGCGGAGGCTGTCGCCGGCGGCATTGGTGACCCGGCAGGCGAGGAGCAGGCTGGGGCCCTCGCCGGCGCTGAAGGTGACGGTGTCCGTGTCGGCTCCGGCCAGGAGGGTGCCGCCCGTGAGGGTCCAGGCGAAGCGGCAGCCCGGCTGGACCGGCACGCCCGCCCGGAGCCCCGTGGCTTCAGGCGCCACGGTGGACGGCGCTGAGATGGCGCCCGAGGGAGGAGGCACGACGGTCACCCGGGCGCGCACGGCCTGGGCCGGATCGGCCTGGGGACGGGCCTCCACGGTGAACACCCCCGCCCGCTCCGGAGCCCGGTAGCGGCCCTGGGCGTCGATGCTGCCGCCCCCCGGTTCCAGCACCCGCCAGGCCACGCCGGTGCTGCTTCCACTGGTGATCCGATGGCCGAACTGGAGGTCCCGGCCCACGGTCACCGTGGCCTCCGCGGGCTGGAGGCTCAGGGACACGGGGGGCGGCGCGGGCAGGGCCGGCTGCGGGGGGCGGCAGGCCGCCAGGACGAGGAGCACCTCCGCCGCCAGGGTCGCCTGGATCCAGTCTTTGCGTGTCATGGCCCACCTCACGGACGCACCCCGCCCCGAGGTTTCCGGGGCCGGACGGCAGATGCCTTATTTTACCGCCGACCGGAAACCCCGGACTCAACCCGGAGAGGCCCCGGGGCGTAGCCTGGTCTTCTCCCCCATCTCAAGGAGTGTGTTGATGCGCCTTCTCACCTCTCTGGCCTGCGCCCTGGTCCTGGCCTCCTCCGCCCAGGCCGAGATCGATGCCCGGCTCATGCGCTATCCCGATGTGTCCGCCACGCAGATCGCCTTCACCTATGCGGGCGACATCTGGGTGGTGCCCAAGACCGGCGGCCTGGCCAACCGGCTCTCCACCCCCAAGGGCGAGGAGAGCTTCGCCCGCTTCTCCCCGGATGGGCGGTCCCTCGCCTACAGCGCCGACTACGACGGGAACCTGGACATCTACCGGCTGCCGGTGGACGGCGGCGTGCCGGTCCGGATCACCCACCATCCCATGCCCGACCGGGTGATCGACTGGACCCCCGACGGGAAGGAGGTGCTCTTCGCCTCCGGCATGCTCTCGGGCCGGGACCGCTTCAACCGGCTGTTCGAGGTGCCCGCCACGGGGGGCCTGCCGACGGCCCTGCCCATGCCCTACGGCGAGTTCGGCGCCCTCTCCCCGGACGGGAAGACCCTGGCCTACCAGCCCATCTCCACGGACTTCCGCACCTGGAAGCGCTACCGGGGCGGCATGGCCTCGGAGATCTGGTTCTTCGACCTGGAGAAGAAGACGGCCCGCCGCCTGCCCCACGGCGAGGGCGGCTCCAACGACGCCCAGCCCATGTGGCACGGGGACACCCTCTACTTCCTGTCCGACCGCGACGGCCTGAAGCGGAACAACCTCTGGTCCTACGACCTGAAGACCGGCGCCTTCAAGCAGGTGACCTTCTTCAAGGAATACGACGTCCACTTCCCCGCCATCGGCCCCTCGGACATCGTCCTGGAGGCCGGCGGCCGGCTCTACCGCGTGGAGCTGCCCTCCGAGAAGCTCGTGGAGGTGAAGATCGAGGTGGCCACGGACATGGCCACGCTCAAGCCGCGCGAGGAGAACGCCAGCAAGCTGATCCGCAACGCCACCCTGTCCCCCCAGGGCAAGCGGGCCGTCTTCGAGGCCCGGGGCGACCTCTTCTCCGTGCCCGGCGAGCGGGGCTACGTCCTCGACCTGACCCGCACCTCGGGCGTGGGCGAGCGGTTCCCGGCCCTCTCGCCCGACGGCAAGGAACTGGCCTACTTCAGTGACCGCAGCGGCGAGTACGAGCTGTGGGTGCGCCCCGCCGACGGCTCCGGCGCCGAGCGCCAGGTCACCCACCTGGGCCCCGGCTTCCGCTACCACATCACCTGGTCGCCCGACGGCAAGCACGTCGTCTTCGCCGACCAGGCCATGCGCATCAACCTCTGCGACGTGGCCACGGGCAAGGTCACGGCGGTGGACAAGGGCCTGTTCATGTACGAGGGCAACCTGGAGGCCTTCCACGCCTCCTGGTCCGCCGACAGCCGCTGGTTCACCTACGTCCGCGACACCGAGAACCGCAACAGCGTGGTCGTGCTCTACGACACGAAGGAGGGGAAGCGCCACGAGGTGACCTCGCCCTTCTACGACGCCGGGGACGTGGCCTTCGATCCCGAGGGCAACTACCTCTTCCTCACCACCGGCCAGCACTTCAGCCCCACCTACAGCGACCTGGACAACACCTGGGTGTACGCCGCCACCTCCAAGCTGGCGGCCCTGCCGCTCCGGAAGGACGTGGCCTCCCCCCTGGCCGCCCGCAACGACGCCGACGCCGCCAAGGACGAGAAGGCCAAGGACGAGAAGAAGGAGGGCGAAGCCAAGGACGGGGACGGCAAGAAGGGCGAGCCCAAGAAGGAGGCACCCAAGGCCGTCGGGATCGACCTCGACGGCATGGAGGGCCGGATGGTGCTGCTGCCGCCCGCGCCGGGCTACTACATGGACCTGGCGGCCGTGAAGGGCAAGGTGGTCTACCGCCGCGCCGCCCAGCTCAACGCCCAGGGCGAGACCAAGGCCGCGCTCTACACCTACGACCTGAAGGAACGGGAGGAGAAGACCATCCTGCCGGACGTGGACGGGGCCGCCGTCTCCGCCGACGGGAACAAGGTCCTGGTCAACAAGAAGGCCGACTTCGCCATCGTGGACCTGAAGCCCGACCAGAAGATGGACAAGAAGCTCCCCACCGGCGAGCTGATGATGGTGGTGGATCCCCGCGCCGAATGGCGGCAGATCTTCGACGACGCCTGGCGCCAGGAGCGCGACTTCTTCTACGATCCCGGCATGCACGGCGTGGACTGGAAGGCCATGCACGAGCGCTACGGGAAGCTGCTGGACGCCTGCGTCACCCGCGAGGACGTGAACTTCGTCATCGGCGAGCTCATCAGCGAGCTGAACTCCTCCCACGCCTACCGGGGCGGCGGCGATCTGGAGGCCGGGCCCCGCCTGGGCGTGGGCCTGCTGGGCGCCGACTACGCCCTGGAGAACGGGGCCTACCGCATCACGCGCATCCTCCGCGGGGCCGAGTGGGACACCCAGGCCAAGGCCCCCCTGGCCCAGCCGGGCCTGAAGGTGAAGGAAGGCGACTACCTCCTGGCCGTGAACCGCATCCCGCTGGACCCGAAGACCGACCCCTGGGCCGCCTTCGCCGGACTGGCCGGCAAGACCGTGCTGCTCACCGTGAACGACAAGCCCACCCTGGAGGGCGCCCACGACATCGAGGTCGAGACGGTGCCCAGCGAGGCCCGGCTCCGCTACCTGGACTGGGTGGAGGCCCAGCGCCGCTACGTGGACAAGGCCTCCGGCGGGAAGCTCGGCTACGTCTACGTGCCGGACACGGGCATCGGCGGCCAGGATGATCTCGTCCGCCAGTTCCGCGGCCAGTGGACCAAGCCCGGCCTCGTCATCGACGAGCGCTTCAACAGCGGCGGCCAGATCCCCGACCGCTTCATCGAGCTGCTGGGGCGGAAGGTCCTGAACTACTGGGGCGTGCGCGACGGCATGAACTGGCAGTGGCCGCCCGTGGCCCACGACGGTCCCCTGGCCATGCTCATCAACGGATGGAGCGGCTCCGGCGGCGACGCCTTCCCCATGTACTTCCGCCAGGCGGGCCTCGGCCCCATCATCGGCCGGCGCACCTGGGGCGGCCTCATCGGCATCAGCGGCGCCCCCGGCCTCATCGACGGCGGCGCGGTCACCGTGCCCACCTTCGGCATCTACTCGAAGGAGGGGAAGTGGATCGTCGAGGGCCACGGCGTGGACCCCGACATCGAGGTGATGGACGATCCCGCCCTGCTCGTCCAGGGCAAGGATCCCCAGCTGGATCGCGCCATCCAGGAGGTCGAGGCCTCCCTGGCGAAGCGCCCCGTGAAGGCCACGCCCCGGCCCGCCTACCCCAAGAAGGCCGGCTACTGAGGCGGTCCGCAAGGACGAAGCGCCCGGCTCCGGCCGGGCGCTTCTGCTATCGCCCGGTGGACCCGTACCCGCCGCTGCCGCGGTCGGTGTCGCCCAGGAGCTCCACGCTGGGCTCCGGCACCCAGATCCAGGCCGCGGCCGGGGCCACCAGGAGCTGGGCGATGCGCTCGCCCCGCCGCAGGAGGAAGGGCTCCCCCCCGTGGTTCACGAGGAGCACCTGCACCTCGCCCCGGTAGTCGGCGTCGATGGTGCCCGGGGCGTTCAGCACGGTGACGCCGTGCTTCAGCGCCAGCCCCGAACGGGGCCGCACCTGGCCTTCGAAGCCCGGCGGGATGGCCATCACCAGGCCCGTGGGCACCAGCCGCCGCTGGCCGGGTGCCAGCTCCCAGGTCTCGCCCTCCGGAATCGCCGCCCGCAGGTCCATGCCCGCCGCGTGCGAGGTGGCATAGGCCGGCAATTCGAGGCTGAGGCCATGGGGGAGCTGGTGGACCGGGATGCGCATGCCCCATCATTCAATGGCCGGACGGATCGGCGCAAAGATAAAAGCGGAACCCAGAGGCCGTCGAGAACCACAGAGGACGCAGAGGAAATCCAGGCGAAGGCTCCTGGGCGGATGAGGGGGATCCAAGCCGGTCGTTCGAGAATCCGTGCCTTCCCACCAGGCCTTTCCCTGTGTCTTCTGCGGCCCTCTGCGTCCTCTGTGTTCCGCTTTCCAGGAATCCGACTACTTCTCTTTGACCAGCTGCCCGCAGGCGCCCTGCACGTCCCGGCCGCGGCTGCGGCGGACGGTGACGAAGCAGCCCCGCGCCTTCAGCCAGTCGGAGAAGGCCTGCACGCGGTCCTCGCCGGGCTCGCGGAAATCGCTGGCGCCGTGCTCGTTCATGGGGATGAGGTTCAGGTTGTGGTGGTGGCGCAGGTCCCCCAGCCAGGCCGCCAGACGCTCGGCATCGGCCTCGGTGTCGTTCTCTCCGGCCAGCAGCACGTACTCGAAGGTGAACTTCTCGCCGCGCTTCGGGCCCCAGGCGTCCAGGGATGCGCGGAGGCGGGCCAGGTTCCAGACGCGGTTCACGGGCATGGTGCGATTGCGGGCTTCGTCCGTGGTGGCGTTGAGGCTGAGGGCCAGCAGAGGCCGGGGCTCCATCCCCGCCAGCCGCTCGATGCCGCTCACCAGGCCCGAGGTGCTCACGGTGATGCGGCGCGCCGAGAGGCCCAGGCCCGCCGGATGGCAGAGCAGGCGGATGGCCCGGTGCAGGTGCTCGAGGTTGTGGAGGGGCTCGCCCATGCCCATGAAGACCAGGGTGAGGTCATGGCCCCGCTCGGGCCCCAGGTCGCGCATCAGCGTCAGCACCTGGCCCAGGATTTCGCCGGGCTGGAGGTTGCGCAGGATGCCCATGCTGCCCGTGGCGCAGAAGGTGCAGCCCATGGCACAGCCCACCTGGCTGGAAATGCAGTAGGTGACGCGGGGATTCCGCACCTTGCGCGGCATGTGGACCGCCTCGATGCGCCGGCCATCGGCCAGCTCCAGGGCCAGCTTGGTGGAGCCGTCCCCGGAGGCCTGCCGCTCCGCGATCCCCGGCAGGCGCAGGTCGGCCACGCCCTCCAGCCAGCGCCGAATGGCGGGCCCCAGCCGCGGCGCCCCGTCCTCCCAGGTCCAGGGGCGGTGCAGACGCCGGAAGGTCTCCACGGCGCTGCCCGGGCAGCCCAGGGCCGCCAGATCCTCCGGCAGCAGCGACCAGGCCGAGGGCAGCCCCCCGCGTTCCGGCGCGGGGCGATCCCAGGGCATGGCGGAAGGGTGGCTCATGGACGAAAAAGGGGGCCGAGGGGCCCCCTTCCATTCTAGCCGGATCCCCGGATCTTCAGGCCTTCGCCGCCAGCTCCGCGTGCTGGGCCTGGTATTCCTCCATGGAGCCCGGATTCCACCCGTCGCGGTTCAGCTTCCAGCCGTTTTCCACCTTCTCCCAGCCCACGTGGGCGTAGTAGTCCCTGGCGATGGGAGAGGCCAGCAGCACCCACTGGACGCCCTCCCCGAGGGCCAGGGCCCGGTCCAGGAGGCCGCGGCCCACACCGGCCTTCTGGTGGGCGGGATGGACGGCCAGGTCGCAGATGTAGCCGTCGAAGGCGAAGTCGGTCCAGCCCCGGAGCAGGCCCACGAGGCGATCCCCGTCATAGGCGGAGATCACCACGTTGGAGCCCTCGAACATCCGCCGGATGCGATCCGGATCGTGGATGGGGCGCCGCAGGGGGGCGGCGGCGTAGAGGGCCCGGATGGCCTCGAGGGCGGGTGTCCGGTCCCGGTGGTAGGCGATGCCGGCGCTCATGCGGGCTCCCCGGGAAGATCCGGCTGCAGACCCACACCCAGGCGATTCCAGGCGTTGATGAGGGCGACGGCGTAGGTCAGGTCCACCAGCTCCTGCTCGCTGAAGTGGGTCCGCGTCGCCGCGTAGAGGGCATCGTCCACGGTGTGGCGGCCCAGCTCCGTGAGGGCCTCGGTCCAGGCCAGGGCCGCCCGCTCCCGCGGGCTGAACCCGGGCGCCTCGCGCCAGGCGGCCACGAGATTCAAGCGGCGCTGGGATTCGCCGCCCTCCAGGGCCGCGGTGGCGTGCATGTCCATGCAGAAGGCGCAGCCGTTCAGCTGGGAGGCCCGGACCTCCACCAGGCGGAGGAGGCCCTGGTCCAGGCCGCTGGCGGCGACATGCCGGACGACCTGAAGGAGGCCCTGGTAGCCCTTCGGGGCGAGTTCGGGATGGGGTTTCGAGGTGCGCATGGGGACTCCTGGGCCGATGGGGCCATTCCCAGGATCGGGCCGTATGGCCCATTGAAAAGATCCATTATTGTCATTACAACTAGACCATGCGCCCCTGGACCTTCCCCGTCGCCCTCCAGGCCGGAACCACCCGCGAGCCGGTCTTCCAGCAGATCGCCCAGGCCATCCGGCGCGACATCCGGCGGGGCCGGCTGCGGCCGGGGGACGCCCTGCCGGGTTCGCGCAGCCTGGCAGGGACCCTGGCCGTCCACCGCAACACCGTGCTGGCGGCCTACCGGGAGCTGGAGGCCGAAGGCTGGACCGTGGCGGAGCACCGCACGACGCGCGTGGCCTGGGACCTCCCCAAGGCCCCGGCCGCTCCGGTACCCGGCGGGGCCAAGGCTCCCGGCTACGACCTCCCCATCTCCTTGGCCCCGCTGAGTCTCCGGGAGACCGGCCTGCTGTCCTTCGGAGGCGGACAGCCCGATCTCCGCCTGGTGCCGGTGGACCTCCTGGCCCGCGCCTACCGCCGGGCCCTGGCCCACCCGGAGCTGCTCGGCTACGGGGATGCGCACGGCGAGCCCCGGTTCCGTGCGGCGCTGGCGCGGCTCCTCTCCGAGATGCGGGGGCTGGCCGCCGCCGAGGATCGGCTCATGGTCACCGCGGGAAGCCAGGGGGCGCTCGACCTGGTGGCCCGCACCCTGCTCCGCCCTGGGGACCGCGTGGCGGTGGAGGACCCAGGCTATCCCGCGGCCTGGGCCACCCTGCGGGCCGCCGGGGCCGAGCTGGTGCCGGTGCCAGTGGACGCGGCGGGCCTGCGCGTGGACGCGCTGGAGCCGCTGCTCGCCCGGGGGCCGCTCCGCGCCGTCTACCTGACGCCCCACCACCAGTTCCCCACGACAGTGACCATGGGGGCCGCGCGCCGGCTGCGCCTCCTGGAACTGGCGGCGCGCCACCGGATCGCCCTCCTGGAGGACGACTACGACAACGAGTTCCACTTCGAGGGCCGGCCCGTGCTCCCCCTCGCCGGGGAGGATCCCGGCGGCCAGGTGGTCTACCTGGGGACCCTCTCGAAGATCCTCGCGCCAGGCCTGCGGCTCGGGTTCGTATCGGGCCCCCGGCCCCTGGTGGAGGCCCTGGCGGCCCGCCGCGCGGCCACGGACGGCCAGGGCGATCCGGTCCTCCAGCGCGCAGTGTCGGAGCTGCTGGAGGACGGCCTGCTGCAGCGGCACGCCCGGAAGATGCGCCGGACCTACCAGGCCCGCCGCGAGGTCCTGGCCGCGGCCCTGCGGCGCCACCTCGGCGGGGCCGTGGCCTTCGACCTCCCCGCCGGCGGCATGAGCCTGTGGCTGACCGTGGACCCGGCCATCGACACCGAAGCCTGGGCCGCCAGGGCCCGGAAGGCCGGCCTCGGAATCACGACGGGTCGCGCCTTCGACTTCCGGGGCCGTCCCCGGCCCCACCTCCGGCTGGGCTTCTCGGCCCTGGACGAACGCGAGTTGGCGGAGGCGGTCCGCCGCCTGGCCCGCGCCCTCTGACTCAGGCCACCAGATCCTTCGCCCGGATCTCCTGGCCCTTCCGGGTGCCGAGGGCGCTGAGGCCCACGCGGCCGGGATCCAGCAGCCCCGCGGCCACCCGCGCCAGATCCGGCAGGGTGACGGCCTCGATCTCGGCCATCTGCTCATCCAGGGACTGCAGCCTGCCCTGGTGGATGGCCTGGTGGGCCAGGCTGAACATGCGGCTGCTGCTGGATTCCTGGCTGAAGACGAGACTCGTGCGGGCCTGCAGCTTGGCGCGATCCAGCTCATCTGCCTCCACGCCGCGCTCCCGCACCCGGGCACACTCGGCCATGGCGCGCTGCACCAGCTCCCGGGCCTGGGCCGCGGCGCAGCTGGCGGTGATCTGAAGGGCCCCCGTGTCGGCATAGGGGCTGAGGTAGCTGCCCACCTGGTAGCAGAGGCCCCGGCGCTCCCGCAACTCCATGAAGAGCCGCGAGGCGGCGCCGCCGCCCAGCACGTGGCTCAGGAGGTGGGCTGCGGCGCGATCGGCGCTCTGGTGGGAGGGCGCCGGGAAACCCAGCACCAGGTTCACCTGCTGCAGATCCCGGCGGGGGACGTTCATGAGGAAGGGCCGCGCGAGGCTGGGGCCGCCCCCACCATGGGCCGTCCCCCGCGGGAGCCGGTCCAGGACCGGGCGCAGGAGCGCCATCAACGGCTCGGGCTCGAGCGCCCCCGCGGCGGTGATCACCAGGTTCTCTGGCCGGTAGGTGGCCTCGAAGAAGGCCCGCGCCTCCGCGGGACCGTAGCGGGCCACCTGCTCGGGCCGGCCCAGGATGGGATGGGCCAGGGGCGAGCCCTCCCAGAAGCGGCCGTAGAACAGCTCGCTCACCCAGTCGTCGGGCTGGTCCTCGCTCTGGGCGATCTCCTCCAGGATGACGCTGCGCTCGCGTGCCAGCTCCTCCGCATCGAAACGGGGCGTGGTGACCAGGTCACCCAGAAGGCGCACCAGGTCCGGCAGCTGGTCGGCCAGCACCTTGCCGTAGAAGCAGGCCACCTCCTTGCCCGTGAAGGCGTCCACGTGGCCCCCCAGGCGGTCCGTGGCCTCGGCCAGATCGTCGGGCGTGGGGAAATGCTCCGTGCCCTTGAAGACCGTGTGCTCCAGGAAGTGGGCCAGGCCCTCCTCCGCGGCCGCCTCGTGGCGGGAGCCCCGGCGCACCCAGAAGCCCAGCGCGCAGCTGCGGACCTGCGGCAGGGTCTCCACCAGGATCTCGGTGCCCTCGGGCGTGACGGTGCGGAAGGGTTCAGCCATCCCGCCAGTGTACGGGCTCTGGACAGGGGGCCGAAGCGGTTGGTGCGGAGCGGGCGGAGGAAGCTACTCCTGCACCGTTGCGACGAGGCCCCGGAAGAATCCGTAGACCTGGGTTGCGATGCGCGGGTCACCATAGGCGCCCGCGGTGATCACCACCGTAAGGTCCAATTCGGGCACCACGAAAATCCTTTGGCCACCGTTGCCGAAGGCCGCCGCCCATCTCATCTGCTTGCCATGCCAGGCCACCGAACCCAGCCACCAAAGGTAGCCATACTTGAAATCGGCGATGCCCGTACTGATCCGCGGCTGCAGAGAGGCGGTGATCCATTCAGCCGGAACGATCTGATGCCCTTGCCACCTGCCGTGATCCAGCACTAGCCGTCCAATCTTCGCCATATCACGGGGCCGCATGCGCAGCCCAGTGAAGGCCATAGGCCGACCATGCAGATCGGATGTCCATTCCCAATCGGTGATGCCCAGTGGCTCGAACAGCGAGGTTCGGACGTAGTCCTTCAAGGACTGGTGAGTGGTGCGAGTGAGGATGTCGGCCAACACAGCCACCCCACCACTGTTGTAGTTCCACCGGGTACCTGCAGAACCTGCGATGGGGCGACTGAATACATAGCGGGAGGGTGACCACTTCCAAAAGAGACGATGTTCATCATCTCGGCCGCTGCCCCCTTCCTGCCATGCCAAACCACTGCTCATGGTGAAGAAGTCCGCGAGGGTGATGGCCTTGCGAGGGGGCGTCGCAAGGTCTCCAAATTCGGGGTAGAAACCGATGGCCGACGTGGAGAGCTCGCCGATCTTGCCTTGCTGTTGAGCTATGCCCAGAAGCAGGCTGAGGACACTCTTACCCACGGAGCGGGTATCGTGCAGCGTGGTGGGACCGAAGTCCTGGTCGTGGGCGAACAAACTGTATACGGACTTGTCCTCGCCCCGCCGGTACACCTCGGCCACCAACCGGCCATGGCGCTCGATGATCACGCTGTGAATATTGACGGTGCCATCCATGATGGCCGCCAGGTGGGCCTGAAGGGCGGGGGCATCGAACCCGGAGGAAGCCGGCTCAGTGACTTCCCAGCCATCCCCCGTAAGGGGTGGAACCGCCCAAGAGGAACTGGGGGACTGGGCCACCTGGGGAAACCCTGGCCCCAACAAGGCGAGGAGGCATCCCAGAAACACCTTCGTGGGCCAAGAACGCACGCCGCGGAATGACATCATGGGTAGCTCCCTTGCAGGTCGTGCCGGGCCTTTCGGGGGCCATTCAGCCTTCGGATTCAGATCCCGCCAGCCCGATGGGCGTGCGGTGCAGCTTCCAGCCCGCCAGGGCCCAGCAGAGGGCGCCGAAGGCGAGGAGGACGAGCAGGGCCAGGGCGGGATGGGTGGCGACCTGCTCCTGGGCCAGCAGCTCGTGGGTCTTCACCTCGGCGGCGCGGCTGCCGGCCAGGCTCTCGATGTAGTGGGTGAAGGTCAGGCGCTGGAGGAAGGGCGGGAAGATCCGCAGCAGGGGCTCCCACAGGAAGAAGTACAGCGCGCCCCAGAGCGTGCCCCGCTTGAAGAGCAGGCCCACGAGGGTCATGAGGGCCAGCTCGCCCCACCAGGCCCCCACCAGGGCGGCGATGCGCCCGAGCAGGAGGGACGGATCCCCGCCGACCATCTGCAGGCCCAGGGCGCCGAGCACCAGCCAGGCGGCGCCCCACAGGAACCAGGGCAGACCCTTGCCCAACGGGTAGGCCCACACGGCCGCGGGCCGCGCCAGCAGGAGCGGCAGGGTGCGCTGCTCCAGGTCCTCGCGGATGCCCGCCGGCGCGGCCACCAGGGCCATGATGGGGAGCATCATCTTCACCAGGCCATCGTGGAAGATCCGCAGGGCCTCGGCGGGATCCATATCGAGCCCCTTCAGCCGGCTGATGGCCGAGATGGCGAGGCTGATGCCCACGGGTACGGCGACGAGGGCGGCCACGGCCCAGCCGCGGCCCTGCAGCACGCGCGGCGCATAGCCGAAGGCCGTGGCGCGGAGCGTCGCGAGGGGGGACGGGGCGCTGGGAGTCGGGCCGGCACTCATGCGTGATCCTTGGTGAGGTACTGGAAGACCGCATCGAGGTTGAGATCCAGGGGATCGAGGGCGCGGAGGGGGAGCTGGCCCCCTGCCGCGGCCCGCTGCAGCCTCGGCAGGATGTCCCGGGGCGAGCGCACGGAAAGGACGACGGCGCCCTCCTCCATGCGCAGGGCCGCCAGTTCCGGCTGCTCCACCGCCCAGCGCGCCAGGTCCAGGGGTTCGCCCGCGAGCCGCAGCTCCACCGGATGGCGATCCAGCAGCTGGCGGATCTCCGTCACGGTGCCCTCGGCGAGCAGGCGCCCGCGGAAGAGCAGGAGGATGCGGTCCGTGAGCAGGGCGATCTCGGAGAGGATGTGGCTGGAGACCAGCACCCGCGTGCCCTCCGCCGCGAGCCGGCGCAGGAGGTCCATGAGGCCCAGGCGGGCCTCGGGGTCCAGGCCGTTGAAGGGCTCGTCCAGGATCAGCAGCTCGGGACCGTGCAGGAGGGCCTGGGCCAGGCGGATGCGCTGGCGCATGCCCTTGGACATGCGGGCGAAGGTGAGGTGGGCCCGGTCGGCCATGCCCACCGTCTCCAGGGCGCCCGCCAGGGCCCCCTTCAGCGCCTCGCCGGAGAGGCCGGACAGCTCGCCCATCATCCGCAGCCAGCGGTCGGCGCGGAGGCCCGAAGGCAGCCGGTCGCCCTCGGGCACGAGGCCCAGGCGCGCCAGCACGGCGGGGTTGCGGAAGGGGGCCTGGCCGAAGACGCGGACTTCGCCGCCCGAGGGCGGAAGCAGGCCGGAGAGGAGCTGGAGCAGGGAGGACTTCCCGGCGCCGTTGGGCCCCAGCAGGCCTGTGATGCCGCCGCCCTCCGGCAGCTCGAAGGTGGTGGGGCTCAGGCCCAGGATGGGGCCGTAGCGGAGGGAGGCGCGGTCGAGGGAAATCATCAGATCACCGCCTCCGAGGGAAGGGTCCGCCGCGCGGCCACGAAGGTCCATAAGCCAATGTGGAAGGCCGTGCCGACCGTGGCCGGTATCCAGCCCATGAGGGGCCGGTCCATGCCTGCGAAAAGCTGAGGCCAGCTCTGGGCCAGCATCACCGGATTGAGCGCCTCGGCGCCGGCGAAGCCCGTGAGCCCGTGGACGAGGGAGGCCAGGGCCGAGGTCCCCAGCACCAGGCCCAGCACCCAGCCCACGCCCGCCCGGGGCGTGGCGGCCATGGCGGAGGCCCCCACGGCCAGGGCACCCATGAGCAGCGAGAGCACCGCCACCGCCGGCAGCAGGCGCAGCGGGGCCGTGGGCCAGACCGGGCCCTGGAGGCCCGCCACCATGAGGGACATGGCCCAGGGCAGCAGCACGAAGGGCAGCAGCACCAGGAAGGGGAGGGCGCTGGCGAAACCCAGCTTGGCGGCCAGGTAGTCCCGGGGGGACACGGGATGGGCGTACATCAGGGGCCGCACCCGGTAGAGGGTGTCGCGGGCCACGAGGCCTCCACCCACCAGGGCCACGAGGAACCACAGCAGGTAGCTCGCGGGATCCAGGAGCCCCGCCTGGAACTCCGCGCCCTGGGACAGCACCGCCTTCGCGAAGTCCTGCATGGGCCGCAGGGCCGCGTTGGTGTCCAGCAGGTATTTCACGTAGATGACCGTCAGCTTGATCAGCAACACGAGGAGGAAGGCGAAGCCGAAGAAGCGGCCGATCCTCTGGCGCCAGAGGCGGGCGAGGTCGAAGCGCATGAGCACCAGCACCGGTGGATGGCCCTGGCCGAGGTCCGGCGCGGGAGGCAGCGTGGGGGCGTAGATGGGCATCTCAGGCCTCCGATCCGGCGGGGCTGGCCCCATGCAGCGCCCGCAGCAGAACCTCGTCCAGACGGTCGTGGCGGGGGGTGAGCTGGATCAGGGTGGCGCCCTTCGCCTCCGCCCACCGGAAGACCGCCGGGGGATCCGCCTCAGCCAGTTCCAGGTCGTAGAGGCCGTTCCGGCTCTCCAGCACGGCCCCCAGCTCCGCCAGGGCCGCTTCCTGGGCGGCGTCCAGGGGATCCAGGAAGCGCAACTCCACCCGCCGGGCCAGGGCCCTGCGCAGGCCCGCCATGGAACCCGCCGCCTTGATCAGGCCCTGGTCGAGGATCACCAGCTGGTCCGCCACGCGCTCCACGTCGCCCAGCAGGTGGGAGGCCAGGATGACGCCCGTGCCCAGCTCGGCGTGGACCCGCAGCACCAGGTCCAGCATCCGGCGGCGGCCATCGGGATCCAGGCCGTTGGTGGGCTCGTCCAGGAAGACCAGCTCCGGGCTGTGGACGAGGGCCTGGGCCAGCTTCACCCGCTGGCGCATGCCGGTGGAATAGCCGCTGACCGGACGGTAGCGGGCCTCATCCAGCCCCACGAAGTAGAGCACCTCATGGGCGCGGTCCCGGGCGGCCTCGGGCGCCAGGCCCGACAGCTCGCCCCAGAAGGCCACCTGCTCATAGGCGGAGGCGTCCTCGATGAGGGCGTCGTACTCGGGCATGTAGCCGATGCGGCTCCGCAACCGGGCCGAGTCCGGGGCGCCCAGCGGGATGCCGAGGACGCTGCCGCCGCCGGCGGAGGGTCGAAGGAGCCCCAGCAGGGCCTTCAGCAGGGTCGATTTGCCCGAGCCGTTGGGCCCCAGCAGACCCACGATGCCCCGGTCGAGGGACAGGGTCAGCCCCTTCAGGGCGGGCGGCGCGGCGGCGCTGTAGCGCACTTCCAGGTTCTCGAAGGCGATCACGGGGAGGCTCCAGGATGGTTGCGGCTACGGGTGCGGGCCGGTTTGGATTAGGCTGGATCCATTCATCCTCCCACCAGCCGGACGGTTCTGCATGCAGCTCATGGACTGGACTCTACTCGATGCCCTGCAGGCCGGCGCCCTGCTCGCCCTGACCGTCGCCTACGGGGCGGATGCCCTCGCCCGCCGGGACCGCATGATGGGCTGGCTCTCCATCACCTGCCTGATGGTGGGCCTCCGTCACGGCAGCCTGGCGCTGGAGGCCGATTCGACCCTGAGGCTGGACACCCTGGAGCGGACCCAGAGCCTGCTCGTCTGCCTCGGGTTCATCGCCCTCTGCCTGGCGGTGGTGCGCCTCTTCCCCCGCCAGCTCTCCCCCCGCTTCCCGCTCTGGATCACCCTGGGCATGCTTCCGAATTTCTTCCGCAACCTGGCCCTGCCGCCCCTCCATCCCATGGATCCGCCCCTCCACCACCTCGCCGACATCACCTACCTCGTGGGCTGCGGCACCCTGATCTGGGCCACCCTGAAGGCCCGCCTCGAGGGCGATCCCATGGGCCGCCGTCTCTTCCTGGGGTTCCTCGGCGTCGCGCTCCCGGTGGTGGTGGAGATCGCCGCCGAGAGCCTCTTCAACCTCAAGATCCGCCTCTCCGGCTTCAGCCTGCTCATCCTCGCCATGGCCATCGGCACCTCCTGGCAGTGGCTCGTCACGGAATCCCTGCGGGAGCGCCTCATCCTGGCCGAAGCCGAGGCCGGCGCCTGGGAGGACATGGTGCCCGGCGGCGCCTTCCGCACAGACCGCCCCTCGGAATCCATGGAGGCCCTCTTCGGGCGCAACTGGGCCGACCGCATCAGGGACGCCACCGAGGAGCGCCTCACCTCCCTCCAGGGAACGGTCTTCCGCCTGCGCACCCACGCCCTTCCGGGCGACCATCGCCTGGGCTGGGTGGAGCGCGACGAGGACACGCGGCCCGGCCTCGGCGGATTCCTCGCCGGCTGGACCGTGGCCGTGGGCATGGACGGGACAGCCGAGGCCTCGCGGGTGGAGACCTGGCTGAGGGCCTGGGGTGCGGACATCGAGATCTGGGGCACGGTCCCCCCGCGGGAGGGGCCCTATCCCAGCGTGCTGGTCTGGGCGCGCGAGCCAAGCATCCTCGCCGTCTGGCGGGAGGATGACCTGCTGCGCCGCCGGGCCCGGTGGGTCCAGGTGGGCGGCCCCCAGACCGAAGGGCCCCATGCCCGCCTGGAGCCGCCCCTCACAGAGGCCGGTCTCCAGGCCGCCCTCGAGGGCCTCCTGGGACGGCGCTGAGCCCTGAGAGCGTGTCCGCATCGGGATGATCGCGCGGCACTTGCCCGCCGGACCCCGCCCCGCCCCACAATGGGCCCATGAGCTTCGCCCATCTCCACCTGCACACCGAATACTCGCTTCTGGACGGCCTCACCCGCATCCCGGATCTCGTGAAGAAGTGCCAGGCCTCGGGCATGCCCGCCGTGGCGGTGACGGACCACGGGAACATGTACGGGATGATGAAGCTCTTCGACGCCTGCGAGAAGACGAAGGACGAGAGCGGCACCTGGGCGGTGAAGCCCATCCTGGGCTGCGAGGTGTACGTGGCCCCCAAGACCCGCTTCGACCGCAAGCTCGAGGCGAAGAACACCACGGGCGAGGAGGGCCTGGAGGACTGCGTGGATCCCAGCGGCTCCCGGGACGCCGGCTACCACCTGGTGCTGCTGGCCAAGAACCCCGCGGGCTTCGCGAACCTGAGCAAGCTGGTCTCCAAGGGCTTCACCGAGGGCTTCTACTACAAACCCCGCATCGACAAGGACATCCTCCGCGAGCACAGCGAGGGCCTCATCGCGCTGTCGGCCTGCCTGGGGGGCGAGGTGCAGGCCCGCATCCTGCAGAACCGCCTGGACCAGGCGGAGCGCGTGGCCCGGGACTTCCGCGACCTCTTCGGCGAGGACTTCTACCTGGAGATCCAGGACCAGGGCTTCGACAAGGAGCGGGAGATCATCCCCTTCCAGCAGGAGCTGGCCGCGAAGCTGGGCATCCCCCTGGTGGGCACCAACGACGCCCACTACCTCAACCACGAGGACTCGGACCTCCACGACACCCTGCTCTGCATCGGCACCAAGACCACCAAGGCCAAGGAGCGCCGGATGCGCTTCTCCACCGACCAGTTCTTCGTGAAGACCCCCGAGGAGATGCGCGCCGTGTTCCCGGACCACCCGGAGTACCTGGAGCGCACCCTGGAGATCGCCGCCAAGGTGGACCTCTTCCCCATCACGCGGAAGCCCGTCACGCCCAACTTCCCCGTGCCCTCGGGCTTCGACCTGGAGTCCTACTTCGTCCATGTGGCCAGGGAGACCTTCGAAGCCCGCATCGCCGAGTGCCGGCCCCTCTGGCAGAAGGGCCAGCTCAAGCACGCGGAGGAGAAGTACCGGGAGCGCCTGGCCTTCGAGCTGGACACCGTCCTGAAGATGGGCTTCCCGGGCTACTTCCTCCTGGTCTGGGACTTCATCCGCAAGGCCCGGGAGATGGGCGTGCCCGTGGGACCGGGCCGCGGTTCCGCCGCCGGCAGCATCGTGGCGTGGTCCATGCGGATCACCGACATCGATCCCATGCAGTACGACCTGCTGTTCGAGCGGTTCCTCAACCCCGAGCGCGTCTCCATGCCCGACGTGGACATCGACTTCTGCCGCGACGGCCGCCAGAAGGTCATCGACTACGTCACCGAGAAGTACGGCCAGGACCGCGTCAGCAACATCGTCACCATCAACCAGCTCAAGACCAAGGCCGTGATCAAGGACGTGGCGCGGGTCTTCGAGAAGGACTTCGCCTTCGCCAACAACCTCACCAAGCT
>Ga0079306_1000372_pt1 | contig 43138 bp, 30 predicted proteins | sample Methanotroph_Enr_FD_79181 | JGI IMG/M metagenome (GOLD analysis project Ga0079306, IMG submission 79181) | Enriched soil microbial communities from Old Woman Creek wetland in Ohio, USA - Methanotroph_Enrichment_5 | ecosystem: Environmental > Terrestrial > Soil > Wetlands | place: USA: Ohio... | reverse complement strand
GTGCAAAAATGCTATTTTTTTGCACTCAACAGGTCACCTTTAGCGGGTTTATCGTCGGAAATAAAGTGACCACTATCAATTCGTAACTTCAAAAAAAAGAGAGTGACCTTTTGGGACACCCTCGTGAGTTGTTTTACGAAAGCCGGGTTCTGCATTTTTTTTACATTTCTCTATGATGTTTTATTAAGATTGTATATATTTGTTGTGTTTATTTTTTTAGTCACATAATCTGATCACATATGTCTATTCAACTAAAGTCTATAAACCATCTAAGTAACAGGAAGTAAATAATGTCATATTTTAAGAAATAACAATAGCATATTATTTTATTGATGCTCTTTTGAACGTCTTTTGTACTTTCAGCCGGTTGTTTAGCCCGCTAAACGCCCTCATTCAAGTCCAAAATCCATTTCAAAATAGCTATCAAAAATTACGACATTATTTTCTTCCAATTACTTATATAACAAGGAAAACCCAGTAAGTAAAGTAATTGATAACTAATAGAATTGTACCTTATGGATTTCGAAAAAGGCCATCTGTATCACAACTATAACCAGGGAAACAACCGCCAGCGGATATTCTTTTCTCGGGAGAATTATCTTTTCTTTCTGACAAAAATCAGAGAACATGTTTTACCACACGCTGATGTGTTGGCGTGGTGCCTTATGCCGAATCATTTTCATTTAATGGTTTATGTAGGGCAGGTGGAGGTGGTTCAGGGTAATGAAGTTCAGGATACTGGAGCTACTGACGGGGTGACTCCAAGTCACCCTGTCAGTAAGAATCCCAAAAAGCGCAATTTGAATGATAGCATTGCAATACTTTTGCGCTCTTATACCCGTGCCATAAATAAACAAGAGAACAGGAGCGGAGCTTTGTTTCGCGAAGGTACCAAAGCCGAATGTCTTACCCTTTTCAATGGTCTGACACCTTCTTATTTCAATACTGCTTTCGGGGCGCAAATCAATGTAAGAATTCCAGAGCGGGAATATCCGCAAGCATGTTTCAAATATATACATCAGAATCCGATAATGGCGAAACTGGTTACGAAACCGGAAGATTGGGAGTTTTCATCTTTTGCAGATTATTTTGGTGATCGCAATGGCAAGCTGGTTAACCGGGATAGGGCTGGAGAGTTTATTCTTTTTTGATACGATGAATCTACGCCAGAACTGCTTACATTCACTATTTTATATATTCACGGGGTACTCCAAGTCACCCCGTGAATATATGACTATGTTTATTTAACGATTATATTTGCAAAAAAAATAATTACAACAAAATTATTATGACTTCCAAACCTCCCCTTGCCCTCGCCACCTTTGCAAACAGTTATAACTGTTCGCAGTCGGTATTTAGTGTATTTGCGCCTGATTTTGGCATTAGTAAAGATTTAAGCTTGCGGCTTGCTGGCCCGTTGGGGGCTGGTATTGCCCGTCGTCAGGAAACCTGTGGAGCTGTAACGGGAGCCTTGCTGGCGCTCGGCCTGAAATACGGAAAAGGCGAAAATGGCACCGATGAAGATAAGAAAATAGCTTATGCAGTATCGCAGGATTTTATAAAGGACTTTGAAACACAGTTCGGAAGCATTGTTTGCCTGCATTTGCTGGAGAATAACCGTATGGATTCGGAAGATGGTGCTGCTGCTATTGCCCGGGAGGATATGTTCAACTCCCGTTGCACGAAATATGTAAAGTTTGCTGTAGAGAAAACGGAAGAATTATTGAGCAGATAAGGATATAATTATTCCACAAAATTCACTTCAATTCCATCACTTTCCAGCAAGGCAACAGATTTTGAACAAATATTCCGGGTACATATAAGCGTAACTCCCAACGTGGGATTTACGCTTTTTATTTGTTGGGCAATGGTAATAATTTTCACAGCATCTTTTTGAATAATGCGGCTTTTTGTCACTTTTCGTATACCAAGATGGTTGTTATCAAGTTCTTCCAGTTGAATACGAGCAGACAAGCCGTAGCAGGCAGGATTTGTTTCCATTAATTTTGGGATAGTAAAATGATCAGATTTTATTTTTCCCATACCCAAACAATTTATTTTCTTTGATGTGTTTGTACACCTTTTTCGGCACATAATTAATCAGGTTATCATCTCCGTTTTCTATCATTTTGGTGATGTAATCCGACGTAATTTTGAGTTTCTGGGAAGGAATTCCTTTCAGGGTAATAATTTTTTTTGTCTCATTCAGGTATTGCCAGAGCAGCCTGTTTTCACCGGAAAAATGCGAATTTTCTGGGTAAATAACCTCCCCTGTACTCATGTCGGTGTAGGGGTACAGGTACATTTTTACATTTTCCTGAAAGAGCGCGCCCATGGCTTCGAGCAAGCCTCCGCGCAAATCGGTATATTGCGAAGCATCCATTATTTTGTCGAAGGTGGGCAGGCCAACCACAATGCGAAGTTTAATCATTTTAAACTGGCCAAAATACTTTACCAATTGAAAATACCGGTAAAATTTGGATACCATCACGCTTTGTCCCATCATATTAAGCAGATCCACCCTGTGTAAAAAATCCTTCTCGTCAAGCTTTTCGTCTTTCATCAGGTTTTTGAGCGAAATCTCGCAAAATGCTATGGTATTGTCGGGTTTGTAATCTTCGTCGCGCTTAAAAATAGCCAGGCTGTCTTCCAGAAATTCAATGCCCAGGTTATTGATTGGCCTGAAATAGCCGCGTAGCAGCAACACGTTCTTTTTATAAAGCATATCGCCCGGTTGTTGCACGCGGCCCGACTGGTCGAACATGATGGCTGGAGTCATGTTGTTGCTCACAAGTTGTAAATTGAGCAGCCGGTTGTCGCACCATTTTATATCCGGGCCTTCGGCGAAAATATAATCCACTTCCACGCGGTTGGTGTCCAGGTTATCGAGCAATGTAAGCAGCACTTTGCGCGGATCTTCCCACCCGAACAACCCGCCGTGAATCAGATTAATCCCCAATGCACCCAGGGTGTATTGCTGAAGCAGCGTGTCGTTTTCGTGCAGTTTTACATGAATAAAAAACTTGTTTGGTTGGTACCTGTCAGTTCCCTCAACGGCTATGCCCAGCCACCCGCTACCCTGGTTTGTTTTGGCAAAATTAAGGGTTTCAACCGTATTGGCAAACGCAAAGAATTTTTGGCTGCTCTTCTTGTCCAGAATCTTTATCAGTTCGTTGTATTCATAATCAATCATTTTACGCAGGCGGTCCTCAGCCACATACCGGGCCGGATTTCCATCGTTGTAAAAATGATCGCTGAACGATTTATCGTAAGCCGATATTGATTTGGCAACCGTGTTGGAAGCTCCACCGGCCTGAAACAAATGACGGGCAGTTTCCTGTCCGCCACCAATCTCGGCGATGGCGCCGTAATACTTTGAATGTAAATTAATGTGTACCGATTTCTCTTTTGTGCTCAGCGTATTTGCCATATTGGAACTTATTATTGGTTTTGTTCTGACTGATTCAGGATAAGGTTGTTCAATTCTTTAACGGAAATAATTGTTTATTTGTTCAAAACCGGATTCATACGGTTTACATGCCGGAAACTTTCCTACATGTACCGGAAAAGTCCCGGAAGTTCCCGCGAGCATTCCGGCATGTTCCGGGAACCTTGCGGCACATGCGGGCTATTCCACGGAACTTATGTGAGTTTTCAAAACAGGATTTTAGTCGAATAAATTGCCTGTTTCCTCTGAAATTCCATTGTGAAAATGGCAAACCTTACTCATTATACATTTATCACACTTTGGATCTTTTGGCCTACAGATTTCACGCCCTAAAAACGAGAGAGCCATTCCTATATCGTTCCAGCGTTCCTTTGGTACAATGGCCATAATCTGTTTCTCAATTTTTTCGGGTTGAGTGCCAGACGCAATGCCGATGCGCGGTGCCACACGTACAACGTGCAGGTCTACTATAATGCCTTCCGCTTCGTCTCCCGATTCGCGAATAATTACATTGGCCGATTTCCGCCCAATGCCGGGCAGTTTTGTCAGCTCGGCCATGGTTCGTGGGATGTTGTCATCGTCGCCAATCTGCCCGGCCAGTTTTACCAGCCAACCGGCCTTATTGCCAAAATTACGGACTGTGCTTATATACTGGTGCAAATCTTCTTCGGTTGCTTTTGTCAGGCTGTTTATAGAAGGATAAGCTCCGAAAATAACCGGAGCCAGTTCGTTTATATGTTTATCGGAGTCTTGTGCCGACAATATTACCATCACCAACAACTGATATCGGCTTTTGTAATCAAGCGGATGCTTCCGTCCTGCATATTGTTTCATGAGGGGTTCGAGGTGTTCAATCCAGTTGTGTGCCATAATTACATGAAATAAAGGTTAGTATGAAATTTAATTTCGAAAAAAACAAATAGGAAATCAACTCATTTTAATTTTCAACAAATATAACAATAGTTTCTAAAATTATGTTTGCCGTATAAGATATCATTCTACAAAATAGGGAAGCCCATTTCTGAACTTCCCTGTCTTCAATCAAAAATCTACCGGAGTTTAATTGCCTCTTTGCACATACTTGGTATGCAGCAGGTGATGGGATTTTTCACCCAGTGGTTCTTTCAGAAAATCGGCATAGAGTGTGAGTATTTCAGGGTTTTCGTGCGATTTACGGAGTCCTTTGTGAGCATCTTCGTAATAAATGGATTCGGCACGTTTTTTTCGTATTTCCGTTGTGGTAGGTATCGGCTGTCCGCCACCGCCAAGGCAACCGCCGGGGCAGGTCATTACTTCAATAAACGTGTAGGGCGACGTTCCGTTTTCTATTTGTTCCAACACAATGCGGGCATTTTTAAGCGTGTGGGCCACAGCCACTTTTATTTTTGTTCCGTCCAGATCCACTTCCGCTTCTTTAATTCCTTCCAGTCCGCGAACGGCTGTGAAGTTTATCTCAGCCAGCGTTTTTCCGGTAAATACTTCGTAGGCCGTACGCAGGGCAGCTTCCATTACGCCTCCTGTTGCACCGAAAAGCACTGCTGCTCCGGTTGATTCGCCCAACGGGTTATCAAACTGTTCTTCGGGTAGATGCGTGAAGTCGATGCCGGTTTCTTTGAACATGCGGGCCAGTTCGCGCGTGGTAAGCACGTCGTCTACATCGTAGAAACTGTCTTCGTCAGTCAGGTTGAGCTTTTCTTTCCAGTAGTGGAAAGCGCCATCCATTTCGGGCCGGCGGGCTTCAAACTTTTTGGCGGTACAGGGCATTACCGAAACCACCACAATATTGCGGGGGTCAATACCTGTTTTCTCTGCATAATAGGTTTTGGCAATGGCTCCAAACATTTGTTGCGGCGATTTACAACTCGACAAATGACCGAGTGATTTGGGATAAAAATGTTCGATAAACTTAATCCAACCCGGTGAGCAGGAGGTAATCATTGGCAACACACCACCTGTTTTGATACGGTTTATAAGTTCGTTTCCTTCTTCAATAATGGTGAGGTCGGCCGTGAAATTAGTGTCGAAGACTTTGGAGAATCCCAACCGGCGTAATCCGGCCACCATTTGTCCGGTTACCAGGCTTCCGTCAGGCATGCCCATGGCTTCGCCAATTCCTACGCGGATGGCCGGAGCTGTTTGTACCAACACTACTTTTTCGGGATTGTGCAACGCTTCCCACACTTCGGTCACGGCGCTTTTTTCGGTAATGGCTCCCGTTGGGCAAACCAATGCGCACTGCCCGCAATTGGTACAGGCCACAATGCCCATGCCCAGATCCATAAAAGTGGATATTTTGCTTTTCAATCCGCGGCCGGAAAAGTCAATGGCTTTCACACCCTGGACTTCGCTGCACACGGCCACACAACGGCCGCACAGTATGCATTTCTCCGGATCACGTACCAGCGAAGGAGATGTTTCGTCTTTTGGCCTGAGTTCTTTTTGAGTCCGGACAAACCGCCTTTCGTGAATGCCGAGATCGAAGACAATCTCTTGCAATTCGCAATTTTGATTTCGGTCGCATCCCAGGCAATCCTGCGGGTGGTTGGCCAGCAATAGTTCCACATTTACCCGCCGGGCTTCCATCACCCGTTGACTATTGGTGGTTATTTCCATGCCATTGGTCACCCGGGTGATGCACGAGCGCAACAACGATTTGGCGCCTTTTACTTCCACCACACAAACGCCGCATGACGCGTTGTGCGAAACATCCTGCAGGTAACATAACGATGGAACATGGATTCCAACTGCATTACAGGCTTCCATAATGGTTATACCTTCTGCTACCTGTATCGGCTGATTGTTTATTGTGATTTTCATAGTGATTTGATTTAAAATCTGACTGACTCCAAAATCCCTTCCTTGCAAATATGGGCTTCAGACTGGTTCTCTGAAAAATATATTTTTATAATATCATTTCAAATATCTGTTTCTAGAATTCCATTTACAGGTTCGGATCTCTTTTCCTGGATTCTACTTCATTCTTTATTATCTTCAAAACATCAAAAGTGTCATTGAGAATTTCATCGTTAGTAAAACGGATAATTTTGAATCCTTTGTTGTTTAATTCGAGAGTTCGCTTTTCATCTTCCTCTTTTTGATATTTGTGAATCTCACCATCCACCTCGATAATGAGTTTGCAGGAAAGAGCCACAAAATCAGGAACGTAATTATCAATTAAATGGTGACTTCTGAATTTTACTCCCATTTTTTTGTCTTTAATGTATTCCCATAGCACTTCTTCTGCATTTGTCAGATTATTGCGCATTGATTTTTGTCCATCTTTCAATGCTTTGTATGTGAATGGGTTGGCTGTGAACCATTCAGGAGTAAAAGGTTTTTTGTCGGACTCTTCCATTATGTTTGGTTGTTTTTAATCGACCCCCTGCCCCCAAATGGGGGTTTCAGACCAGTTCTCTGAAAATATTTTTCGTACTTCTTTCGGGTTTTGTGCTTACATTTAGTTCTGTACTCTTTGAACCCCCATTTGGGGGCAGGGGGTCTTTGTTCTACAATTAATTTCACTTATTATATTATCTAAAACCGGTTTAATGTTTTTCAATATATCATTATTTGTGAAACGAATTACTTTAAAACCTTTTGAATTAAGTTCAAATGTTCGTTGCTTGTCAGCCTCTTGCTGGTATTTATGAATCTCACCATCCACTTCAATAATGAGTTTGCATGAAAGAGCAACAAAATCAGGAATATAATTGCCAATTACATGTTGTCTTCGAAACTTTACGCCCATTTTCTTGCTTTTAATATACTCCCAAAGAACTGCTTCTGCTTCAGTCATATTATCGCGCATCTCTTTGCGTTTGTCTTTTAATATATTATAGGTGTAAGGATTAGCTGTATTCCATTCAGGTAAAAAGGGTTTCTTATTTGTTTCGTCCATGTTCTTGATAATAATTGTTTTGACTTCCTGACCCCCTGCCACCAAATGGGGGTTCCAGACCACTTCTCTGAAAAATATTTCTTACTTCTTTCGGGTTTTGTGCTTACATTTAGTTCTCTACTCTTTGAACCCCCATTTTGGGGCAGGGGGTCTTACTATTTTAGCATTTTACATCACACCTTAGACACCTTTCCACTTCATTACGTGCCTGTTCGCCGGTATATCCGATTTCCACTTCCTGGAAATTGCCGATACGTTCTTTTACTGAAAGTTTACCTGATTTGTTTTTCGGGCTTACCTTCGGATTTAAAGGTATCAGGTTTTTATATTGGAACTCACGGAACAACAAGTGGAACCGTTTTTCTTTCATTAATACCCAGTCGATTGATTCAGCAGCTTTCTTTGCCATTCCCATAGCCTCGGCCGCAGTTGATGGGCCAGTTACTGCATCACCACCGGAATATATCTTGGGATTTGAAGTCTGGAACGTAAACGGATCGATGATTAAACGTCCATCTTGGGTTACTGCAAGCCCGGCATCATTCAGATATGTTGAGTCAACCCGTTCGCCCACTGCCAGAATGATTGAATCGCAAGGGATTTCCTGGAATTTTCCTGTCGATACAGGCCTGCGTCTTCCCGAGGCATCTATGCTTCCTCCGCTCATCACTTCCACCTTCAATGCTTTTACATTGCCTTTGGCGTCAGCAATAATTTCATTCGGAGCAGCCAGAAAATGGTAATTAATTTTTTCGGCTTCCGATTCGAAAATTTCGGCTGCATTGGCCGGCATGTCGCCCTTTTCACGGCGGTAAACTACGGTAACATCTTTGCCCAGCCGCCAAATGCTGCGGGCAGCATCGATAGCCACGTTTCCGGCACCGATAATCACCACGTGTTGTCCCAGTTTTGGTATTTTTCCCAAAGCAAGTTCTTTCAGAAATTCTGTTCCTGCAAAAACACCTTTTGCATTTTCGCCCGGAATATTTAAATCAATATCTTTCCATGCGCCGATAGCCATGTAAACGGCATCGAATTCATTTTTCAGGCTGTCAAATGAAAGATTATCGCCCAATTTTTGGTTGAATTTGAATTGTACTCCCAGTTTTTTGATAAACTGAACTTCTTTTTGCAGCACTGATTTTGGTAACCTGTATTGCGGAATGCCAAAGCGGACAACACCGCCTGCTTCGGGCAATGCGTCGAAAATGGTAACAGCATGTCCCAGTCTGACAAGGTAATAGGCGGCTGTAAGTCCGGCCGGACCTGCGCCTACAATGGCAATTTGTTTGCCCGTTGAAGGCAGCTTTTCTTTTATCAGTTTACTGTAAATATCGTTTTCTTTTCCGAGTTTGTACATGGTGTCGGCCAGGTATCGGTGAATTTCACCCTGCGAAACCGGCTCGTCCAACTGATCGCGGCGGCAACGCATCTGGCAGTGGAAGTGGCAAATACGGCCAATCGTTCCGGGAATAGGATTATCACGCAACGATAATTCAAAAGCATCTTCAATGCGGTCTTCCTTAATCAGTTCAATGTATCCCGGAATATTCATGTGCAGCGGGCAACTGTTTTCGCACAAGGCCATGTATAGTGATTCGCAGGCTCCGGCGTGGCAGCGTTTTTCGCGGATATGTTCTTCGTATTCGTGGCGGAAATACCTCAATGTGGTTAGAATCGGATTCGGAGCGGTTTGACCCAGTCCACAAATGGCGGTATCTTTAATTGTCCGGCTTAATAATTCAAGTGTATCAAGGTCTTCGTGGGTGCCTTGCCCTTTTGTAATTCGGGTAAGAATGGCCAGTGCCTGCGCCAGTCCTTCGCGACAGGGCGTACATTTTCCGCAAGATTCTGCCGAGTTGAATTCCAGGAAGTAACGGGCCACATCCACCATGCAATTGTCCTGATCCATAACCACCATACCACCCGAACCCATTATGGCTCCGAGTCCGGCCAGCGATTCATAGTCTACAGGTGTGGAAAAATGTTCCAGCGGAATACAACCGCCCGAAGGACCTCCTGTTTGCACGGCTTTTACTTTTTTGGAAGTTCCTGTACCTTCACCTATATTGAACACAAACTGTTCGATAGTGGAACCCAGCGGAAGTTCCACCAATCCTGTATTTTTAACTTTCCCAACCAATGAAAATACTTTTGTTCCGGGGCTTTTTTCCGTTCCGGTTTCTTTAAACCAGTTGCTTCCTTTTTCAATAATAACAGGAATGTTGCACCAGGTTTCCACATTGTTGATATTGGTTGGTTTGCCATACAATCCTTTGCCGGCGGGGTAGGGTGGACGAGGCATGGGGCGGCCGGCTTTTCCTTCTATCGAGGCTATGAGTGCAGTTTCTTCACCGCAGACAAACGCACCTGCACCTTCCACCACTTCTATGTTGAAATTAAATCCGGAGCCAAGGATGTTTTTGCCCATAAGCCCGTATTCTGTAGCTTGCTCAATGGCCAGTTTGAATCGTTTTACTGCCAGCGGATATTCTGCCCGCACGTAAGCAATTCCTTCGGAAGCACCCATGGCATAAGCACCAATCAGCATACCTTCGATGATTGCGTGCGGTTCGCTTTCTATTTCGTTGCGGTTCATGTATGCACCGGGGTCACCTTCGTCAGCATTACAAATAATGTATTTCTGATCGGCTTCCGCTTTACGCATAATGTCCCATTTTATGCCGGTAGGAAAACCTGCTCCACCACGGCCACGTAATCTGGCATCAATTATTTCTTTCACCACATCTTCCGGTTGCATGCTGGTAAGTGTTTTTTCGAAGGCTTTGTAGCCTCCAACAGCTATGTAGTCAAGTATTTCTTCGGGGTCAATGATTCCGGCATCGCGCAATACAATTTTCTTTTGCCCTTTGAAAAACGGAATTTCATTCCAGTGTGGAATATCGTCGTATCCTTTGCCAAAATCTACTTTGGCTGTATGGAAATCCCATTCATCAATCCTGCAAAGAATTTTCTTGCGGTAAATCTTCCCTTTCAAAAGCCCGTCTATAATATGTACGGCGTCTTTTTCATCTACCTTGCTGTAAACCAGCATAGATTTGCCTGATTGGTATAGGGTTACCAACGGTTCTTCAGCACAAAATCCGAAACATCCTGTTTTTTTTAATTGGCAAGCGGCTTTGTTTTCGGCAATATATTTTTGAATGCGGTTGAAAACCAGGTCGGCGCCATTACCTATGCCGCAAGTTCCCATTCCTACTAAAATCATGGGAGCCGAAGGAGTAATCCGATCCTGATTTTGCTGTTTCAATATCTCAAGTTCATGTGCTTTCATGGTATTCAGGTCTTATGTTTTTAGTCGCTGGACAATGGTTCTCAGACTAAATTAAAGTTATATGATTAGGTATATTGGGAGAGAGGGAAATTAACCGATTTTCTTTTTACCGCCTGCTAATGATTGGCGGCCTTTGACCTTTGCAAGTATTTTTATCAACTTCTGAGAATTGACATTACTGTGGATAATGCCATCTACAGCTACTACCGGCGATTGTGCACACTGGCCAAAACAGGCTACTGTTTTTATCGTAAATTCATTGTCGGGGGTAGTGAATGATGATTCCGATTCGTCTTCTGTCCGTTTAAATCCAAGAATAGGGCCAACTTCGTCGAGTAAGGCTTTGGAGCCTTTGGTATGGCAAGCCGTTCCGCGACAAACAATAATGGAATGTTTGCCTTGTGGTTTCAGATTGAAAAATGAATAAAATGTGGCTACGCTGTACACTTGTGTATACGGAATGTTCAGCTTTTGTGATACCACCGAGAGGGTTTCACCCGGAAGGAATTTCAATGGATTTTTTTCCTGTACTTCTTCCAGGGTGGAAAGTAACATGCCGGGTTTACCTTTGTATTTCTCAATTATTTTATCGAGAACTATTTCGGGAACGATAGAATTAGTAAGCGTTTCCATAACTATATTTTTAAAATTAGTTATATATGTCCAAACAAATTCTGAAAAGAAATAGTTCCGTAAAAAGAAATTTACGGATTAATTTCTGATTACAAATGTAATATATTATTACAGAAATAATTCTCTAATTAAAAAATATTTTAAAAAATACATGTGAATAAATTCAAACACTATGCAAATCGTTTGCCGTTGCGCGACTTGCATGGTTTAAACAAGTCGCGAAGCGACGTACATGGTTTAAACAAGTCGCGAAGCGACGTACGATGTAAAGAGCGTGGCGTTTCTGTACCATGCGGAAATAAAGAGTTTTATGAGCGTGGTCATTTAACTTTATTGTCCATGCGGAAATTATGCTTGATTAATACCATTTTTCAACCATTTGTTGCATAAACGCCAGACTGCCTTTTGCCAAATCTTTTGAATTATACTTAGAGGGTCGCCAAAGCGAAGTAGGGCCAACCAGTTCTTTAATTTCTGACGAAAAATTTTCAAGTACCAACGGGCCTTGGTAATTAATTTCGGCTAATCCGCGGAATAAATCATCCCAGTGAACATTTCCTTCTCCTAACATGCCACGGTCACTTTCAGTTATATGTAAGTGTTTCAATCGGTTTCCGGCATGAAGAATCGGGTCGTAAAAATTTCGCTCTTCAATGTTCATGTGAAAAGTATCTAAATGCAGTCCGATATTCTCCATATCAATGCTGTCAATCATTTCCAGAACTTCATGTGTAGCCGTGAAAACATAGCTTTCGTAACGGTTAATTGGTTCGGGAGCAATGGTAATATTGCGTTCGCGCGCATAGCTTGCTACTTCAGTAAAAACCTGCTGAACGATTTGTCGTTCGTTTTTTGTACAGGGCTGCCCCGAAAATTTAGCAATAGCCGAATGCAGTACTCCTCCCAGAAAATCGCCCTGCATTTCGGCAACTTTGTCTAATGCATTTTTTATAAGCAATGCCGCTTTCTCAGGATATAGAGGTATATGGCAATCGGCAGGTAAATTCAATGTGCAGCGTCCGGATATTCCGTGGTTGTTTAGTTGTTTTTTTACCGTTTCAGGGTAGAAATCCAACGATGCAGGCAAAATAATTTCCAGCATGTCAAATCCGTATTCAGCAGTTTTTTCTATGGCAAATTGTCCTCCTTCGGCGCTCCAAACAGGAATAAATGATAATATTGTTGTTCCAAAAATTGGCATAATTCTATGTTTTTAAATTGTATTTTCTTCTGTTTATCTAATTTGAATATTGATAAATTACCACATTAGTAAATCATCACATTAAAACAGCCACCATTCAGTTTTTACACCGATGTATGTTCCCCAACGGCTTTGGTTGATTTGCAGGTAAGGCGAATAATGATTGTCTCGTGCATAATCGTTGTAGCGTGCTGCCGAAAAAACAAGGCGGATATGCGGACGACACCATGCGTCACGCTTACCTAATGGAGCAATGGTGGGAGCAAAGCTGAATTTCCACATAGCTGCTTCTGGATTATCGCCATCTTTACGTGAAGCATAATGCGCTTCTCCAATCAAATGCAACCAATTGGTGGCATAATACAACAATCGTCCACCCGCAACAATATCTCTTTTGTTATTATACATTTGTGTCCCGTTGAAGTATGTATCCATATTCAAACTCGATGATCCACCCTGACTTTGAGTAAAAACCCCATACCCGTTGATGCTGATTTGTTTTGACAAATTCAGAAGAAAATGTTCTACTGCTGTAAAAGAATAGGCATGGGTATATTTCCCATTCGCATCAGGTGGACCGTAAGTTGCCCATGTAAAAGTGTTTCCATTATCACCACCATTGGCAATTCCGGTTCCATAGCGTACTGAGAATTGATTGAATGACCCGCACCAACTTGTTTTCAGAGGATTACTGTATTTAACTCCTGCTACCCAGCCCTTATCTGTCGGATAAATTTTCGAGGCATTTTCAGAAGATGCCGGAACATAATGAAACTCGCCCAACAGCTTCATCACACTTCCGTTGTTGAATTTAATGCTGTGTTCGCCTATCCAAACCATTCGCTGACGAATGGCCGGGTTGGTAGCTCCGGCAACGGTGACATCATAATTGTAGGGGAAAACACCTGCCGAATCTGTTGAAGCAGGCATTAGCAAAGTCAATTCTGTGTTTTTATGGCTCACACCAAATCCTTGGGCCGAATGATCGTCGAAGTAAAAATAATCGCAAATATGGATATCATCGTATCGGCGAAAACGAACTCCCGCCCAGGCCGACCAACGGCTTCCCATAATATTCCGTGCTTCAATATAAGTTTCCGGTAAAATAATAGTTAGTCCTTTGTCAGTTCGTGTGCTTGTGTTGCCCATAAACTGTCCGTTGGCAGAGTACATTCCCAACCGTACCTGAAAAGTTACATTTGTGCTGTCGGTTCCGTTCAGTTTTGGAGTAAAATGGATAGCCGGCAACAGGTCCATGTAATCATTTTGCTCCATACGTCCGGCTAATGAACCCTGGCCTGACAGATTCAACGGTTTCCATTGGATGCCTTCGCCGTTGGGGGATAATCCAACGCCTATGCGTCCTGTTGTTCCCAATGAAAAGTTGGTATTGGTAATAACTACCTGCGAATAAAAGCTGGTTGGAATTATGCAGATCAATAAAATAATATGTGTGTTTTTCATGGTAGTAAACGTTTAATCGATTAAACAGAGTGCTAAAAAAAATATTTACCTTGAAATGAAAATTTGTATTTAGCCAGATAATAACCTGTTTGTCGATTTATGATTTGATTAATCAATTGCTTCAGTCTTTTCTTTATATCCTTTTATACCGTAATAAGCAATCACTGCAAAGCATATAAGTGGAACCACAATAGCTATTCCAATGCCGAAATGAACAGAAACCAGCCCCATGAGAGGAGTAATCAGTGCACCACCAATAATGGCCATAACCAACACTGAAGCTGCCAGTTTGGTATGCTCACCAAGGTCTCTGATTCCTAACGAAAAAATAGTAGGATACATGATAGACATAAAGAAACTGGTAGCAACTAGCGCCCAAAGACCAATAGTTCCCGGAAATATAAGTGCAATACTGATTAACCCTATATTAATGGCAGCGTAAACCCAAAGCAAATTATGTCCTTTTATTCTTTTCAATAAAACAGTTCCAATAAATCTGCCGGCGGTGAACACTACGAGTGAAATAGTAAGGAAGTTTGCTGCTGTTTTTTCGGGAGTTCCCGGAATGGTGCCCTGTATATAGCGAATCAGGAAACTCCAGATACAAACCTGTGCTCCAACATAGAAGAACTGAGCCAAAACTGCTTGCTTGAAATGGCGTTTTGCAAAAATGAATTTCAGGGTTTGTTTGGTTGTGGATGTGCCATGAGTTTCTTCATCTTTTACCACCGGAAATTTAGTTGCCAAAAATATAAATGCAGTCACTACGATAATAATTCCAATAATTAAATAAGGCATTTGAACTGCTTGGGTTTCGGCTGTATAAAATGCCTGAACTGCTTCAGGCGACATGTTGGCCAATTGTTCTGTACTGTATTCAATGCCCGAAAGAATGAAATTCTGACCGATTAAAATTCCGGTAATGCACCCAATGGGATTGAATGATTGTGCCAGATTCAACCGGAAAGTGGCTGTTTCCGGATCGCCCAGTGCTGAAACATATGGGTTGCCGGCTGTTTCTAGAAACGTTAGACCCGAAGCAATCACAAATAGCGCAAAAAGGAAGAAGCCATACGATGCTTTTTCGGCTGCCGGATAAAATAAAAATGCTCCCAACGCAAATAAAAATAAACCGATGGCAATGCCCGTTTTGTAGTTGAACTTGCGCATAATGAGCGAAGCAGGGATAGCCAACATAAAATAGCCCAGGTAAAAGGCTGATTGTACCAATCCGGATTCAAAATCCGTCAATACAAAGGATTTTTTGAATTGTTGAATCAAAATATCGTTGATACTACCGCCCATTCCCCACATAAAGAATAAGCTTACAATTAAAATAAGAGGAAGCACGAAAGTGTTTGTTTTCTGTGAACTGAGACTAGCCGAAATTGTTGCAACTTTGGCCTGGTTTGCTGTTTTGAAATTAGTTGTTTGCATAAGATATTAGAGTTTTTAAGATTTGATATTTTGTGTTTTTAGATAGTCATAACTTGTTTTTGAGAAATAAATGATTCCAGTTTTGATAGGTCGTATGCAGGACATGCACCTTCGTGCGAAGCTACAAAAGCTCCCAGGCCGGTTGCGTAAACCATTCCTGTTTCAGGAGTTTCATTCTCCAGTTTCTTGGCTAAAAAGGCAGCCAAAAACGAATCACCGCTTCCGCATGTGTCTTTCGCTTTTACTTTGAACGCCGGAAATATAAAGCATTCTGTTTGTGTGTAATAGCTTGCGCCTTCTGCACCTTTTGTGACAATCACTTCATCGATATCAAATTCATCTTGTAAAAAACGAACTGAAGTTTCTTCTTCATTTTTTTCATTTGTAAACCAGCTACTGATTAATTTTAGTTCTACCTCGTTTAGTTTTAATAAATTGCACTTTCCAAGTAAATACTTGATTGTTTCTGGAGAATAAAATGGTTGGCGTAAGTTTACATCAAATACATTGAACTTTGCTTTTTCAATCAGTTGGTACAAAGTTTCGCGCGAAGTGTCGTTGCGGGTTACAAGACTTCCGAATACAAATGCATCGGCTTCGCTCACCAGACTGTTGTAATTAATTTTAGGAGCAATAAAATCCCATGCTACCGGTGAATGGATGGAGTAACTCATTTCGTTTCCCGGCAGCACGGTGGCTATAACCTTTCCGGTTTCGTAAGTTTGGTCAATCTGGCAATTTTCGGTGGGAATATCCCAGTCTGTGAGCAACTTTAATAACTTCTCACCAGCCTCATCATTTCCTACGCGACTGATCATTCTACTGTCGATACCTAATTTGTGTAAATGATAAGCCACATTCATTGGTGCGCCACCGGGTTTGGTTTGTGTTGGGAAAATATCCCACAACACTTCGCCATAACACACCACCATTTTCTTTTTTTGATCTGTTGATTTCATGTTTCTTGATTTTTTTGGTTATTGATTGTTTGATTATAACTTTGTTTAATCGTTTAAACAAAGTGGTAAAAAAATTATTTTTTGATAATAGATGACTTTCTGATGACAAGCTCGGTATCAAGTTCAACTGATTCAAGGCTTTCTGTGTTGTCAATCGTTTTAAGGAGCAATTCTACCGATTTTTTACCCAGCTCATGCATTGGTTGTTTAATGTAACTAACCGGGGCATAGAATAAATCAAATGCATCTGTTTCGTCAAAACCAACAACGGCCAGTTGTTCCGGAATTTTTATGCCAATGCTATTGATGTATTTTAATCCTGATACTGTAAGTAAGTTTGTAGTAAAAAAGATGGCATCTGCCGGATTGGGATCTGATAGAAATTTGTCGATGGCAGTGACAACATCCTGATTTATGGAATCTATCCGGACTTCTCCAATCAGTGCATCTTCCGCCAATATATCAATCGCACCCCTGATGCGTTCGTTCAGATGAAATAATGAGGTCTGATAAGCTACCACACCAATGCGTTTATGCCCGTTTTCCAACAAATGTTGAATGGCTTTTCCGGCAGCTTTATGATTGTTGATTGAAACCGAATTTGTTTGAATGCCTGGAAAATAACGGTCAATTAATACAAATGGTACGTTTGTACGTCTGAGATATTGAACCTGCTCTTCAGTATGTTCCGGCAATGCAATGATTAATCCATCCACCTGCCGGTTAAGAAGTAATTTTATTAAGTCCCGGGTTTTTTCTTCACTTTCGTCGGAGCTGCCAAAAATTACAGAATAACCGTAGCTTTTAGCTTCGTCTTCTATAATGCGGGCTATTTGTGATGAAAATGGATTGGAAATATCTGCTACAATTAAGCCAATGGTAAAAGTTTTTTGAGCTTTCAGGCTTCTTGCTATCTGATTTGGGCGGTAGTTGAGGTCTTCGGCTGCTTGTCTGATTTTAGCAGCTACCTCTTTATTAATTCTATCTTTTAACTTATTGTTCAACACATAAGATACCAGGGCTGTTGAAACTCCAACATGCTCTGCTATGTCTTTTAAGGATACATTCTTTTTCATGAACGTAGATGTGTTTTTTCGTGTTGAACAGATTTAATGGCACAAATATATGTTTAATCGTTTAAACTTATTCTTTTTGTGCGAATATTTATTATTTATTTACATATAATTACATTATTTTGTGTAATTGAATTGTAAAAATGAAAGATGCCTTGATAATGAGGAGTTTATTTTTTTTCGATCAAGACTACATATTAGTTTTTTATGACTTTTAGTTCTATTGACTCAGGTGCAGTTATACTACCGAAAGAACTTTCAGGGACAAAATCAAATGATTTTGCTGATTCATACTGAAATTTGAGTGAAGCGTTATAATATTTGATACTTACTTTTTCTTTCGGGCCAATTGAACCGTTAATCTCCACCTTAAATATTTTTTTTTCATTACTTTCAATGAATTTTCCTATACCCCTACACTCATCATTCACAAAAGCAGCCAATTTATCTTTCTGACTTATGTCCTTCACCAAGTTGTCACTAATTTCAAATACGGCAGTCATCCTGAGCGGATGACATTCGTCAGTAATAAGAGTCAGTACTTTGGGTATAGTTGCACTTCCGAATGTTGACGTTGAAGATAGGAAAATATTATTACCTGTAGTAAAAATATATTCTAATGTTGAGTTATAATACCGGAATGTTGCTTTTTCGTTCAGGTTTATTCTGACCGGAATGCGGAAAACATTTTTTCCATTAACTGATAATCTGTGAGAAAATACGCCCCGGCATTCATCTGCTACAAAAGCAGCAACTATATCATTGTCGGATGCATACGAGCTGAATATTTCGGGAATTGATACGTAAGCAATCATCCCTGCTTCGGACATTATGCCGAATTTTGCTGGAGCAATTTCAGTTCCTTTTTGTGCCTTATGTTCGATGTTGAATGTTTCTTCTACCTGATAGATCATTTTGGTTGCATGGCTGTAGTATTTAAGTACAACCGGTTCACCGGCTGCTTTCCCCCGTATTTCAAGATTAAAAATTTTATTGCCGGAACTCAACGAAACTGAACCTCTGTATTCATTCCCAACAAATGCAGCTATCCTGTCATTCTCCTGGACTTCGAAAGGAACTATCTGAAGGTCAGGCTGAAGAAAGGCGTTCATGTAGTACGGGTATTTTCCTGAAGACTCAAAATCGGGATATATAGGTGATTGACTCGTTCCGTAAATCTTGTCTATTCGGTACGGGACTTTTTCAACCGAGGTGTAAAGTTTATTATTTGAATTACTATAATACTTAAAAGTGATATCATCTTGCTCATCAGGCGCTGCTTTAATTTGAATAAAAAAGTAACTGACACCATCTATATTTGTAGGCAGAGCAACACCATGGCATTCATCACCTATGATCGCAGCCATTTGATCCTTATCGGTAACATATCTTTCAAGGTAGGGAGTAAGCCTGATTATTGCTGTCATACTACCGGGATACAGGTTTTGATCGGGAGCCACCCAATCAGGTAAAGCATCATTTTCTTTCAAATTTAAAAACCAATCCGGGGCTGTATCAGAAGTTGTTCCTACTTCACTATTCCATGCCGGAACTTGCGTTGCAAATGATTCGGGCATCGGTTCCCATGTGGGAACTTCGAATGTCGGATATTCTTCTTCGGTACACTGAACGAGCAACAGAATACATACAATTATATAATATTTCATTTTGTTTTTCAAGTATCTGAATGTTTTTAATTAAAAAGTAGAGTGAGGATTGCCCCGCAGGGCAACCCTCTCTCCGGTAAGGTAATTATTTTTTACCTGCTTTAATATAGCTTATTTTGTCGTCCACTGCAATGGATATGACGTATATGCCCTTCATATATTCCGATGCTTTTTTCCACCGGATATTTACCAATCCATGTTGATTGCAATCGGTTATTTTATCGACTATTCTGCCAAAAGCATCATAAATTACAACATTCACTTTTGAATCGTCCGGAACAATCAGATCAATGTTTAGCACATCAGTGAAAGGTATCGGATAAACTCTTGTTTGCGGCATACTGTTATCAAATCTGATAAGTACTGGCAAATCAATGCTGCCCAGCAAGCCGTTGTTTAGATATTTTATAAATGAGCGTTTGCCGGCTACCTTTTCTCCGTTTCTTTCCAGAACAAATTCTATTTGCTCTTCATTATCGCCCGCAATGGTAAGGAAGAACAGTTTGCTACTGTTTTGCGGGTTCTCAATTGCCTTTGATTTTCCCCGAAGTTCACCTCTGATATGAGCGCACAAATATTCAGTACCTGTCAGTTCAATACCATCTACTGATACAATCATAGACATATTGCCAGGATAGGAGTAAGCGGCTTGTACGTCGTACTTTTCTTCAAATGCAGAGTTTGGTATAGAACTTCTGATTGCATTCATTGTGGTTGTTACTAAGGGATACTGTAGTGTTACATTGGTGTTAGCTTTACGGAAAAGCATATATCCATTTCCGGGTTTCATATAAGACAGATTACCTATCCACTTATTTTGAGCAGAGTACATTGCAAATCCCTCCTGCTGTGACTTTATGACATCACCAACTGTGGCTGGATATCCGGCTAATGCATCTTTGAGGTTCAAATTTACCTGTGGCAGATAGGAGATGTAATTCCACCTTTCCTTGCCTACGATGTTCAATTTAGTCGTCACTACATCTACGGCAGATCCCATAACACTCAGAACCTGTTCTTTAGACGAGGTAATCTGAAACATGTTAATATTATTGAACCCTGTGAGTGTACCGACCCATTTATCACCATTGTATGAGGCAAATCCTCCCTGTTCGCTTTTTACTATATCATTTATTGTCCATTGGTTATTGATTAATATTTTATTAAAATCATTCAGGTAGCTATTTACGGCATTAAATGATATCCAGTTCCATCCGGTTTTCAACGAAATGTTTAGAGTTTGTATTTCTTTCGCTGTAAAAATGACAGGGCTGGTGGGTGTACCAACTATTGCATCATTTGTAAAGTTGATTACTCTGTCGGGCAATGCCTGATAAATAATTCCGGTACTCGCATCCCAGATCATAAATTCCAGGTTTTTTACACTCACCACATTGTTATAAACCGTGAGCAATGCATAGTACATATCGTTTTCTTTCGAATAATAGTTATTGGTAACACCAATACATTTTCCGTTTTCAAATGCTGCCAGCAGATCTTCTTTATCGAGTGAGTAAATTCCATTTACGTAAAGTTTACCGAACACCGACATCGAATAAGTGTATTTTCCGGGATCGGAACTCCAGTTAGGCACTTCACCCCGAACACGAATGTTTACAGGCAATGCTTCATAAACATTATAGTCGTTGTGCATGTAAATAACTTCATCGTAAGAACCTACGTTGAGCCCCTCATCAATTACGAATTTGACTGATACTGAAGAGGAAGGATTTATAGTTCCGCCTGATGGTGTTACAGTCATCCAGACAGGCATATTTTCCAGTGTAAAATGCTCAATTGAACCGCCATTGTTTACAATCTGAGTTGTAAATTCAAGAGGTTTGTTAACCTGTTTCTCCAGATTAAATCCGGTATCGCTCCATTTTAACTGATTTCGATCAATGTACGCACTCCAGGTGATAGGCGATGCTATCATATTACCATTTATATCCCGTATTTCATCTGCTGTAAACGTTACGATTGTTTTCTCAATCTTTTCAGGATTTTCTTTCATCGTGATAATGAGGGCATCGTTGTTTACTACAAATTCATACGCCAGTTTTTCTACAGGTCCCTTGTCTTTGATGGGTGCAATTTCTGCTGTTTCCACATTTCCTCCAACTGCTTCGGCATCAGGTATTACAATAGAAGAATCTCTTTGGACTTTCTTATCTTCTAATGTAAACCTCAGTTCTTTTGTGCCCTGCCAATCGATATAATGTTCGAACGGATAATAAGCCAGCAATCCTTTTTCAGTACCGTCGAGCCGTTTATTGTTATTGTCGGAAACAATGGTTTCGTTCTTATAAAGATCCCACACACGGAAGTCGTCTATATACCCTTTATAAAAATTATCAGTGACAACTACACTTGCCTGATTGGCCGGTGTATATCCGCGTACACCCAAATACATGAATGCAGCAGCTATTCCACCCAGATCCTGTGATTCGAAATAGGTTTTCATCAACCCATCAATCAGGATTTGTGCACGACCTGTATTCCGGTTAACGCTGAAGGCAAAATGATGCCAGTTATTGTCAAGATAATTGCCCTCTACTGTTGCTTTCAACTGATTGTTCCGGAAAGTAAGGATGCTGTTTTCAAATCCGATACAGAACAGATCTTCCGATCCTCCCATATCGGTACCATCACCAAGTCCGTTAGAGATCATAGTCGCATTGGTCTGATCGACGGCTGCCTTGAACCAGAATTCCAGCGTATAATCCATTGAATTGTCAATAACGGTAGAACTGCCGGTATGCAATTTCAGGTATTGATTAACCCCATTGAAAGTAACTGATCGTCCTGCGGGGTATGACCATTGAGCGCCATTCATTATTAACTTTGCTCCGCCTGCTTTATCTTCCAGCGTAGTGCCTTTGGCTTCATTCATCGGATAGTAGGAGAGCAGATTACTTTCAGCACCCGACAGCAAGTTCAGGCTGTTGGTCTGCATTCGTCCTGAAGTTAACACCTTGTCCCAGATCCTTGCATTGTGTATCCTGCCTGCGAACAGTTCATTGCCGGTAGCAATACTTCGGCCGAATACATAGTTTCCTGTGCCGTTATATGCACCGGTTGCAGCGTTAGATATATATTCTACAAAATTATAATAGGCTGTTACACTTCCGGTTTTGGTAAGTACTAAGGCTACATGTGCCCAGTTACCCTGGTCGTAAGGTACTATCTTAGAACTTATTATTTCGGTGCTGTCTTTCCATATCTTCAGATGATTGTCAGCAGTGATACCGAATTCCAGTGAATTATAGATATTGCCATGACTAAAGAATGTGGTGCTTTGAGGGTTATCCGCCAATACCCACATTTCAATAGTGATATCTTTATCAGCCCAGTTACGATCGACATCCGTGGTAAGATCATCATTTACACCATCCAGTCGTACCGATGTGGAATGATCTGTTCGAGTGCCGTTTCTTATGCCGGTTACTTCAAAGTTATTTTCGGTAAGGTAACCCTGCGCAATGGTTTCATTGAAGTTCAGACGAATTTCATCGTTAATGGTCAGAATGCCGTTTGCAGGCTGAGCGCTTCCGAAGAGCCGCGGGCGATACATGTCTTTGATACCGCTTTTAATTTCGGAAACATTTTCGATTTCCTGATTATTTACCATACATACACCCACCGCACGGAGGTCGTAGCGCTGATCGGGCATATCATCCAGTTCCCATTTATACTTGATGCTGCCCGCATCGCTTGCCAGTATCATTTCAGCTTCCAACCCTGCTGCTTTGGCTGCTTTGTACAAGGTGGAGTCATTGTAATAATTCATCAGAGCAACCCAACTGTCATCCGAACCCGAAGAGGTCTTATACTGAAGCATAATCCGGTTGAAATTATCGTAATTCACATCGAATCCGTCCAGAATTACGTCCATGTAATGTTTCACCGTAGAATCCGGTTTCAGAATTGTCGACAGGTTATTGTTATAAGTCCAGTTGTTACTTGGTTTGCTTATAGCTACATCGGTACACGAAGGGGTATAATGAACTGAGAAAGTGGCTGTATCAGTGATCTCATTTTGACATTGTGATTGCAGGTACAATTTCAGCTTATCATAATTCATTACACTTCCCTTGCTCACTTCGAGGGTTTTAACCAGTGTTTCACCGGCAGGGATGATAAATGTACGTCCGCCGCTGCCAACCGGAGCTCCGTCAATTACGAACTTGGCACCGTTTGGATTTGAGGCATCTTCAATCAGGAGATTGTAATAACCGGTTTCGAGTAATTCGGAATTATTACGCATATACAATGTGAAATATGCCGGCTGACCGGAAGGTACGTTTTCAATAAAATCAGTTTTCACACTTAAGTCAGGCACTTCAACCTTCAGCGTAGCCTGATTGATTACCGTTCCCTGATTGTAATATTCAGTTTTATACTCTCCTTCGTATGGGCAGGAAGTCGCTCCGGCTTTGGTCTTGAAAATGAAGGCTGAATGATCATTTATCGCATCTGATTTCTTTTCACGACAGACATCAACGCTAATATAATCATAATACCCATTATCTTCCAACACAAATCCTTTGGTTTGAATGCTATCCGTAGATTGACTCCAACTTCCTCCGTGCTGGGTGGTGATACTCTCGTTAATACCAAGTATCCAACCGGTATAGTTAAATAAAAATCCAAGATTGGCAGATACCGATGCTCCAATTGAAATATAGAAAGTTTGTGAATCACTTGTCGATCCCGAAATCGATTCCTGGTACGAAACAGGGGAGCCTGCGTGGAAGGAATAGTTCTGTAACAGCTCTGCATTCACTTTAGCCTCTTCATTTTTTGCCAGAAGATTTTCCCAATTTGCAATGGATTGATTGAGTGTTAAAATAGTGTCAGTTCGCACAAGCATTGTATCAGGAAAATATACTTTGTAACTCTGACCATCGTAAATGTCAACCGGATAAGGAGTAAAATCAATGTTGCTTTTACCAAAATTCGCGTTATCGGGAGCCAGTTTGGATACATAAACCGGTTTACCGGTCTGGTTTGCCTCACTTTGAAAGTCTGCAACTTCTGTACTCTGACGTAATTTCAAATTCCGGTAATTAGTGATTGTTGGCAACAAGGTACTGACAATATATGTCTGCGGATAAGCAAACAAAGTTCCATACCGTTGTTCTACACCCAATCCAAGATCTTTTACAAGTAAATAAGGACTTCCGAGTGGTGTTATATCCTCATAAACAGTAAAGACAGATGCACCTCCTGCACTAGTATAAGTATCAAGTGATATGATCCTGATATTGTCCGTTGCACCGTAGGATATATTGGTGGAATAACCCACAAACACATCACCATCCGGCCCAACATAAATCGGGTCGCTGCTCGTCTGGAAACGGGTAAGCGTAGTAGTTGTAGTACTACTGCCTGATGTGCCCTCCACTTTTTCTTCGTGCTGAATTCCAATGGTCATATCATTTGCGATATCAGTACTGGAAATAACTCCGGCACCTACTCCTGCAAATGTTGTGATTTTTAATCCTAAAAGAAAACTTGAAGTTTCAGATCCGGTATTCATTACACTTCCGGTATATGTGGATGAACTGCTGATTGTCATTCCTTTTTCCAGAAAGGAATAACTGTTGCTTCCCGGCGGGTCACGCAATACAACTAATAATTTATCAGGTCCGTTGGTGATAAAATTATTTCCCCGTTGTACGGCACCTAAAATTACTACATCCGGACCTGCCCAGTTGATCGAAGTTTGATTTTGGCTGTCGCCGTAAACAGCTGTTGCTGTCACGGTTCTTATTGCGGAGGTCAATTCGGGGTTTCCTGCCTGGAATGCAAATACTGCTGTTCCGCTTTCATCCACATTAAGTTGTTCGTTCACTTTGCCTGTTATTCCATCACCAAAAGTAATCTTGGCATCCTGTGTAGGCACTTCGTCCGGTGTAATGTCAGGCTTTACAGTTCCGTCACTATTTTTATAAACATATTTTTCAAAAACTTTCGTTCTGAAGAAATAGGGTTTTGCCTGTTCAAAAACCGGCTTTCCTATCAGGTATGTTTTACTGCTTGTATCATACAGTGTAAGTGTATAATTATTTTCAGGATTCATAGTGTTGACTGAAAAGGTTTCATCTCCAAACCAGCTTATCGGAGTTACACCGTTGTTTAGTTGAGTAACACTTATTTCGGGAGTATATCTCAGAATAAACTTTTGCTGTTTGTTGTAATATGCTGTATCCGAATAATTTGCATATTTCCATTCGCCATCAACCAACGTCGAGTCGATATATGTGTTTATGCTCGATTCCCGGCTAAAGTTGTTTTTGAAACTTATTTTGGCATTATTTCCGGGGATATTCGCGGCATTATGACCCGGAATAACTACACTTAATGCGTAACTTTCAGGGATTACATCGGCCACAAACTCACCTGTAACAGCATTTGGATAAATGATGACTGATGACTCTCCGTATTTTACAGCATTTGTGTTGGCTACATTTTTATTTGAAGGTTTGTAATGGATGGTAGTAACAGTCGTGTCTTTTTCAGCTATTTTGTAACTGGTATTTTCATAAGCCAACGTTACTGTGATGCCATCGGCCAGGTTGTTTTTCGACAACGAATGTCCCATTGGAAATGCATCCTGTATTGTTCCTCCGGCCACACGCCCGATATAGCGAATAGTGGTATTGTCAATCAGTTCCAGGCCAAACACATCCTCCTGATAATTACGGTCCCTACCATAGCTGTCAGTAATTTTTCCGTTTAATTCGAATACATGATTGTTTTTGACTGCCATCACTTCATGGGTTCCAACAGGAACAGAAATCGAAAATTTACCTTCAGCATTCGTCTGAATGATAGATCCATTGCCTAACATGGATGTTTTCCCATCTATAGTAAACATAACACCTTCTACCGGAATTGTTCCCCCCCTGTAGGTAACAGTTCCCGAGACGTTGAAGGATGATTTGTCGATGAAGTTTACGGTATGACTCTGAGCGTATGGACCTATGAAACGTATTTCACTTTCCGATTCAAATTTATGCGTTCCAAGCCGTGGAATAATATTGAATGCATTACCATTGCCGGTATAGGGAATTGCCCGGATGGTATACGATCCGTCAGCACTGGTAATTCCTTTGTAACCAAGTTGGTCATTGCTTGGTATATTTACTGCATCTGTAATTACATTCTGAGCGGTTCCATGATTTTCGTTATACGTGTTCTTTTTATATGAAGTATCATAAAAACTATTGTCCACCGCATAATTAAACGTATAGTAACCGATAAGTCCTTTTTCATTCCCGACAAGATACCTTTTGTAATCATTTTTTATTTCCTCGCCGGTTAGCGCTTTACTCCAGATTCGTATTTCGTCAATATTACCTTTAAATAAATTCCCAAACACCACAGGATTGTTATTACCTGTCAGGTTTGATGTCTTCAGGGCTTTTTTGACACAATTGCCATTCATATACAGGAATAACGAATCTTTGGTGCTAAGGGCTGTAACATGAACGTAAAGATCGGAACCTTTTACAACGCTTAGCAATGAATCTGATGAAATTGTCTGACTACCTGTCTTAAAGTAAAGTCTGTCCGATTCGATGTACATTTCATACATATTTGCTTTTTGCAAAATATTTCCTCTGTCGGTCAGCGCATCGGGTTTAATCCATGCCTGAATACAAACTGTATCGGTATTCCCGGAAAGAAAAGCGGAATTATTCAGGGTTAGATTGCCGTTTCCCGAAAATTTATAGCTTTTTCCGGACATTTCATCTTCGCTTTCCAGACGCACTTCCACACTTTTCACAGCCTGTCCGTCGCTAAAGGTAACCCGACCGTAAATATCCCCTGTGGGAGTACGGAATCCAATATCAGTTGGTTTACCTGCACTTGTTATGATAGTGTTCGCACAATTCACCAAACCAATTACCTGATATTGATAGATGACACCGGGAACAGCATTGACATCTTCAACTTTATAGGTAGAAAGTACAGGTGAACCATCCACCGACAATATCTGTTTGTATAAACTATCGGGTTGTCCGTACTCTTTCCTGTTAATCGCAAATTTATCAAAGCTTCCGTTAGATGTTCCCCAGTTAAGTTCAATTTTATCGGAAAAATATCCTTTTGAAGCCGTCAGTTTACTCAATGCTCCAATTTCAGCAGGTGTAATCTCGCTGGTATAAATGGCAGGAATATCAGCCCAGGATGAATTGGGCACTACCTGAAGTTTATACTTATATTTATTACAAAATTGCACCATATTGTCGGTATAGGTTCCCGACTTGAAATTAGTTTCTGTAAGATTTATTGCTTCCGATGAGCCAGAAGTAAGATTTAGCCGCGTCAGTACAAATAGTGAACCTGAGCTCCAGACTACACCTGCTTTAGTCCATGTTACAACTGTACTTCTTTGATCCTGAGACAATGTAGCAGTTGCAGTTACAGGTTTAAAATGAACTAAATTTACGGATAAAGAAGCCGTCTGATAATATGTTGAATACCATGAACTAAACCGGTTAATATTAAAGGTATAAGTCGTATTCGTGCCTTCGGCCACCTCATACGTGTAGGTGTAATCCAACTTTGATCTGTCGTAGGTAACCGTTGCCGTTTTACTGCCGGTTATACTGAAGTTATCGGTTTTAAAATCAGTACCACTACCGCTTGGTATACTCCAGTTCAAATTTATTGTTCGGGTATTAGCATCCAACGTTGCGATAAATGATCCGGGTGTTACCTGCGGAAAACCGGGAACAGTTATACTTCCGCTTACAAATTGATATTTTATATTTGTATTTTGGCTGGGAGTGTATTCCTGGCAAACTACATACGTGTTTGTTTGATTGAGATTAATCTCATTATCAGTTGGGTAAAGATAGAAATCACCACTAGATATGTTAGCAGCACTGGCTGTTTTTTTTGTTGTTCCGGTAGCTGAGCCTTCACGTAAATATATACTGCCAAGATAATCCGCATTTTTAGCCGGTGTGCTTTTCGACCAGTGAATATTAATTGCCGGTTTAGAGGCATTTACAGTAAAAACCGGAGTTCCTACAGTGAAACTACCGGCTTCAACAGTTGGTGTAATATCAATGGATCCGGAAATTTCCTGTTCACTCGCACCAACACAAAAACCACGCCTCCACCAGGTGCCGGAGACTTGAATTGATTGTGAAAGATTTAGAGCTGATTGCGGAATTCTCCAGTTGATAATACACCACCTGTTATTACTATCAGTATCAGTACCCTCGGCCCAATTTTCAGCTGGATCGTAATACCAATTATTAGTGCTTCCGGTAACGCCGGTAACAGTAAGATTATGTCCCTCATCATCACATGTAACCAAAACTGAATTTCCACCAAAAGTTATGGTTTCTCCGCCTTCATTTATATTCAATCCGGCATTTCCATCGCCGCAATTAGTACCCGCACCATCTTCAGACCCGTTTCCATCAAAATACATGATTTGTATTCTGACAATTCCTTTTTGCAGGTCAAAGTCAACCGTGGTATATCCACCAAGAGACCAATCCTTAATTGCATATACTTTTGCAAGACCAAAACAGAAGAACAGTACAAGCAAAAGAACAAGTTTTCCGGCTTTATTAAAAGGAGAAAACTTCTTGCAATTTTCATTATTCTGATGATTAATTATGTTTTCCATTATATTGAATTTTTAAATGTAGAAATCTTTCAAATTGAATATATACAGAATGAATACCGGCTATAAATCGTAAAGTGTTTTATTTCATAAGAAGATGTCTATACATTATTTTAAAAATAAAAAAAAAGGTGATAATAAGGGGAAGTCCATAGAAAATGGGATATGACAACTCTTTTTTTAAGTCCTTTTATTAGAACTCCTTTTTGCAGTACGGTTTCTTTCAGAAACAGATTTATTCGTTAAGAGTGATTTAAAGAAATGAAACGAGCATTAACGCAGGCGTTCACCAAAGACCATGAAAATCTGGTATGCGAGTTCCATGTGACCTTAAAAAACAATTATTTACACATGAAAATGATGAGATATTTTTTAATAATACCTCAGTTGACAATATTCTCAAAACAATCGTGTTTGCAGGAAAATAATCTGAAATAAAAAGATTTATGAGAAACCGGATCAATTAAAATTTTTAATCGATAAAACTACTATTACCTGATTAAAAATTAAAGATTAGCAGCGGCAAAGAATAAGAAGAGATAATTCTGAAGCATTAAAAATGTTGTGCCGTAACCGAATAAGAGTAAGAATACGTTTGGGAGAGAATACATTAAAGTATTTTTCGAGCAATTTCGATAACATTGAAGAATGTATACAAGTGAAGAAAATATTAAACGATTATTCTGGATTTTCTATCGGAAGTTTACATTCAAACACATTTTCAGACTGTTCTTTTAATATACATCTGAACAAAGAATTTCAGAATGCAATTCATTTTTGGGGATGTAGAATTCTGAAGTTATTACCTTATCAACTATATATAAATGTAATAGGTATAGATAATGTTCAATATATAATCTTTTCTTAATACTATTTAAAGGTTTTAATCACACATAAATTATTGTAATATTTATCAAATAATTATTTTAAATTACAAATCGGTATTCCAATGATCTCTGCTTAGGTAATAAGAGACTGATGCAATGAAAAAACATATACGATCTCAATAATATACAGATAGTTATTTGTATATAAGCATGAAAACACAGCAAGTTATAGGATTTGTAGGTCTGGCTGTAAGCAAAAGAAAAGTCTAGGAAGACTTTTTTATCTTTTAAATTTGCAATGAGTTAGATGGTAAAAAAAAAGACTTTTTGGGGTTAATTCCAAAAAGTCCTATTCGGTAGCGGGAACGAGAGTTGAACTCGTGACCTCCGGGTTATGAATCCGACGCTCTAACCAACTGAGCTATCCCGCCATTTTTCTAAAGCGGTGCAAAGATAGGCTTTTTAGCTCGTTTGACAAATACTTTAGAATAAAAATCTGATTTTTTTTTATTGCCTCCAGGGCTTTGTATTATTTAAATTGTTGATATGTAGTTACTAACCATAAAACTATAAACTATAAACTATAAACTAAAATCTTGGTTTCATACCCAAATTCCACATCACAAACGACCACATATCGGTTTGGGCTTCGATTAATTTACCAATTGGCTTGCCTGCTCCGTGTCCGGCTTTGGAATCAATGCGAATCAATGTCGGCTTGTTTGTGTTATTTACGGCTTGCAGAGTGGCTGCAAATTTAAATGAGTGAGCCGGAACAACGCGGTCGTCGTGATCACCGGTCATTACCATGGTAGCCGGATATTTTACACCTGCTTTTACGTTGTGTAGTGGTGAGTAGCCTCTCAGATATTCGAACATTTCTTTGCTTTCATCACTGGTTCCGTAATCACTTGCCCACGACCAACCAATAGTAAATAAATGGTAACGAAGCATGTCCAGCACACCTACTTCAGGAATGGCAACGGCAAATAAATCCGGACGCTGAGTCAGGCATGCGCCAACGAGCAAACCGCCGTTAGAACCTCCATCAATAGCTAGTTTTTGCTTGCACGTGTACTTGTTGGCAATGAGGAATTCGGCAGCGGCAATAAAGTCGTCAAAAACATTTTGTTTTTTTAGCTTTGTACCAGCCATGTGCCATGCTTCACCGTATTCGCCACCACCCCGGAGGTTGGCTATCACATAAATTCCGCCATTCTCCAAAAACGGAATCCGGGACACGTTGAAATTGGGAGTCAGGCTTATATTAAATCCACCATATCCATAGAGCATTAGCGGATTTTTACCATCTTTTTTCATGCCTTTTTTATAGGTAATGGTCATCGGCACTTTTGTTCCATCCTTGCTGGTAAAGAAAACCTGTTCGCTCACATAATCATTGAGGTTGAATGAAACTTCCGTTTTATAAAATACTTCCGATACATTTTTATCCGTATTAAGGAGGTAAATAGTAGGAGGGAAGATAAAGGATGTGAACACATAAAATGCTTCAGTATCATCGTTGCTTCCATTTAAATCGGTTACAGAGCCGAGTGTTGGCAATTGCACTTCGTAGAGCTTTTTACCGGTCAGATCAAATCCATAAAGATGATTTGTGGCATCCTTCATATATTCGGCAATTATTTTTCCGCCAATAATTGAAGCTTCTTCCAATACATTTTCAGTTTCAGGGATAATTTCTTTCCAGTTTTCTCGGGCAGGATTTACCATATCTACTTCCATTAAGCGGTTTTTAGGAGCTTTCCAGTTTGTGAGCAGGTATAATTTGCCGTTAACCAGATCAATCACTTTATAATCATTGTCAAACCCGGGGGCTAATTCTGTGAATTGAGCGTCAGGATTGGATAAATCTTTCATTAATAAACTATTCCCTGTTGTTGTTTCAGTAATGGTAATAATGAGGAGTTTTTCATTCCCGGCTAAACTGCTATAGCATTCGCGGAGCGCGTGTTGCTTGTCTTCGTAAATGACTTTGTCCTGGTTTTGGTTTTGTCCAACCGCATGAAAATAAACTTTCTGATACTCGTTTTTTACTGAATATTCTTTTCCAGCTTCCGGAGCATCATAGGCGCTGTAATAAAACCCGTTACCCTGCCAATAAATTTCTGAAGATTTTGACCATTTGACCTGATCGGGAAGCAACTGGCGGGTTTCAACATCCATAACGAAAATTTCATTCCAGTCGGAACCGCTTCTGGCTATGGAATAACTCAGATATTTTCCGTCTTTTGAAAACGCTATGTTGGCTAATGCTACCGTTCCATCACTAGAAAGCGTATTGGGATCGAGTAGTAATTCTGGTTCTGAGTTCAATGATTTTTGACGATACAGTGCACTCTGATTTTGTAATCCGTTGTTTTTATAAAAGAAATACTGGCCGTTTTTCTTGAACGGGAAAGTATATTTTGGATAGTTGGTTAGGGTTGTTAGGCGTTTTTTTAATTCCAGACGAAAAGGAATTTGCGCGAGATAGTCGTTAGTAACCTTGTTTTGTGTCTTAACCCAAATTGATGTAGCTGCCGATGTGTCATTTTCCAACCAGCGGTAAGAGTCTTTCACTTCAGCGCCAAAATAAGTGTCTGTAATATTTTCTTTTGCGGTTACGGGATATTTGATTTTTGAGGCAGAAAAGGCCGATGTCATAAGCAGCAATGAGGCAGTTAGAATAATTGTAGATTTCATTTATATTCGTTTTTTAGCTCTTGAGATTAAATTCTTTTGCAATTTCGAGCATATATTTGCGAGCAGCATCGTATTCGTTTGGAATAACTCCATCTAAAATGGCATCTTTTATTCGCATTTTTATATCGCCTACCGTAGAACATGCCGGTAAATTGAATGTTTCCATAATTTCCTGCCCGCTAATAGGTGGCTGAAAATTCCGAACGCGGTCTTTTTCTTCAATTTCCTTTAGTTTCTGACGAACCAATTGAAAATTAGCTTTGAAGCGCTTTACTTTTTCGGGATTTTTTGATGTTATGTCGGCTTCGCAAAGTTTCATCAAATCGTCAATATCATCACCGGCTTCAAACAGCAGGCGACGTATAGCAGAATCGGTTATTTCTTCTTCGCTTAGCACGATGGGTCGCATGTGGAGCGTAACCATTTTTTGGACATATTTCATTTTTTCGTTTGTTGGCAATTTCATTTTGCGGAAAATTTCCGGAATCATTTTTTCACCAATGAAATTATGATTATGAAATGTCCAACCCAGCCTAGGATCGTAACGTTTTGTGCGTGGTTTGCCTATGTCGTGAAGCAAGGCTGCCCAGCGCAACCAGAGGTTGTCGGTATGTTCGCAGAGCCCATCCAAAACAGCCAGTGTGTGGTAAAAGTTATCTTTGTGTCCAACGCCATCTTTTGTTTCCGCACCTTTCAAAGCCAACACTTCAGGAAAGATAAGCTCCAAAAGCCCTGTTTTTTCAAGCAAAATAAAACCCACTGAAGGTTTTCGCGACATCATGATTTTATTCAGTTCGTCGGCAATACGTTCTTTCGAAATTATCTCAATTCGTTGTTTATTCCGGGCTATAGCCTCAAAGGTATTTGATTCAAGAAAGAATCCGAGTTGTGCCGAAAACCTTATTCCACGCATCATTCTCAACGGGTCGTCAGAAAAAGTGATATCCGGATTCAAGGGGGTACGGATAACGAAGTTTTTCAAATCTTCAATTCCATCAAATGGGTCGACCAGTTCGCCAAAGCGATCTTTGTTCAAACACAGTGCCAATGCATTAATGGTAAAATCGCGACGGTTCTGGTCATCTTCCAGCGTTCCATCTTCTACTATCGGCTTGCGCGAATCGCGTTGGTACGATTCTTTGCGGGCACCCACAAATTCCACTTCCAAATCTTTCAACTTGACTTGGGCTGTTCCAAAGTTTTTAAAAACCGTCAGATTGGCTCTTTTTCCCAGTTTTTCAGACACCCGTTTAGCGAGCTCAATTCCACTTCCAACAACAACTACATCAATGTCTTTTGAGGGTCTTTTCAGAAATATGTCACGTACAAAACCGCCGATGACATAGCATTCCTGCTGTTGTTCATCGGCTGCTTCTGAGATAATCTGAAATATTTTATCTTGTAAAAATGCTTTCATTAAATTGTATAAATACTTATTTTTTCAACAATACAAAAGTACGTGAATAAATTCAATTTGCCAAAGTAACGTTAGATGACGAAAATTGTTTCGCCTTTTGGAGAATCAGTTTCGTTGCGCCGGCTGCATAAAAAGTAAAGAGCCGCAAATTATTTATTCTGCAGCTCTTTTCCATGTGTAATTTTAAAAACAAATATTACTTTTCAATGTCTTTTTTCTCTTTTCTTGCTCTGAGTTTTTTTAATTCATTTTCAAGTTTTTCGATTTCCTTTTCCTGATGATTAATAGTCTTCAGGAGCTCGTTTAACTCTTCGTTGTCAATCGTGGTAGGGTATTGCGCATCTACCCGTTCCAGGAAATCTGCCAGCACATTCATATAATTCATAAATGCATCGTATGCCGATTCATAATGAGTTCCGTGGGCATCTTTATGGCTCATGTAACGGAAATGGTCGGTAGATTGCAATATTAGCCAGTCACGTAAAAGAGGTTTGTCGGTGCACAACCGAACACGTTCTCCCACTGCATACAACTTTGTCAGCGCTTCTTGCTGTAAATCGTTAGCAGTCCATGGCGTTAAATTCTTTTCACTTCCTACCCAGCTAATCGGGTGCGGAACTGATAAAGCACCAGCAGAATCACTTCTCTTTGCTATTTCGGTTGGCAAAACAAATTTCATTTGTTGCTCCATGGCGTGATAAGGTAATGCTTTCATAAAATCAAAAATACCTGTGTGAGCAGGTTGCGTAATTCCTAAAGCTTCGTAGCCAAACCCTAAATTAATTACTTTTTCTTCATGAGGAAGGCTGGCAATCCAATTAATGAGATTTTCTGCTGATAATGAGATGTTTGAGAACCTTAAAGCAATATCATCGCTAAGTTTGTTATTCCTGACTAATAATTTCAGTTTTGGGATATATGAATGGTTATAAACATAATTCGGACTTTTCCAACCCATGATGTGTTTTGCTTCGTCAATGAGCATGGTTTTATATCCCATTTTTGATACAAGCTCTCCAATTTCATCCGAATAAACCAACTCCGCATTGAATAAGGCTGTAGGACGTTTTCCAAACATACTTTCAATTTTATCTGCATGCATTGTTACCTGTCGCTCAAACTCATCTGCATCATAAATCGATGATAGTGAGTGTGCATAAGGTTCAGCCAAAAATTCAACGCAATCGGTTTTTGCCAATTCCTTAAAACTGTCTATAACTTCAGGTGCATATTGCTCTAGTTGCTCCAGGGTTACTCCCGAAATGGTAAATGCACAACGAAATTTTCCATTCGAGCTGCGAATCATTTCAGAAATGGTGCGATTAGCAGTCAGGTAGGATTGTTCTACAGCATTTCGAATCCGGTCCCCGGTTTGAAAATCATCGTAATAGTAATGATCTTTACCAATTTCAATAAAACGGTAGCGTTTCAGGCGAAATGGAAGATGTAGCTGAAAATAAAAACAAATGTTTCTCATATTGATATAGATATTAGTCTCCATTGTATAGAGACGGTATTAACTTTCTGTTGTTTGTTTCGCGATATAAATTGTAGACTTACATAACACTTTCGTAGATATTACGCACTTTCATGCCGGCATCATACCAGCTGATATTATTTACCTCATCTCTGCCGAGGTCTCGCAAACTCTTATACATGGCAGGATTTTTTACAATAGCATAAATGGCATCTGCCATGGCATCTATGTCCCAATAATCTGTTTTTATTGCATGTGTCAATATTTCGGCACAGCCCGATTGTTTGGATATAATGGATGGCGTCCCTACCTGCATGGCTTCCAATGGCGATATACCAAAAGGTTCCGACACCGAAGGCATAATATAAACATCGCTCTCAGCCAGCATTTCGTGTACTTGTTTACCTTTGAGGAATCCGGTAAAATGGAATCGGTCAGCAATTCCACGTTTGGCCGCAAGGTCAATCATGGCATGCATCATATCACCGCTTCCGGCCATTACAAAACGAACACCATCGGTTTTTTGCAAAACCAGATGAGCTGCTTCTACAAAGTATTCAGGTCCTTTTTGCATGGTAATGCGTCCCAGGAAAGTTACCACCTTGTCTTTACGCAGGCTTTTTGTAAATGAGGCTGCATTTGGCAACGGATCAACAGCATTATGTACTGTGGTGACTTTGCGTGGATCCTGATGGTATTTTTCAATCACAATTCGGCGCGTCAGATCACTTACCGTCATAATGTGATCGGCCATATCCATCCCGCGTTTTTCAATACCGTAAACAGTCGGATTGACTTGTCCGCGGCTACGGTCAAAATCAGTAGCGTGAACATGAATTACAAGCGGTTTCCCGCTGATTTGTTTTGCGAAAACTCCTGCAGGGTATGTTAACCAGTCGTGTGAATGAATAATATCAAAATCGACCTGATGGGCTAAAACGCTTGCCACGGCTTCATAATTAGATATTTCTTCAATCAGATTGTCCGGATATCGGCCGGAGAAGCCAATACATCCCAAATCGTTGGTATGTATCCGGTTATAATCATATTTTATCCCGTTTCGCAACCAAAAATATTCATCCGGATGCATCATTGATCCAATCCGGTGATTTACATAGTTCCAATCATTATCTTTCCACACCACAGGTACATTGCAAGCTCCGATGATTTTCAAAAAACTTTGGTCCTCATCACCATGGGGTTTTGGAATTACAAAGGTAATTTGCATATCCTCCTGTAACGCCATTCCTTTAGTCAATCCGTAGCTTGCTGTTCCCAGTCCTCCTAAAATATGCGGTGGAAATTCCCAGCCAAACATTAATGCCTTCATGTATTATTCGTTTTCGTATTTTTTTAATACATTTAAAATTCTCAACACCTCAGCCACACTCGTGGCAAATGACATACCTCCATGTCCTTTAAATGGAGGATTCCCATCAAAAAGCTCGGGGAGTGTACCCACGCAAAGCTCGGTCATTTCGGCCTCAATGCCAACCAACATACGCTCTAGGAACGATTTGCCGCTTTGCTTATAGATTTTCAGATAAGCCATAGCAAAAGTGCCAAAAGTGAATGGCCAAACCGGTCCGTTATGATAATTTCTGTCGCGGTCTAATTGTCCACCTACATAAATTGGTCTATAGAAACCACTTTTGGGGCTTAAAGTACGTAAACCTTTAGGCGTTAGCAGCTCCTTGGTTGTTATGTCCAGTACTGATTTTTGTTGTTGGGTGCTCAACGGTGAATGAGGCAAGCCTACTGCCGAAATCATATTAGGGCGGACTTCCAGGTCATTGTAATTGCCATCCACAAAATCATACAAATATGTTCCGTTCCAAAAAGTTTTTACAAATGCTTCACGCGCAATTTCTGCCTGATAATCCAATAAATCGGCTCCATGCTCGTTCCCTTTTTCGCGGCTTAGCTCTGCTGTAAACTTTAAAGCATTATACCAAAGTGCGTTAATTTCAACCACATAACCAGTTCTGGGTGTTATCGGGCGGCCATTCTCCATGGCATTCATCCACGTGGCCGGTTTTTCTGTTCCATTTACATAAAGAAGCCCATTGTTGTGTAAAAACAAATTAGGATGATTTTGTTTTCGAATAAAAGAAATAATTGCATTGGCAATTTTTTCATATCTGTTTGAAGCTTCTTTTAATGACGTTGCTTTTGAAAATATCTGGACTGTCCATAAAAACCAGAGCAGCACGTCTGGGTCATCTATAGCCTGAAGCTTAAATCCACTTCTTTCTCCTGCCATGAAACTTTCCAATTCAGGAATGGCTGTTTCCATGATTGCATCAAAATAATCCATTCTGTCAATTGATAGCGTACAACCCGGCAATGCTATGAATTGGTCTCTGGCGCGTGCTCCGAACCACGGATACCCAGTCAGTAAGTAAGTCTTATCACCTTCTCTTTTATAGAATTGTTGAGCCGAATTTTTTAAACAACTGAACATATCAACCCTATGAATTCTGCGGGCTACTTCTTCGTCCCAAAGTATTTTGAGTTTTTTTGCCGATACTTCTGAAATTCCGGCAGAAAAAATAATTGATTCTCCTTTTTTTATAGGCATTTCAAAATAGCCGGGAACCAGCAGGTCTTCTTTGAATTCGTATCCACGTTCCTCTTCTTTAAAGTATTCTACGTTCTTATACCAATCGGGTTGATGTATATATGTAGGTTTCTTCGAAAATTGCATATGTAAACACGGATACTTTTCGTACATGCACATGCGTATTCCATCCTGAATTTCGCCGAATGAAGTATCAGCATCGTCATTTTGATGCGAGAGCGCATTTACACTTCGAAATGCCAGGAATGGTTTAAAGCGTAGAAGTGTGGGTGAATGCGCTTCGAGCAAAGTATATTTGATAAGCACTCTGGGTTCAAATGAAACCAGGAGTTTCTCTTTAGAAAGAATTACACCACCCACGCGGTAGATAGTTCTCGAAATTACATCGCAGTCGAATTGGCGTATATATTTATGGCCGTTTGGACTGTAGTTATTTCCTTCATATTTATGTATTCCTAAATTGAATTCAGCACCATGTTGAATTACTGTTTCGTCAAGGGATGAAAGCAGTACATGGTTCGAATTATCAATCCCGGGAAGAGGTACAACCAGTTGTCCGTGGTATTTGCGTGTATTGCATTCAATTAACGTCGAACTGTTGTAAGCACCTGCCCTGTTAGTCCGAATCATCTCTTTTGAGAGCGATTTTTCTAAATTTGTCAGCAAGGTTTTGTCAAAATTGAGGTAACTCATAGATTAAACTTAATAAGGATATAACTTTCGAATTCAATTAAATAATTTATTTCAATTGAAATCCGTTTACCGAAATCAAAACACTTAACAGAAAAAACAATTGATTTCCGTTTATCGACCGCAATATATTAATTCTTTTCGAAATATTAAAACGTTTTTTAATGGTTTTTTGCTGATTTAGTATAATTTTACTTGTGTGAAATATAAGTGATTGATTTTTTGTCTATTGTGTTGAAATTTAGTGTGTTCGACTATCCGATGAATTTTTTTATTCTCAATAATATACTTTTATTGTCATTTTTACGTTAACTACACAAAGAAATTGTAACTTTGTCTCGTAAAGACAAGTTCATATATAATGCCGGAAAAGCCCGATAATTCAACTTATAAGCGACAATTTATTAATGCCGCTTTTATTCCTTTTGTTATAGGGGTTCTGATGATTTTGAGTTTTGTACTTGAAAGAGGCATGGATTGGGACTTCCATACTGCCGGAGTGTATCCCCGAAGAATTCAAAATATCTGGGGCATTTTTACATTGGTTTTCGTTCATGCTGATTGGAACCACTTGACTAATAATGTTATTTCATTTACTGTTCTTTGCAGCTTTTTGTACTATTTTTACAGGCAACTAGCATCAAAGATATTAATTGTTTCATATGTCTTCAGTGGTTTGATTTTGTGGGTTATTGGAAGGGAAAGCTGGCATATTGGAGCCAGCGGTTTAATTTATGCATTGGCTTTCTTTTTGTTTTTTAGTGGGGTTATTCGAAAATATGTACCACTAATAGCCATATCGTTAGTTGTAGCTTTGATTTACGGAAGCATGATCTGGCATATTTTCCCATGGGAAGTGCATGATGTCATTTCTTGGGAAGGACATTTGGCCGGAGGAATTACAGGATTAATTTTATCTGTGTATTACAGGGCTGAAGGGCCAGTGAAACCGATTAAAGTTTGGGAAGATGAAGATGATTCAATTGAGTATATATCCGATGAAGACGAAATAGAAAATGAAGGCAATAAGGTAGAGTAATAAATAAAAATAATATATAATTGATAAATATGGAAGAGAATAACTCAAAGGAAATCAATCTTTTGCAATTGATTGGGGCAGCTGTGGACTGGTTTGTGAAAGTAGGGAAAAGTGTTTTAAATCTTATTGGTGACTTAATTAGGTTAAGTTATAGATACAAAATTGTAATTGGTGTAGTACTTCTACTAAACATTGTTTACGGCCAGTATTTGGCGAGGCCTTCTGAAAGAATTTATAATGCTGAAGCCATGGCCATGCTTTATGGCTCTGAAGCCCAGACTGTAAAGGAAATCTCAAAGCAACTTGAAAATACGCTTGCATCGAATGATCTTATTTCTTTTGCAGCCAAACTTTCATTGCCTGATAGCATTGCAAAAAATATAGTAGGATTCCAGACTTTTTATGTAATTGACTATTTGAAAGATAAAGTAGCCGATAAAGTTGATTTTGCAAACAATCATTCTCTGACAGATACTTTGAATCTGAAAATGAAAGACAGATTGTATTTTCAAGTAAGAATAAAGAAAATAGCCCAGTTACCGGTAGTTCAAGCAGCTTTGCTTCGGTATTTTAATAGTAATTCTGCAATGAAAACTGAGTTTGATATACGGAAGGCTGAGCTGGTTAACAGGATTCAGATTTGTAATATTGAGTCTCAAAGGATTGATAGCCTGGCAAAAATTTCGTATTTCAAAAATGTAGATCAACAAATGAGTTTCGACAACAATAAATTATTGGTCGGCGATCAAAAAAAACAGCTTTTTTATGATGAGCTTTTGCGGTTAAATGACATTCGATCGTATAGCGAGTTCAGGCTTGCGGATTTCAAACAGCCAGTAGATTTGCCTTCTGATTTTGTAGTTAATCCAAAGCCAATTAATGGAAGAGGGAAATATGGGATGTATAGTGTAATAATTGGTTATGCATTAGGTCTTTTGATCGTAATTTTGTTGGATAATTTAAAAAAAATAAAAACATTTCTGGTTAAATAGGAAATTTAGAGAAAATGAAAAAAGGATTGATTATACTTAGCTTACTTTCAAGCTTTGGTTTATGTTTTTCGCAGATAAAACCGAATGAAAGATTGGTTTATGCCGCTTCCTATAATATGAGCGGATTAATGACTCATATTGCTCAGGTAACCATGCAAACAGAGACAGTGAAAACGACGAAAAAATCATATCTTCATTTAAGTTGGGAAGCGGCAACTTTTAGTAAATGGGATTCGTTTTTTAAAATCAGAGACTTGTATGAGTCCTATGTCGATCCGGCTACATTAAAACCAAGTTTGTATAAACGCAGTATATTTGAAGGCGGATATAAAATAACAGAGAAATATATTTTTAGTGCTGACAATAAGACTATTAATAGTACTGTTAAGGTGATGAATCGCCCGGAAACAAAAAAAACATTCGCTATTGGAAGTGGCAGTCAGGATATAATTTCTATGGTTTACAAATTGAGAACTCTTGATTTAAACGTTCTTAAATCGGGACAAAGTAAATCATTCGTAATTGTATTTGATAGGAAAGAATATCCAGTTTCTGTAAAAATGCTTGGCCGTGAAACTGTTTCAGCGGGCAACTTAGGAAAAAAAGACTGCTTCAAAATGTCAATATCTGCCAAAACAAATAAGTTGAAAGGTACCGACAAAAATTTAATCTGGCTAACCAGTGATGCAAAACGAATCCCGGTTTTAGTTAGGTTTAGTATTCCGGTAGGAACCGGTCAGCTAGTATTATCCAGTGCGTCAGGAATTTAATTTTTTTACAGTTATGAAGAAGACTTTGATATATTTTGCCTCTTTTTTTGCCGTGTTAGGAATTGTGTTTACAATTCTTCCTTTGGGGACTATTGCTTTGTTGCCAGTTGCAATTGCTTTAATATTCGCTTTTCTGTCATTTAAATTTTCAATATCTAAACGAAAGAAAATTTCCGGTGTTATTTTAATAATCTCAGCTCTTACATTGCTTGTTGTTGTAGGTAAAGAAGTTTTTATAAAAGATGAAGTGGTTTTGGATAAACAATTCGAAGAAAAGAAGATAGAGTCAAAACAAGAGGATATTAAGGATTTAGAAGGATTGTGATATGTTTCTTGAAGTTTAATAATACCAACGTTTACTAATAAAAACGGATTTACTAATTTGCTGTAAATCCGTTTTTTTATTTGTATTATCCAGCTTAAGGTAAATCTATGTGTATCTTAAAATGAACAAAAAATAGTTATGGCACGTTGTAATTTGTATAAAATTTATATAGCTTAAATAAAAGAAGATGATAGAATATTAAGTAATTGTCCTCCTTGTTAAGTTGTGATTTTTATCTATTTGTAACTAGTAATTGTATGGTTAAGAAGGTGATAGGTTTTATTATGATTGTGTTTTTATTCAGTCCATTATTGATGTATTTGGTGTGGTTTTTTGCTCCGGAAAGGAAATTGAATATTTTGATATTTGACAAAACTGTTTTAGATACCAATGCTCAAGAGCACAGATCGATAAGTTGGATACTTACTTATGAGAAGTATGCGCACACTTTGACTGGACTTTATCAGCATGATTCAAATTATTATGGGCTTTTCCCCAATGATAGTGGTAAATATAAAATAAAAGATTTTGGTAATTATTCCGAAAAGTCGTTGGACTCACTTGCCAATCTATATGATATCGCTTATTATACAGATCTTTATGGGGTTTACAAAGGAGAATGGTATAATAGATATCCTAATGTAGCACCACAAGATCTTGCAATGGATAACTCGATGGAGCATACAGATAAAATTTATGGTGGTATGACTTTTAAAGAGCTTTTATTTCTTCAGAAGATGAAATTAATGGGGAAGTTTGTTATTGCCGAATTTAATGTAATTGCAACTCCAACTCCGCCGGCGGTTCGAAGGGAGTTTGAAAAAGAGTTTAATATGACCTGGACAGGTTGGATTGGACGTTATTATGAAACACTGGACACGCTGAAAAATAAAGAATTGCCCCGGTGGCTGAAAACTAATTATCTGGCTCAACACAACAATAGCTGGCCATTTAACCAATCGGGAATTGTGTTTGTAAACGATAATGAAAGAATAGAAATTTTAGAGAATGATACTCACCTTCAGGTTGAAGTTCCGGTTATTCATACTAATCCAGCGAACATGTCCAAATATGATTTGCCGGCAGAGATGAAATACTCATTCTGGTTTGAGGTAATAAGAACGGGTTCGCAAAATAACATAGTTTCAACCTATAAAATTACTGCTAATGACCATGGGCGAAGATTATTGAAAAGATATGATATTCCCGAAACATTTCCGGCTATAATAGAACATGACAGCACAGATTATAGATTTATTTATTTTGCGGGTGATTTCTGCGATAACTCTATTGGCATGAAGTCAGCCAAATTCAAGTGGATAAATCACTTCAATAGATTTGCTTATAGAAGAAGTACCGAGGAAAGAGTTAGCTTTTTTTGGGATTTTTACCGACCCATGATTGATAAAATACTATTGAAGTATTCTACTCCGAAACAATGAATTTTTAATGTATTTTGGTAAGTTTAAGTAGTTGGAATAATATAATACACCATTTATTTGGTGTTGTGCGATAATATTCGTATATTTGTCTCAATATGAGATATATAAAACTAAAAACAGAGGATATTGAGCTATTAGAATTGCT
>Ga0079306_1000369_pt1 | contig 43706 bp, 35 predicted proteins | sample Methanotroph_Enr_FD_79181 | JGI IMG/M metagenome (GOLD analysis project Ga0079306, IMG submission 79181) | Enriched soil microbial communities from Old Woman Creek wetland in Ohio, USA - Methanotroph_Enrichment_5 | ecosystem: Environmental > Terrestrial > Soil > Wetlands | place: USA: Ohio... | reverse complement strand
TGCCAGAGGCTGTCTTAAACTGGTGATCTGAGCCTGGTTCAATATATAACGGGCTCTTGCGTGGAAATTTCATTACACCTACACGTTTTAGTTCGTCTAGTGATAAGCCTGCTTGTTTCATTTGCCATTCGAGTACTTCTTGGTAGTCCTTATAATTGAAGTAAGCACCTAGACCCAGCCGTTCGCCAAGCTGTTTAGCAATCCACCATGCAGGTTTGGTTTCATACAAAGGTTCTACTGCCGGCATGCGTATGGCAACCGTTGGCTCACGATGGGGTGAAGCGCGCAGATCGTCATACCGCTCAAGATAGGTGCATTCGGGTAGTACTACATCGGCATACCCTGTTATTTCCATTGGCATGGTATCCACAACAACCATCAACTCCAGCGATTGCATTGCTTTCATGAGTTGTTCCTTCAAAGGTACCGACATAATCAGGTTGGTACCCGAGACTATCCATCCCCTGATCAAATGTTCTTTCTCCTCTCCCGGAATTGATGCCTCTATAACTGTATTTGTAACAGATTCATTGGCAAGAGGATATCTTCCGTTCATTGTATCTTGCCAAGCCCATGCCGGTTTTGGATATTCAGGATGTGGAAATTCGGGAAATGAAATTCCTTCCTTAAAGAAAAGCCCCCCCCTGTTTCCCCAGGAACCCAACAGCGCATTGAGTATGGCTATGGCACGCGTTCGTTGCACATCATCGCCATACCAAGCGGTATGACGTCCCGGATGTACAAGTGCGGAAGGTGCAGCATTAGCCATTTCGCGGGCCGTTCTCCTGATCAGATCTGGCTTGATAGTTGTAATGCCATATGCCCACTCCGGTGTGAAATTCTTCACATGTTCCTTAAGATCAGAAAATCCTTCGGCATACTTTGCTATATATTCCTTATTATAGAGTTCATCATAAATCAGGACATTTATCCAGGCTAGTAATAAGGCAATATCAGTAGATGGTTTTATCGGAAGCCAGTATTTTGATTTGCTTGCGGCGGTAGATAATCTCGGATCCACGGTAATAATAACCGCACCATTATCAATAGCATCCGACATTTCCTGTATCTGTGCGTTATGCATATTCTCCCCGATATGCGATCCGATCAGCACCAGGCATCGGGTATTACGTATATCCGTTACTTCGGGGCTACTCACCGATTCTCCAAATGTGAGATCAAAACCTATATCGCGTGCGCCCCGGCATTGCGCAAAAGATGGCGCAGCTATATTGTTTGAACCATAAGCATTCAGCAAATGTGTAAAATAATGGCCTGATGAACCATGGTTAAAAAGTGCCATACTTTCTGGCCCATGCTTCTCAGCAATACTTTTCATTTTTACAGCAATGAATTCGAGAGCCTCGTTCCAACTTGCTTCCCTGTATGTCTGTTTGCCATCCTTAATAACGCGGATAAGCGGCTTTTTAAGTCTGTCAGGATCGGAGAACATGCCTACACCACCGGTACCGCGCGGACAAAGCCTGCCGTTGCATTGCGGATCGTCATCATTGCCTGTGATCTTCTGAATTTTTCCATCTTCGGTAACATGAGCCCAGCCGGCACATTTCCAGAAACAAACTTCGCAATAGGTAGGAACTCTACGAAGTGGCCCAGATTCGTTTCCGGTATCATTACCAAACAAAGATGAACCCAACACCGCCCTGGCTGAACCTGCCGTGATGGCAGTGGCTCCAAGACCCAACGCTGAAATTTTTATAAAATCTCTCCTTGTATTCATGTGATTTTATTCTTTTAACAATCAACTACTTATCCTGATAAATAAGCAATATTCCATTGTTTATTGAATAACAAAAGTATAGTAAACTTGAACACATACAAAAAATGGTAAATATATAACTACAAGCATACTATGCTGATTATATGATAGTTGCAATTTATTATTAAAATTGGCATGCCACCGTGCACTGGCTATAATGCTCATATACATACACTTGTGAGCTTCTTTAGAATGATTATAAATTTCATATGGCTTTTATAAACGCCACAATATCATATATTTACGACTAATTATAACTCATCAAAATATAAGTTGTCACAGGTCATAAAATAATATGATCTGAAACTTCTGCCCAAAACAATAATAGAAAGTTCCATTGATGAAAATTCTTTATAGTTTTGATGATTGATAATAATCGAATTGGATCCAACTAAATATATCAATCGTAAAGCATTCCTTAGATTGGCAACATTTACTCTTGTTGCCGGATTTGTTGCGCTCTGGAACATAATGACCGGCAAGCAAAAGAAGTTGTCGGAGAAACCTGTTGTAATCAGGATTAATGCTGCAAAACTGGGCACAGGGATTTTTCTGTTCGATAGTTTTATTGTAGTAAAAACCACCGGTACACTGAAAGTTTTCTCTAATAAATGCACTCATGCCGGATGCCGGATAAATCAGGAAATCGACGGTCAACTGGTCTGTCCATGTCATGGTTCCAGGTATGATTCAGCAACAGGCAAAGTGTTACAAGGACCTGCCGGCCTTCCTTTATCATCTATCCCTTTCAACACTGATACAAAAACCGGTGAAATCACAATTAAAATATAAGGCTTGAAAATACCCAAAAACATACGCAGCTACCTTGCTTTCGACACTTATGGGTGGGTCGCCACGGCATCCATCATCCTTTGTGCTGTTTCGGGAGCCTTGCTGATTGTGCCATATAATGTTTTGTCCCCCTATCTTTCAGTTACTTCGTTTGTTACTGCTAATCCCGCAGCCTCATTGCTGCGGAATATCCATTATTGGAGTGCACAGTTATTTCTTATACTAACACTTGTACATATCTTTGATCATCTTTGGAAAGGCACTGAAAACAATATCACAAAGAAAAGTGTTTGGTTCAGACTCACACTTTCAATAATTTTCACGCTGTATGTAATGCTTTCCGGTTTTATACTCAAAGCGGATGGCGACAGTTTGCAGGCACATCGGATACTTTCGTCGCTCGTTAGCAGCCTTCCGTGGATCGGGCCCATGTTGCAACAAACATTTATAGGGCCTGAGGGTAATTTCCAGGTATTGTATATTCAGCATGCCGCCACCGCCACGGTCATTCTATTCATTATCATCATGGAGCATGCGCGGAGTTTAAAAGTGAACCTTCGGACCCTGATAATTACAACCGGTATTATTACACTCATCAGTTTTCTGTTCAGGGCCCCAATTAATGGATTGAACGATGCTGTTATGAAAGGGCCATGGTATTTTATCGGGTTGCAGGAAACACTGCATTGGGTTTCAAATCCGCTTTTTGTCACACTGGGATTAATTATTCTTCTTTTATTAATCTATTTGATTCCCTGGGTAAAACCTTTATATAATAAGCTGATCAAACAATTCTTTATGGTTATGATCATCCTTTATGCCATATTGACCATTGTCGGGTTTTTCTTCAGAGGTCCAGCGTGGCAATGGCAATGGCCATGGCAACAGGAATACAAAATTCAGCCAATATTATATTCAGAAAAGATTGGTTTTTCGGCTGCCGGCACTTCACAACTGGTAATAATACAAGGACATGCCGAAGGCTGTGTTTCCTGCCATAATGGAATGAGTGGCTTTTCGGATGCACACAAACCTGAATTTATAGGTTGCTTTTCGTGCCATGGAGGTGATCCGCTTACACTGGATAAAACCAAAGCCCATAGTTCTATGTTTCCGGTTCCCGGGAATTTATCCAATGCGTCAGAAACCTGTGGAAATGTGGGATGCCATCCGGGAATTGTTCCTCGAGTGAAAATCTCACTGATGTCGACTTTAAGTGGAATAATCAGTGTCGATAAATGGGTTTTTGGCGAAACGGATGATCTTAATCTGGCTTCACATATAAATGATATTGGAAATACTGCATCCGGACAACATCTGAGAAATTTGTGTGCCGGTTGTCACCTCGGGAGTGAAAAAACGAAAACCGGTCAGGCCAAATGGCTCGAAAGAGGCGGCGGATGCCTGGCGTGTCATCTTACTTATGATAAAAATTCCCTGGTTACATTGGATCAATTGAATCACAGGCAAAAATCCGATACTGTATTACCCATGTATCATCCGGCCCTTGATCTGAATGTTTCAAATGATAAATGTAAAAGCTGTCACAGCCGGTCGGGCCGGATTTCAATGAATTATGAAGGCTGGCACGAAACGGAACTGAAACCGGAGAAAGTAAAAAGGAACCCAAACTACCAGGTATTACCGGATCAGCGTGTATTTGTTAAAATGCCCGAAGATATTCATCATGAGAAAGGTATGCTCTGCATCGATTGCCATGGTTCATATGAGTTGATGGGTGACGGCAAACGCCATGCTCACAAAGAAGAAGCTGTGATGGTGCAATGCAGCGATTGTCATACCACGAAAGCAAATAGATCGAAATTTTTAACGGAAACCGATCAGGAAACCCAGCTTATATCGTGGCTTCGTAAGTTTAAAACTGAGGGTGTAAATGTAATCACCACTGAAAAAGGCGGTTTAGCTCTTGTTAATACAATTGTTGAAGAACAAGGCACCCGCCTGAGTTTGATTAAGAAATCAGGAGCAGGCACAGTAATCATGAAGCCTCCGGCAAAAGCCTGCACAGAAGGTAAAGTCCATGCCCGTTTGAGTTGCGATGCCTGTCATAGCGCCTGGGCACCTCAATGCATAGGTTGTCACAATAGTTACGAAAGCCAGGCAAAGGGGTATGATATGTTGAAGAACGCAGCTATAAAAGGAACCTGGGTTGAATATTCCACTGAAGGACTTGCGGAATTACCAGTGTTGGGAATCAATGCAACTGATAAATCTAAGAAAAACGGGCAAGTCAGTACTTTTACTCCCGGTATGATCTTGACGATAGATAAGGGTTCATATAGTAAAGGGGAGAAAACTGTGTTCCGACGGTTGTATGCGCCTTCGTCGGCTCATACAACACAACGCGGGGGGCGAAGCTGTAAATCATGTCATAACGATCCGCTGGCAATCGGGTATGGTCGGGGAAAGTTATTATATTCTTTTGAAGGCAAATGGAAGTTTGAGCCACTTTATCAGAATAACAAATATGATGGGTTGCCCGAGGATGCCTGGACCGGATTCCTGCAGGAAAGAAAGGATCAGGCTGCAACACGTATTGGAATGAGACCTTTTAACCTGGCAGAACAAAAAAGAATTCTGTCAGCTGGTGCATGCCTGACGTGTCATTCTGAAAATTCCAGAGTAATGAAACAAAGTCTCTATGATTTTGAAGAGGTGATTAAAAGTATGAGTAAGAAATGTGTGAGAGCAAAGTTCGAATAGTAATCTTGCTGGGGTTTATCAGCAAACTATCTGAATAGCAGGATGTTTTTATAGAAATAAAAGCTGTACATGAGATTTGTCCAGTTTATCTTTTTTTTTTATCTGGATCTGAATCCCCAAAATGCAACATCCGGATTGCGGAATTTATTCTTTTATTAGGTTTAGTATCGTGCGTTGTAAATCACTTTTTCAGAGTATCATGTTCCTGTCTTGAAAACTATCATTAAATATTCATGCACTACTTCTCCCCAGATTGTCTTTTTAGTTGTCTTTTCCTTTCGATACCGATAATTACCTGGATCGTAGATTATAAATAGTAAAGACTAAGATTTACTCATAATATTATAAAGAAGCTCACGTGCCCTGAACAGGCGGACTTTGACAGTACCTTCCGGGAGATCAAGTTGAGTAGCTATTTCCTCGCACGATAATTCTCTGAAATAGTACAATTTAATAATATCTTTGTATTTAGGGTGAAGGGTCTCAACGATTTCGCGGAGTAAATGTGTTTCCTGCCGGTTTATCATCAGTTGTTCAGGACTTGGTAATTGATTGGCCAGTTCGTGAGCTGTAATTCCAACTCCTGCTTCCTGCTGATTCACCATATTGTCGTTATCCTTTTTATTACGCCTCAGATAATCTATGCAGTTGTTCTTGGCAATGCGATACAGCCAGGTACTGAAAGCAAAATCAGGTGTATACTGATCGAGTTTACTGAAAGCTTTATTAAACGCTTCCATGGTAAGGTCTTCAGCATCACCCGGCAGGCTTGTCATTTTAAGCATCCGGGTATACACTTTTTCGAAATATTCATCCATCAGTTGTGAATAGGCTGCCCGGTTGCCCGATTCCAATATCTGCTTTACCAGACGGAAATCCCGTTCGGTCTTGCTGATACTATCATTGCTCCCTGCATTGATCACTTCCCTGAAGATTTATGAGAATACTAACTTGAAAATTAATGTATTAATAACCCAATAGTAATAAATTTGTTGTGTCCTTTAAAAAATGATTATCTCCATTTTACAGGTTTGTTAAGCATATTCGCAAAAGCAAGCAGCGGGCTTACAATCATCAGGAAAAGTTCGAACAGAGGAACAAGCAGTAAAAATCCCTTTTCAGAAAGTTTTCGCATCACTTTCCCTGTTATCAGTAACTGGCTGAACAGCCGTACAACTATTATTCCCAGAATAACATAAGGTTCGTACCACAATACAAGTAAAACTATGGCTGAAGCCCAGAAAATAACCTGGGATACTGCAAATAATCCCAACGCAAATTTATGTAACGGTTTATAGTAACCGCCTGTTAGGAGGTGCCTGCGCTTCTGCCGGAGCCATTGATCGAAGGAAGCTTTAGGTTTGCTTATGGTATGAGCATCCGCCTGAATTTCAATCCGGGTATTTATTGCTGAAGCAGCTTTGTTTATAAACAAATCGTCATCACCCGACTGGATCCGGTAATGCGAAATGAACCCATTCTGCTTATAAAACAGCGATTTACGATAAGCCATATTCCGTCCTACACCCATATACGGCATTCCGAAGCGAGCAAAACCCAGATAGTTCATAGCAATCCGGGTCGTATCGAACCGGATCAGGAGGTTAAGCAAAGATCTTGATTTACTGTATGCTCCGTATCCCAACACAATCTCAGTTCCCTCGGTAAAATTGGCTGCCATCCTGCGTAGCCATTGATTACTGGAGGGTATGCAATCGGCATCCGTAAACAGAAGAATTTCGTAACTGGCAGATTTAATGCCAATTGAAAGAGGAAATTTCTTTCCTGAAAAGAAATTAAGATCTTGTGACACATTTACTATTTTCAGGTTCTTATGCACATCAGCCAGGTCACGCAGAAGGTATTGGGTTTCATCCTCCGAACCATGATTAACCACCACCACCTCGTAAGTTGAGTAATCCTGGTTGAGGAGTAACGGAAGGTTTTCTTTCAGGTTGTAATATTCATCGCGTGCACAAACAATCACCGAAACAGGCTGATCGGAACGTACAAACTCATTTTTTTGTTTTAAAAAAGCCACTTTACCGTAAATAACCCAATAATAAACCAACTGCACTAGCGTGGCAAATACCAGCAATATAAGGGTAATAAACAACAGTGGATTTTGAGAGTAAAAATCCTGGATCATCAATATCATGAATTGGACTGACAAAAGTATTACTCTGGAATGAATTATGATCTATCTTTGCGAAAAAGTTTATAACAGCTAAAATTCTCTGTATAGTATTGCAATACAGGCTTATAGGTGTGTTTTAAAATTCTTTTGTTAATCATTATATTGTGGATTACGCGGTTTTTTGTTCTGATTTGAAGGCTGAAACGTTTTTCTCAATAAATTTAGCTTACTGACTTACTGAAACAAGGATGCAATTCGAATTAAAGATTACTGATCCGCAAAGTGCTGCACGAAGGGGAACGATAACAACCGCACATGGGGTGATTGAAACACCTGCATTTATGCCCGTAGGTACCGCCGGTGCTGTAAAAGCGGTTCATATGCGTGACGTAAAGGATGATATAAAAGCACAGATTATCCTAAGCAATACCTATCATTTATACCTCCGTCCCGGACTCGATATACTGGCAAAAGCAGGTGGTCTGCATAAATTTAACGGATGGGCAGGACCTATACTTACCGATAGCGGAGGGTATCAGGTTTATTCGCTGACCGATAGGCGCAAACTCAACGACAACGGTGTTGTTTTTCATTCACACATCGATGGTTCGAAACACCTGTTTACCCCAGAATATGTAATGGATATTCAACGCGTAATCGGCGCTGACATTATTATGGCTTTTGATGAGTGTACACCCTGGCCCTGCGATTATGAATATGCCAGCAAGTCGCTAGATCTTACCCATCGATGGCTTACACGATGCATGACCAGGTTTAAAGAAACGGATGCACATTATGGATACGAACAGGCGCTTTTCCCGATTGTGCAGGGAAGTACGTTCCGCGATCTGCGGATAAGATCAGCTGAAGAAATTGCGGGTCACAATGCCGATGGAAATGCCATAGGTGGCCTTTCGGTAGGTGAACCCACCGAACAGATGTATGAAATGACAGAACTTGTTTGTGGTATTTTGCCAAAAGACAAGCCCCGTTACCTGATGGGAGTCGGAACACCTGCAAATATCCTCGAAAATATCGCGCTCGGAATTGATATGTTCGATTGTGTGATGCCGACACGGAATGGTCGCAATGGAATGCTGTTCACCAGCCAGGGAACAATAAACTTGAAAAACGAAAAGTGGAAAGATGATTTCTCACTCCTTGACCCCGAAGGCGTATCCTTTGTAGATCACCAATACAGCCGGGCTTATGTAAAGCATTTGTTTAAAGCGGGTGAAATGCTCGGGCCAATGATCGCGAGTATTCATAACCTTGCTTTCTATCAATGGCTCGTACGCGAAGCCCGAAGGCATATCGAAGAAGGTGATTTTACAAGCTGGAAATCAATCATGGTTAAACAATTATCTGTAAGGCTTTAAAAGAAAATCAGGATCAGACTGCTGTACATAAAACAACGTTGCAGCTATTGATCACTTTTGTACTTTTGAAACCCCAAACCGGGCGAATGTAGCCCATCAGAGCCAAACCAATAAATACTGCCACATAAAGTGCTAGGACTTAAAAAAATTGATATTTATATAATCCGCAAGTTTCTGGGGACTTACTTCTATTCCATCCTGTTGCTTACGGTTATCATTATTATTTTTGATATTTCGGAAAAGATTGATGATTTTATTGATAAGGATGCCCCACTGAAAGCCATTATTTTTCAGTACTATTTCAATTTTATTCCATACTTCGTGAACATGTTCAGTTCCTTGTTCACATTTATTGCGGTTGTATATTTTACGTCCCGAATGGCATCAAATACCGAGATTGTAGCTATGCTGAACGCCGGCATCAGTTTCTGGCGGATACTTGTGCCTTACCTGATTTCAGGGGTTTTTCTGACATTGCTTTCATTCGGGCTGATGAATTATGTAATTCCTTATACCAACCGGGATTTGCGTGCCTTTGAAAAGCAATATATCAAAAGCCCGTTCAAATCGAATGAAATGAATCTGCACATGCAGCTTGAACCCGGAACATACGTGTACGTCGAGAATTTTAACAGCATCGGTAAAATAGGCTACAGGTTCAGCCTCGAAAAATTCGATAGTACGGGGCTCACTCTGAAGCTTAAAGCCGATATGATTACCTGGGACAGCATCCAGAACCGCTGGAAAATGACCAATTATGTGTCCCGTAAAATACAGCCCAATGGCGAAACCATAAAGTCAGGAACCGAAATCGATACAGCTATGGCATTCAGCCCTTCCGATTTCATGGTCGACATAGAGGACGCTAAAATAATGACATACAACCAGTTAAACAGGTTTATCGAAAGGGAGAAAATGCGCGGAAGCACTTTAACCGGTCAGTTTAACCTCGAAAAATATAAGCGGCTCACTTTCCCTTTTGCAAACCTCGTACTTACGTTTATAGGGGTAGCGCTATCGAGCCGGAAAGTAAGAGGCGGAATCGGGATGCACCTTGGTATGGGCATTGGTATTGCATTTACCTTTATTCTATTACTACAGGTGAGTTCAGTATTTGCTATTTTCGGGAACCTCCCGGCATCAATCGCATTATGGATTCCAAACATCATATACTCCATAATAGCCATCATCCTGCTAAAGATGGCTCCTAAGTAATGTCCGAAAAACATCGCAGCCGGGAAAATCCATTTGGGCAGGATCCGAAACAAACAATCCGAACGCGGCCGATCCGCTCCCGCTCAAAGCTGAATATACCGCGCCATGACGATACAATAAATTTTTAATTTCCAGAATATCAGGATATAAATCGAAAACTGTATTTTCAAAATCATTGTGCAAAACCTTTTTCCAGTCCTGAACAGGAAGTGAAGTAAATTCATCGATAGAATCTTCCCTGTGAACCGGCTTGATACCGGAAAAAGCTGCAGCCGTGCTTACATGCAAGGGCGGTTTCACTATCACCAGATGCAATCCATCAAGATTTAACGATACAGGTTTCAGGAATTCGCCCCTGCCTGTTGAAAGGGCGGGAATATTTTCAATAAAAAAAGGACAATCCATACCCAGCTGAACTGCCAGGGAACGCAAGGTTTCATCATCCAGATTCTGTTGAAACATGCTGTTCAGCATTCGCAAGGTAAAAGATGCATCGGATGAACCACCACCAAGCCCGGCCCCTGTTGGAATAACTTTATGCAAATGAATGGACACTGCCGGAATAGCGTAATTGTCAGCCATCAAACGCCAGGCACGATAACACAGGTTTTTCTCAAGCGGTGACTCAATATGAGTTCCGGTAACAGTTAAAACGGTTTCGGAACCATTTGCCGGTACAATTTCAAGTATGTCGCACCAGGGAACAGGCAGCATTACTGTTTGAATATTATGATAGCCGTCAGACCGGCGCCTGGTTACCCAAAGACCAAGGTTGATTTTGCAATTGGGGAAAGTGATCACTTTTTAAAAGGTTTTAGGCTTTAGGTCCCGATAGCTATCGGGATGGGGGTTAGAGTTTTACATGATAGAGTAAGCTCCTGAACATTTGAACATTTGAATCTTTGAATAATTTACTATTGATCCATTAACTATTTTCTATTTCCCCAAAAAAGCCCTCATATTCTCCATATTCTGCTTATGGTACAAATCTTTTCCATCCGAAGTATACAGAAAATCAATAAGTTGTTTGTAATTATCGGTAATCTTTCCACGTACCATTTTCATGGTCGTATTTATCATATGGTTATCTTCGGTAAACGGAGCCGGCAATATTCCGATTGCAGCAGGAAGCCAGCGATGAGGAAACATATTGCCATAACGGCCGTGCTTGCGGTAATGGTTCAGTTCGTGCCCTATGCACCGGATGGCTTCATGGATACCTTCATCTGTTGCCGGGTTCAGGCCTTTGTGATTCAAATGATTAAGGATTTGAGCCTTATCCGGTACCAACAGCAATATAGTATAGGGGTTCTGATTGTTATACAACATGCATTGCGAAACATAGTCATTCTGGCCAATATAAGCTTCTTCAATGCCTTCGGGGCTGTATTTTTCACCGTCGTCGGCAATCAGCAGGCTTTTAGAGCGGCCCAGCACGTAAAGGAAACCATCTTTATCCATATACCCCAGGTCGCCGGTGTACAGCCATCCATCACGAATCGTTTTGGAGCTGGCTTCGGGATTGTTCCAATATCCCTGCATAACATTTTCACCCTGAATCACAATTTCGCCAGGCTCGCCTAATGGCAATTCATTACCTTTTTCATCACAGATTTTCAGCAACATATTATTCACCAAGTAACCGGAAGATCCGAATTTATGTTTTGTGAGCGAATTCGACGAAATAAAAGGGGATGCTTCGGTAAGCCCGTATCCCTGGAACATAGGCATGCCGATGGCGTAAAAGAACCGTTGGAATTCGATATCCAGCAATGCGCCGCCGCCTACAAAAAAATCGAGCTCGCCACCAAATCCTTCCCTGATTTTACTGAACAGGATTTTATCGTACAGTTTCATCAAAGGCTTATAAAAAAATGTTAACCCGGGACCTTTTTTCCAGCCATCACTGTTATAAGCATAGGATATCTTTAAGGCATGATTGAAAAGACTTTTTACCAAAAATCCTTTTTCGTTGATGCCTTTCTCAATGTTCTTTTTGAAATTGGCTGCAAGGGCCGGAACACTTAACAGCAGGTTCGGTCTTATCTCTTTAATATTGACAGGAATGTTTTTTATTGCATCCATTCCGCTTTTCCCCGACTGAACTGACGCCAGAGAGGCTCCTTTGCCCATCATGCAATAAATACCGGCTGTATGGGCAAATGCGTGATCCCAGGGTAAAATCAGCAACGTTCTATAATTCGAAGGAATATCCATAAGCGAGTATCCCTGATACACATTTGAGACATAGTTATTATGTGAAAGCACTATTCCTTTAGGATCGGCTGTGGTGCCGGATGTGTAACAGATATTGGCAGGATCGGTGGGTTGGACGGATTGTCGCACTTTCCGGTAAACTTCAGGTGAAGTTTCTAAAAATTTCTTCCCAAGGGCCAGCAATGCATCGTATGTAATTTCTATTTCATCGTCAGCATTGCCATCCAACAAAACCAGTTTTATAAACTCCGGCAGTGATTTTTTTATATCACGGATTTTCTTAGCTTGGTTTCCTGATGCCACCGCCATACTTGCCCCGGCGTGTGCCAGTCGGTAGCGAATTTCTTCGGGCTCGGCTAGTTTTACCGACAGGGGAATATTGATCGCCCCGATGTACAGCATCCCCAATTCACTTATTACCCAGGCATTGCGGCCTTCTGAGAGCAGTGCAATCCGGTCGCCTTTTTTGACACCAAGACTGAGCAACCCCGCGGCAAACTGCTCAACCAATACTTTTACCTGCTGATAGGTAGTACCCTGATAAGCAGTGCCTGTTTTCTCCCACAGGTAGATATTATCAGGGAATTTTTGTACATTTTCTTCGAAAAAATCTGGAATGGTTTGCATCAGGTGTGTTTTAATGTTTCAAATGTAGTGTAATATTTAGGACTGTACAAAACTTACATGTTATCATTTTTCAGGAGTTCATTTCAGTTGATGCATTAAAACAATAATCGCAAATCCTTACATCTCCTGCATCTCCCCTGAATTATAAATGGTAAAACCTGGTGCATCCTGTTTTGCTGCCTTTATCATTGCTTTCGCAACCACTTCGGCATGAATTCCCTTGTATTTTAACAATGGTCCGACAAATAAAAATCCCAGAGCACCCATAAATCCCTGAGCTATTTTTTCACCGGCGCGTTTTTCATGACGGTTACCCATCAACAATGAAGGTCGGAAAATTTGTATTTGCTGTATATTGAGTTGCCTGACGGCCGCTTCCATTTCGCCTTTTACCCGGTTGTAGAAAATGCCGGATTTTATATCAGCTCCCATTGCACTCACTATTATAAATCGTTTAACCCTATTTTGAGCACTCCATTTTCCCAGGTTCACTACATAAGTATAATCCACTTTGTAGAATGCATCCTGCGAACCGGCTGTTTTAATCGTTGTGCCCAATGCACAAAATACGTCATCAACAGGGACATCCGTTTTCAGGGATCCGATATTTTCAAAATCGAGCTGTTGATGGACAATTTTGAAATGCTCTGTTTCAATAGGTTTCCGGGTTATTACAATAATTTTTTCGTATTGATCGTCGGACAGCAATTGCTGAAGTATCGCATTACCAACCAGCCCGGTGGCTCCTGCAATAAGTGCGTTACGTTTTTCCATAACAAGGGAATTTAAAAGATTAAAAGTAGTGGAATTATGTTAGTGAACCAGGTGCATGATAAAAATAGTCCGCGAATTTGCACGAAAACTGTCCGGATTTTACATAAATGTTCGTGTTAATTCGTGTGAAACCAGTATATTTCATTATCAAATTAATTTGTGGATAAATCAATTATGCTGAATCTGAAACACTACTAATTATTGCGTAATTTTGAAAAATCGAACTCCCCTGAACCTATACCTTTATGACATTATTTAATTCAGTGATATCGTGGTTTATACGAAAGCGTATCCATCAGATAGAGTTATTTATGAAATACCCGCACGAAGTGCAGGAAGAATGGTTCGAAAGCCTGTTGCATACAGCACGCGATACAGAATGGGGTCTGAAATACGATTACCGTTCAATTAATTCATTCGAGGAGTACCGCCGACGTGTGCCCATCAGCGATTATAATGATATGAAACCATTTATCGACAGGCTTCGGAAAGGGGAAAATAATATTCTGTGGCCTACTGAGGTTAAATGGTTTGCTAAAAGTTCGGGCACAACCAGTGATAAAAGCAAATTTATTCCTGTAACGGCCGAAGCTCTCGAAGAATGCCATATGAAAGGCGGCAAGGACCTGCTTTCAATCTATTGCAACAATAATCCTGATTCGACTGTGTTCAGCGGTAAAGTGCTGGGAATGGGCGGGAGTTTCCGATCGGATAACGAATTTGCTGATACCTATCATGGCGATGTTTCGGCTATTATTATGGAGAATCTTCCTTTCTGGATCCAGCTTATCCGTACACCTGATATGAGTGTGGCGCTGATGGACGAATGGGAAGAAAAACTTAACAGGATCGCCATGATCACCAAGGATGAGGATGTTACCAATATCACCGGAGTTCCTTCGTGGACATTGGTGTTGCTGAATAAGATCCTCGAAATTACCGGTGCTTCCAATATCAAAGAAGTCTGGCCTAATCTCGAATTGTTTGTTCATGGTGGAGTAAGTTTTACGCCTTACCGCGAGCAGTTCCGCAAGATTTGTCCACCCGAAATGCAATACCTCGAAACCTATAATGCCAGCGAGGGATTTTTTGGTATTCAGGACAGGCTTGACAGCGACGACATGCTGCTGATGCTTGATTACGGAATTTTTTATGAATTTCTTCCCCTGGCTGATATTTATAACGAAAAACCCCTGACACTCCCGCTATGGCAGGTGGAACCTGGCGTTAATTATGCCATGGTGATCAGTACCAACGCCGGATTGTGGCGCTATATGATAGGTGATACTGTGATGTTTACATCCACTGACCCTTACCGGATTAAAATAACCGGTCGAACACGCAGTTTTATCAATGCTTTTGGCGAGGAGCTTATTATTGATAATGCCGAAAAAGCCCTGGCTACGGCCTGTGAAAAAACCGGTGCCATTATTACCGAATACACAGCTGCTCCCATATTTTTGAAAGATAACGAAAAAGCTGCACACGAATGGGTGATCGAATTTGAAACTCCTCCCGCCAACCTGGAATATTTCAGTGAGGTACTCGACAATGCGCTGAAATCGCTTAATTCGGATTATGAAGCAAAGCGGTATCATAACCTGATGCTCTTGCTGCCTGTGATCAGGCAGGTTGTAAAAGGTACTTTTTATGAGTGGTTCCGGGAAAAAGGAAGACTTGGCGGGCAGAATAAAGTGCCGCGCTTGTCGAACGAGCGAAAATATGTAGAAGAAATAGTGGCAATGAGTACGAAAAAGGAATAGCCGTGGACCCATACCTGGTATTAGTTATTGGTTAACAGGCTGGTATGGCGAGCTTATCACAAATCACCCTCCATTGGGTATCAGGTTCTGAGCATGGTTTATTCAGCACTAGTTATCAACAAAACACAAAAGTTATTTTTCCTGACCGAGAATCTTAATAAATTAGCTGACTGAAAATAATTGAATTATGGGAATGCATATAGCAATAGCAGGGAATATAGGATCCGGCAAAACAACTCTTACTGGCTTACTTGCCAAGAATTTTGGCTGGCAACCGCATTACGAAGACGTGGATACCAATCCGTATCTTCCCAGTTTTTACGAAGATATGCAGCGCTGGTCATTTAACCTGCAGATTTATTTTCTTAATAGCCGTTTCCGGCAGATCGTAGATATACGCAAGAGCGGCAAGAATGTAATCCAGGACCGCACTATTTATGAAGATGCCAATATTTTTGCGCCTAACCTTCACACCATGAACCTGATGACTACCCGTGATTATGAAAATTACCAGTCGTTGTTCGAACTCATGGCATCCTTTATTCAGCCTCCGGACCTATTGATATACCTGCGTGCTGATGTGCCAACACTTGTTCGGAATATTCAAAAACGCGGCCGTGATTACGAGGCTTCCATCCGCCTCGACTATCTGAAAAGCCTCAACGAACGTTACGAAAACTGGATAAACAATTACACCGAAGGCAAACTGCTGATTTTTGATGTGGATAATATCAATTTCCAGGAAAATGCCGAGGACCTTGGGAAAATCATTGAAGGAGTACAAGCTAACCTGCACGGGCTTTTTTAGTGACTTTCATCAATTAGTTAAATATTTTCCGGTAACAATTAGTACTGATAGCCAAGTATTTACTCTTTTAGTAACGTCACTCTGAAAACGATTAAGAAGTTTGAATATAGTGCTTGTGCCTGGTGATTATTGCCGGGTTTCACAAAACTATGTCAAATAGATCTTATTTCTGTTGTTCGATTATTCATCTGTCAATTGCTCAGCTATTCCATATTTCCGAATGCCTAAATCCCGACCTATCAGAAAAAGAATAATTTTATGCTTGCAGCAAGCAATACAAGCGATAATACTCTTTTGAGGTTAAGTTCCGATAGCGTCTTGCTTCCCATGGCCGAACCAACTAACCCGGCTGCCATAACGCCTGAAATCCAGTAAATAAGATGTGGCTCGAACCTGATTTGAGTGGTCATTAGTCCTGCCAGTCCACTGACCGAATTGAGGAAGATAAACAAGGCTGAAGCCGCTGACGCTTCTTTGATTTTTGAATACAAGGCAAGTATTAGCAACGGCGACAATAAAATTCCGCCGCCAATACCAATAATTCCTGAAACCATTCCTAGGATCAGGCCTATACCAAGAGCAATTGCAATAGGTGGATCGTGTGTTTTTTCATTCTCGGTAGTACGAACCAGAAGCATCCGCATAACAGCGATGATGAGCATAATTCCTAGTATGATTTTGTACATCATAGGATTAATACTGAACTTCGCTCCAAAGTACGCAGCCGGCATTGAAGTAAGCAGAAACGGCCATACCAGCCTTAATCGGAAGAAGCCTGCCCTGTAATATGAAAAGAAAGCGATTGCCGAAACCACCAGGTTGAGTATCAATGCATAATAGCGTATTGATTCGGGAGCAAAGCCAAAAAGCGCCATAAGCGCCAGGTATCCACTGGCCCCTCCATGTCCAACCGAAGAGTAGAAAAAAGCGATAAGCATCAGGCCTACCACAAAAAGTAATTCATAATGTACCATGGTTCTCCTTTCCAATTCAATTTATATTCGGGAGGCTATCCTGTTTCCGGGACAACCCATCGGTCAGCATTTCGTGAACCTGATGGTCGTTAGAAATAAAAACTCGGAGAATTATTCTGCAAGATTAAGTAAGTATTTTGTAAAATAAGAAATTTATTTCATATTATTCATCAACTTTTCAGCTGCTTCCAGGTCATGTTTTGAATTGACATTCAGAAAAAGATTTCCATGATAAAAATCTGATTCATTATTGATAATCAGTCGATTGATACTAATTTCTTCGAATAAATCAGGTAGTTTGTAATTTCCTCTCTGAATAAAGCTTTCCATCTTTTCCAGTACTGACAATCGATAAAAGCCACAAAGCGGTTCATAATGCTGATTTCCCTGCCAGGGAACAGCTACCTGGCAGCCAATTGCGTTTTCGAGGATAAATGACAGTAATTCTTCTGACACAAACGGCAAATCGCAGGAAAGAATAAGATTTCTCTCTGTATTGCTTTGCCTTAAAGCAGAATATATCCCACCCATCGGGCCTATTCCCGGAAACTCATCAGCTACAACCTGGTACCCAAACGACTTGTAGCCATCAGACGAAGAACTGATGATCATATTGGAGCATAATCCTGAAAGTACCTGAATGGCATAGCTGATCAGTGGCTTACCGCAAAGTTCCTGAAGCCCCTTGTCGGTACCCATTCGTAAACTTTTGCCACCAGCAAGAATAATTCCGGTTACGGCCATCTTACAATTGTTTATGTTTGAAAAACAGGCAACTGTCGCCGTAACTGAGGAACCGGAAGTGGTTTGACAAAGCATATTTATACGCAGTTTTCCAGCTGTTGCCAATAAAAGCAGCAACCAATAGGAGCAGGGTGCTACGGGGCTGGTGAAAATTGGTAATTATTGCATCCGGAATATGATAACTATACCCGGGAGCGATCATTAAAGCTGTTTCCCCGCGAAGTTCAGTGAGGCCTGATCTTTCAAGAGTGTCAATTACACATTGCAGGGATTGTTCAGTTTCAACAGGTTTCTCAGAAAGATTCAGGTATGGATCCCATTGCTGAATATGCATAACAGGTGTTTCAGCGGGCTGACTCAGCCATTTTACACCTTGCCAGTATACGCTTTCGAGCGTTCGGACAGTGGTAGTGCCAACAAGAGTAATGTGCCTGTTGTTATATTTCAGAATTTCTTTAAGCAATTTTACAGGAACTATCACCTGCTCGAAATGCATATGATGGTTTCCAATAGTTTCTGTACTGACAGGCTTAAAAGTTCCAGCACCAACATGAAGAGTAACTGATGCAGTCTTGATATTCTTTATTGCCAAAGATGACAATACCTCGGGTGTAAAATGCAAACCTGCTGTTGGAGCAGCAACCGAGCCGTCATTTCGTGCAAATACAGTCTGGTAGCGTATTTTATCGTTTTCTGAAGCTTCACGTGAAATATAGGGGGGCAAAGGAATTTTTCCAAAATGTTCCAGCACATGCGCAAATGTCAAATCTGCAGGAGTCCATTCAAAATGAATAAAAAATGCAGTTTCGTCACGCTTTATCAGATTAGAAACAAGTTTGACAGCAATACCACCTATTTCACTTTCAAGTTGCAACGGCCCTGATTTCCATCGCCGGGCATTCCCGACAAGGCATTTCCAGGTGCAGCTGCTTTTCTGCTGAAATGCGAGTTGAATATCATTGGTTGGCGTAAGAGGTTCAAGGCAGAATATCTCAATATGGGAACCAGAAGGCTTGCAGAATAACAGCCGGGCATGAACTACACGGGTTTCATTTGATATCAGCAGGCTATTTTCCGGAAGGTGAGAAGCAATATTTGCGAAAATATCTTCCGAAATCATATTATTCCTCATTATCAGCAATTTTGATTTATCGCGGACTTCAAGAGGAAACTGGGCAATCTGATCTGCCGTCAACGGATAGTCAAAATCTTCAATTCGGATGTTGCGGAGAATTTCCAGCATATTCAGGTATAATAAGTCAGGACGGCAAAATTACAGTTTTTATTATTAGTGGTCTGCCTCAAATGCGATAGTATATAAAAACAAAAAAAGCCGGAATGCTCCGGCTCTTTTTATTTTTAGCAGAAAATGTTATTTCGTAATGGATACTTTCTTTGCGAAACTGTTGGTTTTATTCCTTAAAATTACTGTATACAGCCCTGCAGTCGGAGCGTTCAGATTGATTTTTGTAATATTTGAAGCACTGAAACTGGCACTATTCTGTTTCCAGACTAATACACCTATGTTATTGTATACTTCAATATTGTACCTCTCATTACCGGCTGTTTTAAGTTTAATGCTGAACTCACCATTACTTGGATTCGGATAAATATCAAATATGGCAGTACTAACTTCCTTTATTGCCGCATCAATCACTGAAATCGAATTTGAAGGCGGGGAACTGCATCCGTTATCTGTAACTATTGTATAATAAACGCCGTTAGTTGTTATAAGGAATTTTGGATCAGTAGAACCGGTAATTTCAAGTCCATCTTTGTACCATTGGTTGCCGGTTGCAGCACTGCTGAATAATGTATCAATATTCCGGGAGATAATCGGAGTAGCAGGGGTTGGTTTTATATCCAAGGCTCCTTTTACATAACTGATAGAATAGTTTAAAGAAGTTAATCCTGATGGATCAATTGAGTAATTTCCAGGGTCGGTAGCTGTTACTGCAGTTCCTCCGAAAACAAGGGAGCCGCTAAGTACGCTTTGATCTTCAGCATTCACAAATCCTGAATACATTACCGTATATGGATCAGCATATATTAAGCCATCAAAGCACTTGGTTTTATCCTCGGCTGTAACGGTAAGGCCTTTCATAGTAACGACGAAGACTGGAGTAATGGCAACAGATAAACTGTAGTTAGCTCCTGCGGTAAGTGTGCCTATAGTAAATGCGTAGTTCCCGGCATCTTCTCCGGCTACACGGTCCATCGTTCCTGTAATGACATCTGAACCAATCAAAGCAGGAGCAAAGGTATAGGTGAATGGGGTTGGATCTGATGAACCGTATACTTTGGTTTGACCTGCATCTGGTGTAATCAGAACAGCAAGAGGTGTTATGCTGAATGTTGGTGTTAAAGCTACGGATAAAGTATAGTTGCTGCCGGCACTCATGGTTCCGATAGCATAGTCATAAGTTCCAACATCTTCTCCGGCTACACGGTCCATTGTTCCTGTAATGACATCTGAACCAACCAAAGCAGGGGCAAAAGTATAGGTGAATGGGGTTGGATCTGATGAACCGTATATTTTGGTCTGACCTGCATCTGGTGTAATCAGAATAGCAAGCGGTGTTATGCTGAATGTTGGTGTTAAAGCTACGGTTAAACTGTAGTTGCTACCTGCACTCAAAGTTCCAATAGTATAGGCATAAGTTCCTGTGTCTTCTCCGGATACACGATCCATCAGACCAGTTATAGCATCTGTTCCAACTAAGGGAGGGGCAAAAGTATAACTGAATGGAGTAGGATCGGCAGAGCCATAAACTTTTGACTGGTCTGCATCAGGTGTTATGACAATGGGTTTCGCTGCAACCGTCAGGGTGGCATTCCCGTTTGTGGTTGAAGCCGGAAGGCAATTGCCTGTAACTACACAACGGTATTTGAAGCCACTCATGGCCACAGTGGGTAATGAAATATCCAGGGTCGAGGTCGTTGCGTTTGAATAAATGCCGCCATCAGTAATGTCAACAAATCCTGATCCTGTATCTTCCTGCCACTGATAAGAGATTGCATCAGTGGCGACAACTGTATAACTTGCTGCATCACCATATGTTATTGACTGGTTGACTGGCTCTGAAGTAAAAGTGGGTGGGATGCAGGTAGTGTTATATTCCCAGATATCCCCAAAGTAAAAATGACTATCTTCACCTGTTCCAACATAAATCTTATCCCCTATATTAAATCCAGTGGCAAAAGTGCGTATACTGTCGCCTAATTTAGCTCTTTGTGCCCAAGTATCTGAAACAGGATTATAAATCCAAAAGTCATTTAAATTGGTTTTGTCAAAGAGCCTTCCAGTCCCAATATATCCGTATGTGCCATCACTTGTTCCAAAAGCGCCATATCTATTTAAGCCGCCAAAGCTTGCTTTAGCAGCCCAGGAATCTGTAAGTGGATCATACTCATAGAAATCGTTTGTACTGGATCCCCCGATATTTCCAGTTCCAATATATCCTTTGTTCCCAATGCTGAAACCAGTAGCAAAAGTTCTTCCCGGCCCGGCAAGATTTGCCAGAGCTGTCCAGGTATCAGCAGCAGGATCATATTCCCAAAAATCATTCATATGGTCTTGCGCAAAACTGTTCCCTGTACCTAAATAGCCTTTTGAACCAATACTGAAACCCACTGCACCGTACCTGTCCATTCCGCCAAAATCCGCTTTTTGAGTCCAGGTGTTTGTAGTAGGGTCAAATTCCCAGAAATCTTGCGTGAAACTCCCTGCCAGGCTATCGTATCCAACTAAACCAGTTCCCACATATCCTTTTAAACCGATACTAAATCCGACAGCAAATATTCTGGGCGTTCCTCCTAAATCTGCCTTTTGAGTCCAGGAATCTGCTGACGGATCATACTCCCAAAAGTCGTTTCTCCACAGAGAATCGCTTGATCCAACGCCAGTACCTAAATACCCTTTTGTACCAATGCTGAAACCTACGGCTCCAGCTCTGCGAATGCCTCCAAAATCACCTTTTTGATTCCAGGCATTGGTTGGTTGGGCATAAGATTGAAATGAAAGCACAGTCAACAGGAAACTGCATAGAATGTAAAATGTAATGGTTTTTTTCATAGCTTGAAAGTTTATTTTGTTAACAATATGTTTAAATTAGTCAATTCATCTTTTGAAACAGTGGGAGGCATTTCTCCCTTTTTTAATTTTTTAATCACAAGACGGGCTACCTTACCTGCATCTGATTTTGATTTAAACCCTTCGTTACCAGGCAACCCAGGTATACTTGCCTGATGTATAAAGATTTTTTTTTCCTTTAAAATAGTATAACCCCAGGTGCCATTGATCGAGGGAAGTACTTTGTAAGTATAATTCTTGGCTGTTTGTTTTCCTTCTACCGGGTTTTTCCTTTCTGAATTCGTTTGTTCTTTTGGATTTTGACCATTAGTAAAAACATAAACGGATAGAAAGAGAAAGAAAAATATTAGTTTCATAATTTTTTGTTAAAGACTTATTAATCGTTCTGGGTGTAAATGTTCATTTTTTTTCTGTTTCCGTTATATTAGTGCCCTGCATCTAACCAACCTGCAAATTAAGTAAAAAACCAATTACTTAATTGTACCTAAAACACATACTAATTTAATACTCTTTATAAAACATTTCGGAAATTTGAGAAAAAGATGCTCTGAGAAAAATCTAACTCTGGGCAAATGCAAAATTGTTTTCCAGTCTGCTTCAAAATGTTTTTTTTAAAATTTTCCCTCACCTTAAAACTATAAAAATTGATACTTGAAATACTATTGAGGACCAGCTTGGAAAGTTACATCATTTCTGCTTTATTTAGTTTATTTGATGATCAGGATTCTTTTAATTACAGGGATAAGGCTCTGCTCTATTTATCCGATATAATTCCGCACAACAAATATACCAAATATGCAAATATCATAGTATCAATAGGTAATAATATTTGATTTATAAACTAAATTTCCAAATTGAGCCAACATTCCTAAAATGGCATGCTATTCATCTTTTTATTTCCCCAATAATATATTTTCAGGATTCCCGGGAAAAGCAGATGCTGCTGTCGAAATCCGGAATTTAAAATGAATATTTAAACGTTTTTTCATGCTCAGTTTCTTAAACAACAATAGGGTAATATGTCATAAAAGTATCGGCAGGAATAAAATACTATTAAATTTCATTGAAAATTGAAGTAAATATGCACATGATCAACATCCTTTTTGATCATTAAACACAAATGTATCTTCTGCATTATTATACTGATCATACATCTCTTAAAATCGTAAAATTTTAGTTTTATTAGGATTTGTGAGCCACACATTTGAAAATTCCGCAAGAATCGCACTGTCCAGGTAGGTTTTCATTGTGTTTTTGTTCAAAGGTTTAGCGGAAAGTTGAATCCGGGAATTTCATCCCTTAAAGCAAGTCTGTTTGCGAATTAAATCAATGTGCGTGGTATTTATCTGTTTCCAGTCTAATCATTCAGGTTGGATAAAGTTGTTTCTTCTATCAAGTTTAATTCTTATACAGGGCTTCAAAAAAAAACGTTAAATTTGCCGTTCATAATTTTTCTCTTGGCAATACTTTTTAAGAAAAAAAAACCTGGTCAAGGAGATGAATCCGAAAAAGAAATGACTTTCTGGGATCATCTCACCGAACTGCGTAAACGGCTTTTCCGTATGATATTGGCATGGATTGTCATGTCAGTTGTGGCATTTGTTTACAGCCGCTTTATATTTGACAAAATATTACTTGCACCTAAAGATTCTTCTTTTGTTACCTACAGATGGCTTTGTCAGCTTGGCAGATTAATACATGTTGACAGTCTTTGTCTGCCGCCGATGTCGTTGTCTATTATTAATCTCAATCTTTCAGGCCAGTTTATGACCGATATGACCGTTTCGATGTTCGCCGGGCTTATTCTTGGATCTCCTTTTATAATTTACCAGTTGTGGCAGTTTATTATGCCTGCGCTTTATGTGAAAGAACGCCGTTATGCTCGCCGGGCTGTATTTGTAATGTCTTTCCTTTTTATGATAGGAGTACTGTTCAGTTATTACTTTATGGTTCCCTGGACACTCAACTTCCTTGGAACATATCAGGTTAGTGCATTGGTAGTCAACCAGATATCATTATCGTCCTATATCAGTACCGTAACATCTACTATTCTTGGAGTAGGGGTTGTGTTCGAGCTGCCTGTGGTTGTCTTTGTTCTCGCTAAGATTGGAATTATTACCCCTTCGCTGCTGAAAGATAACCGCAAATACGCATTTGTAATAATTCTGATTGTTGCAGCAATTATTACTCCTCCTGATGTTTTCAGCCAGATGATTGTTACTGTTCCATTATACGCGCTTTACGAAATAAGTGTATTGGTGGCTGTAAAGGTAGCTCCTGCTCCTGATCCTGACCTTGAAACAGAGGATAAGGAAGAATAGACGTCCAAGCTTAGAGTATAAAGCCCCCAATAAATCAAATATTAATTACTTTACATCCTATTCATGCCCAGGTAAACTGCAGGTGTTCATCTTGCTGTTCTCTTATAATACTCTCTGTGAATATAAATCAGAGGAAATTAATTCATAGAAGAATACTTACAGAAAGTTAACCCTTCAGCCAGGATTGAATTATTGTGTTTTTTATCGCCTGTTTTCCGGAATTATTCTTTTTAAATGTTTTTTCTGTGTAACCTTAATACAAACCTTGCGTCACATGCTTAAACAATAATATTTTAAAGCGTAAAGTCATGGAAAAGAATAAACGTTTGTATCGGTCAGCTAAGAGCAAAGTTTTTGGTGGTGTGGCAGGTGGGATAGCCGAGTATTTCGACATCGATCCGATAATTATCCGCTTGTTATTTGTAATCATCGCCTTTGCAGGTGGAGGAGGTGCGATAGTGTACCTCATCCTGTGGATCGCGTTGCCTCTCGAGCCACTCACTTCATTTAACATGAATATGGGTTCAGGAGAACCTGCCGGTACTGAAATCCCTGGCGAACAGGCTGCGTCTGATCACAACGCCGGCAATACTCCCAATCCTTTTTACATCCCGGTAAAGTCTGAAAACCGCAACGGGCTTATCGGCGGGATTGTGCTCATTTCATTAGGGCTCATTTTCTTTGCCAACAGGTTTATACCCAATATTAATTTCAGTGACCTTTGGCCTCTTGTTCTTGTGGTATTAGGCGGTGTGCTTATTGCTACCAGTTTTGCTGAACGCAAAAGTGACAAAAAAGAATAGAGCATCACCATTCATAAAGAACCATTTTATAATTCAAACACATAAAAACCGAATACTATGAGCTACCGTAAAATATTCTGGGGACTACTGCTGGTGATAATAGGCGTCCTTTTTATCCTGAAAAATACCGGCGTGCTGTTTTTCAGCTGGCATACGATGTGGCACCTTTGGCCTGTAATACTTATCCTCTGGGGAATATCAATCATCCCGGTAAAGGACTGGATTAAACTGGTGCTTTCCCTATTCACCGTGTTAATCACTTTTTTTGCCATACAGCAGTATGGTCCTAAAGATAATCATAACTGGAACTTCGAGTGGAATGACAGGAATGACCGTGATAATAACGATGAGGATAACACCACTACCTACAATAATGTAATGTCCGAAAATTTTGATACGCTTACTAAATATGCTGATCTTAAACTGAATATAGGTGTGGGCAATTTCAAAATTAAAGACACTACCGGCAAACTGATAGAGGTTAAGCACGACAATGACAATGCAAATTATTCGATGACCGCTAAGGCTGAGGATAGTCTGACCAGAATTGACATCTCGCTCCAGAAGGGCGAATTCAATAATGGCAATATCAAAAATAATGTAGAAATGAAACTTAATCCGAGCCCGGTTTGGGACCTTGATCTTAATGTAGGCGCAGCCAGTGTTGATTTCGATCTTTCCGGTTTCAAAACCCGCAACCTGAAAATTCAGGGTGGTGCATCGGAAATTGATCTTAAATTAGGCGCAATACTTCCACTCACTGAAGTAAAATTAGAAGCAGGTGCTGCTTCAATTACTGTCCGGGTTCCGGAAAGTGCCGGTTGCGAAATTATTTCGAACACTTTTATGTCGAGTAAGGATTTTAAAGGATTTACCAAAATCGGGAAACAACAATATCAAACACCTAATTTTGCTGCCAGCACGAACAAAATTAAAATCGATTTGCAGGCAGGCGTTGCCAGCGTTGATGTGGTAAGGTATTAGCAGGATTCTGAAGGGCTTGCAGGATGGGAGTTTGACCGTTCCTATCAGTCTTGCAGGCCTTTCACTTCCAGATATTCTTCAGGAAACCAGGAATCTCGGAACTGGGTAATTTAAGAATAGGGATTACCCTCTTCTTTCGTGAGAATGCTAAGCTAAGTTGACAATTTTATAATATTGAAGTCCGGACGCATCTAAAATCAAAAATCATTAACAAAACGAAGAGATTTTATGAGTTCCTGCAAAAATCAGGCAATGAGGGAATAATCCTAATTCGTATTTCGAAAAAATCAGTGGTTTTCGTAGAAACTTATCTTAAATGAATTTGCATTCCTGTTCGAGAAAACCACTTAGCAGATTGCATAATTCTTCCGGGGCATCAGCATGAACCCAATGCGATGCTCCGGGAATTGTTTTTATAAGGGCTTCCGGGAACATACTTTTAATTAATGGAATATCAGCATCCGGCACATAGTCAGATTTGCCGCCACGGATAAACAGGGTAGGGCCTGTATATTGACTTTCGCTGATAATGCCATCAAAAAGTAAATCCATGCTTTGGTTGATTGCATCCAGGTTCAGTCTCCATGCTAATTTACCGTGGATTTTATAGTATAAATTTTTAAGGATAAACATCCTGATCCGGGTATCTGAAATGCGGGAATCTAGTATTTTCTCTACTTCGCTCCTGGTTTTAATGTTTTCAAGGTCAATGCTCAGCATTTGGCTGATTACCTGTGTATGTATGATCCTTTCAGGATATTTGTTTGGGCTGATGTCGATAACAACTAATTTACGAACCTTTCCGGGATTTTCGAGGGCGTATGTCATTGCTACTTTACCCCCCATCGAATGGCCGATCAGGACAGGGTTCTCAATGTGATGGTCTTCGATAAACTCAGCCAGGTCATCGGCCATGGCAGGGAAACTATGGATGGATGTGTGCGGCGACTGACCGTGGTTACGCTGATCAGGAATATACACGTGAAACTGATCGGCAATCCGGCGGCCAACCGTTGCCCAGTTGTCACTTTGCCCGAAAAGACCGTGTAAAATAATGGCAGGTTGCCCTTCACCGAATTCACGAAAAAAAAGCTTCATAACATCGGGAATTGAAATATTTCTTATTAAAAAGGTAAGGATTAAATCCTCAAACAGTCATTACTATCTCTGGTCAACAGCATTACTGATGTCGGAGCAGGTGTTTTTAAACTAAAATCACCTTATTTGATTTTACGTTCACTAACTATATCTCCCGATTTATAAGTGACTATTTTCATCAAGTCGCCGTTTTCAGCCCAATACTGCCATTCCCCATCTTCAAATCCCTGTCTGAAATTGCCTTCCTTCATCTTTTGACCATTTGGATGGTAATATGTCCAGGTACCTGTCTCACGGCAATCGGTATATGAGCCTTCATATTCTTTTTTCCCACCGTGATAATAATGCACCGAAGGTCCGTTCATCAGGCCTCCGGAATATATCTTTTCATATTCAAGACCGCCTTCACTATAATAAAACCGGTAAGGTCCATTAAATTCACCATCACGGTAAGTGATCTCCATCATAACTTTCCCATCCGGAAACCAGGCTGTTTCCAACCCGTTTTGTTTGCCGTTAAGATAAGGGGTTTCAATCTGCTTATTTCCTGGCGAAAACCAAGATACAGCCATGCCGGTATACGGAACATTTTCACCTTTTATATAAACAAGGCCATTTCGCTCCTCAGTTTGCCTGGCTTCAACCACTTTTTGAGCAATAGCGGCTAATGACGAAACAACTAGTAGCAGTAAGAGTATATGTTTGAGCATAATGCGTAAGATTGTTTATCTGATGATTTGTTAAATCTTGAAAGGATTTGTGTTCATTAATTGTGGTAATATTTTATTAATTCTGTTATCGCAACTGTTGCAGGTATAACCGGATCGTTTCTTCCAGACCCAGATACAAGGCTTCGCTCACGAGGGCATGGCCAATAGATACTTCCAATATTTCAGGTATAAAGCGCACCAGGTACCAAAGATTGTTCAGATCAAGGTCGTGGCCTGCATTTATCCCTAACCCGTTTTGAGTTGCAATTCTGGCAGCTTCCACGTAAGGTTCAATAGCCTTGATGCGATTATCCGGGTATTGAAGTGCATATGCTTCAGTGTACAATTCAATGCGGTCGGCTCCCGTTTCGGCAGCATGGAAGATCATTTCGGGAACCGGGTCAACGAAAATGGAAGTCCGGATACCATGCGAATTAAATTCCGATACAATTTCTTTCAGAAACGACTTGTTCTTTTTGGTATCCCAACCTGCATTGGAGGTTACCACATCGTGCGAATCGGGAACTAATGTAACCTGGGCCGGTTTAATTTCAAGAACCAGGTCGATAAATCGCGGAATCGGATTACCTTCGATATTAAACTCTGTCTTGATCAAAGGATAAATTTCATAGACATCGCTGTAACGGATGTGGCGTTCATCTGGTCGTGGATGAACTGTGATGCCCTGGGCACCAAATAATTCACAATCAATAGCAGCCTTCAGAACATCGGGCATATTCCCACCCCTTGCATTACGAATTGTGGCAATTTTATTAATATTAACACTTAACTTTGTCATCGCTTACTTTTAATGCTGCAAAATTACGAAACACCTCGCTTGGTTTTACGTATTTAAGGCACGATATTTGAGCCAATAATTTTATGATTGCAAAAGACCTCATATCAGGTGCAGTACTGCCACTCAAAACCACCGACACCGGGCTTATAGCCATGCATTGGTTCGATGAATTCAAGGTTTCACACCTTCCTGTGGTTGAAGATTCGCAGTTATTGGGACTTATTTCGGAAGATGACATATTTGCAGCCGGCTCATTCGAAGAACCGATATCATCCTACCAGCTTCAACTGCAGAATATATCGATATTACATTCGAAGCATTTTTATGAAGCCATGAAACTTTTTGCAGATTACAAGTTAACCACTTTGCCTGTTGTTGATGAAAAAGGTATTTACATGGGCCTCATCACTTTAGGCGATATGGTTGAAAAAATGGCAGTAACTGCCGCTGTAAGCAATCCGGGTGGTATTCTGGTTCTCGAACTTAATGTAAACGATTTCTCGATGGTTGAAATCTCAAAAATAGTAGAGGAAAATGATGCAAGAATCCTGAGCTTTTATGTGAGTTCACCGGCTGATTCCACGCGCCTGGAACTTACCATGAAACTCAACCGTATTGATATACAGCCTGTAATACAGTCATTTATACGTTATGATTATACCATCAAGGCTTCGTTTTTTGAAAGTGATTATTTTGATAACCTTCGCGAACGTTATGACCTATTAATGACTTATTTAAACGTCTGATACTGATTCATGTATTTTCAAAACAAAATGCCATCTGCAAAGGCAATCCGTTTGCTGGTAGTGCTTTATCTGGTGGCATCAGGCGTTTTATCATTAGCTGCGCAAACTGATACTTCTTCCCGACGTATAACTATTGGAACTATTGAGATCTCAGGGAATAAAAAAACCAATAATCAAATTATTTTCCGCGAGTTGCAGATAGCTACCGGGGAGAAATTTTCAGCCAGTGAGTTTAGACTCCGTGTAAATCAGTCGCGACTTAACCTCCTGAACACTTCCTTATTCAATTTTGTCACTCTCGATACTGTTCTGAGTAATGATTCTGGAGTCATAACTTGTATGAATATCAGGATATTCGTTCTCGAACGTTGGTATATATGGCCTATTCCTGTATTGCAGCTCACTGACCGGAATTTCAATGCATGGGCGCAAAAGCATGATTTTACGCGCATCAACTATGGTGTAGATGTTAAGTGGTACAATTTTACAGGGCGAATGGATGAACTGGATGCGATAATTCAGTTAGGGAAAAATCATCAATACAGCCTGGCATACCAGGATCCTTATATCGACAAGCATAAGCATTTTGGTTTTGGCTTTGAAGGCGGATATAAAAACAACCGTGAAACAGGCTATGTCACAAAAAATGATAAGTTGCTGTTTGCATTTGATCCTGAAGGGTTATTCACTGAAAAATATGCTGCGGTGAACGGTACATTCCGGAAAAATATCTTTACCACGCATCAACTTGTGGCAGGGCTACGGTCTTTTTCATTTTCCGATTCACTGTTGGCTCTTAACCCTGATTTCAGTTATTCGGGTTTTAAAAATCCGCTATTTTTGTTCCTTTATTATAAGCTGAAAATTGATCACCGCGATATAAAGTACTATCCGCTCAAAGGCTGGTATGCTGACCTGGAACTGAACAAGTCAGGATTGGGCTTCAGTTTTGAAAAACCAGTAGATATAGCTTGGGCAAAGACAACTACCCGGTTTTATGCGCAAATAGCCAGGCGTTGGTATACTGGAATCTCCATTATCGGCAAGGTATCGTCGGGTGCGTGGCAGCCTTATTTCCTGATACAGGGATTGGGTTACAACCGTGATTATGTGCGGGGATATGAATATAATGTGATTGATGGCAAACATTTTGGAATTGTGCGATCGAACATTAAATTTGCACTGGTTCCTGAACATAAATACAACATTGGTTTTATCCCATCCCCCAAGTTCGGTCTCATTCATTATGCTTTATACCTCACTGCTTTTGCTGATGCAGGTTATGTGTGGCAACCGCAATGGATTAATCAGTTTAATAACAAACTTCCCCGCACTTTACTTGCAGGCGCCGGTATAGGTGTTGATCTGGTTACGTATTATGATAAAGTAGTCCGGATTGAATACGCTGTAAATAAATCAGGTAAAAGTGGTATCTTTATTCACTTTATTGCAGGGATATAGCGCTTGATATGTACCTGATCAGGCGATTCAATGTCATTTTAAACAAATAAATACTATCAAAGTGAGAATTGCATTATTCGGGAAAGAATTTAATACGGACCAAAACGGGTACTTTCATATACTCACGGAAGCACTGGAGAGTCATGGATGTAAACTGCTTATCTGGAAGCCCTTCTATGAATTCTTAAAAGATAATATTACATTTAATCAGGAAGTTACCTTATTCAATAATCATACGGACCTCAAAGGGCAGGCTGACCTGCTTTTTTCAGTGGGAGGCGACGGTACGATGCTACATTCGGTGCAACTGGTGCGCGATTCGGGAATCCCGATTGCCGGCATCAACCTGGGAAGGATGGGATTTCTGTCAAGTATTCCGCGCAATGAAATCATTTCTGCTGTTGAGGATATCCTGGAAAATCGCTATCATATTGTAAAACGGACTCTTATCAGCCTGCTTTCGCCCCGAAACATGTTCAGCGATTTTAATTATGCGTTTAATGAGCTTTCGATCAATAAAAAAGAGAATTCGTCACTGGTAGTAGTGCATGTATGGGTAAACGGGCAACTGCTCCATTCTTACTGGGCTGACGGGCTAATTGTTGCAACACCTACCGGGTCTACAGCATATTCATTGAGTTGCGGAGGGCCAATCCTGACGCCCGACTCAAGCAATTTCGTTATCACACCTATTGCGCCGCACAATTTATCAGTACGTCCTGTCGTTATTCCTGACAGCAGCCTGATTCGCATCCGGGTTGATAGCCGTGATCAACAGGCGCTTGTTGGCCTGGATTCTCAGTCCGCTGTCATTACCCCTGAAATGGAACTGGTCGTTGGAAAAGCAGAATTTCAAATTAATCTCGTGCAGCGTCAGAATGAGACCTTTTTTTCGACCATACGTGCAAAACTCAACTGGGGATCCGATATCCGCAATTGATATTGTATCCGGGCGAAATCTCAATTTCATCCCTTTTTTACCTCAATCATTCTTAGCTTGTCATAACGGGTCCATGAACTGGGGCATTGGAAGTATATAATTTCAGGTTGACGGATGTATAAAGAAAGGTGGAACATAAAAGCATGAGAAAAAATTTTTCAAAAGTAATTCGTAAACCCGGCAGGTTTATAATCTGCATATTAAATGCATACAGTTTCAACTCTCTTTGCTCTGTTCGTATCGGTTTTTCTTTGTAATAAAGTAAAATTGCAATCTCGACATTCTACAATACGATGAGCTCTGTATCAATATTAATACTACCTTTGCACGCTCAAAAAATTATGCGAAAAATCTGTATTTTACTCATGTTTGTGGTGTTTTATGCGCCACTAACCCGTGCACAGAAATCCGGTGATATCGGAATAATGGGCGGAGTTACCTATTATGTTGGTGACCTCAATCCATCCCGTCCTTTCCGGATGGCGAAACCGGCGTTTGGCCTTTTTTACAGGCAAAACTTCAATTCGCGCATATCCGTCAGAGTTCATGGTTTGCTGGGCTCAGTTGCGGGTGATGATGCCGTTAGTAAAGCCAATCCTGAGCGAAACCTTAATTTTAATTCAAAAATTTATGAAGGCGGTTTACAGCTGGAAATAAATTTCTTCGATTACTATATCGGCAGCAAGATGCATCCTGTTACACCATACCTTTTCGGAGGTGCTTCGGTATTTTTATTCAAGCCATTCGGGAATGTTGCCGGAACAGTAATGGAATTGCAACCCCTGCGCACCGAAGGTCAGAAAAGTCCATATAATTTATTTGCTTTCAGTATGCCTTTCGGGATTGGTGTTAAATACAGTGTCACCAAACTCATCGGAGTAGGAGCGGAATGGGGTATGCGAAAAACCACTACGGATTACCTTGATGATGTAAGTACAACATATTATCTTAACCTCGCAGGGAGCAATCCGTCAACGGCATCGGTAAATGAACTGGCCTCAGATCCTTCATTAACACATAATGCGGGAATGCAACGCGGGAATTCACGCAATACAGATTGGTATTCATTTGCCGGGGTTTCGGTAACTGTTAAAATAAGAATGTTAGGCAGTGAACATTGCCTTGACGACCAACGTAAAGGTTATTAATAATTTACGGGTTTAAACCTGTAAAAAACACATTAAGAATTATTAACAAAAGGGGCTCTTAAAGTAAACTACAAAAGCCTAAATTTGTCGGAAATGATGGAGAACAATAATTTGATCGACACTATAGATAAAGCCAGACTGCCAAAACATATAGCTATCATCATGGATGGCAATGGCAGATGGGCACAGCAACGTGGCGAGCAACGTGTTTTCGGTCACAATAACGGGGTGCAATCTGTACGCGAAACCGCTGAAGCTGCTGCAGAACTTGGCATTAAATATATTACGCTATATGCCTTTTCGACAGAGAACTGGAACCGACCGAAAGACGAAGTAGATGCATTGATGCATCTTTTGGTTATCACCATCAATAATGAGATTAAAACGCTCAACGATAACAATATCAGGCTTAGGGTAATTGGAAATATACACTGCCTGAATCCGCAGGTGAAAAAAGAGCTGGAAGAAGCCATGGAAAAAACTGCCGGCAATACACGCATGGATTTATTTCTGGCATTGAGTTACAGCGGCAGGTGGGAGATTGTAGATGCCATTAAGAAGATCGCTAAACAGGTGAAAGACGGGAAACTCGAACTGGGCCAGATTAATGAAAAAATGGTTTCTGCCAATATGAATGCGCCCGATCTTCCGGATCCGGAGCTTTTAATACGTACCAGCGGTGAATATCGTACAAGTAATTTCCTGATGTGGCAAACTGCTTATACCGAATTGTTTTTTTCATCAAAACTATGGCCTGACTTCCGGAAAGAAGATCTGTACGAAGCTATTATTGATTTCCAACATCGCGAGAGGCGGTTTGGTAAAACAAGTGAACAAATTATAAATTGCAAAGGATGACACTGAGGCGCTTTACATTACTATCTATTCTGATTTCAATCCTCTCATTGCCGGTGATGGCACAGATTTCGACAGGTGAAGAAGTTCCCGATATAAATTACAACCTTCCGCAGAAATATACCATAGGCGGGATTACGGTTACCGGTGCTGAGTATCTTAACAGTTCTGTTCTGATTTCTTTGTCAGGTTTGCAGGTAGGCAATAAAATTGACATCCCCGGTGAAAGAATCCGTTCCGCAATGGATAAACTTTGGCAGCAGGGACTTTTTGAAGATGTAAAAATAGTAGCCACAAGTATTCAGGGTGACCAGATCTTTCTGGAAATAAGGTTAAAGGAACGGCCGCGCTTGTCGAAGTTTAATTTTAGCGGCATCCGTAAAGGTGAAGCCGACGATTTGCGTGATAAAATAAAATTATCGAAGGGCGATGTGGTCACTGATAATCTGCTCACCCGTGCCCGGAATACGATTATCAAGCATTATATTGGGAAAGGATATTTTGATGCAAGTGTTGTAATCAAGCAGATCAAAGATACTTCTTCAGTCAACAATGTTTCTCTCGATTTTAAAGTCGATAAGGGCAGCCGCGTTAAAATCGATAAGATTAATATTATCGGCAATAAGGAAGTAAGTGAACTCGCACTTAAATCGGCGTTAAAAAAGACAAAGGAAAAAGGTTCGTACCGGGTATTGTATACGGCACAGGAATCCTTTTTTGGTTTGTTCGGGCATTTATTTAATAAAGATTTAAAGAATTATCCAACCTATGTGCAGGAACTTGTGGATAAAAACATGAAGTTCAGGCTCTTCAAATCTTCAAAATTTATTGAAAAGGATTATGAAGAAGACAAAATTGCGCTTGTCAAGAAATTCTACGAAAACGGATACAGGGATGCAACGCTTATAAAAGATTCTGTTTATAAATCGGGTCACAGCGGCATAACGATAGACCTTTATGTTTACGAGGGCCATAAGTACTATTACCGGAATATTTCATTTGTTGGGAATACCAAGTTCACAGCCGCAGAACTCGGATTGCTGCTTGGCATCCGGAAAGGTGATGTGTATAACCAGGAACAGTTGGATGCTTCGCTCCAGTTTAATCCCAATGGAATCGATTTAATGAGTTTATTCGTTGATGATGGTTACCTTACCTGCACCATTGAGCCTATTGAAGTGAGTGCCGACAACGATTCCATTGATCTTCAGATCCGCATCCGGGAAGGAAGGCAAATGAATGTAAACAAGGTTACGGTTGCCGGAAATACCAGAACCAACGATCATGTCATCATCAGGGAGTTATACTCACGGCCGGGCCAGCTTTTCAGCCGTTCCGATATTTTACGGAGTCGTACCTCGCTTACCCAGCTTAAATATTTTGACCAGGAGAAAATCGATATAACAACACCCAATATCGACCCCACAAACGGAACCGTGGATGTGGCCTATAAAGTTGAAGAAACCTCGTCTGATCAACTTGAACTTTCAGGAGGCTGGGGGTATGGAAGGTTAATCGGGACTTTGGGCGTTTCATTTAATAATTTCTCGGCGCGCAATTTCTTTCAGAAAGGGGCCTGGAAACCAATTCCCTCCGGTGACGGGCAAAAATTATCGCTGCGGCTTCAATCCTATGGCAAAGGCTATTTAAGTGCCAGCGCCTCTTTTACCGAGCCATGGCTTGGAGGCAAAAAACCTAATCAGCTGAGTGTTTCCACTTTTATATCTGCCTTCAATAACGGATTAGCTAAAACTGATGCATCCTATTATGCATATAATATTACTGGTTTGTCATTCACTTTTAGCCGTCGTTTGAACTGGCCCGATAATTATTTTAATCTTTCACAAAGCATTAACCTGCAGCATTACCAGCTGGATAAATATGTTCTGTTCGGTAAACAACAGGATGGGCTATACCAAAGCTATTCCTATTCAATAGCTTTGGGACGGTATTCAACGGATGCGCAGATTTTTCCGCGCGCAGGTTCAGAACTGAATTTATCGCTTGAACTAACACCGCCATATTCGTTGATCGCACCCAAATGGTTTGCAGCAAGAAGTGCTGATGATAAATATCGTCTCATTGAGTTTAACCAGTGGAAAATGAGCGGGGCATTCTATCAGCAGATTGTTGGCGACCTTGTGCTTATGGCTCGCACCAAATTTGGATTCCTGGGCAAATACAGTAATGATATCCAGGTAACGCCTTTTAACCGTTACTTTATGGGAGGCGATGGGATGTCAGGTTATTCGGCTATCGACGGAAGGCAGCTTATCGGTTTCAGGGGTTACTCCAACGAAAGTATGACGCCCGATGCCGGGATTACCAGCAGGCCTTTAGGAGGTGTAATCTTTAATAAAAGTACTCTTGAACTTCGTTATCCTCTGTCGCTCAATCCTAATTCAACTATTTTCGGGCTTGTTTTCGTGGAAGCCGGCAACGACTGGTCAAAATTCAGCGAATACAATCCATTTGATGTCCGAAGATCGGCTGGTATTGGCGTCAGGGTATTCCTGCCCATGTTCGGTTTGCTCGGTCTCGACTGGGGTTATGGATTTGATGCGGTACCTGGTATGCCCAGTGCGAATAAAGGTCAGTTCCATTTTTCAATTAATTCTTCAATTGATTAGTAGGTTTGGCAGGTTTTTTGCAATTGCATCAGAGTAAGTAAATAGTTTTCCCCATTATTTAATTAATAGTAATGCTATGAAAAAAATTATTTTAATTGCCGCTGTAATTTTCACTTTTGGTTTCAGCGCTTCAGCCCAGAAGTACGCCTTTGTTAATACGGATTATATACTTGGCAATATTCCTGATTATGCCGATGCACAAACCCAGCTCGATGATCTTTCGATACAATGGCAAAAAGAAATTGAAGTAAAGTTTGCAGAAATTGATAAGATGTACAAAAGCTTCCAGAATGAAGCCGTATTGCTTCCTGAAGATATGAAGAAGAAACGTGAGGATGATATTGTCAAGAAAGAGAAAGAAGCAAAAGATTTGCAGAAAAAAAGGTTTGGCAGTGAAGGAGATCTTTTTAAAAAACGCCAGGAACTTATAAAGCCTATTCAGGAAAAAATTTATAATGCAATTGAAGAAATTGCAAACGCCGAAAATTATGCTGTGGTCTTTGATAAAGCCAGTAATGCCACGCTTATTTATACCAATGCAAAGTATGATATAAGCGAACAGGTACTTGATAAACTGGGCTATACTTATAAGCCCCAGCAACCTGCGAAAGGTAAAAAATAGTATACAGGTGCTTTTGTAAAGCCTTTTTTTTACCTTTGCGCCTCATTTAATCTGAAACACTTAAACCTTATATTTAAAAATGATGAAGAATCTCTTAAAAGTTTTAGCAATTGTAGTACTGATTGCTGTTGCAGGTAGCGCCAATGCACAAAAAGCCACAAAAATAGGCCATATCGACTTTGGTAAATTACTGGAACAGATGCCCGGACAGGATACAGTAAAGACAGTAATGGAAAAATATGTTCAGACCCTTCAGGACGAGTTGAAGACCATGCAATCAGAACTTGAATTGAAAGGTGCTGATTATCAGAAGAACGCAGCAACTATGTCGAGCATAATTAAATCCACCAAAGAAAAAGAAATCACTGACCTCCAGGGACGTATAGAAGCTTTTCAGCAGTCGGCACAACAGGAGCTTTCCGGCAAGCAGACCGAACTGATCACTCCTTTCGTTAACAAAGCAAAACAGGCTATTAAAGACGTTGCTAAAGAAGGCGGATTTTCATACATTCTGAACTCAGTAGAAGACCTTTTATTATATTCTGATGGAGGTGATGACGTAATGCCACTTGTGAAGAAAAAACTGGGTATCACTAAATAAGTATCTGGTTTACCAAATTTTAAAAGGCTGTCCCTGAAGCGGGATGGCCTTTTATTTTTGTATGCCCCGACCTATAACGGGTTGACACAAAAATGAACCTGTAATTCGTTAAAATAATAACTCCTTATATATAGATGATATCACAAGCATTCCAGCTAATCTTTAAGAATGCAAATTGCTTCAAGAAGTAGCGTTCAGGCAAGATTCATTTCTTCATCTAATATGAAGTAATAAACCTTTAGAGTAATAAGTGATTATCTGGTTTTAGTCCGAATGGGCGGATGCGGTAAGTATTGAGAAACTTGATTATCAATATTTGTCATTCTCATCTGCAGCCTTGGCACCAGGTTCGTTTTGATCGAAAGTAGTGCAATTAAAATAATCTTCTTTAAGCCCTTCAGGTCTGTCAAAATCACCACGGTTAAGTTGTAACTGATTATCTCCATATACCCGCTTCATGTAGAGGGCCCAGATGGGTAATGCCATATTTGCACCCTGGCCAAGTGCAGTGGTGCGAAAACGTATGGTACGGTCATCTCCTCCAACCCAAACGCCTGTAACCAGATCGGGTGTAAGTCCCATAAACCAGCCATCAGAGTTGCTTTGCGTGGTGCCTGTTTTACCTGCGATGGGATTGGTGAACCCATATTTCCCCCTGAGCCGCGAACCTGTTCCGCTTTCAACGACGCCTTTCATCAACCCAATCATCAGGTAAGCGGTTTCTTCGCTCAAGGCTTCGTCCTGGTGAGGAACAAACTGTTGAATAATATTTCCATGTTTATCTTCAATACGGGTCACAAACAGGGGTTGAATAAAAATTCCCTTGTTCGCATATGTACTCATGGCCCCGGTCATTTCATACAGCGAAATATCGGGCGTGCCCAGGCAAATGGATGGAACCGGAGGCAAATAACTGAATATTCCCATTTTACGTGCGATCTTTATGACCGCCTGGGGCGAAAATCGTTTAATCAGGTAGGTTGAAATCCAGTTGATTGAATTTGCCAGAGCTTCTTTAAGGGTAACCATCTGGCCTTCCTTGTAATGACTTGAATTTGCCGGTGACCATAATTTACCATTGGTTTCAACGGAGTACTGCACATTAGGTACCTGTGAACAAGGATACATTTGCCCGTCCTGCATGGCAACGGTATAAACAAAGGGCTTGAAAGTGGATCCGACCTGCCTGCGGGCTACAACAACATGATCATATTTAAAAAATCTGAAGTTTATTCCACCTACATACGCTCTTACATATCCAGTCTGGGGTTCCATCGACATCAGGCCCGCATGAAGGAACCACTTATGATATTTTATGGAATCCATCGGGCTCATTATAGTGTCAATATCACCTTTCCATGAAAAGACTTTCATCGGAATTGGCGTTTTAAAGGCCAGTTCAATCGAGTCGTTCGATAACCCGGCCTTTTTCATGCTGCGATACCGGTCCGAACGTTTTTTGGAGGAAATCAGCAGCTGCCGTATTTCCTTTGGATCCGAAAGATCGTAAGGAGCATGCGGATTTCCTTTCCAGTGCTTAAAAAATGCAGGCTGTAAGTCTTTCGACATGTGCTCGGTTACAGCTTCTTCGGCATACCGTTGCATATGTGAGTTGATGGTTGTATAAATTTTCAGGCCATCCTTGTAAAGGTTATAATAAGAGCCATCAGCTTTTTTATTTTTCGAAACCCAGCCAAAGGCAGGATCACGGAGCCAACGGACCGAATCGGCCATGTAGTCGTCGGGGTTATCGTAATTGTCTTTTTCAGGTTTTTCGGCCATCAGTGCTTCACGCAGGTATTCCCTGAAATATGTACCAAGCCCGCTGTTATGATCCTGAAGAGTATATTGCGACATATCAAGAGGTAAAATACGCACCGAATCGTATTGTTTTTCGGTGATATAACCGTTTTTAAGCATCTGGCTTAATACCACTTCACGACGCTTCTTCGAACGCTCCTTATTACGGACCGGGGAATAATAGGAGGGTGCTCTCAATAATCCGATTAAAACAGCAGATTCCTGGATGCTGAGCTCAGCAGGTGTTTTATCGAAATATGTTTTGGCGGCAGATTTAACACCATATGCCAGGCTGCCGAAATCCACAGTATTCAGGTACAAGGCAAGGATTTCTTCTTTGGTATAATTACGTTCAAGTTTGATGGCGGTAATCCATTCTTTAAGTTTTGCAAAGCCGGTACCGAGTATGGTATAGTGCTGTTCGCGGGGGAAAAGATTTTTAGCCAATTGCTGCGTAATGGTGCTTCCTCCTCCTTTTTCAGTCCCGGTAACCATGCCGATAACGGCACGGACAATTGCTTTGCCATCGATGCCTGAATGTTTTTCAAACCGCGAATCCTCGGTGGCAATGAGTGCTTTTACCAACCAGGGTGAAAGCTCTGAATAATGTATATTGGAACGGTTTTCGAGGTAAAAGGAGCCAAGCACTTTCTGATCGGCCGAAATTACCTCGGAAGCAAGTTTACTTTTAGGGTTTTCGAGTTCTTCAAAAGATGGCATAAATCCTAACCATCCCAGGGAGAGTGCGCCAAAAAACAAAGCAATAAAAAACAGGGAGATGATATACCATTTCCAGAACCATTTTACCCATTCGTTTTCATTCAGGTTTTTTTTCATTGCTTAATCTGATATCAATCTGGAGTTTGTACTCAATTTACTTGTTTTTTGATAAGTATTCCGACATCCGAAATGCCTTTCAGGTCATCCTTTCGCATCGCCTGGTTTACGGCTATAATATAATTTCCCGGTTTACGGAACCGTACCCCCTTGCGGAAAAGGAACCTGTTGTCCTTGTGTTTACCCATTCCTTTCCCATACCACTTACCGTCGGGCGCAGCCAGGATGCATTCAGCGGTATCGCGCGAATAGGTATTGCCAGGGTAATAAGCGGTAATAAACAAGTACAGGTTTTGCATGTCATAATCTGTTGTGTTACGGATTTCAAAATAAAAATCATAAGATGAAAGCGTGTCTTTTGAATCGAAAGTATAAAAGAGGGTATCGGATGCCTTCCATTCGTTATTTTTCAGGTGTACAGACTCATTATGGAATACTTCTTTATTACATGCCGTTGTGAGCAGTGCAGCTGCAATCAGAAAGAAAGGTATCCGGATGCGTGCATTCCGGAACGTGAATTTGTAGATAGCCATTAAAATTATATCTGTCATCAGATTTGTGAGAGGATTATTTTTTTTTATCAAAACGGTACAGGTCCTCGCTGGCAACAACAAGGCCAATGGCTGGTTTTTTATCCTGCTTGATGGTAAAGTCTTCTATTTTTTCCGGTATCTTTCCTGCTTTGTTCATAGCGATTACTTCCTTTACCCTGCCGACTGTTAACGCGAACATTTCGTGTTCTTTACCCTTATATCCAAACCACATGGTTCCGCCGAAAACATCGATTTTTTGTAAAAGTACATCGCCTTGTTTGGTTTTAAGTACTGCATTTTCGTCAGGGAAATCCTTAAGGGCATCGTTATATGCCTCCACTTCGTAGTTGAGGCAGCATTTAAGTTTTGAACACTGTCCGGCAAGTTTCTGGGGATTCGGTGAAAGTTGCTGTATCCGTGCAGATGAAGTTGATACCGAGTGAAACCCGCTTATCCAGGTGGCACAACATAATTCGCGGCCACATGAACCGATGCCGCCTAACCTGCTGGCTTCCTGCCGCATACCAATCTGCCGCATTTCGATCCTGATTTTTAGTTCATCAGCCAGAATTTTAATCAATTCCCTGAAATCGACCCTGTCCTCGGCGGTATAAAAAAAGATGGCTTTCGTATCGTCACCCTGGTATTCAACATCATTCACCTTCATTTTAAGGCCGAGTTTTAATGCGGCGACTCTCGTTTTATAAAGGGCATCGTGTTCATGCGAGATGGCATTCAGCCATTTATCCACATCAGCCTGCTTGGCTTTACGATAGAGTTTGCGAATATCTTCCTTGGCAGGATTTACGCTTTTACGAAGCATCTGCAGACGGGCAGTTTCGCCTGTAAGTGTTACAATGCCTATATCATGTCCCGGCGATGCTTCAACGGCAACAATGTCTCCGTTATGAACAGTAAGTCCTGCCGGAATTCTGAAAAAATCCTTATGGTTGTTCTTGAACCTGACTTCAGCACAATCGAATTTGCTGGTATTTCCGGGTAAGGGGAGTTTACTCAACCAGTCGTACGTTGCCAGTTTGGCGCACTTCTGTTCAGCGCCTGCCTGGCCATGCAACGGATTGCTGTTACCGCAACAACCTCTTGATCCGATATTTTCCCTGTTTGATATGTTGAGTTGTATGTTTTCTTCCATGTTGAGTAACGATATTTCCTCCGGAAACTTAAGCGTAAGATTAACGAAGGTATTGATGTATTAGTATGAGCCGGCTGTGCTCCCGCGCACAATTTGCATTCTCTTTCCCGGTACGAAGTGGCAAATTTACGCTTTTTTGGATTGAGGCGTTGCCGGAATCTTCAATATCCTGGCTATAAGGTGCGAAAGATCAGTTAAAACGATCTGTGCATTGGCATTTCGCTCTATATGAAAGATGGCCCGGTTAAATTCCTCATCGAATTTCTCGATGTTTTGGGGATGAATATACAGGGAGAAATTTTTCACAAAAGCAAGCTCTTCACCATCGAGTTTTACCAGGTGTTGATTTCCGACGTTGTATTGCAGGCAAATCCTGAACATATGCAAACCATAAGCCAGCATCTCTTTTTGCTTCTCACGACTCCCATCGCCGATCAGCGAAGGAATTGTTTCCTGTAATTTGTCGTAATCTTTCAGGTTCCCGGCTATGGTAAAGCAACGCCGCATCCATTCGCGGAAAATGATAAAACGTTCCTGCTCGGTTTCGAGCGAAACAGATCCGGAGCCGGTTTTCCCGGCAAGCATTAAAGCCGATGTATAATTCCCGTCGGCCAGCCGGGCTATTTTTGAAGCAACAATTGTGTCGATACCATGTTGGTTCTCCAGAGCCTGTTTAATAGCTTCATCGCCAACACGTGGAAACTTAATGAGTTGTGCCCTTGAAAGTATAGTTGCAATGATCTGTTCCTGGTTTTCGGATATCAGGATGAAAAGAGTTTTATCAGGCGGTTCTTCCAGGTTTTTGAGCAGTTTATTGGCTGAAGCCATATTCATTTTTTCAACCATCCATATCACCATCACTTTATACTCAGCTTCATAGGCCTTGTATGCGAGGGTGCGGTTGATGCCATCAGCATCATCGGCATTGATGAACCCCTGTTTTTTTTCAATCCCTATTTTCTCGTACCAGTCGGGCAAAGAAACATAATAGTTATTCTGGAGCAGGAATTCGCGCCAGGGAGCTATGAAATCTTTACATAAAATCTTTGCCCCGGTAACTTCTTTTGTACTGTTTATCGGATAAAGGAAGTGAAGGTCAGGATGGATGAGTTTGCTGTATTTTTTACAGGACGGACATTCGCCACAGGAATCTTCGGGTGTGCGTTTCCGGCAGTTGATATACTGGGCATACGCCAGGGCGAGAGCCAGTTTGCCTGATCCTTCAGGCCCCAGGAAAAGCTGTGCATGGCTGACCCGGTTGTCGAGAACGGTACGTTTAAGGCGCTGTTTAAGGGGCTCCTGTCCTATGATATCACTAAATTTCATGCGTTGTCAGGTGGAAAAACTTCCTGCCAAAGGTAAGATATTTTTACCACCTGAATAATATAGGAAATGGGTAGAGACAGATAGATTATTCTTGCTTATTGCAGTGCTTTTGTCAGCATAACCTTGTTTTCATCAGCTGCAACAATTTTATCAAAGAATGTTACGATTTCTTCGTAGCGTTCAACCGGATATTCTCCTTTGAAGACTTTAAAATTACGTATATATTGAAGTGTGTTTCCCGATTTTGTGATTTCGGTGGAATATAGTCCGAAGTCGGACTGCAGGTTTATTTTTGCCGGGATTTTCTCCAAT
>Ga0079306_1000368_pt1 | contig 43957 bp, 40 predicted proteins | sample Methanotroph_Enr_FD_79181 | JGI IMG/M metagenome (GOLD analysis project Ga0079306, IMG submission 79181) | Enriched soil microbial communities from Old Woman Creek wetland in Ohio, USA - Methanotroph_Enrichment_5 | ecosystem: Environmental > Terrestrial > Soil > Wetlands | place: USA: Ohio... | reverse complement strand
TCTACATCGAAGACGACCTGGACGAGCCCACGCTGCGCGAGATCGCGGCCCTCACCGGCGGGGAATTTTACCGCGCCAAGAATTACTCCGAGCTCGACAGTATCTACTCCCGCATCGACGCCCTCGAAAAGACCAGGTTCGAGGCGAAGTCCTACACCGAGTACTCGGACCTTTACCTGTATTTCCTCGCGCCCGCCCTGGCCCTGCTGGCGCTGCTGTTCATTTTGGAACGGACGTACTTCAGGACGGTGCCCTGAATTATGGAACTTTTCAGATATCCTTTAACTCTCGCCTGGCTGACGGCGGCTTTCGCCGCGCTGGTCTTCTTCCGCTTCAAGGCGGAGGAGAGCAGGCTGGCCGCCGCCCGGCGGCTGCTGGGCCCGGCTTTCGACCGCATGAACTCGGGGCCGGAGGCCGCCCGCAGGCGGCTGCGCGGCCTGCTTAATTTCGCCGCGCTCGCCCTGCTGGCTATCGCCGCCGCCGGGCCGCAGTGGGGCGTTGAACTTTCGCCGGTCACGGACCTCAAGGGCAACGTGGTGATAGCGATGGACACTTCGCTCTCGATGGGCGCGCGGGACCTGAAGCCGGACCGGCTTTCGAACGCCCGCCTGCTGCTCGGGGCCATAGCCCGGAAATTCTCCGACTACCGCATCGGCGTGGTGGCCTTCGCCGGGGACGCCTACATCCAGTGCCCGCTCACCACCGACGAGGACGCTATCAGCTATTTCGCCTCGGGCCTGAAGCCGGGCATGCTGCCCGTGCAGGGCACCGATTTTTCCGAAGCCATCGAGACGGTGCTGGGCATGCTCTCGCGCTACGGCGGACAGAAAGTGATGGTGCTGGTGACGGACGGGGAAGACCACTCCGCCAGCCTGGACACCACCCTTAAAGCCGCGAAAGAACAGAACCTCAGGATCTTCACCATCGGCATAGGCTCCGCCGAAGGGGACCTCGTCCCGATGACGGACTCGGCGGGCAACACCCTGGAATACAAGAAGGACAAGTCCGGCAAGACGGTAGTAAGCCGCATGGACGAAACGACCCTGATGAAAATAGCCAGCCAGACCGGCGCTGCCTACCTGCGCTATACCGACCCGGATTCCGCCGCCGAGGCGGTGCACTCGGCCGTGGCGGCGCTGGACCTGGAAAAGAGCAAGGGCAAAGGCCGCTCCGGCTTCAAGAACCGCTACCAGTGGCCGCTGGCTATGGCGCTGGTCCTGCTTTTGATAGAATTAATGGTCATGGAGAAAGGGTTCAGGTTCAAGCGTCCGGAATTCAAATGGCCGGCCTTCAGGCTGCCCCGCTTTAAAGGCGGCGCCGCCGCGCTGCTGCTGCTGGCCGCGGCCGCGAACCTCCAGGCCGCCGGCCCGGCCGCCGACGCCCGCAAAGGCGCCTCGGCCTACGGCAAGAAAGACTGGCCCGCCGCCGTGGAATTCTATTCCCGCGCCATGCAGAAAGACCCCGCCGACAAGAAGCTGAACTTCAATATCGGCGACGCCTATTACCGGCTGGAGGACTACGCCAAGGCGAAGGAAGCCTTCGAGCAGGCCGCGGCCTCGAAGAAAGTGGCCCCCCGCGCCAATTTCAACCGCGGCAACGCGCTCCTCAAGAGCGGCGACACGGCCGGCGCCATAGCGGCCTATCGCAAGACCCTCTCCCTGGACCCCCGGGACGAGAACGCGAAATACAACCTGCAGAAAGCCCTCGAGCAGAAAAAGAAGAACTCCTGCCCCAACCCCGAAGAAAAAAAGAACGACGACAAGAAAGAGCAGGATAAGAAGAAGCAGGGCGGCGGCCAGGAGAAGAAAGAGGAGAAGCCCGGCGGCGACAAGAACGACCAGGAAAAGGAAAAGCAGAAAGAGCAGGAAAAGAAAAAAGAAGAGGCCCGCGAGCGCAGCCGCCAGATACTCGAGATGATGAAAGAAAAAGAGAAAGCCGACGCCAGGAACCCCGAGGCCATCAGGCAGGCCGCCATGAAGCCGGGCAAGCCCCAACCGCAGGACAGGCTGGAGGACTGGTGAAGAGATTTATCCCGGCCGTAACGTCCGCCGTACTGGCGCTGCTGCTGGCCGCGCCCGCGGCGGCCCTGCTTACGGTCACCGCCAGCACGGACCGGGACTCGGTCGAGATCAACGGGAATCTTTATCTCACCGTCACGGTGGCGGGGGATTCGGCCAGCGTGCCGGAACCCAAACTCCCCAACATGCAGAGTTTCAACGTCTACTCCTCCGGCCGCAGCCAGAGCATCTCCATAATAAACGGCAAGATAACGACCTCCGTTTCCTTTACCTACATCCTGTCGCCCCGCTTCATAGGCCCCCAGACCATCCCCTCCATCTCCGTCTTCAACGGCAAGGAAAAGGCGGTGACCCCCGAACTGCAGGTCACCGTGACCAAGGCCGCGCAGTCCTCGGCCCAGCAGGCCCCCGCGCAGCCGGCCAGGCAGCAGCGCCCGACCCAGGCGGCCCGGGCGGCCGCCGGCAAGGGCGAGCAGATCTTCCTTAAAGCCGAAACCGACAAGAAGACCGCTTACCCCGGCGAGCAGATCAATATCAGCATAAAGTTCTACACCGCGGTGCCTCTCAGCTCGAACCCCCAGTACGTGCCCCCGGCTTTCACGAACCTGATCTCGGAGGACCTGCCGCCGGTGCGCACCGGGGAAACCGTGATCAACGGCACCCGCTACGCCTACAGCGAGATCAAGGCCGCGCTCTTCGCCCTCAACCCCGGCCCCGCGGATATCAGGCCCGCCACCGTGATCGCCCAGATCCCTTCCGAAGACGCCATCGACCCGTTCGACCCGAACTTCTTCCAGAAATTCATGTCCATGAGCGGCGCCCAGGGACAGAGCCGCGAATTTTCCACCGACCCGATAAAACTGGAGATAAAGCCGCTGCCGGCCGGAGCCCCGGCTGACTTCGCCGGGGCGGTGGGGGATTATTCGATCGCCGCCGCGGTCGACCGGCCCGAAGCCCGCGCCGGCGAGGCCGTCAATTTTTCCATAACCATCAACGGCAGCGGCAACCTCAAGACCGTCACGGCCCCGAAATTCCCTGACCTGCCCGACTTCAAGGTCTTCGACACCATGAGCTCCCTCGACGTGAAGAAGGAGGGGGACGTCATAAGCGGCAAAAAAACCTTCACCTACATCCTGGTGCCGCGCAGCGAAGGCAGGAAGACCGTCCCGCCGATAAAGTTCTCGTTCTTCGAACCGCGCTCGGCGGCCTACCGCGAGCTGCAGACCTACCCCGTTACGCTGACGGTGGAAAAAGGCGGCCTGACCGCCAAGAGCGTGAATTTCAACCCCGGCAACGGCGCGGCGCCGGTGACCGCCTCCGGCTCGGACATCCGCTACGTGAGCGACAAACCCGCCGGCGATTCCCTGCCCTACCTCGCCTCTTCCATCCTGGAGCTGCCGTACTGGACGCATTCCATCCCCGTCGCCCTGCTCCTGCTTTCCTTCTGGCTGGCCAGGTTCAACCGCTTCAAGCTGGCTAACCCGCTGCTCTTCAGATCTCGCAGGGCCCGCAGCGAAGCCTCCCGCGATATCGACGAAGCGGAAGCTTTCATAAAAGCGGGGAAGCCCAACGAGGCGGTCTCCGTGCTCTACGATTCTTTCATGAACTACCTCTCGGACAAGTGCGGCGTGAAGGTGAGCGCGCTCACCATCAGGAAAGCGGCGGAGCTGGTAAAAAGCCGCTTCCCGTCCGCGACGCAGCGCTCCCTGGACGAGATCTGCGAGCTTTGGGCGGCCCTCGAGCTGCGCCATTTCTCCCCGGAGGCGGCGGGCTCGGAAGGGGCCTCCGACCTGTCCAAAAAATATTCGCTGCTGGTAGAACTGCTGGAAAAGGAACTGAAATAGCGGGGAGAGGTCGGGAGTCGGGAAACAAAGACCAAGATGAAGAAGATTTTTTTAGCTTTACTGCTGACGCTGCCTTCGGCCGCCGGGGCTTACGACCGCGGCGAGCTGGCGGAATTCAACGACCAGTACAGGAACGGCCAGTACGAGGAGGCCCTGGAAGGCTACAAGCTCATCATAGCCAAGGAGCCTTCCAACCAGTGGGCCTGGTATAACGCCGGGAACGCCCTTTTCCGCCTGAACCGGATGGGCCCCGCGGTGTACTATTACGCCAAAGCCTTCATGCTGGACCCCCGCTCGCCCGACATCCGGGCCAACCTCGACTTCGCCATGCGGCAGACCGGGCAGTCAGTGGTGCCGGAAGGGGTCCCGGCGGCGCTGCATTACGTCTACTATATCCTGTCGGAAAAAGAGCTTAAAGCCCTCTCCCTGCTGCTTTTCTGGCTGGCCTGCCTGGCCGGCGCCGCCTGCTTCCTGCTCGACGGCGGAAAGGGCGGCGTCTTCGCAGGACGGGTCTCGCTGGCGGCCGCGGGCCTGCTGGTCTTCTCGGCGCTCTGGCTGGGCGCCAGGCAGTCCTCGCCCTACAGTTCCGCCGGCGTCGTAACGAAGGCGGGGGGAGCGCGGATGCTGAGCGGGCCCGGCGAGAAGTTCAAGACCTACGCCTCGGCCCCGGAAGGGCGGCTGGTCAAGATACTGGACACCGGCGACGAAGCCTACTACGAGATAGGGCTGCAGAAAGAAGGCATAAAAGGCTGGGCGCTCAAATCCGAAATAGAAAAGTTATAAGGAACGCGACATGAAAATTGCCATCGCCAGCGACCACGCGGGTTTCCCTCTCAAGGCGGAGCTTATCCCTTTCCTCAAAAGCCTCGGCTACGAGGTAGCGGACCTGGGAACCGACTCCGCGGAAAGACCCGTGGACTACCCGGATTTCGCCGAGAAAGCGTCCAGAGAGATACTCGCCGGCCGCGCCGAGCGCGCTATCGTGGTCTGCGGCTCCGGCGTGGGCGCCTGCGTGGCCGCCAACAAGATCAAGGGCATACGCGCGGGCCTCTGCCATGACACTTACTCCGCCCACCAGGGCGTGGAGCACGACGACATAAACGTCCTCTGCCTCGGGTCGCGGATAATAGGCGCGTCCCTGGCTTTTGAGGTAGCCGCGGCTTTCGTCTCCGCCAAATTCTCCGGAGAGGACCGGCACCGGCGCCGGCTCAACAAGATCTTCGACCTTGAGAAAGGGAATTGATGCTGACCGCCGAAGACATAAAGGGAACAGGCCAGAGCCTTTGGCTGGACAACCTCGACCGTGAATTTCTCCTTTCGGGAGGCCTCTCTAAACTGATACGGGAGCGGGCCGTGACCGGCCTGACCTCCAATCCTTCCATCTTCGAGAAAGCCCTGTCCGGTGACTATTATTCGGGGCCGATAAAAAAGCTGGCCGCTTCCGGCGCTTCCGCGGAAGAGATCTTCGAGGTCCTCGCCGTGGAGGACATCCAGCGCGCCGCGGACCTGCTGCGCCCCGCCTACGAAGCCTCCGGCGGGCTGGACGGGTTCGTCAGCATGGAAGTATCCCCGAAGCTCGCTTTCGACGCCGCCCGCACCGAGTCGGAAGGCCTGCGGCTCTCCGAGCGCATCGGGCGGCGGAACGTGATGATAAAGGTCCCGGCCACCAAGGAAGGCCTGTTGGCGGGGGAAAAGCTGCTGAAGAAAGGCGTGAGCGTGAACTTCACCCTGATCTTCACCGTCAACCGCTACAGCGCGGTTACCCAGGCCTACACCGCCGCGATGTCCTGGCGGATAAAGAATTCGCTGCCGGTCGAAGGAACAGCCTCGGTGGCCAGTTTCTTCGTGAGCCGCATAGATACCGCCGTGGACAAGCGGCTTAAAGCCCTGCCGCCCGGCCCCGGGCAGGCGCTGGCCGGCCGCGCCGCCGTGGAAAACTCCGTGCTGGCCTACAGGCTCTACCGCGACCTTTTCTATTCCCCCGGTTTCAGGGGCTCCGGCATACGGCCGCAGCGCATCCTGTGGGCCTCCACCAGCGTCAAAGACCCGGCCTACCGCCCTTCGCTTTACATGGAGGAGCTCGCCCTCCCCGGTTCGGTGAACACCGCCCCTGAAGCGGCCCTCGAAGCCTACTTCTCGTCGGGGAAGATAAACCGCACGCCCCTGGAGACGCGCATCGCGGCGGCCGAGGCCTATTTCGCGGAACTTAAAAAGCTCGGCCTGAATTTCAGCGCGGTCCTGGAAGACCTGGAAAAGGACGGCATAGAGAAATTCTCCCGCTCCCACGACGGGCTGCTGACCAGGATAAGGAGCGAGATCGCCGCCGCCGGCCGGGAAACGGCCCCGCGTGAGGAACTCCCCGGCCTGGACGCTTCGGACGCCCTGAAGGCGCTGGGGGACATAAACTTCGCCGCCAGGCTCTGGAAAAAAGATACCGGCCTGTGGAAAAAAGACGCGGCCGCCAAAAAGCAGATCTCCGGCTCGCTCGGCTGGCTGGACCTCCCGTTCAAGATGCTGCCTAAGGTAAAAGAGCTGGAGGAATTCGCCGGGGAAATACGCGAGGCCGGCTTCACGCACGTCGTGCTGCTCGGCATGGGCGGCTCCAGCCTGGCCCCCGAAGCGCTCGGGAGCGTCTTCCAGGACCCCAAGTACCCGCGCCTCCTGGTGCTGGACTCCACCGACCCCGCCTGGATAGATTCGGTGCGCGCCCTGATAGACCTTAAGCGCACCCTGTTCATCTTCGCCAGCAAGTCCGGCGCGACCATCGAGCCTTCCTGCCACTTCAAGTATTTCTGGAGCCTGGTGAAAAGAGCCGGCGTCAAGGACCCGGGCCGGAACTTCATGGCCATCACCGACCCCGGCACCGGCCTGGAAAAGCTGGCCGGACAAAAAAGGTTCCGCCGGGTGTTCCTGAACCCGGCCGGCGTCGGGGGCCGCTTCTCCGCCCTGTCCTTCTTCGGCCTGGTGCCGGCGGCCCTTTGCGGCGCGGACATCGGCAAACTCCTGGAGCGCGCCATAAATACGGCCAGCCTCTGCAAGAACCCGGAAATAGAAAGGAACCCAGGCGCCCTTCTCGGAGCGCTCCTGGGATCCATGGCCCTGCGGGGCCGGGACAAGCTTACCCTGATAATGCCGGAAAAGTTCAAGCACCTGGGCCTCTGGGTAGAACAGCTGGTGGCGGAAAGCACGGGCAAGGAAGGCAAAGGGCTGGTCCCGGTCCGCCTTGAGCCGCTCATGGAACCGGACAAGTACCAGGCGGACCGCTTTTTCGTCTACACTAAACTGGCCGGCTTCGCGAGTCCCGGCGACGAGGCCCGCCTGGCCGCCCTGCGGCAGGCCGGGCACCCGGTCTATACCATAACGGTAAAGGACCCCTTCGACCTGGGCGCGGAATTCTTCCGCTGGGAAGCCGCCGCGGCCGCCGCCGGCGCGCTGCTTGGGATAAACCCGTTCGACCAGCCCGACGTGGAGGAGGCCAAGCTCCTGACGCTGCGCGTGCTGGGCCGGCGCGCGGCGAAGGGGAAAATGCCGGCGCCGAAGCCGGATTTCTCGGCCGACCGCGTTGCCGTTTACGCCTCCCGCGCGCTGAAAAGCGCGGATAAGGCCATCGCCAGCTATGACGACGTCTTCTGGTCCGTCTTCTCCCTGCTGGGGGAAAAAGAGTACATAGCGCTGCTGGCCTACCTGCCCGACAACCCCAAGGTGGAGGCCGGGCTGGCCAAGCTGCGCGATAGCCTCACGCGCTACACCTCCTCGGCCTGCACGCTGGCCTACGGCCCGCGCTACCTGCATTCCTCCGGGCAGCTCCATAAGGGCGGGCCGGACAACGCCTTCTTCATCATCTTGACGAGCCAGGCCAAAAAAGATATAGTGGTGCCTGGGGAGAAATATACCTTCTGGCAGCTTGAAACGGCGCAAGCCCTGGGCGATTTTGAAGCCCTGGATTCTAAGAACAGGCGCGTTTTGAGGCTTCACCTGAAACACCCACTGGACAGGTCGCTCGCTTACCTTAGCGAGCGTATTGCCAGGATAGGCAAGACCGGAGAAGGCCCGGCTGCCGCACTAGCGGAGGAAAGCGAAATGCTTAAGTTAACCGTGAAAAAGAACACCAAAACCAATACCAGCGCGAAGACCACTACCGCCGCCAAGACGAAGCTCGTCGACGTTAACGAGTACGTCGTGGTGGACTACCCGAAGAACCTGGAGAACATCACCGCCAGGAACTATACGGTGCGCATCGGCGCCAGCAACTGCACCGGCGTCGACATCTCCGTCAACGACCAGCCCTGGCAGCCCTGCAGACAGGCCGCCGGCTACTGGTGGTTCGACTGGACCAATTTCCAGCCCGGCACGCACCAGCTTGTGGCCCGCATGCACAAGACCAACGGCGAATACCTGATCTCCAAGCGCCGCCGCTGCAAAGCGAACTAAGAGCCGTAAACCCGGGAAACAGCCGTCTTTTTTGTGGAGCTCCAGTCGAGCCCCTTTAAAGGCGGCTGTTTATTTATACCCGGTTTCGCCGGGTTTTTGTACAATTTATCCATGCCCAGATCACCCCGCTGCCCCAGGACGAAGATACTCGCCACGCTAGGCCCCTCCAGCTCCAGCCCCGCCATGCTGCGCAAGCTTTACCGCGCCGGGCTGGACGCCGTACGGCTGAATTTCTCGCACGGGACTCTCGAAGAGCATGCCGCCCGCGTCGCCCTGGTGCGCGAGCTCAACCGCAAAATGCGCAGGCATATACTGATACTGCAGGACCTCAAAGGCAACCGCATCCGCATCGGGCATTTAAAGGCCCCGCTGGAATTGAAAAAGAAACAGCGCGTGAACCTGGTGCAGGCCGATACCGCGCGCCGCCCCGGCGACATCCCCTTCGACTACCGCGGCTCGCTCAAGGTGATAAAGAAAGGCCATTTCATCTATATCGACGACGGCAATATCGCCCTGGAAGTAAAAACCGCCGGCCGGAACTCCCTCGCCTGCGAGGTGACGGCGGGGGGACTGCTGAAAGAACACAAGGGCGTTAACATCCCCCTGGCCCGCCTGGATTTCCCGCTGCTCTCGGCGGAGGACCGGAAAGACATAGAGTTCGGCGTGGCGCAGAAACTGGACTTCATCGCCCAGTCCTTCGTGCGCTCCAAGGAAGACGTGCTGGCCGTAGCCCGGCTGGTTAAGCCGCGCCTGCCCTCCTGCATGATAATCGCGAAGATAGAGGCCCGCGAAGCCATCAAGAATCTTGAAGAGATAGTCGAAGCCGCCGACGGCATTATGGTGGCGCGCGGGGACATGGGCGTGATGTTCCCGCTGTGGGAAGTTCCGGTGCTCCAGAAGCGCATCATAGAACTCTGCAACCGCCTCAGGAAACCGGTGATCACCGCCACCCAGATGCTGGAGACGATGACGGCCAACCCCATCCCCACCCGCGCCGAAGTCTCCGACGTGGCCAACGCCGTGCTGGACGGCACCGACTACGTGATGCTTTCCGCCGAGACCGCCGCGGGCAAATATCCCTGCGAAGCCGTGACGATGATGAACCAGATCGTAAAATACACCGAAGCGAACGGGCCCCGCCGATGACGCAGCGCCGCCCGGCCCCTACCCTCGAAGAGCTCGGCTGGACCCCGGAACTGGAAGCGGCCTTCGAACCTTTCGCCCTCAAGGGCCTGATCCCCGCCCGGATAATAGCGGAGCACCGCATGGCCTGCGACCTGGTCTGCGCGCGCGGCGAGTTCACCGCCGAGGTTTCCGGCAACTTCCGCAAAGCGGCCGGCGGCTCCAAAGCCGGTTTCCCGGCGGTCGGCGACTGGGCCGCGGTCTCTTTCGACCCTTCCGCCCGCCGCCAGACCATACAAGCGCTGCTCCCGAGGCGCACCCGCCTTTCCCGCAAGGACCCGGGCGGAGAGGACGAACAGGTCATAGCCGCGAATATAGACACCGTCTTCATTGTGATAGGCCTGGACGCGACTTACAACCTGCAGCGCCTCGAGCGCTACCTGGCGGCCGCCTGCTCCGGCGGGGCGGAAGCCGTGGTCGTCCTCAACAAGGCCGACCTCTCGCCGGACGTTCCCGCGAAGATAAAAGAAATAGCCTCCCTGGGCTTCGGGGCCGAGGCCCTGGCGCTGGATTCCGTCAACATGAAAGGCTACGAGGCGCTGGCCGCGCACCTGGGCCGCGCCCGGACCATAGTTTTCGCCGGCTCCTCAGGGGCCGGGAAATCCACCATCCTCAACAACCTGCTTGGCCGGAGCGCCCAGCGCACCTCGGCCGTGCGCGAGGCCGACTCCAAAGGCCGCCATACCACCACCGGCCGCCGCATGTTCGTGCTGCCCGGCAGCGGGGCGCTGCTGATAGATACGCCCGGCATGCGCGGCCTGGAGCTCTGGGCCGGAGAAAGGACCGTGGACGGGACTTTCGAGGATATCCAGGCCCTGGCCGGGCGATGCCGCTTCGACAACTGCTCCCACTCCAACGAGCCCTCCTGCGCCGTGCGCGAAGCCCTCGCCTCCGGTGAACTGGACCGGGCCCACTTCGAGAATTACCTCAAGATCCGCGAGGAGGCCTCGCTCCTTAAGGCCAGGATGGAGAAATTGGAAAGATTGAAGCGCAAGACCGAAAACAAGCGCCCTCCAAGGGAACCCTTCTAAAATCTCCGGCCCGGCCGCGGAGGTACGGACCGGATCTTACTTTCTTTTCCGCAGCCGGCAAAGCCGGGACCCAGGCGGCTTTGGGCCTTTCGGCCTTGAATAACAGTGCATTACGCTGTTATACTATCGATGCGGCCTCAAGGCGGGGAGACCAAAAGACCTAGACGCCGCAGGGTCTTTCGTTTCTGTCGGCAGCCTGCGGCAATAGTTACAATATAGATAGAACCGGGACATTCAGGAGATCAAAGATGAAATATACTTCCAAAAGACTTTTCGCCTCTTTATGCGGCTTCCTGCTCTTCGCGGGACAGGCTTCGGCCGCCTCGCTCGACGAGCTGCAAGCCCTCTCCGCCGCCTCGCCCGAGGATTACGGCAAAGTTTACGACAAGAACCTGGCCTCCGCCACCACCGGCGCGGCCGCTTCGATGACGCAGCAGCAGCTCAAACAGCTGATGCTGGCCGACCTGGACTCTGTAAGGAACATGATCGCCGCCCGCTACGCCCCGGCCGGCTGGAAAACTGAGCAGTTCAGCTGGAATCTGGACGCGGAGATACAGAAAGCCAAGGATAAGGTTAACGCTTCGGATTCTTTCAGCGTGAAAGAGTACCAGCAGGTCCTGAGGACGCTGCTGAACTCGATGAAGGACTACCACGTCTCGGTCTCCTTCCATTCCACCGAAGTCGCGGTGCTGCCGCTGGGCATAACCTACGCGGACGGCCGCTATTTCATTTCCTCGGTGAACCGCAAAGCTCTGCCCGAGAGCGCCTTCCCTTTCAAGGAGGGGGACGAGATCACCGCTTTCGACGGGAAACCAATAGCCGAAGTGGTCGCCGACCTTGAGAAACAGGCCGGCATGGACAACATCAGGAATACCGACGCCGGCATGACGGCCATGATAGCTTTGACGGTCCGCGTCGGCGCGATGGGCCAGTCGGTGCCCCAGGGCCCCGTGACCGTCAGCATAAAGCCGGCGGGGGGAACCGACGCCGTCCCCTTCCAGCTGCAGTGGCGCTATATCCCGGAACTCATCGCCCCGCAGCCTTTCGTCTCCAAGAACGCTTCCGTCAGGATCCCGATGTCCTGGCTTTCCATGATGGTGCTGCAGACCCCTTACGCCGCCGAAGGGACCCAGGCTTCCTACTCCCTGGGCGACAAGGCCGGCTTCCTGCCCGACTTCGGCGAGAAGCTCTGGCAGTCCCCGGCCGAGAATACCTTCAGGGCCTACGTTTACCGCTCGCCGTCCAGCGGCCGGAATATCGCCTTCCTGCGCCTCCCGACCTACGCGGTGGCGGACCCGAGCAAGGCGGCCAAGGACTTCGCCGCGCTTATCCCCGAGTTCAACCAGCGCGCCGACGCCCTTATCATCGACCAGACCAACAATCCCGGCGGGATAGTGTTCTACCTTTACGCCCTGGCCTCCATGCTGACCGACACCCCGCTTGCCGTGCCGAAGCATTATATTTCGCTGACCCAGGCCGATATCGCCGAATCCGTTAACTTCCTGAAAGGAACGGCCGGCGCCAAGACCGACGAGGACGCCATAGCGGCCCTGGGCCCCGACCTGGCCGGCTACCCCGTCAGCCTCGAACTCCTCAAGAACTGGACCGCTTTCCACATGGAAGTGATGAAGCAGTGGAGTGCCGGCAGGACCATGACCAGCCCCCTGCCGGTGTTCGGGATAGCGGCCATACAGCCCTCCCCGTCCGTGCGCTTCGCCAAGCCTATCCTGGTGCTGACGAACCCGATGGACTTCTCCGGCGGGGATTTCTTCCCGGCCATCATGCAGGACAACAAGCGGGCCGTGATCTTCGGCGAGCGCACCGCCGGCGCCGGCGGCGTGGTGAAAGACTACAAGCAGGAGAACAACCTGCTCGGCGTCGAGACCATCAAGCTGACCGCCACCATCGCGGAACGCGCCAACGGGCAGCCCATCGAGAACCTGGGCGTGTCCCCGGACATCCCTTACGCCGCGACCGCGGCCGACGTGCAGGGCAGTTACGCGGGCTACATCAAAGCGGCCGACGCCGCCGTCTCGGGACTTCTCAGGTAAGGAACGCAGCGCTCATCAATGGCCATACTTCTCAGCTGTCAGAACCTGTCGAAAAGCTTCGGGTCGCGCCCCTTGTTCGAGGGGCTGTCGTTCGGGCTTTCCGACGGTGAGCGTACCGGGCTCATCGGCCCCAACGGGGCCGGCAAATCGACCCTTCTTAAGATCCTGGCCGGCGCGGAGACGCAGGACTCCGGCGCCATCACGCCCCGGCGCGGCCTGCGGCTGGGCTACCTGGCGCAGCAGGACCGCTTCACCGACGCCCCCGACGGCTGGACCGTGCGCGACGAGATAACGAAAGCCCTGTCGGACCTCGGGCTGGAAGAGTACGAGATAGACCGGCGCGCCGCCTACGGGCTGGCCTCGGCCGGCTTCGCGGACCCCGCGCAGCCGGTGAACGTCCTTTCCGGCGGCTGGCGCAAGCGCCTCGCCATCCTGGCGCAGAGCGTGCGCGAGCCGGACCTGCTGCTGCTCGACGAGCCCACCAACCACCTGGACATAGAAGGCGTGCTGTGGCTGGAGAACTTCATCGCCGAATTCAAATTCCCTTTCCTGGTGGTCACGCACGACCGCCGTTTCCTCGAGCGCGTCACCAACCGCGTCATAGAGCTGAACAAGCGCTACCCCGAAGGGTACTTCAGCAGCGCGGGCAACTACAGCAAGTTCCTCGAGAACCGCGAGGCCTTCTTCGACGCGCAGGCTTCCCGCGAAGACTCGGTGCGCAACATCGTGCGCACGGAAATAGCCTGGCTGCGCAGGGGCGCCAGGGCCCGCATGACCAAGCAGAAAGCCCATATCGAAAGGGCCGGCGACCTGATCAACGAGCTTGCGGAACTTGAATATCACAACGCGCAGGGCCGCGCCGCGGACATAGATTTCACCGCCGGCGACCGCCAGGCCAACCGCCTTATCCACGCCGTGAAGATAGAGAAAAGCCTGGGCGGGCGGAAGCTCTTCGGCCCGCTGGACCTCACGCTGGGGCCCGGCGAGAAGCTGGGGCTCCTCGGCGGCAACGGCAGCGGCAAGACCACTCTTCTCAGGATGCTGGCCGGAAGCCTCGACCCCGACTCCGGCACGCTGAAGCGCGCCGAGGGCCTGCGCGTCGTCTCCTTCGACCAGCACCGCGACCAGCTTAACCTGGACCAGACCCTGAAGCGCGCGCTCTGCGGCAACGGCGAGCATGTGGTCTACAAGGGGTCCAACGTCCACGTGAAAAGCTGGGCCTCCCGGTTCCTTTTCCGCTCGGAGCAGCTGGATATGCCCCTGCGCCTGCTTTCCGGCGGGGAGCAGGCCCGCGTGCTTATAGCCGGCTTCATGCTGCGGCCCGCGGACGTGCTGCTGCTGGACGAACCGACCAACGACCTGGACCTGCAGTCGCTGGAAGTGCTGGAGAACAGCATGATGGAATTTCCCGGCGCCCTGGTGCTGGTCACCCATGACCGCTACCTGCTGGAGCGCGTCAGCCGCCGCCTGCTGGCCCTGGACGGCCGCGGCAACGCCAAATTCTTCGCCGACCTTTCCCAGTGGGAGAACTGGATGGAGGAGCTGCGGGGGGAGACCGCGGCCGCGGCGGCGCCGCCCCCGGCGCAGGTCTCCTCGGCCAAAGAAACCCGCGAGCTGAAAGCGGCCATCCGCAAGCTGGAATCCGAAATGCAGACCGCCGAGAACCAGGCCGCCAAGGCCCGCCTTTCCCTCGAAGACCCGGCTATCGCCGCCGACGCGGAAGAGCTGGCCGCCCGCCAGAAGAAGCTGGAGGCGGCCCTGGCCAAAGTGGAAACCCTCTTCGCCCGCTGGTCCGATCTTCACGAGGCCAGCCTGAAAAATTAATTTTGGGCCTTGACAGTAGAGAAAATTCTGCTAGAATATGTCTGAGCCTGCGGCCCTTATAAACGGGATTCGTGGGCTCTTCCTTTTGCACCCGGAAAAAACAATGGACTTACGGGATATGCCCGCAATATATAAAGAACCGGTCTTCCGGTGGTTCAAGATCATCGCGGCTTCGGTTCTTATAGTCCTGGCCGCCCTGCCGCTGATCGCCCTTATCCTGGAGCACGGTAAAAAAACCGCCCCTTACGCCCCGCTGCTCTCGGAAGCGAAAGAACTTGACCTGGATTTCGACCAGGCAGTAAAAGACCCCGACAAGTACATCGGGAAGCCCGTCGTCTGGTGCGTGCAGAACAGGTCGAAGAACGAAGTATTTTACCGCGGGGACCTGAACAGGCGTATTACCGTTTTCAACCATGAGCAGATGCCCCTGGTCCCTGGGTCGAAACACTCCAGCTGCTCCCCTATGCTGCTTCAGATAAAAGGCGTCAGGAAAACCCTGTCCGGCTCCGGCATAGCGGGCGTGATGTTCATCACGGAGCCGTAGCAAAACGCGATCCCGCGTGCCCCGGCAAGCCGCCGGCAGGAATAGAACCGCTTCGGGCGGGCTGAGACTTCAGCCCGCCCGTTCCATTAATTCCGAACATTCTGTTCCATATTCTTTATAAATAGAATAAAATACGGGTAGGGGAAGAAAAACAATGTTGAACCACGCCCGGGCCTCGCTAATGGCTCTCGCTTTTATGCTTTATCCCGTGTTCGGACACGCCCAGGCGGCCCCGCAACCGGCGGCAAGCCCCGTTAAAGGGGCGCCTACGCTTGCCGTGCAGGGCCTGGTGGCGGCCGCCAAAGAATACGCGGACGAAACGGAGCCGGGACTAACCCGGGAGGAAAAACTGCGCCGGACGGCCGCGGGCGGCAGGCTGGACGCCATCCTGGACCTGCACGAGATGGCGCACCGCATCCTGATAAAACAATGGGATAAGCTGAAGCCGGCCCAGCGGGAGAAATACGCCGGGCTGCTGGCCGCCCTGGTGCGCAAGATCGGCTACCCCCAGATGGAGAAATATTTCAACGGCAAGATAGAGATAGCTTACGACGGAGAAAAGCCGCTGGACGGCGGCACGGCCGTGCTGACGAGGATGATCTACAAAGAGGAAGACCTGACCCTCGCTACCGAGTTCCATCTGCACAGCACGGCCTCCGGCTGGCGAGTGTACGACGTGCTGAGCGACGGCGAGAGCCTGCTGCTGATCTACCGCAACCAGCACATGGGGATAATAAGGGATAAGGGCTTTCCCGAGCTGATAAGACTGATGGAGAAGAAGCTGCATGAAGCTAAATAGCCTGCTCGCCGCCCTGCTCCTGCTGCCGTGCGCCGCGCGCGCGGAGCAATACACCCTGGCGCAATGCTCGGACTACGCCGCGGCGAACAGCCCGGAAATCAAGGAACTCGCCCTGGGCGCGGCGAACTACCGCGGCAGCATGAAGGAAGCCGAAGCGGCGCGCAACCCCAAACTGAGCCTGCTGACCTTCGTCGCCCCGGCCTATAAGGTTACCGGCAACGCGCTGCGGTTCCACCGCGACTACACCACCTGGGGCCCGTATTACCACACAAGGCTGGAAGCCCAGATGCCGCTTTACACCTGGGGAAAGATAGACAGTTTCCGGGACGCCGCGGAGAAAGGCGCGCAGGTGGCCGAGGGGGAAGCCGCCCAGAAAAGGGGCGAGGTGGTATACGAGGTAAAGAAATACTACAACGGGCTGCTCCTGGCGCGCCGGCTGAAGCTCACGGTGGAGGAAGCCATACGGACCCTGACGGACGCCATAGAAAAAGCCGACAAGCTCTACCAGGAGGGTACCGGCGAGGTGAAGAAGCCCGACCTGGAAAAACTTAAGGTTTACCTGGCCGAAGCCGAAAAGAACCTGCACCTGGCCGACAAGTCCGCCACCCTGGCGCGCCTGGCGCTCATGCAGAAAATGGGAATGGATGAGAGCGCGGATTTCGACATAGCCGACACGCAGCTGAAGCAGGAAGAGGGGGAACTGGACCCGGTGGAAACCTACGTGGAAACAGCTTTCGCCAACAGGCCCGAATGGAAGATGGTGCGCGACGGGATCAAAGCGCGGGAACTGCTGGTCAGCGCCGAGAAAGCGGACCGGTATCCCCTGCTCTTCCTGGCCGGCGAGGTCAATTACAACAGGACCCCCGTGCGCACGGACCAGAAGAACCCCTGGCTGAACGACGAGTTCAACACCTTCGACGGCGGGGTGGCGGTGGGGGCGAAATTCGACTTCAGCCCCGCGGCCTCGAAGGCCAGGATCAGCTCGCGGCAGGCGGATGCCGACAAACTTAAAGAAAAAGAGAAATTCGCGCGGGCCGGGATCATCCTCCAGGTAAAGAACGCCTGGTACACGGCCAGGGAAGCCGGCGACAATATAACCAGCGCGAAGCGCGGCCTCGACGCCGCCCAGCGATGGGAGATGGCCGCCGGGCTCGTCTACGCCATCGGCACCGGCGAGGCCAGGGAAGCCCTGGAGGGCCTGGCGGCGAAAGCCCTGGCGGAAAAGGATTATTACCAGGCTATCAACGATTACAATATGGCGCGGGCCGACCTTGCCAGGGCCTGCGGCCTTGCGAAGCTGGGAGACTAATGATCCGCGACCTGGTAGACAAAGCGCTTAAACTGCTGGCCGGACGGTATCTCCTGGTCATAGCGGCCTACGCCGTTATCACGGCGGCGGCCGCGTATTTTTCCTCCCGCCTCGCTTTCGATTCAAGCTTCGAGGACTTGCTGCCGCGCACCTTCGCCAGCGTGCGGGCCCTGGACGATATAACGAAGGAATTCGGCGGCACCGGCTACCTGGTGCTGGACGTGGAATCGGACGACCTGGAAAAAGCCAAGCTGTTCTCCGCCGACCTGGTCCGCGAGCTGGAAAAACTGCCGGACGTAAAATACGTGAACTGGCGGCAGCCCAAACAGTACTTCGAAGACCGCCGCCTGCTTTATATGGACCTGGCCGACCTGGAGACGGTGCGGGCCAGGATCAGGAAGAAGATAGACGTCGAGAAGCAAAAAGCCAACCCGCTCTTCATCGACCTGCTCGACACGGACTACAAGCTCGACCTCTCGGACATAGAGAAAAAATACGAGGGGGAGAACGTTTTCCGCGATTACTATGTAAGCACCGACAACCGCGAACTGGTGCTGCTGATAAAACCGAACGGCCTGGCCGGGAACCTGGCCTTCTCGCGCAAGCTGGTCGGCGAGGTGCAGAAACTGGTCGACAAAGTCGGCCCCTCGCGTTACCATCCGTCCCTAAAAGTCTCCTATACGGGCAGGTACAAAAAGCAGATAGACCTCAACGCCCAGCTCCGGCGCGACCTCACGTATACCGGCAGCGGCTCCACGCTGCTGGTGCTCGCGCTGCTGGTCCTGTACTTCAGGCAGAAAAGGCCTATCCTGCTGATAGTCCTGCCGATGGCGTCGGGCCTGCTCATCACTTTCGGCATAACTTACCTTGTGATCGGCTACGTCAATATCATAAGCGCTTTCCTCGTTTCCATCCTGATGGGAATCTCGGCCGACTACGGCATCGTCCTGTACAGCCGCTATACCGAGGAAATGCTGAAAGGGCAGCGGCCGCGCGAAGCCGTCATCGCGACTATCTCCAATACCTGGTCGCCGATAGTGCTCAGCGGACTGACCACCGGCCTGGTCTTCTTCAGCCTGCTGCTGGCCCAATTCAAGGGGTTCTCGCAGTTCGGCTTCATAGCGGGCATCGGCGTCTTCCTGAACATGTTCGTGTTCTTCACGCTGTTCCCGGCGCTGATCCTGCTGGGCGAGCGCCTCAGGCCCGCCAGGTACAGCTCGATAACCAGGCTTAAAGCCTCGCACATAAACCAGTACTTCTACGTCCCGGTACTGATCTTCACCGCGATCTTTACGGCCTATTCCGTGTACAGGATGAAAGACATAAAATTCGAGTACAACTTCAGCAAGATCCAGGGGTCAAATATCCCGTCGTTCGTCCTGGACGAGCGCATCAACGGGATAATCGGAACCTCCCTGACGCCGGACCTGGCGATGGTCGACAGCCTGGACGAGGCCCGGGCGGTCTCTAAAGTGCTGGAGGAGAAAGAAAAGAACCCGGACACCACCATAGACAGCCACGCTTCCCTGCTTTCCTTCCTGCCGGAAGACCAGGCCAAAAAGCTGAAAGTCCTCAAAAGCCTGCGCGCCATGCTCGACGATAAGACGCTGAACCTGCTGAAGGGCGGGCAGAAAAAGAAAGTCGCGGACGTAAAGAAACTGCTGGAGGTCGGGGAAATTCGGGAGCGCGAGCTGCCGCCCGAGATCCTGCGGATGTTCAGCGGCGCCACCCCCGGCCGCTCCGCCGTCTTCATCTTCCCGAAGATCAACCTGAGCGACGCGGCGCTGGTGATGAAGTCTTCCGAGGAGATCAGGGACCTGCCGGTGCCGGGCGGGACGGTGCAGCCCTGCAGCGAGTCCATAATCTTCTCGGATATCATCAAGATGGTGGAACAGGACGGGCGCAAGATCATGCCGCTGGCTTTCCTGCTCACGGCCGTCCCGGTGCTGCTGGCCTACCGCAACTTCAGGGACGCCGGGCTGGTGCTGGTCCCGCTGTCGCTGGGCTTCGTTTGGATCTTCGGCATCCTGGCGATCTTCCACATAAAGCTGAATTTCTTCAACGTGCTGATGCTGCCGCTGATCTTCGGCATGGGCGACGACTACGGCGAATACGTGCACAGCCGCTACGAGGAGGAAGGCCCCGGCTCCATCCAGTTCGTGATGTCGCATACCGGCCCGGCGGTCTTCATGTCCGCCTCCGCCACTTTCATCGGCTTCGGCTCGATGGTGTTCGCCAGCCACTACGGGCTGCGCAGCATCGCCGTGATGGCCGCCATCGGCATCTCGTGCGTCTTCTTCGCGGCCATGCTGCTGCAGCCGTCGCTGATAGTGCTATTGGAAAAATGGGGTAATTACAAAAATGACAAGAGAAAAGATCGATCCTCTGATAATGCGGGCGTTCGCGCCCCTGGGCCCGGCGCTGAAAAGAGCGCGGGTCACGCCTAACCAGCTTACCCTGCTGGGCGTGGCGCTTTCTTTCGCCGGCGCCGCGGTGGTGGCCTCCGGCCGCCTCAGGACCGGCATGCTGCTCCTCATCTTCACGTGGCTGTTCGACGTGCTGGACGGAGCGCTGGCCAAATACTCCGGGCAGGTTAGCCGCTTCGGCGGCTTCCTGGACTCCGTGATGGACCGCTACACGGAAGGCGCGATCTTCGTGGCCTTCGCCTATCATTACGCCGCGGCCGGGAACGCCGCGATGGCCGCGGTAACGGCCTTCGCGCTGATAGGCGCGGCCGCGGTCTCTTACGCCAGGGCCCGCGCCGAGAACGAGATCAAAGCCAGGTGCGACGTCGGGGTGGGGGCGCGCCTGCCGCGCCTGGTGATCATCGCCGCCTGCACCCTGGCCGGCTTCCCGGCCGCCGGGCTGATAACGGTGCTGCTGCTGTCGCACTATACGGTTCTGCAGAGGATATTTTACACGCGCGACGCGCTTGGGGGCGTGACGCGCGAATTACACGAGGGGGAAACAAAATGAAAAAGACAAGGATAGCGCCGGCCGAGGGGAAGCTGGGCGTGCTGATACCGGGACTGTGCGGGGCCATCTCCACCACGCTGATAGGCGGAATAGAGGCCGTCAAGGCCGGCGAGGGCAAGCCGATAGGCTCCCTGACCCAGATGGGCAGGCTGCGCATCGGAAAGCGTACGGAGAAGAAGCACCCGCTGATCAAGGACTTCGTGCCGCTGGCGGACCTGGACAGCCTGGTGTTCGGCGGCTGGGACATCTTCGACGAGAACCTTTACGAGTCCGCGCTTAAAGCGAAGGTGCTGGCCCGCCCGCAGATAGAAAGCCTGCGCGGCAGGCTGGCGGCCATACGCCCGATGAAAGCGGCTTTCGACCGCAAGTACGTTAAGAACATCACCGGCCCCAATGTGATGAAAGGGAAGAACAAATATGAGCTGGCGCTGCAGCTTGTCGAGGATATAAAGGCGTTCAAGATGGACAACGGCCTGGACCGCGCGGTGATGATCTGGTGCGCCTCCACCGAGACCTATATCCCGCCGAACGGCGAGCACTCGACCCTGGCCAAGTTCGAGCAGGCCATGAAGGATAACCACCCGGCCATCTCGCCGTCCACGCTATACGCCTGGGCCGCCATAAAGTGCGGGGTCCCGTTCATCAACGGCGCCCCGAACCTCAGCTGCAATATCCCGGCGCTGATCGAGCTGGCTAAAAAGAAGGGTGTGCCGCTGGCCGGCAGCGACTACAAGACCGGCCAGACTTTGATGAAGACCATCATAGCCCCGGGCCTGAAAGCGCGCGCCCTGGGCATAAACGGCTGGTTCTCCACCAATATCCTGGGCAACCGCGACGGCGAGGTGCTGGACGACCCCGAGTCCTTCAAGACCAAGGAGGTCAGCAAGCTCTCCGTGCTGGAAAGCATCCTGCTGCCCAAGGTCTACCCGGACCTGTACAAGGACCTCTACCATAAGGTGACGATAAACTACTACCCGCCGCGCGGCGACAACAAGGAAGGCTGGGACAACATCGACCTCTTCGGCTGGCTGAATTATCCCATGCAGCTGAAGGTGGACTTCCTGTGCCGCGACTCCATCCTGGCCGCACCGCTGGCGCTGGACCTGGTGCTGTTCATGGACCTGGCCAAGCGCGCCGGAATGGGCGGCACGCAGGAGTGGCTGTCCTTCTTCTTCAAGAGCCCGATGCACGCGCCCGAAGTTTACGCCGAGAACGACCTGTTCGTGCAGCTCGAGAAGTTCGAGAACAACCTGCGCCACATGATGGGCGAGACCCTGATCACCCACCTCGGCACGGAGTATTATAAGTAGCTGGAGAAGGCTGCGGACTGACGCCGGGCCCGGGTTAGCAAAACCCTGCCGGAGCCCGACGCTTGCGTAAGCGCGGAGGGCGAGGCGGGGAAGGGCGAGCACGGTGTGCGAGACCCTGTTTTTGCGTTCCGGGCCCGGTGGCAGTCCGCTGGATAGGTCTTTCTTATTTGAGGAAAGGAAGGAAGTACAGCAGGGCACGCAGGACCAGGTTGGCCGCGGCGCCGGCGAGCAGGTCGTCGAGCACTACGCCGAGGCCGCCGCCCACGTTGTCGTCCACGTAGCGGATGGGCCAGGGCTTGAGGCCGTCGAAAGCGCGGAAGAGGCCGAAGGCCAGCGCCAGTATGATAAAATTATGCGGAAGCCAGGCGGCCGCGACCCAGTAGCCCACGGTCTCGTCGATCACCACGCGCTGGTCGTCCTCCACGCCGGAATCGGCGCAGAACTTATGCGCCACCAGCACCGCGAAGACGGAGGCCAGCAGCAGGAAAACGCCGTAGGCGCCGCGGCCGTCCGGAAGCAGGGGGACCAGAAGCAGCCCCAGCAAGGTGCCCAGCGTGCCGCCGCCTGAAGCGCGCGGCCGGCCCGTCACCCTGGGGGGAAGGTAGCCCAGGTAAAAACCTGTGGCGAACAGCGCCGAGAACCTGGAATAGAATTTATTCATCGCGGCTTTCATTCTAACAGATATCCGGCGGCATAAAAAAGCATGAAGCAGAAACTCTCCATCACCGCGGGCCTCGCCATAAGCGCGGCGCTGCTCTGGCTCGCCTGCCGCCGGGTGGATTTTCCAGCGCTCGCCGCGATCCTCGAGAACATAAAACCCGCCCCGCTGCTGCTTGTGCTGTTCACCGTTTGCGCCGAACTGCTGGTACGCGGGATCAAGTGGCGCCTGCTGCTGGCCCCGGCGGGACCGGCGCGGGCCTGGGACGCGCTGCGGCTGGAAGCCGCGGGACTGGCCCTTAACAACGTGCTGCCCCTGCGGCTGGGCGACCTGGCGCGCGGCGCTTTCGCCGCCAATTTCTTCCGGATAAATATAGCCGCCGTTTTCTCCACCATCCTGGCGGAGAAGGCGCTGGACTTCGCGGCGCTCCTGCTCCTTTCCTCGGCCGCGGCCGCGCTGGGCGGGATAGCGCCAAACTCCGCCGGGCAGCGCGGGCTTTTCCTGGTCCCCGCAGCGATCGCTCTCGCGGCGCTGCACCTGGCCGCCAGGCGCGGGCTCTCCTCCGCCCGCCTTAAAAGAGCCCCGCGGCTCAAAAGGACGCTCGACGGCCTGGCGCTGGGGCTGAAAGCTTTCGCTTCCCCTCTGGCGGCGGCCGCCATCTTTTCGCTGGCCCTGCTGCAGTGGTTCCTGAACGCCCTCAATTATTACTGGCTGGCGCTGGCTTTCGGCGCCCAAAGCACGATAACTTTGTCTAAAAGCGTGCTGCTTTCCTTTACCGGGGCGGCGGCCTCCTCGGCGCCGGGGATGCCCGGGTATTTCGGCAGCTTTGAGCTCGCGGTAAGCGCGGCCCTTATGGCCTGGGGGATAGGCAGGGAAGCGGCGCTCGCTTATGCCGCCGCGGCCCACGTATTCAGCTACCTTATAATAACGGCGGCCGGGCTGTTCTTTATTTCCCGGATGGGCTATTCGCCTGGAAAGGTCTGGGCCGAGTTTTCCGCGCTGCGGTCCGCCGGAAAAACCTTGCCCGGAGAAACGCTTCCCCAGCCTTCCCGCGCGCCTTGACGGCCGGCGGTTTTTTTCCTAGACTGCGGTCAGGGGACTTACATTCATTAACCTTGCATGAACTGCGGCCGGACGGCCGGCGGCGGCGCTATTTGCGCCGGAGAAACGCTCATTAGGAGAAAAAACATGACCATCAAGAACAGAACTCTATTCCCGCTGCTGGCCGCCCTGGCGGCGGCGCTGCCGGCAACCCCGGCTTCGGCCGGACTCAGACACCAGACCGAAGTTTCCGTGCAGGCCGGCATATTCAACCCGGAAGGGGATATTCACCTGGACGCCGGGCCGGCCTACGGGGCGCGCGCCGGTTTTTTCGTCACCAACAGGGTTTCCGTCGAAGCCATGTTTTTCAGGGCCAACTCGCAGACGGAAGGGGGCAGGGACGTAAGCGTCCTCAACCCGGGCCTGGGGGCCTACTACCATTTCCTCCGCTTCGGCAAATTCATGCCCTTCCTGCAGGCCGGTGCGGGCCTGATGAGCATCAACACCGAGGGCGCCAAAGACCATACCAACTTTTCCTTCCACTGGGGCGGCGGTCTTAAATATTTCTGGAAGCCGGCCCTGCTTCTGCGCGCCGACGTCAGCGATATTATCGACTCCAAGCCGGGCGTAGGCACGCACAACCTGCTGGCCGTCGCCGGCTTCTCCTATCTGTTCGGGGCCCCTGCAGCGGCGGCCGCGGCCGACTCCGACGGGGACGGCGTGCCCGACGACAAGGACCAGTGCCCCGGGACTCCCGCCGGCACCAGGGTCGGCCCCACCGGGTGCCCTGAGGGCGCCGGCGAGATCCCCGCGGACAAGTGGGTGCTGGAGGGCGTCCGCTTCGAGGTGGGTTCTGACATCCTTACCGCCCCCAGCCTGCTGATCCTGGACGGCGCCGCCCAGATCCTGCTGCCCCGCAAGAGCGTGCGGATAGAGGTGCAGGGCCACACCGACAGCACCGGCGACGAGCGGAGCAACCTGCTGCTCTCCGAGAAGCGCGCGGTGGCCGTAAAGAACTACCTGGCGGCCAAAGGCGTCGAGCCGTCCCGCATGGAAACCAGGGGCTACGGCTCTTCCATGCCGGCGGGAGATAACGCCACCGAGGAAGGCCGCGCCGCCAACCGCCGGATAGAGTTCAAAGTGCTCGGCAGGTAACCCGGCGGGCCTCTTATGAAAGTATTCAGCCTCAAAGCCATCGCGGCCGATATCACCACGCTTAAGGTGGACGCCATCGTTAACGCCGCCAATCCCAGCCTGCTCGGCGGGGGCGGGGTGGACGGGGCTATCCACAAGGCCGCCGGCCCCGGGCTCCTGCAAGAGTGCCGGAAGCTGGGCGGCTGCGCCACCGGCGAGGCGAAACTTACCGGCGGCTACGAGCTGCCGGCCGGTCATGTCATCCACACCGTAGGGCCGGTCTGGCACGGCGGGAAAGCGGACGAGCCCGCGCTTTTAAGGAACTGTTACTGGAACTCCCTCGAGATCGCCAAGGCCGAAGGATTCAAGTCCGTAGCTTTTCCGTGCATCAGCACCGGGGTTTACGGCTACCCGGCCGAAGAAGCCGCCGCTGTCGCGGTAAAGACCGTCCACGAGTTCCTGGCGAAGACGCAGTCCGATATAGACGTGACCTTCTGCACCTTCTCCCGAACGGATCTGGAAATTTACCAGAAGCTTCTGTAACCGCTCACCCGCCCGCTGGCATCTGTAGGCGCTTTATGAAAAAGTATCTGATGACGGCGCTGCTTTTAAGCCTGACCGGCAATCTCTTCGCGCAGAATAATTACGACTTCGCGCAATTCAGGAACGAGACCGGCTTATTCTTAAAGCAGCCGGGCAAATGGGAAGGCCGGGACTGGCTTACGCTGGGCCTGGCGGGAGCCGGAACCTTTGAGACGCATCAATATGACCGCGAGATCCGGAACAGCGCGCTGAAGCATTCCGGGAACAAAGACACCTTTCCCGTGAAGGTGGGCGGCCAATGGGGCGGGTTTTTCATCACACCCATGCTTGGAGCGGGCCTGCTGACTTATAGTTGGGCGTCGGAGAACGGCGCGACGAAAAAGCTCGGTTTTGAAATACTCCAGGCCGCAGTCTATGCGGAGACGGTTTCCGTGGCGTTAAAGGTGATCATCGGCAGGGCGAGGCCGGGGGTCGCCGGCACAAATTCGCGCACGTACCGCGCGTTCTCGTCAAAGAGCTCCTATAATTCTTTTCCCGGGGGCCATGTGAACGCCGCTTTTTCCCTTTCCACCGTTCTTTCAAGAAGCACGGATTCTATTTTTTTAAAGAGCCTGGCCTATCTGCCGGCCGGTCTTACTACGGCTGAAAGGATCTACACGGACGCGCATTGGGCGTCGGATTGTTTTTTTGGCGCGGCTATCGGCTACTTTTCAGCCGTCTGGGTGATGGACCTGCACGAAAAGAAGGCCGCCGGGGGCAGCCTGTCCGGGATGAAGCTCCACCCCTATCTTTCCGGAGACGCGCTCGGACTGGGGCTCACTCTTAGTATGTAAGCTTTATGAGTAAATATATTTTAGCGCTGCTGCTCGTTTTCGTTTCCGGGAACCTTTGGGCGGGCAAGCTGGATATAGATTACATCACGCCTTCGCCGACAAAGGCTTTCATGTACTCCCTGTTTATCCCGGGAGCAGGCTACTTCTATCTCTCGGGGCAGACCGTCGGCGTAAAAGGGGTGAAATGGCAGGGGCTAAAGTTCCTGGTGCTGGGGGCGGCCAGTTATTATTTTGTCGCGAATAATATCTTCCACGGTAAAACCGGCGCCGCCCTGACCAGCGCCGCTGTAGTGCTGTCGCTGAAATTGTGGGAATTCGATTCCGTCATCGGCGCCGCGGAAGCGGAAAAATGGAAAAAATTCAAGGAGTACGAGAGGGCCCGAACAAAAGAAACCGAGGACAAAGGCGCCTCCGGCGGCCCGGAGGTAAAACATAGCTATCTTCGCCCGGGACGGGCCTCCATTAACCCGGCGCTTCCCGCTGTTCCCATTTCCCGTTCAATATTGTAAGGTGTCAGCCACAGCCCGCCCAGCGGGCAAGAGGGGCAAATTAAGGGGGGGAATATGATAAAAACCATGCAGAGGACTATGCAGGCGGCCGCCATCGACAAGTTCGGCGGCCCGGAGACGCTTAAGGCGCGTGAGCTGCCCACGCCGGAGGCCGGGCCGGGCGAGGTGCTGATCCGCGTTGAGGCGGCGGGAGTGGGGGTCTGGGACCCGTTCGAGGTGGAGGGCGGCTTCGCGAAGATGTACGGCGGCAAGCCCAAGTTCCCGTACGTGCCAGGCACCGACTGCGCCGGGGAAGTGGCCGCCGTAGGCAAGGGCGTGAAACGCTTCAAGGAGGGAGACAGGGTGTACGGCTTCGCCCTGATGAACCCGAAGGGCGGCTGCTACGCCGAGTACTGCGCCATCAAAGAGGAGATGGTCTCGCGGATACCGGGCAGCCTGAGCATCGAACAGGCCGGCGCCATGCCGGAATGCGCCATCACCGCCCTGCGCGGCCTCGACGACACGCTGAAACTGCAGCGCGGCGAGACGCTTTTGGTCTTAGGCGCCAGCGGCGGCATCGGGCACCTGGCCGTGCAGCTGGCCAAGCGCATGGGCGCGCGCGTGCTGGCGGTAGCTTCGGGCCAGGACGGCACCGCGCTGGCGAAGGAGCTGGGCGCGGATGCGGCGGTGGACGGCCGCAAAGACGACGTGGCCGCCGCGGCCCGCAACTTCTCTCCGGGCGGACTGGACGCCGTACTGCTGACCACCGGCGGCGAGGCGGCCGACAAGGCGCTGCAGGCCCTGCGCAAGGGAGGCCGCGCGGCCTATCCCAACGGCGTGGAGCCGGTACCGGGCGCCCCGGCCGGCGTGAATCTCAAGGCCTACGACGGGATGCCGGACGGCAAGGAGATAGAAAAGCTCAACGGCCTGATAGAGTCGGGGCCGTTCGAGGTGCACATAGCCAGGACGTTCACGCTTGACCAGGCGGCCGAGGCGCAGCGCGCCCTCGACTCGCACTTCCTGGGCAAGATCATCCTGCGCCCGGGCGCCTGAGCGGACCTGAACAAGTGACTGCAGGAGACGCACTTCCGACCTTCCCGCGCGGCGCCGCCCGAAGGGAAGGCCGGGAGGCCGCGTCCCCCGCTTGCCAGCCAGTAACCGGCAGGATCTTAAGTCATTCGCCGAAGTGATAAACGCAACAGGATGTTCCGGTTTAAGCGGTGAAGCTGCGAAAACAAAGCTTTAAAGGAGATCTTCCGGTATGGCTAAAACAGAACATCAGATCAGGTTTATTACCAGGCTCGGGGAGTTTACGGGCAGGGTTCCCGCGGTCTATACCGATCAGAAAGAGTTTTTCATAAGCTCCCTCCGCAGCATGTCGGAACACCTGGTCGACTTGAAGAGAGAGACCCTGAACGAAGCGTGTGCGGCTTTCGGCAGCAAGCTCGACAGAGGAACCGTCACGGATAAAACTATCGCGGAATTCGAGGACCTGCTGGAAAAGCTCGTCTCGGAGAAGGATTTCGCGATGGCCTGCGCGAACATGATCGGCAGCAAAGAACTGATCAAGAAAAGACTCGCCGCTCTCGTACCCCTCTCGCTGATAGACGAAGAGAAAAGAACGGAGGGGAAAGATCTTCAGGCGGACCGGCACATCCGCGAAACCTACGCCAGGCTGAACTTCGGCGCTTTAGTCAAAGAGCTGAACGCGGAACCGGGCGGCCGCGCGGTCGAAACCGTGCTCAGGAAAGCGAGAGAAGAGGTCGCGGACTATTGCTGTCTTTATCATATACCGCTGGATGAGAGCGATACTTTTACTCCTTACACACTGCTGCATGTAGATGCGATGATCGCGGCGAGCTACCGCATTCTCTCCGACATCCGCAAAAACATCGATTTTAGAAATCCGGGCGGGAAACTGATACTGGTAGCCGACGACGATGAAGCGGTAATGGAACTGCTTGTTTTTTTGGCGCGCAAAGAAGGCTTCAGGACCGAAACGGCGGCCGACGGGGTAGAAGCCCTGAAAAAGGCTAAAGGATTACGGCCCGACCTTATCCTGCTCGACCTGATGCTGCCGAAATACAGCGGCTTTGAAATTCTGCGGGAACTCCAAGGCGACGACACCTCCGATATTCCCATAATAATATTGACCGGACATCCCACCGACCGCTCCACCTCGGAAATGATAGAGCGGGAACCGAATGTAAAAGATTTCATGCAAAAGCCTGTAAAGCACCAGGTTCTTGCCGCCCTTTTGCACAAGCACGTTAAAGCACCGGTGGTTATGCCTACCCGGCCGAACAACCCGCCGCCGCGGACGTAAGAACGGTCCGCGGATGTTCAGCTGAGACAAAGTCCTTGCGGTGAAGTGATCTTCCGCGCCTTCTTCCTCCGTGACGGGATATTTGCGGGGAACTGCTGCAGCCTCCCGGCTGTGAACTCAAACCGGTGGTAATACGCCGCCGCAAAACAATATAATTTATCCATCGGCGTTATTCACGCCGGCCGGATCTGCCCTCAGCTGGAGAACTTATGAAATGGATAACCAGATCGCACGTGCATGTGGACAGGGTAGCCTGCCCCTGGCTGATAGAACGGTTCGTTGATTCACAGGCGGAAATAATCTTCGCCGCCGACAGCCTGGTGGAGAAGATCGGCCGGGAGGAGAACGCCATCCCTTTCGATATCGAGGACGCGGAGCTGGGCCACCATGACGGCGACTGCACCTTCCGCGCCATCATGAAGAAGTATGACCTTACCGACCCCGTGCTGTTCAAGCTGGCCGACATCGTGAACGCGGCCGATACCGGCAACCTGAAGGCCCATCCCTACGCCGCCGGCCTGGAGGCCGTGGCGCGCGGCTTCTCGCTGATGTTCCCCAACGACGACGAGAACCTGGAGCACCAGTTCTTCGTCTATGACGCGCTCTACGCCGCCCTGAAATGCGAAAAATAGCCGGGCTGCTCCGAAGACATGAGCATGGGCGTAATATATTTTAACGACAAGCCGGTAGACGCTCCCGCGGGGGTCACGCTGACGGAGCTGCTGAAACTGCAGGGGCGCGACCCGGCGCTTGTCGTCGTTACCGTGGACGAGAAGTTCGTGCCCAGGGCGGAATACGATAAAATGGCGCTGCCCGACGGGGCCCGCGTGAAAGCCCGGGAGCTGCTGGGCGGAGGATAATTTCATGGATACACATCTCAAGGTCCTTCATATCGACGCTTCTTCGGCCTTCTACCGCGTGGAACGCTTCCCGGTGGGGCCCTTCTGGGGCCCGGTGGACCTCGGCCTGCACCTGACCGGGCGCGAAGCCGGGCGCCAGGGCGTCCTTAATTTCGGCACCGGCCTGCTGGCCGGCTCGATCCTCCCCGGCTCCAACCGCCTTATCTTCACCGGGCATTCTCCGTGCTGGGGCGGCTTTTACGTCTCGGCCATGGGCGGCGCCGGCCTGATCTTCGACGACCTCGGCATCAACATGGTCTCGGTGCGCGGCAAGGCCCAGTCGCCCTCGGTGCTGGTGCTCAACCGCGAGCACGGAGAAGAGGTGCAGGTAGAGATAGTCCCCGTCGACGTCGCCCGCATCTGGGAGGAGGGCCGCGGCGGCGTCTACTCGCTTATGGACTACGTTTTCGGGCGCTGGTCGAAGGAATATAAGCAGACCCCGCGCGTGCTGGCCGTCGGCCCCGCGGCGGCGGAGACCGATTTCGGCGCTATCGCCTCGGCTCCGTACCAGGACGGCAAGACCACCCACGCGGACTGCTGGGCCGGGCGCGGCGGCTTCGGCAGCAAGCTGTACCGGGAGCACAACATCTGCGCCGTGATCTACGGCGGAACCTGCCTGGACGAGGATTTCCGCGACCGCACCGTTGCGGACGAATGGTTCAAGCTGCGCTACGAGAAACAGCTCGCGGCCAAGGATTTCGAGGCCACCACCAAGTACCGCTTCGACCCCAAGTTCAACACCGGCGGGACCTTCGGCGTGAACTACTCCACGCTGGGCGGACGGCTGATGGCCTTCAACTACCGCAGCGTGCTGTGGACCGAGGAGCAGCGCACCGCGCTCAACAAAGGCTCGATCACCGACCATTACCTGAAGCAGTTCAACGAGGAGACCATCGCCGGCAAGCAGCACCGCACCTGCGGCGAGCCCTGCGCGGCCGTCTGTAAAAAACTCAATAAAGAATTCAAGAAGGACTACGAGCCCTACCAGACGATGGGCCCGCTGTGCGGCATCTTCGACCAGCGCGCGGCCGAGCGCCTGAACGGCTGCGCCGACGCCGCCGGCTTCGACGCCATCTCCGCAGGCGGCGTGCTGGCCTGGCTGATGGAATGCCTGCACGAGGGCTTCCTGAAACCCGGTGACCTGGGCGTAAGCTCCGTCCCGCATTGGGACGCGGACAAGTTCGACATAGTGGCGGACTCCGCGCATAACGCGCAGCTCGGCGTAGAACTTATCGGGTCGATCCTGAAACGCGGCGGGGGGATAGACCTGTCGCTGGGCGCGCGCAAGCTGGCCCGGCGGCTCTCCCGCGAAAAGAGCCCCGAGATAGGCAAGCGCTTCGTCTTCCTGGCCAACGCCCGCAACGGCTGGATGGTGCCCAACCAGTACTGGAACGCCGGGGCGATGAGCCCCATGGCCATCATGGGAAAGTATTACATGTACTACGGCTTCGACTTCGTGCCGCCCCGCGAGCTGGGCCGCCTGAACGCCAACCGCCTGATCCAGGAACTGGTGATAGACGACCTGGGCATCTGCCGCTTCCATCGCGGCTGGGCGGAGGAGATGGCCCCCGATATCGTCGAGCACCTGTGGGGGGACTCCGCGCGCTTCCTCGAGGTGATCAAGGCCACCGCCGGCCGCATCAACAGCCGCAACGTGGCCGTCTTCTGGGAATCCGAGCGCAATATAGATTACGTGCTGGGCTTCCTCAAGCGCAAGCGCGACGTAGAGGGGGACAAGAACCCCGAACTCGATAAGTGGATCAAGGCCTTCGACGCCGACAAGCGCGGCGCGGCCATAGATTTCTGGTTCGAGATTAGAAAGGGAATTTCCGAAACCCTGACCACGCTGACTTGATCATGCCGGCCGATCCACACCGGAAAGAAAGAATTTAAACGGGGGCACCTTGGTTTATTAAAAACCCGCCCAAGCTCGCTGTTCGCTCGCCCTGGCGGGCTTTTCTGTTATTATCATGTGGCCCCCGTGGGGAGAGAGAACCGCATCTACTGCCATAAACAGCAATAACCCTTTCCCTCCAAAAGGCCAAATAGTAATATCTATTGAGCCACTGGGGAACCAAGGGAATGAATAAGATCAACTTTCTTAAAATAGGCTGCCTTGCCGCCGTTGCTAAATAGGCTGTTTAAGATTTGACATGATAATTCACGATTACGCTAAAACCGGGAATATTGCCGGCGTTGCCGGCGAACTCGCAAAGGGCGTTGCTATCGAGGCGCGCGATGAGCGCAACTATACGCCGCTTATGTACGCCGTCGTCAGTACTGACGCGGGGCTGGACCTGGTGCGGTTCCTGATAGAAAAAGGCGCCGACCCGAACGCCAGCGTGGAGACCGACAGCCCCCGAAGCGTTTTGAGCCTCGCGGTGGGAGCCGCAACCCCCGACAAGATAACGGCACTCCTGGATGCCGGTGCGGACATAGGGTATAGGCGCCGGGGCGGCTATGACGTTCTCATGGATGCCATGCACAGGAAAAACGTATTCGCCCCGGTCCTGAAATTATTGCTGCAGCGGGGCGCAAAATTGGACAACGAGAGCGAGTACCGGGAATCAGCGCTCAAGAGCGCCTCCTACGGCAGGTTCGAAGTCGTACAGGCGCTGCTGGAGGCCGGTTCGGACGCGAGCCAGCTGAAATGGACGCCCCTGATGCGCGCCATCGCGTTAGGCTCGCCGGCGGAGGTGCGGGAACAGCTTGCCCGGGAAGCCGATCTCTCCGCGCGTGACCTGTGGAGCAGAACTCCCTGGCTATTGAGCCTCCAAACAGGCGACGTGGCAAAGGCCAGGCTGCTTCTGGCGGCAGGGGCCGACCGCGCGGACCGGGGACGCTGCGGCAAAGTGCCCCTGATGTACCCGATCTGTAATAACCATACCGAAATGCTGCGCTGGCTTCTCGGGGAAGGCTTTAATCCCGACGATGCGGACGAGCATAAGAAAACGCCGCTGATGGAAGCGGCCGGGACGGGGGCGGTCGAATGCGCGAGAATTCTGCTCGAAGCCGGGGCGGACCTTCAGCTAAAAGACCATATCGGTTACACGGCCATTGCGAATACCTACACGCTGGAGATCGCCCGCCTGCTCGCAGCCCGCGGGGCCGACCTCAACGAGATGAACGACGAAACGCGCGCGGCGTTCACCCGGCTGCAACTGGACGGTAAGATCACAGCGTCGCGCGAGGAATACCTGGCGGCAAAGCAGCCGCGGTTCGGAAAAAACAATCCTGAGAAGATGAACTTACCGTTCTGGCGGGCGATGGTAACGTCCGGGGCTACCGCTTATGCGGCCAGGACGCACTTCGACGGCAAACGGCTATATGACAAACCCGTTTGGTGCTTCAGGCGGTTCGGAAAATCCATCAACGAGCTTCCCGACGGCAGGATCATCGAGATAGCGGGCGAACACGAAGACCATTACGACCCTGATTTTTATATCTATAACGATGTGATAGTGCACCAGCCCGACGGGACCTTCGACATCTTAGGGTACCCGAAGAATGTGTTTCCGCCTACTGATTTTCACACAGCCACGCTCGCGGGAAAGTTCATATATATCATAGGCAGCCTCGGCTATAAGGAAGCCAGGCAGCCTGGCAGAACCCAGGTCTATCGCCTTGATAGCGAAACCTTTAAGATAGAGAAAGCGCAAACTTCGGGGGAAAGCCCCGGGTGGATCAGCAGCCATAAAGCAGCATACAGCGAAGATAACAAGATCCGCATCCGCGGCGGGAAGGTTTGGTCCTCGAAGAATGGTTCGGAAAGCTACGCACACAATTCCGGGGAATACCTCCTGGATTTAAATACCTTGGTTTGGCACAAAGTCACCTAGCGTACGCAACGCAGTCCGGGTTGAACGTATCAAGAAAATCCTGGCGGCGCTGTAGCCGGCCATTGCAAAACCGGTCTTAAGATTGTTTCATGGTCTTATCTCACAAGGGGGGACCATGGAAGAAAAATCATTTGTCCGCAGTTGGATACGCGACACCGTCCGCAATGGCGTGCGGTATTACTCGGTAGTGGACGCGATAGCGGGGACCGTCGACACAAAGAACCCGCGCGACTACTGGTATCACATCAAAAACAGGCCGATGGATGAACATGACTTTAAGTTGTCGACACTTTGTCGACAACTGCGTTTAAAGGCCAAAGACGGGAAATACTACCTCACCGACTGTACCGACAAAGCCGGGATGAGGATCATCCTCAGCCACCTTCCGAACAAGGATGCGATCCCGCTGCTCCGACGGAATAGATATAATATCGAAGCGATAGCAAAGGCCATGACCGGAGAAAGAGAGCACAAATGCGAGAACCTCATAGGGAGTTGTCGACACGCGGCAACGGAGAAACAGCCGATTCCACGTCGGGAAATCCCGGCCGCGGCCAGAGCCAGGAAAAAGGCCCAGGACGCAGAGTCTGCATCATTACTTTCGGCTGCCAGATGAACGAGGCGGACTCGGAGAATATCGCCGCGGCGTTCAGGCGGCGCGGGTATGACTTGACCGACGAGCTGAAGAAGGCCGACGCGGTGGTGGTAAACACCTGCACCGTGCGCCAGCGCGCCGAGGACAAGGCCATCTCCCAGATAGGCCGCCTGCGCAAATGGAAGCTGGCGAAACCCGAAGGCAAACTTTTCATCGTGGGCTGCGCCGCCCAGAAGCTGGGGGGGAAAGAGATAAAGAACCGCTTCCCCTTCGTGGATGAAGTTGTCGGCGCCAAGGCCATCGAAAGTTTCGAGGACTCCCTCATCGCCCAGCTCGGACCTTCGCCTGAAAGCGAGACCATTCACCAGAACATCTTCCGCTCGCCGCAGACCGCCTACGTGACCATCATGCGCGGCTGCTCCCTTAAGTGTTCCTATTGTATAGTGCCCGCCGTACGCGGCCCGGCCGTCTTCCTTTCAGCGGACGCAATCCTTAAAGACGCCGCCGCAAAGATCAAGGCCGGGGCCAAAGAGATAGTGCTGCTCGGCCAGACCGTCAACGCCTGGCGCAGCGGGAAAGACTCGTTCTCCGGACTCCTGAAGAAAGTCCTGGCCCTGCCCGGGCTGGGCCGGCTGAGGTTCATGAGCCCGCACCCGCTTTATTTCGACGACGCTTACACGGCGGTGCTGGCCGGGAATAAAAAGCTGGCCCGCTATATGCACCTGCCGGTGCAGTCCGGGGCGGACCGCATCCTGAAACTGATGCGCCGCGGCTACACCCGGGGGGAATACCTGGGCCTGCTGGCGCGCCTGCGGGCGGCCGTACCGGACCTGACCGTCTCCACCGACTTCATCGTGGGCTACCCGGGCGAGACCGAAGAGGATTTCCTGGACACCCTCTCTATAGTAAAGGAAGGGCGGTTCACGATGGCCTATTGTTTCAAATATTCCCCGCGCTCGGATAAGCCGGAAATGGCCGCCACCATAACCGAGGCCGAAATGGAGGCCAGGCTGGAAAGGCTGCTGGCCGCCGTCAAAAACAATTCCCGCGTAATTTTAAACGAAAGAATTGGTAAAATAGAAGAGGTTCTTTTTGAGACCGAAACATATGGCCGCACTTCAGGCAATTTCGCGCTGAGGGTGAAGGCCGGCGGAACGCCCGGAAAAATCGCCGAAGTGCTCGTGGCCGGGGCCGAAAAAAATACTTTGAACGGAAAGGTGCTATGACCAAAAAAACAAGCAAAGTCCTGAAAGAAAGACGCCAGCACGTCCGCCTGCCCATCCTCCACGGCATCCTGGAACCCGTGGAAATAGAATTCTACACCACCAACAACCACGGCCAGTCCGTGCCCCAGCCCGCCATCCTCGCGGACCTGTCGGCCGGCGGCATGCGCCTGATCACTTTCATGGCCCCGCCCCACACCAAGGAGCTCAACATCATCCTGAAGCTCAACGGCGTGAAAGAGATGCCCGTCACCGGGAAGATCTCCTGGGTGAAGGACAAGGGCGGCGTCTTCATGAACGGCATCGCTTTCTCCCACATCAGCCACGACGACAAGAAGCGCATCAACGAGATGGCCGAGGACTATTCGGACTGCGATACGCGCTACGCGCTGAAGCTGCCCGAGGTCTGCGTGGATACCTGCCGCGCCCACGGCCTCTGCAACAAGCCGCAGAAAGACGAGCCGCTTTTCAAGAAGAAGTAACTTACGCGCGGCCGCACCGGGAGCCAGAAGTAAGAAGTCAAAAGACATCTTGCCTCTGGCTTCTGACTTCCCTGCTATAAAAGATGTCCAAAGAAATACTCAAACCGATCACGCTCATGGGGGCCAACGCCTCCGGCAAGACGGAGATAGCCCTCGAGCTGGCCCGCCGCCTGGGCGGGGAGATCATTTCCGCCGATTCGAAACAGACCTATAAATTCATGGAAGCCGGCACGGCCAAGCCGCGCGGGACCTGGACGGAAACGCCCGCGGGCCCCGTCTACCAGGTGGAAGGCGTCCCCTACCACCTGGTGGACACCCTGGACCCCCGCGCCTCCTACGACGTCGGGACTTTCGTAAAAGAAGCCAAGAAATTAATGCCCGTGATCTGGGCCCGCGGCAAGGTCCCCATAATGGCCGGCGGCACCGGGATGTACATCCAGGCCTTCTGGAACGGGCTGGACGACCTGCCGCCCGCGGACCCGGCCATGCGGGAACAGCTCGCCGCGCTGGCGGCGGCCGCCGGCAAAGAGGCGCTGCACGCCCAGCTGGCCGCGATAGACCCCGAGGCCGCGCTGAAGATCCCGCCGGGCAACATCCAGCGCGTGATGCGGGCGATAGAGATAACGCGCCTGGCCGGCAGGCCGGTCTCGCAGATCTGGTCCGGCAAATTCTTCAACGCGCTGCCGGCGCACGACGGAAAATTCATTTTCATAAAGTGGCAGAAGGACCTGCTGGCGGAACGCGTAAAGCGCCGCACGGTCACCCGCTTCGACGACTGGGCGCAGGAGACGAGGGAGCTGCTGCAGAAAGGCTACGCCGAGGACTGCCCCGGGCTTAAGACGCTGGGCTACCCGCAGATGATGGACTACCTCGCCGGCCGCCTTTCCAAGCCGGACGCCATCAGGGCGATAACGGCGGCCTCCATGGCCTACGCCAAACGCCAGAACACCTGGTTCGCCCGCTACCGCAACGCCGTCCTGCTGGAGCTGAAGAAGTTCGAAGACTACGACCCGGCCGTTCTGGCGGAGAAAATTCTAAACTCATGAAGACAATACTTATCGCGGCCGAACTCAAAAGAAGGACCGCCGGCGCCGCCGCCGGAGACAGTTCCCTGGACGAGCTCTGGCGCCTGGCCGAGACGGCCGGCCTCGAGCCCGTCCTGAAGCTCAACGTGCGCGTGCAGGCCTGGAACCCGGCCACGTTCATCGGCTCGGGCAAGGTGGAGGAGCTGAAAGCCCTGGTGACGGAAACGGGCGCGGGCGCGGTGATCTTCGACGAGGAGCTCGGCCCCGCGCAGCAGCGCAACCTGGAGCACGCCCTCGGCGTCACGGTGATAGACCGCGCCCGCCTGATCATCGACATTTTCGCCATGCGCGCGCGCACGCGGGAGGGCAAGCTGCAGGCCCACCTGGCCCGCTTCAATTATTCCCTGTCGCGGCTGGCCGGCAAGGGCGGCGGCATGGACCAGCAGCGCGGCGTGATAGGCGGCAAGGGCGCCGGCGAGAAAAAGATAGATTACGACCGCCGGACCCTGCGGGTCAAGATCACGGAGCTCGAGCGCGAGATAGAAGCCATCAAGCGCGAGCGCTCCACCCAGCGCGGCAAGCGCGACTCCGTGCCCATGCCCCAGGTTTCCATCGTAGGCTACACCAACGCCGGCAAATCGACCCTGCTGAACTTCCTTACCGGCAACCGCCACGGCATCTACGCCGACGACAAGCTTTTCGCCACCCTGGACCCTTCCACCAAGCGCGTGCGCCTGCCGGCCGGGGGCTGGGCGCTGTTCACCGACACGGTGGGGTTCATCCAGAAGCTGCCCCACGACCTGATCACCGCTTTCCGCGCGACGCTGGAGGAGATCCGCTACAGCGACCTCATCCTGCACGTCCACGACCTCTCGTCCCCCGAGGCGAAGCTCCAGCACGAGGCCGTAAAAGCCACGCTCGAGGAGCTGGGGATAAAGGATATCCCGGTAATAAACGTCTTCAACAAATGCGACGCGGTAAAGGACCCGTCCGTCTCGGCCTGGTCGCCGGCGCGCCTGCGCCCCGTGCTGGTCTCGGCGCTGACGGGGGACGGCGTGGCCGCCCTGCTGGCCGCCAGCGAGCGCGCGCTGTCGCGGCGCTGGGGGGAATACGAGATCACCGTCCCGCCCGATTCTAAAGGGCTGATAAACGAAATTTACTCCGCCTGCCTGGTCCAGGAAGCCGCCTACGGCCCCGAAGGCGTGACGCTGAAGATCAAGGCCACCCCGGAGAACTTCGCCCGGCTGAAAAAGAGGGCCAGGGGAGATTAAAGCCCGCCCGTCAGCCGCCCGTCTTTTTTATATAATCTAAAGAATGACCAACACTAACATCGGCCTGCTTTTTCTTGCGAGCTACCTGCTGGGCGGCATTCCCACCGGCTACCTGATAGGCCGCTACAAGGGCATAGACATCCGGCAGCACGGGTCAGGGAACCCCGGCACCGCCAACGTCTACCGCACGCTGGGCAAATGGCCGGGCATCCTCACTTTTACCGTTGATTTCCTTAAAGGCTTCGCCCCGGCCATGATAGCCATGCATTTCTTCTACGCCGAAGGCGCCATGGGCTTCAGCAAAGGCCACTGGTGGATACCGGTGACCGCCGGCGCGCTGGCGATAGCCGGCCATATCTGGACGGTCTTCCTCAGCTTCCACGGCGGCAAAGGCGTGGCCACCGCCGCCGGCGTCTTCATGGCCCTGCTGCCGGTCCCCACGGCGGCGGCTTTCGTCGTTTTCGGCATAGCGGTGGCGATCACGCACCATATCTCGGTGGGCTCCATGTCCGCCGCGGTGGCGCTGCCGGTGCTGGGCTATTTCCTGACCACCGAGCCGCAGCGGCCGTTCATGCTGCTGGCGCTGGCCGTCTGCGTGCTGCTTATCTATACCCACATCGCGAACATACGCCGCATCCTCAAGGGCGCCGAGCTCTCTTTCAAGCACCGCGGCGCCGACGCCCCGGCGGAAAAACACAATGACAAATAAAAAAGACACCGGGCCGGAAGTCGAGGTGCGCATCTATTCCATCGCCACCAGCCTGACCGAATCCATCATCTTCCTCGATGAGACCGACGGCACCCGCATCCTGCCCATCTGGATAGGGCCCATGGAAGCGCAGGCCATCGCCATCAGGCTTTCCGGCTATCCTTCGCCGCGCCCCATGACCCACGACCTGATCTTCTCGGTCATCAAGACCCTGGGCCTTACGGTGAAGCGCGTGACGATAACCGACATCGTGGAGAACACCTATTATTCGCAGCTGCACCTAGCGGAGCCCGACGGGTCCAATCTCCGCCTGGTGGACTCGCGCCCTTCGGACGCCGTGGCCCTGGCGGTGCGCTTCGGCTGCCCCATTTTCATCAGCGAACGGGTTTTCGAAAAGACCCAGGTGCTCAGCAAGCCCATCACCGAGGACGAGGTGGTGAAGTTCAAGCACGACCTGAAGAACCTCAAACCCAACGATATCATCGGCCAGCTGCTTGAAGGCGGGCTGAAGAAGCGCGCGCCCCGCGAGGACGAAGAAGGGGAAGAAAGCGAAGAGGACGAAGAGGAGCAGAAGGGGGAAGACAGCGATGAACAGACTTGACCTGATAAGGGAACTGACCAAGCACCTCACGACGGAGAAAGACGCCAAGATGGCCGTCTGCAAGACTTTCGAGATAATGAGCGAAGCCCTGCGCGAGAACCGCAAGGTGGTCATCTCCAACTTCGGCACCTTCAAGGTGAAAGAGCGCATGCCCCGCCAGATGCGCAACCCCAAGACCAACCAGCGCGTGATGGTGGGCCCGCGCAAGAGCATCCGCTTCAAGCCTTCCAAGAAACTGACTATCGGAATGTAAATCACCACGGAACACAGAGGAAGATGAGTTAAGAAAGAGTCAGAGAAGGGCAAAGAAAGAACCGCCGGAATGACCGAAAAGACTTATTTTACGATGCGGGAAGTTTCCCGGAAGGCGCAGGTTCCGGAATATACCGTGCGCTACTGGGAGCGGAAGTTCCGCCTGCTGCGCCCGCTGCGCCTGGCCAGCGGCCACCGCCGCTACACCCGCGCCGACATAGATACGCTCCTGGAAATTAAAGACCTGGTTTTCATAAAAGGCTACTCCCTCGACGGCGCGCGCAAAGCGCTGGCCGCGAAGAAGCGCCAGAAGAAAACGGTGAAGGCCACCGCGGCGACGGCCTCGGCCAAACACGACCTGCTGGAAGAGGTCAGGAAAGAACTGCGAGAGCTCATAAAAGAGCTTTGACCCGGACCGAACCCGCGCTAGTCCTCGTCCCGCTTTCCTTTTTTGCTATAATAAATGCGCGGAGTTAGTCGTCAGGTTTGACTCGCCCCACCGGGGCGTGGCTCAATGGTAGAGCGCTCGCTTGGGGTGCGAGAGACTGCGGGTCCGATTCCCGCCGCCCCGATGAGGCGAGTCAAACAAATACTAAGACCAGCCGGACGGCTGGTTTTTTTATGCCCTTTTTTTTGTTGTAGAATATCCACGTAGATCCCGGGTTAAGGAGATTATCATGCGAAAACAAAACCTGCTGGCCGCCATCGCGCTGTCGGCGTTCCTCTCTAACGTTTCGGCCGCGGAAACCGCTGCCCCGGCGCCGGGCCCGACGCCCGCCGCCCGCTCGAATACTATCGCCTATAAGTTTTACACCAGGGAAGCCGGCAAGCCCGGCAACATCTTCTTCTCGCCGTACAGCCTCCAGACCGCCTTCGCCATGGTCTATGAAGGCGCCCGCGGCGGGACGGCGAAAGAGATAGCCCCGGTCTTCGGCTACCAGGAAAAGACCGCCGACCTGCGCAAATCCCTGGGCCGCCTGAAAAAAGATCTGACCGTCGCCGCCAAGGGCGCGGAGTTCAAACAGGCCAACTCCTTCTGGGCCCAGAAAGATTACAAGTTCCTCCCGGCTTACCTTAAGACCCTGCGCGGTTCTTACGACGCGGAAGCCCGCCAGGTGGACTTCAAGACCAAGACCGAAGCGGCCCGCCTCGCGATAAACGGCTGGACCGAAACGAAGACGAAGGGGAAAATAAAAGACCTGTTCCCCGAAGGCTCGCTCGACCCGCTCAGCCGCCTGGTGCTGGTGAACGCGGTCTATTTCAAGGGGACCTGGCAGGTTCCTTTCAGCAAAGAGATGACCTCCGACGCCGACTTCACGAAGCCCGGCGGCGAAAAGATACAGGTGAAGATGATGGCCGCCGCGGGCACGCGCGAGGCCGAGTACGCCGAGAACGAAGAACTGCAGTCCCTGCGGCTGCCCTACAAGGGCGGCGGCCTTGCGATGCTGGTGCTGCTCCCCAGGGAGGGGAAAGCTCTCGCCGAGACGGAAAAGGCCCTGACGGGGGAAAAGCTGGCGGAGATAAGGAAAAGCCTGGCTGAGCAGAAGGTCAAAGTTTTCCTGCCGAAGTTCACCTTCAGTTCCGGCTTCGTCCTGAACGGCGCGCTGGCGGACCTGGGCATGCCCCTGGCCTTCACCGACGCCGCGGATTTCTCCGGCATGGACGGGACGAGAAATCTTTATATCCAGAAGGCCTTCCACAAGGCTTTCGTGGAGGTCAACGAGGAAGGCACCGTGGCCGCCGCCGCCACCGGAGTGGCGATGGGCCTGAAATCCATGCCCTCCTTCGACTTCGCGGTCTTCCGCGCCAACAGGCCCTTCCTGTTCTTCATCGAAGAGCCCAAGACCGGCCTGATACTTTTCATGGGCAGGGTGGAAGACCCTACGAAGAATTAGAGCCCGCCGTTACTCCGCGGAGAACCCGGCTTTCGCCACGGCCGCCTTTAGATCTTTAAGGGCGGCCTTGCTTTCGTCGAATTCCACCGAAGCTTCCGCGCGCTCCAGGCTCACGTCCGCCGAAACCACGCCGGGCACGCGCTTCAGCGCGTTCTCCACGCTCATGCGGCAGCCGCCGCAGCTCATCCCTTTTACTTTGATTATAGTTTTCATAAATTCCTCCTCATAGGATTATGCCAAAAAATTACGCTATAATTTCTTTATGGAAACGGCGGGGAAGGGATATCCTTTAAAAGTCGCGCTTATCTACGGGGCCAGGCCCTCGGGACATTACGCGGCCGCCAAGGCCGTGGCGGAATTCCTGCCTCCCTGTATAATCGAGCCGGTCTTCGTCGACCTCTCGGAAGTGTACCCGAACTTCGGGCCGCTCGTCGCCAAGACCTACCTGCAGATGCTCAGCAAAACCCCAGCCGTGTGGGACTACGTCTACGACAACGACTTCGTGGCCTTCGCCGCCAGCGCCCTGAGGGAATCCATCCTCCCGTTCTCGTCCCAGAAACTGGCGGACCTGCTGCTAAAAAAGAACATCCGCGCGGCTATCTCTACACAGGCCTTCTCTTCGCTGCTGATAACGAAGAACCGCGGCCTGGCTCGCCTGCCGCTTTTCTCCGTGCTTACGGATTTCTGCGCCCACGCCTACTGGCCGCCGCAGGGCGTGACCGCGTATTTCGCGCCCGAAAGGGCCGCGGCCGCGGCCCTGAAGGAAAAAGGCGTGCCGCCGGAGAAGATCTTCCTGACCGGCATCCCCGTACGCAAGGAGTTCACCGGGCCCCAGCCCGCGAAAGCGGCCGCTCGGAAAGAGCTGGGACTGGCACCGAACCTTTTTACCGTCCTGATCACGGGCGGCAGCCGCGGCCTGGGGGACCTCTTCTCCGCGGCGCAGGCCGTAAAGCCGCTGCTGGGCAGGATACAGGTGGTGGTGCTCTGCGGCAGCAACCGCAGGCTCTGCCGCCTGGCCGAGCGGGAGCTGGACGCGAAGAAGTTCCTGCGCTTCGTGGACTTCACGGACTCGCCGGCGCTCTACTACGCCGCGGCCGACCTGGTGGTAGGCAAGCCCGGCGGCGTCACCCTGGCCGAGACCATGGCCCTGGCGAAACCGTTCGTCATCTACTCGCCCCTGCCCGGGCAGGAAGAACGGAACACTAACTTTCTCCGCCGGCACAAACTGGCCGAGACCGCGGCCTCGCCGGAGCGGCTGCTCCCGCTCATCAAGAGATACCTGGCGGCCCCGCAGGGGCTGGCGCTGGCCTCGCGCGGCCTCGCCGGGCACGCCCGGCCCCACGCGGCGCGGGACATCGCCGCCAGGATAATCCAGTTCCTCACCGGCAACGGCGGCTAGGGGGAAGAGCCGGGAGAGGGGGATTCACCACTGAGACGCGGAGTACACAGAGTTCGGAAATATAAAATTACTCTCTCTCCGCGACCTCTGCGCCTCTGCGGTGGAATTTAGTAGTTTGTTGGGAAGTTTGCGGGGTTTTGGTATAATATCAAGGCAGTAAAAAAAGCGGTTCCTGTTTTCAAAATCGGGGCGTGGCTCAGCTGGTAGAGCGCTCGCTTCGGGTGCGAGAGATCGTGAGTTCAAATCTCACCGCCCCGATTTTATTTTCCTCCTGCTTTCCTCACCGTTCCCGGCCGCTCCGCGGCCATTTTTCGCCCCCCCCGTTGCGTTGTCAATACCTCCTTGCCACCCTATATGCTTTTTAGTATTATTTAGGAGCGGTAAGGACACCTAATATGCGTTTGAGTTTCAGGATCTACGGCAGTGTGCAGGGCGTGGGCTACCGCTGGTTCGTCAAAGAAACGGCGGAAAAGCACCATGTCTCGGGCTGGGTGCGGAACACTACGGACGGCATGGTTGAAGGGGAGGCGCAGGGCGGCGTGCCCGCGCTGGACGGCTTCCTTAAAGAAATAAAGACAGGGCACCCCTGGGCCAAAGTAGAGAAAGCCGAAACGCAGGAGATGCTGGACCAGGAAGATCCCAAAAAAGATTTTTACATAAAACCCACGGTTTAAAGAGGGCAAAATGGCTGAAGAAAAAGAAGAAGAAGCGCAGGAAGCTGAACCCCAGGAAAAAGAAGAAAAGGGGAAAGGCGCGGAAAAAGAGAAACTGGGCGCGATCAACATCGACTCCACGAACCAGTATATAAGGAAGATCAGCCAGATCGACCACAAGATCTCCCGCGAAGAATCGCACGAGCTGTGGAAGCGCGTGAAGCGCGGCGACCGCCGCGCCAAAGAGCGCATCATGGAGCTGAACCTCAAGCTCGTGATCCCGATCGCCAAGCGCTTCCTCTACCAGGGCGCCGACCTGATGGACCTGGTGGAAGAAGGCAACCTGGGCCTGCTGCACGCCATCGACAAATTCGAGCCGAGCAAGGGCTACCGCTTTTCCACCTACGCCTCCTACTGGGTGGAACAGTACGTGCGCCGCTCGGTGGAAGAGAACTCCAAGACCATCCGCATCCCGCCGCACGCGTGGACCGCGCTGCGCAAATGGCTGAAGCAGTGGGACGCCATGCACGGGAAGCTCGGCCGCGACCCGACGATGGCCGAGATGGCCAAGCACATGCACTGGAACGCCAACCAGGTGCGCACCGCCCTCAACGCCTCGGAGATCGTCACCGGGCTGTCCTCCATAGAGACGCCGATGTCCAGCAGCGGCGAATCCGAGGACACGATGGGCGACACCCTGAAGGACGCCGAGGCCTCCACCCCGGACAACCTCATCTCCATCCTGCGCCTGCACGACGACCTCAAGGACGCC
>Ga0079306_1000366_pt1 | contig 44138 bp, 32 predicted proteins | sample Methanotroph_Enr_FD_79181 | JGI IMG/M metagenome (GOLD analysis project Ga0079306, IMG submission 79181) | Enriched soil microbial communities from Old Woman Creek wetland in Ohio, USA - Methanotroph_Enrichment_5 | ecosystem: Environmental > Terrestrial > Soil > Wetlands | place: USA: Ohio... | reverse complement strand
TTTCACCTGGGGGAAGTTGGCGGTCACCGTGTCGACGATGGAATACGCGGCGACCATCTCGGCGGAACTCCCCTCGGGCAGCGCCTCCTGCAGCTCGGGGCCGAAATCGATCTGGGCCAGGTCGCCTTTCAGCTGTACCCCGAGGACCCTGGTAGCGGGCGGCAGCGTGGGGCCCAGTTCGCCCAGCGGGCCGCGGATCAGCTCGTCGACGGTGCTCTCGATGCCGTCCTCGACCGTCTCCTCGATGTCCACCTCGCGCCCCTCGCGCACCAGCTTGTCGCCGTCGGGCGAGGCGAAGAACAGGGTGACCACCGTGGTACCCGCCGGGGCCGCCGGAGCCGCCTGCTGAGGCGTTTCCACCTTGCGGGTCGCCGTCTCGTACTTGCGGACCACCAGCGCGCCGAGCACTACCGCGAACACCACGAAGGCCAGCAGCAGTATCCCTTTAGCCTTGCTAGGTTTCTTCCTCACCGACCCCTCCGTCCTGCAGCTCCTGGTCCAGATTCACCTGATAGACATCCCCCAGGCGTCCGCCCAAAAAGCGGTTGCCCACCCTGATGAAACCGGCCGGGATGTCCGATACGTAGTAGTGGTGGTTGCCCCGCTCCCCTACGGGGCGCAAAAGCCCCTGGTCGGCCAGGATCTGCGCCACGGTGAGCGCAGTCTCTTCGGCCGAGTCCACCAGAGTCACGCCGGGCCCCATCACCTGGGCGATCACCTCTTTGAGGATAGGGTAGTGGGTGCAGCCGAGCACCAGGGTGTCGACCCCCTGCTCCTTCAGCTCTTCAAGGTAGATCCGGGCGGTAAGCCGGACCACCTCGTTGTCCACCCACCCCTCCTCGGCCAGCGGCACGAAGAGCGGGCAGGCGCGGGTCACCACCTCGATGTCCGGGCTGATCCGCTTGATCGCCTTGGTGTAGGCGCTGCTGGCGATGGTGCCGGCGGTGCCGATCACGCCCACCTTGCCGCTCTTGGTCACCTGGCAGGCGGCGCGGGCGCCCGGCTCGATGACGCCGACCACCGGGACCGGGAACTCCTTCTGCAGTTGCGGGAGCGCCACAGCAGAGGCGGTATTGCAGGCGACCACCAGGAGCTTGATGTCGCGGTTCATGAGGTAGCTGGCAATCTGGCGCGAGTAGCGGATCACCGTCTCGGGGGACTTGGTCCCGTAGGGGACGCGCGCGGTATCCCCGAAATAGATGGTGTCTTCCTGGGGCAGGGCCCGCACCACTTCCTTCAAGACGGTGAGGCCGCCGACTCCCGAGTCGAATATGCCGATTGCTTTCCAGGACACTGTGTTTTTCTCCGATGCTGCAGATATTTTGGGCCTGGTCGGCCACTTCTGCCAGTAGCGCCAGCTCTCCCTCCCCCCTGGCGGGGGAGGGTCGGGGTGAGGGGGAAGCCGCCCTGGGCGATGATCGGCATCTCCCGGACGGCAGCTTCACCCACCCCCCCACCCCCTCCCGTCAAGGGAGGGGGAGAGCCGGCAAGGGTTCGAAATAGCGGATATGGTTCACCTTGAGATGTTCTGGTTCAGTTTCAGGTGATCCTGTGTACCTTCAGGTAAATCCCGACCAGTCTTAGGCGAAAAGCTGCACCAGCGGGATCGCCAAAAAAACCGCGGGGAGCAGGTTGCCGACCGGCAGCCGCTTGAGCCCCAAAAGGTCCAGGGCGATCGCCACGATCAGGAGGCCCCCAACCGCGTTCATCTCCTGCACCACCGCCGTGGTCAGGAGCTGCTGAGCCAGGGTGGCGCCCAGCGTGATGGCTCCCTGGTACAAAAAGAGCGGAACCGCCGAGAAGAGCACTCCCACACCTAAGGTCGAGGCGAGGGCCACCGAGGCGATGCCGTCCAGGGCCGCCTTGGCGTAGAGGATCTCCGGCCGGTGCCCCAGCCCGTCCTGTAGGGCACCCATGATCGCCATGGCGCCGACGCAGTACAAGAGGCTCGCCGTTACGAAACCCTCGGCAACGCGCCCGCTCCCCTTGAAACGCCGCTCCAGGAACGCGCCGAACGCGTCCAGCCGCGCCTCGATGCCGAGCAGCTCGCCGATCAGGCCGCCGCCGATCAGGCTGCCGATCACGATCATCGGTTCCTTGCTCTTGAGCGCCAGCTGCACGCCGATCAACAGCACGGCAAGGCCAAGACCAGCCATGATGGTGCCGCGCACCCGTTCCGAGAGGAGGTGCCCGGCCTTCAGGCCCAGGCAGCTCCCGACCAGTATTGCCGATGCGTTGACCGTCGTACCAAGCATAATCATCCGGCAAAGATAAGGGACTTCACCGCGGAAAGGCAAGCAAAAAGCGCCCGCTGGCAGCGCCGCTTCAGGGGGGTCGTCAAGAGTGATATATAACAGTATTGTAAGTTGACAAAGTTTGCCGAAAATGCTTCTATGTGCTCTCTTGTCATAAGTTTCATAAGTACCTAGAAAAATACCGGAATTGGTATTACCAGTTGTTTTATAAGACCATACTTTGTTCTACTCTATTCAACCAGAACAGCAAGGAGAAGCAATGGAAGCAAGGAAATTCAAGAAGGTCATGGCCGCCAACCGCGGGGAGATCGCGATCCGCATCTTCCGGGCCTGCACCGAACTCGGCATCAGCACGGTAGCCATCTACTCGGAAGAGGACAAGCTGTCGCTGCACCGCTACAAGGCCGACGAGGCGTACCAGGTCGGCAAGGGGAAGAAGCCGATCGACGCCTACCTGGGCATCGACGAGATCATCGCCCTCGCCAAGAAACGCGAGGTGGACGCCATCCACCCGGGCTACGGCTTCCTTGCCGAGAACGCCGAATTCGCCGAGAAGTGCGAGGCAAACGGCATCGCCTTCATCGGCCCCAACGCCGAGATGCAGCGCGCGCTGGGCGACAAGGTGGCCGCCAGGAAAGTGGCCAAGGCCGCCGGCGTCCCCACCGTGCCCGGTACCGAGGAACCGATCGAGCACGAGGAAGACGCGCTCATCTTCGCCAAGAACCACGGCTATCCGATCATCATCAAGGCGGCGGCAGGCGGCGGCGGGCGCGGCATGCGGGTCGCCACCAACAAGAAGGAGCTTCTGGAAGGGCTGCAGTCCGCCTCCAGCGAGGCGAAGGCCGCCTTCGGCGACGCGAGCGTCTTCCTGGAGCGCTACCTGAAAAACCCCAAGCACATCGAGGTCCAGGTGCTGGGCGACTCCTTCGGGAACCTGGTGCACTTCTACGAGCGCGACTGCTCCATCCAGCGGCGCCACCAGAAGGTGGTCGAGTTCGCTCCGTCCCTCGCGCTGCACGGCGACACCCGCCGCGCCCTGTGCGCCGACGCGCTGAAGATCGCCAAGCAGGTGGCCTATAGAAATGCCGGTACCGTCGAGTTCCTCCTGGACGAGGAAGGGCGCTACTACTTCATCGAGATGAATCCTCGCATCCAGGTCGAGCACACGGTAACCGAGATGATCACCGGCCGCAACCTGGTCCAGGCCCAGATCCTGATCGCCGAGGGGAAACGGCTCGCCGACCCGGAGATCGGGATCCCCAACCAGGGCTCCATCGAGATGCGCGGCTACGCCATCCAGTGCCGCATCACCACCGAGGACCCGACCAACAACTTCGCCCCCGACTTCGGCATCCTCAGCACCTACCGCTCCTCGGCAGGCGCCGGCGTGCGGCTCGACGCCGGGAACGCCTTCACCGGCGCGCAGATCACCCCGCACTACGACTCCATGCTGGTGAAGGTGAGCGCCTGGGGCCTCTCCTTCGAGGCCGCCGCCCGCATCATGAACCGCTGCCTGCAGGAGTTCCGCGTGCGCGGGGTGAAGACCAACATCGGCTTCTTGGAGAACGTCATCACCCACCCGGTCTTCCTGGCCGGCGAATGCAACACCTCCTTCATCGACCAGCACCCGGAACTCCTGGTGATCAAGGAGAAGCAGGACCGCGCCAACAAGGTGCTGAAGTTCCTGGGCGACGTGATCGTGAACGGCTCCCCCGGCGTCGCCAAGCCGCTGCGCTCCGCCGATCTCATCGAGCCGGCGCTCCCCGAGATCGACCTTTTGACCCCGCCCCCCAAGGGAACCCGCGACATCCTGCGCGAGCGGGGCGCCGAGGGACTCGCCGCCTGGGTCCTTGAGCAGAAGGGGCTCCTCATCACCGACACCACCATGCGCGACGCCCACCAGTCGCTCCTGGCAACCCGGGTGCGCACCCACGACCTTTTGACCATCGCCCCGGCGACCTCGCGGCTGGCCAGCAACCTCTTCTCGCTCGAGAACTGGGGCGGCGCCACCTTCGACGTTTCCATGCGCTTTCTTAGGGAATGTCCCTGGCAGAGGCTGCACGCACTTTCGGAAGAGATCCCCAACGTCCTTTTCCAGATGCTTTTGCGCGGCTCCAACGCCGTGGGCTACGCCAACTACCCGGACAACGTGGTGCAGCGCTTCGTCGAGGTGGCGGCCGAGTCCGGCATCGATGTCTTCCGCGTCTTCGACTCGCTCAACTGGACCCCGGGGATGACGGTCGCCATGGACGCGGTACGGAAGTCCGGCAAGATCTGCGAGGCCGCCATCTGCTACACCGGCGACATCTCCGATCCCACCCGGACCAAGTACCCGCTTTCCTACTACGTCTCCATGGCGAAGGAGCTCGAGAAGATGGGTGCCCACATCCTCGCCATCAAGGACATGGCGGGACTTTTGAAGCCCTACGCCGGCTACCAGCTGGTGAAGGCCCTGAAAGAGGAAATCGGCATCCCGATCCACCTGCACACCCACGACACCTCCGGCAACGGCGGTGCGCTCCTCCTGATGGCCGCCCAGGCCGGGGTCGACATCGTCGACGCGGCGCTTTCCTCCATCTCCGGGCTCACCTCGCAGCCGAACCTGAACGCGCTGGTGGCGACACTCAAGGGGACCGAGCGGGACCCCATGGTGAACGAGCGCGGCCTGCAGCAGCTCGCCAACTACTGGGAGACGGTGCGCGACTACTACGCCCCCTTCGAGTCGGAACTCAAAAGCTCCACCGCCGAGGTGTACCACCACGAGATCCCCGGCGGGCAGTACTCCAACTACAAGCCGCAGGTGGCGGGCCTGGGTCTCATCGAAAGGTGGGAGGAGTGCAAGGAGATGTACCACAAGGTGAACAACATGTTCGGCGACCTGGTGAAGGTGACCCCTTCATCCAAGATCGTGGGCGACATGGCCATGTTCCTGGTGAAGAACAACCTGGAACCGGAAGACGTCTACAAACCGGGCGCCGATTATGCCTTCCCCGAGTCAGTGGTCGGCTTCTTCAAGGGGATGATCGGCCAGCCGTACCAGGGCTTCCCCAAAGAGCTGCAGAAGATCATCCTGAAAGGTGAGGAGCCGATCACCTGCCGCCCGGGCGACCTTCTGGAGCCGACCGACTTCGAGGCGGAACGCGCCAAGGTGGCCGCCAAGGTGGGGCACCCGGTCAGCGACCAGGACCTGATGTCCTACATCATGTACCCGAGTGTCTACACCGAGTTCGACAAGCAGCGCCAGGAGTTCTCGGACACCTCGGTGATCCCGACCCCGATCTTCTTCTACGGCCTCGAGCCGGGCCAGGAGACCTCGATCGAGATCCAGCCGGGCAAGACGCTCATCATCAAGCTGAACGCCATCGGGCGCATCCAGCCGGACGGCACCCGCCAGATCTACTTCGAGCTGAACGGCAACGCCCGCAGCGTCACGGTGCGTGACAACTCGGTGGTAGCCGACGAGGCGAGCCACGAGAAGGCCGACAAGCTGGATCCCAAGCAGATCGGCGCTCCCATGCCGGGCAAGGTCCTCAAAGTGAACGTGAAATCGGGCGACGCGGTCAAGGCCGGCGACATACTGGTGGTCACCGAGGCGATGAAGATGGAGACCAACGTGAAGGCGAAAGAGGACGGCACGGTACATGAGGTACGTTGCAAAGAAGGCGGCAAGGTCGAGAAAGACGAGCTGATCGTCCTGATGGCCTAACGGCCGGAACGCCCCCGGGTAAGCCGGCAGCAGGTAAGGAAAAGGGGGGCTTCGGCCCCCCTTTTTTTGTCGGCCACCCTCCTACGCCAATCCCCTGACGCTGCCGGCCCTCAGTCCCGAATATTTGCCCATTTTCCGTGCAATTCGCTACGAATCCGCAAGGAACATTAAGGTTTGCAGGGGGCAAGGCGGGTTGTCCACACGGTTTTCCACAGGCACAGTGGAATAAAGAGCAGGAATTGGCAATACTCTACAGCTGGTATACGCTAAGCGCTTGAAAGTTGTCCACTTTTCGGAGAGCCAGCAAAAAACCGGCATAAATTTGACGCTTTTCGGCCCACCCGCAACCGACTTCCTTACCCCAGACAGCAGCACGGCTGCACCGTTATTTCACCGTGATGCGTTCCGCTGCTTCGGGACGCACCGATCAGGCGGCGACTTGGCATGAGTGCATCGGCAGTGTGACGGTGAACGTGGTCCCCCTCCCCGGCTCGCTCAGCACCGCGATATCGCCGCCGTGCTTCTTCACGATGTTGAAGCTGATGGAGAGCCCGAGGCCGGTCCCCTTCCCCACCTCCTTCGTGGTGAAGAACGGCTCGAAGATGCGGGCGCGGTGCTGCTCGGCGATGCCGCAGCCGGTGTCGCTCACCGCGAGACAGGCCGCCTCCCCGTCGCGCCAGGTGCGGACCGTGATCTCCCCTTGGGTGTCGATGGCATGGGCCGCGTTCACCAGGAGGTTCATGATCACCTGGTTGATCTGCTGCGGATAGCACAGGATGGGCGGCAGCTCCCCGTACTCCCGCTTCAGGGTTACCTTGTACTTGAGCTCGTTCCAGACGATGTTGATGGTGCTCTCGATGCAGTCTCTCAGGTCGGTGAGCTGACACTGGGAGTCGTCCGCGCGCGAGAAGCTCTTCAGGTTCTGCACGATGCTCTTCACCCGCTCGGTCCCCTCCAGCGACTCGGTCACCAGGCTCGGCAGGTCGGCCATGATGTGGTCGATCTTGAGCTGCCGGCGCAGCCCGGCCAGCCGCTCGGTCAGTTCCGGCCGGGTCAGGGTGCCAAGCGCCTCGTCCTGGGCCGCGATGAAGCTGAGCAGCCGTCCGCCGTACTTGCCCAGGGTCCCGAGGTTGCTCATCACGAAGCCGGTCGGGTTGTTGATCTCGTGGGCTACCCCGGCGACCAGTTGCCCGATGGAGGCCATCTTTTCCTGCTGCAGCATCTGAGACTGGGTGAGTTGTAGCTCGCTGTAGGCCTTGCCGAGTTCCAGCGCCGCACGTTTGGTTTCCGTCATGTCGTGGATGGTTATGACGCCGCCACCCGGGCCGTGGGGGTCGGCGTCGCCGGGATAATAGGTGCAGCCGAACCAGCGCTGCGTCCCCTCGTGGTAGAACTCGGCACCTCGCTCGAGCGGGCCCAGCTCGGGCACGCCGTTCGTGCGGGCCAGCACGCTCCACTCCAACCCGTGCAGGCTCTCCTGGGTCCGGGCGGCGAAGCGTGCCGTGGAGCGATTGCAGCGCTTCACCCGCCCCTGGGCGTCCAGCAGGATGACCTGGTCGTCGATGCAGTCGATGGTCCGCTCCCAGTCTCTCTTGATCGATTCCATCGTTTTGAACATGCAGGAGAGCTGCTCGTGCTTGAGCGCGAGCTCGGCTTTTCCCTTTAACAGCTCGCGCTCTCTCTCCTTCTGGCGGGTCACGTCGTGGGCGATGACGATGAGGCAGGGTTCCCCCTTCAAAACGATGGGGTCGCAGGAACAAAGGACGTGGCGCACCCCGCCGCTTTTGGTACGGAAGGCGGCCTCGAAGTTGCTCACCGTCCCGTCACGGTCCAGCCGCTCGATCAGCTGTCCCCGCTGGGACGGGTCGCCCCAGACGCCGAGGTCGTGCGAGGTGCGTCCGAGGATCTCGTCGCGGGCGTAGCCGATGCCCCGGCAGAAGGCCTCGTTCACCTCGATGTAACGGCCGTCCTTTATGCGGCTGATGGCGTAGCTGTCGGGGCTTGCCTGGAACGCCTTGGAGAATTTTTCTTCCGAGAGTCTCAGGGACTCCTCGGTCCGGGCGATGCTGCGGGCGACGCAGAGCGACATGGCGGTAACGGCCAGGAAGATCGTCCCCCCCGCCATGGCGTAGTGGCGCGCGCTCTGCCAGAACAGGGCGTAGACGTCGTCGAGGTAGACGCCGGAGCCGATCACCCACCCCCAGGGCGCGAAGCCCTTCACGTAGGTAAGCTTTTGCACCGGCTGGTCCGAACCGGGCTTGGGCCACAGGTAATAGATGAACCCGGCGCCGTGGCTCCGCACCATCTCGATGCTGGCGAGGACGAACCCCTTGCCGGTGACATCCTTGAGCTGCGAGACGTCGGTGCCCTCAAGCTCCGGCCTGAAGGGGTGCATGACCATTGTCCCCCGCAGGTCGTGGACCCAGAAGTAGTCGTCGTTGCCGTAGCGCATCGCCTTCACCGCGGCGAGCGCGAGCTTGCGGGCCTGCGGGTCCGAGAGTTTCCCCTGGGTGACCATCTCCCGGTAGCGCCCCACTATCGAGTGGGCGACCTCGACCAGGTGGCGGGTCTTCAGCTCCCGTTCGCGCAGCAGGTCTTCCTTCAGAAACAAAAGCGCCATGGTTACCAGCGAGGCCAGGCCTACCAGGGTGACGCCGACGATCATGTACAGCCTGATCTGCACCCGCAATTTTCTAAGCACCATCATGACCGTCTCCCCCGCGCCCCTTCCGCACAGCAGCTGTGTACTTGCCTGCAGGTCGCAGCCAGTTTGCTCCCGGATCTCCTCGTCTGCCAAAGGTGTTCAAGGCGCGTCCCGCTCCGCGTACCCGAGGTTCAGGCGCCCTGCAGTGGACCTACCCCGTGATTCCTTCATCGGCGGACCTCTCCTTTAATTGAGCGATTTATCGTCGTTTTTGAGGGACGCGGCGCACCCCTAGGGGCCAAGCGAGCGCACACCGCGAATGCTGGTAAAATTGTGCGGTTACAACCGATATTTTGCACAGGAGGTGTTTCCCATGACGTGCGCCATAGACGCCCCGCAACTGGCAGGTCAGCTGAAATCGCCCGCCGCTCCGACTCTGCTCGACGTGCTGCTTCCCGAACACTACCAGGCAGTGCACCTGCCGGGAGCGGTGAACGCCTGCATATACGAGGTGGTTTTTCTCGAAGCGGTCAAGCGGCTCGTCCCCGACCAGGACGCCCCCATCGTGGTCTACGATACCAGCAGCCGTTCGCACGGTTCCGCCTACGCGCTGGAAAAGCTGACGACGGCCGGCTACCGGAACGTCTGCCAGTTGACCGGCGGCCTCGAGGCCTGGATCGCCGCCGGGTTCCCGCTGGAGCCCGCCGGGGCCAGTTTGCCGGCGGAACCGGTGCTGGCCCAGCGCGGCTATCGGATCGACACCGAGAAGAGCCTGGTCAGCTGGACCGGCAGGAACCTGGGGGGGCGGCACACCGGGAACCTGGCCATCTCGCGCGGGGAGCTCAGGATCGCCGACGGCCAGCTCACCGGGAGGCTCGTCATCGACATGAAGCGCCTCACCAACAGCGACCTGCAACAGACGGACTACCGCGACCTCTTGATCGCACACCTGCTTTCGGAGGACTTCTTCGAGGTGTCCCGCTTTCCCGAGGCCGAGGCGCGCCTCACCGGATGGCGCCCGATCCCGGGAGCCACGCCGGGCCGCCCCAACTACCTCATCGAGGCAGAGCTCACCATCAAAGGGATCAGCCACCCGGTGGAGTTCCCCGCAGTGATCGCCCCTCAGGGGGACAGCATCAAGGCCCAGGCAACCCTCGACATCGACCGGACCGCCTGGAACATCCGCTACGGCTCGGGGAAACTCTTCGAGAAGCTCGGCATGCACCTGGTGAACGACATCGTCACCCTGGACTTCTTCCTCGTGGCGGTTTAGGGGTCACCGCCCCCGCCGCGCACCAAGCAGCATCTGACGGATACAAAAAGGGCAGCCTCGCGAGGCTGCCCTTTCTTCGTTTCAGGTATTTTGCGACGGCGAGTCCCGACTTTAGCCCAGCTGCCGCACCGCTTCCAGCAGCTCGTCCCTCGTGAGCCCCTGCTTAACCGGCTCTGCAAAGGGGCCGGCACCCTTGCCGTACAGGTCGAAACGCGGGGTGCGCGCCTCGCCTTCCGTCTCGGCAACGAGCCGCGTCGCCACCACGCCCGCCTGGGAGAGCTGGGGCTGCGCGCAGCAGTTGGGACAGCCGGAGATGGCCCAGCTGAGCGCCTGTGCGGCCGGTCCCATCGCGTCGACGACGGCCTGGGCGACCTCGCGGGTCGGGGCGAGCCCCATGATGCATTCGTGATCCCCGGGACAGACCCGGAAAGTGACGCGGTCGCGCGGCCCCTGGGGCGCGAAGCCGGCATCAGCCAGCGCCTGCTCAGCCGCGTCCTTTTCGCTCTGGGCCGAAAGGTGCAGCACCACGTTCTGGTCGCCGGTCACCATGAGCCACCCGCCCCCAAAGCGCGCGGCGATATCGGCAAGCGCGGCCAGCCGGTCGGCCGCCAGTTCTCCTGCGAAGAGCGGCACCTCCAGGCGCCCGTTTGCGGCGGACGGCACCAGACTCGCGCTCAGCGTGGGTGCGACGGGGAGTTCCTGCGCCACGGCCGGGCAGGCGAAGACCAGGTCGCGGAAGGCATCCGGCCCGATCTGGCGCACGAAATACTTGAGCCTCTTGGGGGGCGGGGTGTTCTCCTGGTAGAGCCGGGCGATGGTCTCGATGAGCGGCAGCAGGCTTTCCTCGAGGACACCCTGGGCCAGCAGGAAGCCCGGAACGGGTTCCCGCCCGAGGCCCCCGGCTGCATAGACGTCGAAGCGCGCGCTCCCGTCCTCGGAGTGGGCTGCGACGAGCCCCACGTCCTGGATCAGATGTCTGCCGCTCGCGGTATCCGACTCGATGCCGACCTTGAACTTCTTGGGGAGCGCTTCGAAGCGCGGGTTGCCCGTGAAGTGGCGGTGGATCCTGCGCGCCAGCGCCTCGAGGGCGGGAGCCCCGGCGGCTCCCAGCGAGCCGCAGACCACGCCGCGCACGGCGCCGCCGCAGGCGCCCCGGTTCACCAACCCCACCGAGGCAAGCTGCGCCGCCACCGGGGCGAGGTCCGCCTCGGCAAGCCAGTGCAGTTCGATGCTGCCGCGCGTGGTGAGGTGCACCAGACCGCGGGCGTAGCGCTCCGCGACCTGTGCCACCTTCAGTGCCTGGTCGCTGCTGATGATGCCGCCCGCAAGCTTCACGCGCTGCATGAAAAACGGTTTTTGGCGTTGGGGATAGATTCCCTCCAGCCGTAGTTTCTGGACGTCGATGGTCATCTCGTTTTTACCTCCGTATGCAGCCCTGCTGCGTCCGCCAATCGCTGCCTCCCGGGGTGGCGCTGCCTCCCAAGCTGACGGCACCTAACCGGCGCTTCCGGTCCGCCGGCAAGCTGTGTCCCGGCCGCCGCGGCAGCGGCGGAAACGCCGATACTACCTTTTCCCGTGCTCCCTGTCATCCCCTAATCTTCGGCCCGCTCCGACACCCGTCCCGCTAAAAAAGTATTCCAGTAGGCGGCGATTTAGCCGATAGATAACCAGTCGGCATTCGTCTCACAGCGACAACCAGGCAAGCCCCGAAGACTCTCCGCCAGAGGCGCAAGCTGCGCACCACTGATTTAGGACCTTCTTCATGACCGTGAACACCGGCGATACCCAACCGAGCATCCTGCTTGTCGACGACAGTGCGTCCATATGCAGTTACGTCACGGGCCTGCTGACGCAGATGGGGTACCAGGTGCGCCAGGCGCACGACGGACTCGCCTGCCTGGCGGCTCTGGCTGCGGCTCCCCCCGACGTGGTGCTGCTCGACGTGGAGATGCCGGGGCTATCCGGCCTCGAAGTGCTCAAGCGCATCGGGCTCAAACCGCACCTTTTTTCCATCATCCTCTTCACCACCCAGTCGAGCCCCGAGCAGATCGTGGCCGGGCTGGACCTGGGGGCCGACGATTACGTGGTGAAGCCGTTCCAGGAGGTCGACCTTCAGGCCCGGATCCGTGCCGCGCTGCGTAACGCCCTGCACAAGCGCGCCCTGGTCAAGGCCCGCCAGGACACCGATGCGGCGCTCTCGCGCCTCAAGCGCGCCCAGCACAGGCTGGTCGAACAGGAGAAGATCGGCGCGGTGGCACGACTTGCGGCCGGGACGGCGCACCACATCAACAACCCGCTCGGCTTCGTCATGAGTAACATCTCGACGCTGGAGCGCTACACCGAGGCCTTCACCCGCCACGCGGACGCACTGACCCGCGAGCTGCTCCGCCTCGCCCCGGAGCTCGCCAGCACCGTCGAAGCGCTGGAGCGGACCCACCGCATCCGGCAGTTCCGCCAGGACCTCCCCTACCTGTTCGAGGAAACCCGCGACGGAACCCAGAGGATCGCACTCATCGTGCAGCAGCTGGCCCAGCTCGAACTGGGGCTCGCCCACCAGGGGATGGCGGAGCTTGACCTGGTCGCGCTCTTGCAACCGCTGGTCGGCATGCTCACCGTGCTGGCACCCCCCGGCACCCACGTCAACTGGACCCAGCCGGAAGACGGGATCACGGTGCACGGCTCGCTCACGCTCTTGAACACGGCCCTGGTGGCGCTTTTGAAAAACGCCTGCGAGGCCCTGGGAAGCGAGCCGGGGACCATCGACGTATCGGTGCTGGCGCGCCCGGAAACGGCCGAGATCGTCATCACCGACAGCGGCCACGGGGTCTCCGACGACCACCTGCACGCTCTGTTCGACCCTTTCTTCACCACCAAGACCCCCGACAGCCACGTCGGTCTGGGGCTCACCATCGCCGAGCGCTTCATCACCGGCCACGGCGGGCGCATCGCCATCACGAGCAGCGGCACCGGCACGCGGGTCAGTATCGAGATACCGCGCGTGCCCGCACCCCAGCAGGACGAGCCGTACCCCGCCCCTTAGGTCAGCCCCCAGGGCCAGCATGCTTCCCCGAACTGCCGCCGCCCCCTTTCCCTCCGACTTCCGCCTCAGCCATTTTTTTTGCGCCCCCTCGGGTACCTGGCGCCTCGGACCGAGCTCAGGAGGCCGTGCCCCCTGTAGTTCGCCCCACACCTTAGAATATATTAATCGCATCCGCTATTTAGACAGAATTAGCGCTCAAGGCAGCCCGGTATTTTCCGATACGAGGAATAGCATGCCCGGCTCGGCCCTCCCCGATGCCGGGCCGGCTGCAGCACGATCCCGACACGGTCTGGTGCCGCGCTTACGTCGACACGGAGAGTCCAACCATGAGTATCAAGACAAAGATAACGTGGGCAGTGTTCCTGCTGGTCGCCTCTCTGATGGCCCTCCTTAACCTTGCGGGCTACCACTACCTGGCGGGCATCTTCAAGGAAACCACCGCCCAGCAGAGTTCGGCCGCCCTCGATTTGGCGGTGCTGCACCTCGACGAGGGGATCGCACAGTCCGAGGAGCTGCTGGCCCTGGTGGCCAAGGGGTTGGGGGCGGCGATCGTCTCGGATCCGGCGGGCGCGCAGCGGGCGCTGGACCGGGAGGAATCGGCGCGCTCTTTCTTCAACGGCGGGCTGCAGCTTTTGGACGCCGACGCCCGCGTGGTCGCGCAAAGCCCGGCCGTCCCGGGAAGCGTCGGGAGCTCTCTCAAAAAGCACGACTACGCGGCCATGGTGCTCGCCACCGGCAAGCCGTACGTCTCGGCCCCCTACCGCGCCTCGGGCCGCCCCGCCATCAGCATCGCGGTAGCGCTTAGGCACCCGGACGGCAGCGTCGCCGGGGTGCTCGCCGGCCGCACCGACCTTTTGGGCAAGAACAGCCTGACCGACTTCCAACACCTGAACCTGGGCAAGCACGGCACCTTCTTCCTCATGGACCGCAACCGCACCGTGATCATGCACCCGGACCGCAACCGCCTGCTGTCGCGCATCCCGCCCGGGAACTCGCCCGGGCTCGACCGGGTGCTGCAGGAGCGCCTGTCCGTCCCGGTCGAGGAGGCCGACGCGCGCGGGAGCCGCGAGATCACCTCTGGCCGCGAGCTGAAAGGGGCCAACTGGCTCATCGTGAGCCAGTACCCGCTCTCCGAGGTTTACGCGCCGCTGGACCAGGCCCGCGTCTTCTTCATCTGTTCCCTGGCGGTCAGCCTGGGGCTCACCCACCTCGCCCTCTGGTTCCTGATCCGGCACATCACCGCTCCGCTTTTGCGGCTCACCCACCACGTGCGGGGCCTGCCGGACCGGGAGGGGAGCGCGCGGCTGCTGGCACTTGAGACCGGCGACGAGGTGGAATCGCTGGCCGGCGCGCTCAACGAGATGGTGGGCGAGATAGACCAGCGCTTCTCCCGCGGCGAGCAGTTGGAGCGGATGCTCGAGGAGCAGCGCCAGTTTGCCGAGAACCTTTTGGAAAGCACCTCGACGCCACTTTTCGCCATCGACACCGGGCACCGGATCATCATCTGGAACCGCGCCATGGAGGAGCTGACCGGCGTGCCGGCCCGCGAGATGGTCGGCACCGATCACCAATGGCAGCCCTTCTACCCCGAGCAGCGCCCGACCCTGTGCGACCTGGTGCTGGACGAGCAGACCTGCCGGATCGGTGATTTCTACTGCGCCTATGAGCGGGACGTGGTGATGGCGGGGATCGTGCGGGCCGAGGGGCACTTCCCGAATCTGGGCGGCCACGAGCGCCACCTCTTCTTCGACGCGGCGCCGGTGAAAAAGGACGGCCGGGTGGTCGCGGTGGTCGAGACCCTCTACGACATCACGGCGCGCGTGCAGGCCGAGGAGCTTTTGCGCCTTTTGTCCCAGGCGGTGGAGCAGACTGCCAGCAGCGTCGTGATCACCGACTCCACCGGCGCCATAACCTACGTGAACCGCAAGTTCTGCGAGACCACGGGGTACCAGCTCTCCGAGGTGATCGGCCAGAACCCGCGCGTCCTCAAATCCGGCATGCAGGGGCCCCAGCTCTACGGCGAACTCTGGCGCACCATCAGCTCGGGACGCGAATGGCACGGCGAATTGCACAACAAGCGCAAGGACGGCACCCTTTTCTGGGAAAGCGCCATCATCTCCCCCATCACCGACCAAAACGGCCACATCAGCCACTTCCTCGCCGTGAAGGAAGACATCACCCGCAGGAAAGAGACCGAGCGGCACCTGCAGAAGAAGCAGGCCGAGCTGGTCCTGAAGCACGAGCAGTTGACCGACCTGTTCCGTCAGGTGGAGCAGGGCAAGCGCGAGTGGGAGCAGACCATGGACTGCATCGACGACATGGTCGCCATGGCGGACCGGGAGAGCAGGGTCAGGCGCTGCAACCGTGCCTTCCAGCAGTTCGTCGGCTATTCGCATAAGGAGCTCAACTCCCGCGACTGGCGTGAACTGTTGCGCGGCGCCGGGCTCGACCCGGACGGCTGCGAAAGCTCCGGCGGCGAGCTGTTCCACGCCGAAAGCAGGCGCTGGCTCACCCTCAAGACCTACTCCTACGACGAGGGGCGCGGCGAGGTGATCACCCTGCACGACCTGACCGAGATCAAGGAGGTCTCGGAGCAGCTCGCCAAGGCCTACCAGGATCTGAAGGCCACCCACTCGCAGCTTTTGCAACAGGAGAAGATGGCCTCCATCGGCCAGCTGGCGGCGGGCGTCGCCCACGAGATCAACAACCCGATGGGGTTCATCTCCAGTAACCTTGGGACCATGGAGAAGTACCTGCAGCGGATCGCCGGTTTCCTCGAGCTGCAGTCGGCCGGGGTGGCGGAGTTCGCCCCGGATCAGCTCAAGGAGGAGCTCACCCGGGCCCGCAGCCAGTTCAAGGTCGACTTCGTCCTGAAGGACGCGGCGAACCTGCTCACCGAATCGAAGGACGGCGCCGAAAGGGTGCGCCACATCGTGCAGAACCTGAAGAGCTTCTCGAGGGTGGACGACGCCCAGGAAACCTACGTCGACCTGAACGAATGCCTTGAGAGCACCATAACCATCGCCTGGAACGAGCTCAAGTACAAGACCACCCTGACCCGCGATTACGGCGACCTTCCCCAGGTGAAGTGCCTGCCGCAGCAGTTGAACCAGGTGTTCCTCAACATCCTGGTGAACGCGGCCCACGCCATCGAGAAGCAGGGCGAGGTGAAGGTGACGACGCGCGCCGCCGGCGACCGGGTCACGGTCGCCATCGCCGATAGCGGCTGCGGCATCCCCGAGGAAATCCGCAACCGGATCTTCGAACCGTTCTTCACCACCAAGGAGGTCGGCCAGGGGACCGGGCTGGGACTCTCCATAAGCTACGACATCATCAAGAAACACGGCGGCACCATCGAGGTGGAGAGCGAGCCGGGGCGCGGCACGACCTTCATCGTGGCGCTGCCTGTCGAGGGGGTATCGGGATGAACCAGCAGACGCTGATCCTCTGCGTGGACGACGAGCGTAACGTGCTCAGGTCCCTGGAGCGGATTTTTCTGGACGACGACTACGTGATACTCACCGCCGCATCCGGCGAGGAGGGGCTCGAGATCCTGGAGGCCTCGCCCCAGGTACAGGTGGTGATCTCCGATTACCGGATGCCCGGCATGAACGGCGTGGAGTTCCTGAGGGAGGTCTTCAGCCGCCACCCGGACACCATCAGGATCGTCCTTTCCGGCTACGCGGACACCGCCGCGGTGGTTGCGGCCATAAACGAAGGGAAGATCTACAAGTTCATCCCCAAGCCCTGGAACGACGACGAGCTGCGCATGACCGTCGCCAAGGCGCTGGAGCATTTCGACAGCCACCGCCGCAACGTCCAACTGGCCGAGGAGTTGCGCCTGCGCAACGAGGAGCTGAGGGCACTCAACGCAAACCTGGAAGAGCTGGTGGCGGTGCGCACCTGCGAGCTCGTGCAGCAAAACCGGGAGCTGCTGCATGCCCGCAACGTCCTGGACCTGCTCCCCTTCGGCGTCCTCGGGGTGAGCCGCGATGGTGTCGTGGTGCAGATAAACCGCGAGGCGGCCCACGCGCTGGGCATCGCGGCGGACCGGGTGCTGGGACGGCCGGCGGGGGAAGGGCTCCCCAAGGAGCTCTGCACCCTGCTCGGCAACATAAGCGAGGCTTCCTGCGGCTACCAGACCCTCGCCCTGCCCGGCGGCGAGCTCACCGTCAAGGGGATGGCCATGGCCGAAGACGGCCCGACGGGCATCATCCTCACCCTGCTCAGGGGGGCGCTGCCTTAAGGGGGAGCCCCGCCAGGCACCGCCCGTCACGAATCGCTTTTTTTGAGGAGAGTATCGACATGAACGGCCAGCTACCCGACATTCCGCGCAAGGTACTTCTCGTCGACGACGAGGAGAACATCCTGCGCTCCATTTCCAGGCTGCTTCTGGAGGAGGACGACCTGGAGGTGCTGACCGCGAGTTCCGGGGCCGAGGGGCTCAAGGTGCTCGGCGGCAACCTCGACGTGGGGCTCATCCTCTCGGACCAGCGCATGCCCGGCATGAACGGCGCCGAGTTCCTGCAGAAGGCGCGCGAGCTGGCGCCGGATGCGGTGCGCATGGTGCTCACCGGCTATGCGGACATGGCGGCCACGGTGGACGCCATCAACAAGGGGGGCGCGGCACGCTACATCGCCAAGCCGTGGGACGACGAGATGCTGCGCAGGACCGTCCTCGAGGGCCTGGAGCAGTACCGGCTCTTGCAGCACAACCGGCAGCTGACGGCGCTGGTGGAGAAGCAGAACGACGAGCTGTCGGCCTGGAACCAGAACCTGAAGTCGCGGGTACTCGCGCAGACCGCCACCATCAGGCGGCAGAACGAGGAGCTGAAAATCCGGCACCAGCAGGTCGAGAGCGCCTTCCGCCAGACCATCGTCGCCTTCTCGCGCCTCATCGCGCAGCACAGCAGCCGCCTGCAGGAACATACCGAGAACGTCACCGAACTGTCAGTGGCAGTCGCGCGCGACCTGGGGCTCGACCCGGACCAGATCGAGACCATCCGCACCGCCGCGCTCTTGCACGACATCGGCGTGATCGGCATCGCCCCGGAGATCCTCGACAAGCACCCGGCGCAGCTCAGCAAGGAGGAGGCGCAGATCTACCTGCAGCACGCGGTGCGCGGTCAGACGGCGGTGGACGGGGTCGAGGAGCTGCGGGAAGCAGGGGTCCTGATCCGTCACCACCACGAGTGCTTTAAGGGCGGCGGATTCCCGGACCGGCTCGCCGGCACCGACATACCGCTCGGCTCCCGGATCATCACCTGCGCCGACTTCGTGGACCGAGAACTGGAGGAGCAGCGCGGCGAGGCCGCCGTGCGGAGCGTCCTCAACAAGGCCGGCCGCGAGCTCGGCGTCCAGCTCGACCCGGCGCTCTTCCCCCTCTTCGAGCCCCACATCCGCGCCCTCTACCTGCCGGCGCGCTCGTCCGAGGCCGAGGCAGCCGAGAAGGAGCTGCGCCCCGGCTCACTCGTGCCGGGCATGCTCGTGACCCGCAACCTTCTGACCGAATCGGGCCTCCTGCTCCTTACCAAGGGGACGCTGCTCGACGAGCACAAGATCGCCGCCGTCATGCATGGCTATCGCACCGATCCTCCCGCCTGCGGCATCCATGTCAGTTGCGAGACGGAGGAGCCCGGCGGCACCTACGCGGCGCTCCCACAGGAGCCCAAGGAACTGGAGCTGCGCCCCAAACAGCTCCTCGAGGGGATGCGCACCTCCCGCAACCTGTACTCCGGCACCGGCCTGCTCCTCCTGACCGCCGGGACGCTTTTGGACGCCAACAAGATCGTCTCGCTGTTGCGCTACTACCAGATCGATCCCCCCTCCGGCGGAGTCTTCGTCACCAAGCGGGAGTCCTTGCCATGATCGAGTACCTGGAAGAGGAAGGGCGCATGGTGCTGAAGCTGGTCTACTACGGCCCGGCACTGTCGGGGAAGACCACCAACCTCCTGCAGCTGCACGAGGGGCTGAGCTTCCAGGGGCGCGGCGAATTGATGGTGCTCGACACGAGCGGGGACCGGACCATCTACTTCGACCTGCTCCCCTTCTTCCTGGTGGCGCCCAGCGGACTTAAGGTCAAGGTGAAGGTGTACACCGTCCCCGGACAGGTCTGCCACGACGCCACCCGCAAGGCGGTGCTGCAGCGGGCCGACGGGGTCGCCTTCATCGCCGATTCGCAGCTCAAGGAGACGCAGAACAACGCCGCCAGCTTCGAAAACCTGGAGTGCAACCTGGCCCAGACCGGGCTCGACATCGAGACCCTGCCGCTGGTGATCCAGTTCAACAAGCGCGACCTGCCTGACGGCATCCCCGAGGAGGAGATCCGGCGCGTCTGGGGGCCGACCGGGCTGCCGGTCGTTTTGGCCTCGGCCTTAAAGGGCGACGGGGTCGTGGAGACCTTTCGGACCTTGGCCGGGCTCGCCTACGACCGGGTGGACGCCCGCTACGCCCTCGGCTCGGTGCACGGGCTGTCCCGGGAGGACTTCCTGAGCCGGCTCACCTGCCTGCACGGCGAGGAAGGGGGGATGGCGCCATGACGGACGACGGCCTCAACTTCCTGGTGGGCGAGGAGCCCCGGCTGGACAATCTGCTCCTGGCGGGGGACGTGCTGCCGCTTTTGCGTGCGCTGGTCGCGGCGGGTGCGGCCGGCGCCTGCCTCGCAGACCCCGCGGGCGTGGAGATCTTCGGGGCGGGAGAGCCCGATGCCGAGGAGATGCTCGCCGACCTGACGCTTTTCCTGGAGGGGGAACCGGTAGCGCGGGTCCGGGTGCGCGGTGACGCCGCGCGCCGCCGCGAACTCGTGGCCCTGGCCGAACTGCTGCGGACGGCGCTCGACACGGTGCTGAGAAGCAGCCTGAAGCGGGCGCTCACCACCGGGGTGCACACCACCGTGGTGCAGCAGTCCTACCAGGAGCTGCTTCTAAAGAACGAGGAGCTGACCCTCTCCGAGGCGCGCTACCGCGAATTGGCCCGCACCCTGGAAGAGCGGGTGCAGGAACGGACCGAGGAGTTGAGGCGCGCCCTGGCCCACCTGCTGCAGCAGGAGAAGATGGCGGCCATCGGCCAACTGGCGGCGGGGGTGGCGCACGAGATCAACAACCCCTTGGGCTTCATCACCTCGAACCTGCACACCCTGCAGAAGTACGTGTCGCGCTTTGGCACCATGCTCGCCTTCTACCGCGACCACCTGGCGCTCGACCTGCCGCTCGAGACGGTGGCCGACCAGGCCGAGCTCAAGTGGCGCGAGCTGAAACTCACCCCTGCGCTCGACGACGTCGGGGACCTCCTGTCCCAGAGCCTTTCCGGCGCCGAACGGGTGACCCGGATCGTCGCGGACCTGAAGGGGTTTTCCCATGTGGACGAGGCGGGCGAGATGCCGGTGGACCTGAACCTCGAACTGGAGCGCACCGTGACCGTCCTCTCCAGCCAGCTTGCCGGCCGCGCCGAGATCATCCGCGAGCTGCAGGCACTGCCGCCCGTCGTCTGCCAGCCGCAGCTTCCCGGCCAGATTTTTTTAAACCTGATACAAAACGCCCTGACACACGGCGGTACGCACCCGACTATCACCCTGGCGACCTGCTGCGACGGCGAGCGCATCAGGATCAGCGTCGCGGACGACGGTCCCGGGGTGCCGACCGGGCTCAGGGGCCAGATCTTCGAGCCGTTCTTCACCACCCTCCCGGTCGGCTCCGGCACCGGGATGGGGCTCGCCGTGGTCTGGGAGGCGGCGCTCAGGATGGGCGGGACCGTCGCCGTCGCCGACGCTCCGGGCGGCGGGGCCGAGTTCGTCGTCACCATACCGATCGTCAAGGAAGCTTCGCATGTCCAAATACGCTGAACTATTCAAGGCCGCGGTCCGGCCCGCGGAGCGGGAAATGGCGCCCGCCGCAGCTCCCGAGGCGCCCACCCCCAGACAGGATATGCCCTTCGGCATCCTCTTCGTGGACGACGAACCGGCGGTACTCTCCGCCATGCGCCGTATCTTCGAGGAGGAGAACTACCGTCTGTTCCTGGCGGCAAGCGGCGAGGAGGCGCTCGTCGTCTTGGAGCGCGAGCAGGTGAGCCTCGTGGTATCGGACCACCGGATGCCCGGCATGACCGGCGCGGAGCTTCTGAAGGCCGTCAAGGCGCGCTGGCCCCAGACCATCAGGATCATGCTGACCGGGCACGCCGACATCAACTCGGTGATGGGCGCGGTGAAGGACGGTGCGGTCTACAAGTTCATCACCAAGCCGTGGAACGACGAGGACCTGCGGCTGACGGTGAGCCTCGCCCTGCAGCAGTACACCCTGATGCAGGAGAACCGGAGCTTGCGGGAACTGACCCGTGCCCAGCAGCAGCACATCAAGAACTACGCGAGCCTGTTCGACGAGAACCGCGGGACGCTGGCGAACATCCTGCAGCAGGCGGGGGTGCTCAAGAAGGAGGATCTTGCCCGGGCCAAAAAGGAGCGGCACCCGGACGAGTTTTTAAGCGACACGCTGGTCCGGCTGGGGCTCGCGGGCGAGGCGGAGATAATAAAGGCGCTGCAGGCCTCGCTCAACATCGAGTACGTGGACCTGCACGACGACGCCGTCTCGCCGGCCGCGGTCCGCTTCCTGCCGCGCGAACTGTGCAGCCGCAACCGGATGGTCGCCATCAGGATGAACGGGCGCCAGTTGACCATGGCGATGGCGGATCCCTCCGACATCTACAAGGTGGACAACATCGCCCGGATGACCGGGTTGAACGTGCTGCCGCTCCTGGCCGCCAGCAGCGAGATTCTTGCCCTTTTGGAGCGGGTCTACGGCGAGGTGCGGGGCGACGAGGTGGAGTTTGCCGACGACCTGGAGCCGATGGACGAGATCGACGTCATCATCGACGACGATGACAAGGACGTCAGCATCTCCGAGCTGATCGGCAACTCCGAGGTGCCGCCGGTGATCCGGATCGTGAACGCCATCATCTCCGAGGCGGTGCGTTTCAGGGCGAGCGACATCCACATCGAAGGGAAGACCAAGTACTCCCTGGTCCGTTTCCGGATCGACGGCCTCTTGCACAACAAGATCAAGATCCCGGCGGAGATGCACCCGGCGATCGTCTCGCGCATCAAGATCCTCTCCAAGATGGACATCTCCGAGCGCCGCAAGCCGCAGGACGGCCGGATCACGGTGAAGGCCGGCACCAGGATCGTCGACATGCGGGTCTCGTCGCTGCCCACCTTGAACGGCGAAAAGGTGGTGCTGCGCATCCTGGACAAGAGCGCGGCCATCAAGCGGCTGGAGGAGCTGGGGGTGCTGCCGGACGACCTTAAGAAGGTGAGCACCATGGTGAAGAAGCCCCAGGGGGTGATCATCACCACCGGCCCCACCGGCAGCGGCAAGACCACCATGCTCTACTCGATCCTGTCCGCTATGATGCAGAGCAGCAAGAACTTCGAGACCATCGAGGAGCCGGTCGAGTACTTCCTGGAGGAGGCGAACCAGGTATCGGTCCGGGACAAGATCGGGCTGAGCTTCGCGAGCGTGCTGCGCGCCACCCTGCGCCAGGACCCGGACGTGATCCTGGTGGGCGAGATCCGCGACCAGGAGACCGCCGACGTCGCCTTCAAGGCCTCGCTCACCGGTCATATGGTGCTCTCCACCCTGCACACCAACAGCTCGGTCGCCTCCATCACCCGGCTCATCGACATGGGGATCAAGCCGTACATCATCGCCTCGGCGCTGGAGGGGCTGATCGCCCAGCGGCTGGTGCGCAGTGTTTGCAGCCACTGCGCCGCGCCGGTCCCGCCGGACCCGGAGCTCGTGGAGCTGCTGCGCGTCCCGGCCGGTTTTCTGGGAGAAACGGTGAGCCGCGGCAAGGGGTGCGAGCAGTGCAACCGGACCGGGTACCGCGGGCGCACCGGAATCTACGAGATCTTCACCATGAACGAGGACTTCCGGCAGTTCATCAGCACCTCGTACAAAGAGACCGAGCTCCTGGAAATGGCGCGTTCCGGTGGCATGCGCACCCTTTTGGAGGACGGCCTGGAAAAGGTGCGCCTTGGCATGACCACCCTGGAGGAGCTGCTCAGGGTGATGGGGCCCCAGGTGGTGTACCAGCGCAGCTGCGACTGTTGCTCGCGGATGGTGGACGCCAAGTTTCTTTTCTGTCCCTTCTGCGGCCGCTTCCGGCGCAACTTCTGCCGGGTCTGCAAGGTTTCGCTCGAGGATTCCTGGCTCAACTGCCCCCACTGCGGAACGGCGAAGGAGCAGTTTGGCGCGTGACCGGAGCCGGCGCATGAGCAAATCGGACCAATCCGACCGATCGGACCAATCCGACCGATCGGACCGATCCGACCGATCGGTCCGATCAGCGCCATCGGCTGAACAAACGAACCCAACGCTTTTTAACTACCGAGGTACGACATGCTCACAGCAGACGACACCATACTGATCGTGGACGACGAGCCCCACGTCATCTCCGCCCTGAGACGTGGCCTGGACGAGGAACCCTACTGGATCACCGGGGCTGGTGGCGGCGCAGAGGCCCTGCAACTGATGCAGCAGCAGAGTTTCAAGGTGGTCATCTCGGACGAGAAGATGCCCGGGATGAGCGGAGCGGAGTTCCTTGCCGAGGTAAAGGTGCGCTTTCCCGAGACGATCCGGATCATGCTGACCGGGCACGCCAGCGTCCAGGCGACCATGCGGGCGGTGAATTGCGGCGAGATCTATCGCTTTTTCACCAAGCCCTGGGATGAGATCGAACTGAAGCTTGCCATCCGCAGCTCGCTCGAGAAATACGACCTGGAGGAGGAAAACCGCCGGCTGCTGAAAACGGTGCGCCACCAGTCGCAGGAGCTGAAGCACCTGGAGCTGAGTTTTCCCGGGATAACGGAACTCAGGCGGGACGCCAAGGGAGCCATCCGGATCGATGCCGAGGTTTCCGACGAGGAGATCGAACGGATCATCGCCGAGTGCAACGCGGTCGGCCAATAGCCGAGGAAGGTCTCGGGCTTTCCATAAGCTACGAGATCGTGATGAAGCGCCGGGGGGAGATCAAGGTGGACAGTACGCCGGGGGAGGGAACTGCCTTTACGGTCCGGCTCCCGATCGGCAGGTGATGGGGGAGCAGCGTCGTCCAACCGGAAGGCCTTGGGGGAGAACCTCCCCCTCCCTTGACGGGAGGGGGTCGGGGGGGTGGATGAGGCCGCCACCAAGGAAACTGCATCCTCGGCGACGGGTTTCCTAAACCGCTATTCTTTCAGGAAGCCGATGAGTTCCTTGATGAAGCGCTCCCTGGCCTCCAGGTGCGGGATGTGCCCGACGTTCTGGATCTCCACCAGTTTCGCCCGGGGGATCATCTGTGCCGTCGCCCTGCCAAGCTCGGGATAATTTCCGGCCCTGGTGAGGAGGTCCTTGGGGAGCCGCGCCTTGCCGACCACGGTCCGGTCCGACTGGCCGATCACCACGAGCGTCGTGGCGTGCAGCTTGCTGAACTCGTGGCAGACCGGCTGCTCGTAGATCATCTGGTAGGTGAGCGCCGCCGAGAGCGCCTGGCGCGGGTATTCGCCGCTCAGCCGCATCCTTAGGGCCGGGGTGGCGAAATAGGCGTCGTACTCCGGCTTCCAGTTGACGTAGTAGCTCTTGTTGTAGGCCCGAATCCCCTGTTCAGTCGCGTTCAGCTCGCCATGGTAGGCCGCCTCCACCGTCTGGTAGGGGACCAGGTCCCGGTAGTCCTCGAGGCCGATGGGGTTCTCCAGCACCAGACGGGTCGCCAGCTGCGGGTACATGAGCGCGAACCGGGTAGCCAGCATGCCGCCCATCGAATGGCCCACCACCGTCACCTCCTGCACCCCCAGGTGGTCGAGCAGCGTCTTGGTGTTGGAAGCCAAGAGGTGAAAGCTGTAGTGGATGTCGGGCTTGGACGATTTGCCGAACCCGATCTGGTCCGGGACGATCACCCGGTATCCCTGCGCCACCAGCGCCGCGATGGTGTCCTTCCAGTAGGCGCCGAAGAAGTTCTTGCCGTGCAACAAGAGGACCGCCTTACCGTTCCCCTTCCCCTGGGCGGGCTGCACGTCCATATAGGCCATGCGCACGTCCTGACTTTCGATGGTAAGCGGCAGGAACTGCGCCGGATACGGGTAGCCGTACCCCTCGAGGGTGATGGAGAGCGGCGCAAGCTCCGTGGCGGCTGCCGGTACCGGCAGCGGAATTATCGTTGCCGGGAGAAGCAGCGTGGCCAGCAGCGCGGTCCCCAAAAACCTCTTGCCGAAAGAGTGTCTCATCTTAGATCTCCTATTCCTGTCAAAGAGGTAATACCCACTCGCCCTTCGGGGAGAGGTGTTCATGCCGTCTGCCGTCTGGCAGCTTCCAGTTTCTCACCACCAGCGCCAGAGCGCCAGGATCAGCACGATCAGGAACACCACGCTCAAGTTCATGTAGGCCATGAAGAAGAACACCCGTTCGTGCAGCGGTGCGCGCCGTCCCCCCTCCTCGTCAAGCAGCATGCCCATCTCAGGCATGGCGAGCACCTTCTCCGGACCGTGCGGCGCGAGGTTGAGCGCCTCGGTCAGGTCCATGCCGGCGTTGTGCCGCCCCATGTGCACTCCCTGCTTCCAGAGCCGGCTCGCCGTGGCGTCGTAGAGCCTCCCCTCGAATCCGAAGTAGGCGGGCCGTCCCTCCTTACCGTCGTAGGACGTCAGCTGTTCGGCCGTCAGGTCGCCGCCGGCGGTCAGGGTGTCTGCGGCGCCACGCTTCTTCGCCCTCAGCTTGGGGCCGATCACCGTCACCACGTAGGCCGCCGAAAGCACCATGACCAGGTAAAGGGATACCTTTAAAAGCAACAGGACGCCGAACCGGGTGTGCAACAGCATGTCGAGCGAGGTCACCCGGAAGTGGGTCAGCACCGCCCCGGTCACCCCCATGACCACCATGGAGATGACGCCGACCCGCACCTCGCCGCGCGGGAGGCCACCGGCAGCGTAGGCCGGCTTCAGCACCAGGTGCACGTACAAAATGGTGCCGAACCAGAGAATCGCGAAGAGCAGGTGCAGGTAGCCGGCGACGAAGCGCATTCCCTTGCCGACCACCGACGTCTGCTGGACCTGGGGCTTGGTAACCAGCGTGGCGGCGAACTCCTTGCCGGCCCCAGTCAGCTCCCCGCCGCCACCGGGATCGACATGGCAGGTGGCGCAGCTTTTTCCCGTTTGTTTGGCGAAAACCTCGGTGGCATGGCTCGGCGAGGGATGACACAACAGTGCGATGAGTAACAGGCAGCAGAAATAAATAGTTTTCATGCCTGAAGATATACCGTCTAGCAGATGGAAAGTCAAACCGCAGCCGATACCTGGCAGGTTATCGAGTCGTAGCCTGTGGCATATCCCGGCATGAGAAGGTTGCCTTCTGACATTCGTGCTCCCTTCAGCCAGAAACGTTGAAAATGGCGTGCCATGCCGGTACAATGTATTCCTTTGGCTGCCCGCAAGCAGCCCGGTTTCACTGACACAATCCGAAATCGACACTACCTGTTCTTCAAACGAGGGGATTGACATGCACGACTGCCAGCACCGGACCATCCATCAGAAAGACTACACTGTGCCGGATTACCTTATTGAGACGGTGGAACTGACCTTCGACTTGGCACCGGAACTTACCCGGGTAACCTCGCGGCTTTCCATCCGGGCCAACCACGACACCTCCCGCGGTACGCGGCCGCTGGTGCTGGACGGCGAAGAGCTCACCCTGGTTTCCCTGAGCCTCGACGGCGAGGAACTGCCGGCCGCGCGCTTCCTGGTCTCCGACAAAAAACTGAGCATCACCGAACCTCCCGAACGCTTTACCCTCGACATCGTCACCGAAATCAAGCCGGCGGCCAACACCGCGCTCTCCGGCCTGTACGCCTCGGGGCCCATGCTCTGCACTCAGTGCGAGGCCGAGGGATTCCGGCGCATCACCTACTTCCTGGACCGCCCCGACGTGATGGCGGTCTACACGGTGACCCTCAAGGCCGACCGTGCCAGCTGCCCGGTGCTCCTCTCCAACGGCAACCGGACCGCCTACGGAGAGCTTTCCGACGGGCGCCATTTCGCCACCTGGCACGATCCCTTCAAGAAACCGAGCTACCTGTTCGCCCTGGTGGCAGGCGACCTGTTCTGCCACGCCGGCAGCTTCACCACCAGCTCCGGCCGGCAGGTGGCCCTCGAGATCTACGTCGAGGAGAAAAACCGCAGCAAGTGCGACCACGCCCTGAGATCCCTGCAGCACGCCATGCGCTGGGACGAGGAGAAGTTCGGCCGCGAGTACGACCTGGACATCTACATGATCGTGGCGGTGGACGACTTCAACATGGGGGCCATGGAAAACAAAGGGCTCAACATCTTCAACTCGCGCTACGTGCTGGCGAGCCCGGAGAGCGCCACCGACTTCGACTACCACGCCATCGAAGAGGTGATCGGCCACGAATATTTCCACAATTGGACCGGCAACCGCATCACCTGCCGAGACTGGTTCCAGCTCTCCCTCAAGGAAGGGCTGACCATCTTCCGCGACCAGGAGTTCTCCGCCGACATGCAGTCGCGCCCGGTGAAGCGCATCGAGGACGTGAAGGCTTTGAGGGGCGCCCAGTTTCCCGAAGACGCCGGGCCGTTGGCCCACCCGGTGCGACCGGAATCCTACGTCGAGATCAACAACTTCTACAGCCTGACAGTCTACAACAAGGGGGGCGAGGTGATCCGGATGCTGGACACCCTGCTCGGCGGGGACGGTTTCCGCAAGGGGATGGACCTCTACTTCGAGCGGCACGACGGCCAGGCGGTGCGGGTCGACGAGTTCGTCCAGGCGATGGCCGACGCCGGCGGTCGGGACCTCACCCAGTTCATGCGCTGGTACGACCAGGCCGGGACCCCGGTTCTCACCGTGAGCGACGCCTACGACGAGGCGGCCGGCAGCTACACGCTGACCGTCGCCCAGAGTTGTCCGGCGACTCCCGGTCAGCCGGAAAAGCTCCCCTTCCACCTGCCGCTCGCCATGGGACTTTTGGACCGCGAGGGGCGGGAACTCCCGCTGCGTCTGGCCGGCGAGGCTGCGGCCTCGGGCACCGGGCGCATCCTGGAGATCAGGGAGGCGACCCAGAGCTTCACCTTCTTCGATATCCCTTCCCGGCCGGTCCCGTCGCTCTTGAGGAACTTCTCCGCACCGGTCAAGGTCGTCTACCCCTACCGCGACGAGGACCTGAACCTGCTCATTGCGCACGACTGCGACCCGTTCCAGCGCTGGGAGGCGGGACAGATCCAGGCTGTCAAGGTGATCACGGGCCTGGTGGCCGATATCCAGGCGGGACGCCCCCTCGCGGTGAGCGAGCCGTTCATTGCGGCTTTTGGGGAGCTGTTATCCGACCTTAAGCAGGACAGCTCGTTCCTGGCCGAGGCCCTCATCCTGCCGGCCGAGAGCTACCTGGCCGAGCAGATGGCGGTGATCGACCCGGTGGCGATTCATGATGCGCGTGAGTTCGTGCGTACCACGCTGGGCGAGAGGCTCTGGGACGGTTTCCTGAAAGCCCGCGAGGCGTGCGCCCCGCGGGCGCCCTATCGACCGGACGACGGCCTTGCCGGCTGCCGCAAACTCAACAACCTCTGCCTGGCATACCTGATGGCTACCGGAAAGCCGGAGGCGATTGCCATCTCCATGGCCCAGTTCACCAAGGCCGACAACATGACTGACAGCTTGGGCGCCCTGGCTCCCCTGGCCAACTGCGACTGTCCCGAGCGGGTGGCAGCCCTGGCCTCCTTCTTCCAGAAGTGGCGTGAGGACCGCGGCGTCATCGACAAGTGGTTCACCTTGCAGGCGACCTCCCCGCTGCCCAACGCACTGGCCGAGGTCACCGCGCTGCTGGACCATCCCGATTTCGACATCCGCAACCCGAACCGGGTCCGCTCGCTGGTTGGCGCCTTTACCCAAGGGAACTCGGCCCGCTTCCACGACGCAAGCGGCGCCGGCTACCGGTTCCTGGCCGACCAGATCCTCAAGCTGAACGACATCAACCCGCAGATCGCGGCGCGCATGCTGACACCCTTCAGCCGCTGGCGGCGCTACGATCCGGCGCGCCAGGAGCTGATGCAGCAGGAACTGAAACGGATCCTGGCCCACCCGGACTTGGCGCGGGACGTCTACGAGCTGGCGGCTAAGAGCCTGTAGCGGCAGGGGAGCGGGCGGCGTCGAAACTGGTGGAAGCTGTCGAAGTCGAAAAAACCTGGGTACAACAAAGAAAGGCGGCCCTTTTTGGGCCGCCTTTCGAGTACATCCCCGTCGAGTATAGATGAACGCACCTCGGGGCAGGCGTTTGTCGGGACTTCCGCCCTACTTCTGTCCCTGAGATTGGAAGAAGCAGGTGAACTGGATGGCGATAAGGGCGAGACTGACTGCGGTTAAGGTGATCACGAAAGCACTCATTTTTAGACCCTCCATGTTGAGAATGGTTCCTCAGTTGGTTGTTTAATGAGATCATGTGCCCAAAACGTGCCATTTTTCTACCGACACCCGCTTACATTTTCTTGTTTACGGTAAATATTGGGCCCACTCATTAGTTTAAGCAGCCATTTTCCTTTCCGTATCATTACCCGACCGGTATATCCTTTGGAAATCATTGGAGCGGACGTTGGACCCGGCTCTCTTGCAGCATCGTCACTTCCGTAAAAAATTGTTTTAGGGACACCGGGCTCGCCTCAGTCAATATTAAGGCCAGGCACACGGCTCTTAGCCACGCGGTTTAAAAACGACGTTAAATCACCGCATTGCAGGTGCATTGACTGAGCACTATTCGACAGCAGCAGAGGAATATTCCACTACTCCTGTTTCTGTATCGTCCACAGGCACGGCCCTATCCCTGTGCGGACTGGGCCCGCGCAGAAACTGTGTGTCGACCTGGACTCCCAAAAAACGGGCCGCAGGCGCTCGCAAGGATTTTTCCAGTTCATATTTGAGGAAAAGGCTGGTAGGTTACCCGGCGGAAAGATCACCCTGCGCTGAAGGTGGGTTTGGCTCGGCCCGCACATCGGCCGGTGCAGGAAGTGGGGAATTCGACAGGCTATGGAAAACTTCGTACTCATCGGCGTGTTCGTCCTGCTCGGGATGCTGTTCCAGCGGCTCAAGGCATTCCCCAAGGACACCCCGCAGGTCCTCAACATGTTCGCCATCTACGTGTCGATGCCGGCTCTGGTGCTCCTCAAGGTGCCGCAGATCGCGTTGTCCCGGGCGGCGTTGATCCCCCTGGTCGCCCCCTGGGGCATGCTTCTCTTCTCTGCGGGACTGGTGCTTTTGGCCGCCCGGTTCTGGAGCTGGCCTCGCAGCATGGTGGGGGTGCTGCTCCTCACCATTCCGCTTGGGAACACCTCTTTCCTCGGCATCCCGATCGTGCAGGCCTTTTTCGGCCCCCAGGGACTGCCGCACCTGATCATCTACGACCAGCTCGGCACCATGCTGATCTTCGCCAGCTACGGCTCGGTCATCCTCGCGGTCTACGGCCGGGAGGGGTCCCTCGACCTCGCGGCGATTGCGCGCAAGATGGTGTTCTTCCCCCCGTCCCTCGCGCTGATGGCGGGCTTTGCCCTACGCCCCTGGCCCTATCCGGCGCAACTCGAACAGGGGCTGCACAACATCTCCCTCACTCTGGTCCCCCTGGTGATGACCGCAATCGGCTTCCAGCTGAGGCTCCGGTTGTCGGCCAAGGTGTTCGCCCCGCTCAGTTTCGGCCTCGGGGTGAAGCTGGTCGCCGCGCCCTTGTGCGTCTTCGCTGTCGGCCGCCTGCTCGGCGTGAGCGGTCCTTCCTTCGAGGTTTCGGTCATCGAGGCCGGCATGCCCCCGATGGTGACCGCCGCGGCCCTCGCCGTTGTCGCCGGGATGGACGCTGACCTTGCGGTGGCGCTGGTCGGCGTCGGGATCATCCTTTCCTTCGGGACGCTCCCTGTCCTCTACGGGATGCTGCATTTCTTCCGCTGACGATTCTTTTGCCTGCTCTGATGGCAGCTCCTGCCACAATCTCCCCCCTTGATCGGACAGATCGGCCGGGCGGACGGGTCGTGGTTTAGTTTAGTCGGGTGTGGTGTGGGTAGGCGGCCTGCGCCGGGAAGCCCGACCTAAATCCAGCGCCGTTTCCTGAAGTAGACCAGCATGCCGCTCACGATGATCGCCAATAGCGCGAGCACCGCGAAGTAGCCGTAGTGCCACTCCAGTTCCGGCATGTACTTGAAGTTCATTCCGTAGAGACCGACGATGAAGGAAAGCGGCATGAAGATGGTGGCGATGATGGTGAGTACCTTCATCACCTCGTTGAGCCGATTGCTGACGCTGGAAAGGTAGATGTCGAGCATCCCCGAGATCATGTCCCGCAGGGTCTCCAGGGTGTCGACCACCTGTACGGTGTGGTCGTAGAGGTCGCGCAGGTAGATGACGGTCGCGTCCTGGATCAGGTCCGAATCGCGGCGCTGCAGGCTCCCCACCACCTCCCTGAGCGGCCAGACCGCCTTGTGCAGGTAGAGCAGCTCGCGTTTCAATTCGTAAATCCCCTGCACCGTCGCCGAACTCGGCCTGTCGATCAGTTCGTCCTCGATCTCCTCGATGCGGTCGGTCACCTTTTCCAAGATCAGAAAATAGTTGTCGACGATGAGATCCAAAAGGGCGTGCAGCAGGTAGTCCGGCCCTGCCTGGCGCAGGCGCCCCTTCTCGTTTCTCAAGCGCAGGCGCACCGGTTCGAACACGTCCCCCTCCAGCCCCTCCTGGAACGAAATCAGGTAGTTCTCCCCCAGCACGATACTCACCTGCTCGGACTGCAGCTCTCCGCTCTTTTCCTCGAGCCGGAGCATCTTCAAGACTACGTAAAGGTAGGAGCCGTAGTCCTCCGCCTTGGGGCGTTGGTCGGTGGCCAGGATGTCCTCGAGAACCAGCGGGTGGATCTTGAAGCAGTCGCCCAGATGCTGCAGCACGTCGACCTGGGAAACTCCGTCGACGTTGAACCAGCTGATGGTAGGGGCCGGTTTGGGAAGGGCACACGCCATCAGGGAGGGAAGCACCTGCCGCTCCAGGTGGCCCGCGTCGTACTCGATGAGTTCGACCTTGCTGTCGCCGGGCCGCTGGGTGCCGATATGCACCAGGGTACCCGGGGCGAGGCCCACCTTCTTGGAGCGTTTTTTCAAAAGGCGCGACATGCTCCCCTCCTGGTAGGTCCCGTCGGCTTAGTCGTCCTCATCATGGCGCCGCTCCGGCGAGTTTCAGGATCAGATTCCAGGCCGCCTCGGTTACCGGCTGGATCGAGAGCCTGCTGCGGTTCAAGAGCGGCAGGTCCGCCAGGGCCGGAATCTCCTTCAACTCGGACAGGGTGACCGGCCGCGGCAACCCCTTCACGAAGCGGACGTCAACCATGAACCAGGCCGGCTTTTCGGGGGTGCTGCGCGGATCGAAGTAGTGGCTTTCGGGGTCCCAGGCGGTGAAGTCGGGATACCCTTCCCGAACCACCTCGGCGATGCCGACGATGGCCGGCTCGGGGATGTTGCTGTGGTAGAAGAAGACGCGGTCGCCCAGCTTCACCTCGTCGCGCATAAAGTTGCGCGCCTGGTAGTTGCGGACTCCGTCCCAGTGTTCGGTGGCGTCGGGACGCTGTTTCAGGTCATCGAGGGAAAAGCTGGAGGGTTCGGATTTGAAGAGCCAGTAACGTCGAGTCGACATACGATCTCCTGTTCTGAAAGGCGCTGAATGCCCGGTGTCCTTTCTTAGCAGCTTTTTTCACTGCAGTAAAGCTGCGTTGCGCCCACGGCTGCCAGTCGCATCATCCCCTCTTCCGCTTCAGCTTCAGACGCTTCAGCAACTCCGGCAGCTCCAGCGTGTTGAGCACGTCCCCCTTCTCCAGCCAGCCGCGCTGCGCCACCGATATGCCGTAGTGCAGCGTGTCGAACTGGCTCGTCGAGTGGAGGTCCGAGCTGATCACCAGCGCGACGCCGAGCTCCTTCGCGCGCCGGACCTGCTGGTCGTTCAGGTCGAGACGCAGCGGATAGCTGTTGATCTCCAGAGCCGTGCCGGTGTCCCGTGCCGCCCGCAGCACCACCTCCATGTCCACCGGATAGGCCTCCCGCTCGCCGATGACGCGCCCGGTGGGATGGGCGATCGCCGAGACCCACGGGTTCTGCATGGCCTTCACGATGCGCTCGGTCAGCTGTTCCCTCGTCTGGGTGAAGCCGGAGTGGATCGCGGCGATCACAAAGTCGAGCCGCTTAAGCACCTCGTCGGGGAAGTCGAGCGTGCCGTCCAGGCCGATGTCCATCTCAGTGCCGCGCAACACGGTGAAGTCCCGCCGCTCGCGGTTGCAGGCGGCGATTTCCTCCCCCTGCTCCATGAGCCGCTCGACGCTCAGGCCGCGTGCGACGCCGAGCCCTTTGGAGTGGTCGGTGAGCGCCAGGTAGGAGAGGCCACGCGCCAGGGCTGCGTCAACGATATCCGCCAGGTGGTTGCCGCCGTCGCTCCACTTGGAGTGGACGTGCAGGTCGCCCCTGAGGTCGGCCAACTGCACCAGCCTGGGCAGGGTGCCCGCGAGGGCCGCCTCGATCTCGCCGCGGTCCTCGCGCAACTCCGGCGGGATGAAGGGAAGCCCGACCAGGCGGTAGACGTCCTCCTCCTGGGCACCCCCGAGCCGCTCGTCGTCCTCGTCGCGGAAGATGCCGTATTCGTTGATCTTCATGCCGCGCTTCACCGCCATCTCCCGGATACGGACGTTGTGCGGTTTGCCGCCGGTGAGGTACGCGAGCGCGGCGCCGAAGGAATCGGGATGCACCACCCGCAAATCCACCTGTACGCCCGGCCGTATCACGATGCTGGAGCGGGTGATCCCGTGCATGCTGACCGCTTCGACCTGGGGCAGGGCGACGAACGCCTCCATGAGTCCGGCCGGGTCCGGCGATGTCGCCACCAGGTCGACGTCCTTCACGCTCTCCCGGCGGCGCCGGATGCTGCCGGCGATCTCGATCCGCTCCAGAACAGCCCGCTTTTTGAGCGCCTCCACCAAGTCGAGCGCGGCGGGGAGCATCCGGCCCAGCGGCTGGCGCTCGCGCCCCCTTTTCACCGCCGCGATCCCTTTAAGGATGTTTTCCTCCGTCTTCTGCTGAATCCCCCTGGTGCCGGCCAACCGGTGCTCGGTTGCGGCCGCCTCCAGTTCTTCGAGGCTATGCACCCCGAGTTCCTGGTACAGGGTCTTGGCGGTCTTGGGGCCGAGGCCGGGTACCGCGAGGAGCGCAAAGACCCCGGCGGGGACCTCGCCCTTCAGCTGCTCGTAGGCAGCCATGGTGCCGGTCTGCAGGTACTCTTCGATCCGCGCCGCCAGGTCCGCGCCCACCCCCGGGATAGCCAGGATCTCCTTGTGGGTCAGTTCGGCCAAGTCCTGGCTGAGCCCCTCGAGGTTAAGGGCCGCCTTGCGGTAGGCCCTGATCTTGAACGGGTTGCCTTCCTTTATCTCCAGGATGTCGGCAATCTCGCCGAACAGCCGTGCGATCTCCCTGTTTTTCATTGGATCCTCCCGCGAGCCGGGCACCGCGGCAACGCGGCCCCGAAGGCCCGGCTGCCGTGCGGTGCTGAGAACGGAGGCGCTCCGGCCGCTGAACGCCCTTTTCCACAGTATACCAACAATGTTCCTGGCACTGCACGGATTGTCAGAGGTCCGTTTCTGGACTGCGTATCCTGTTTTTTGCTGTCAGGAAATGAAAAACAGGATATAAGGAAAGTGCAGACAGTTAATGAATGTCCTCAAGGTATCCTACACCGCCTCCGATAAGAGCTACTGTTACGATTCCAGGTACCGAGTGACACAACCAGCACGACATCTAAGCACGACATCAGGTGAGCAATGATCGAAAAAAGGCAGTTCCATCGCATCGGGATGACAGAGACCTGTGCTTTGTCGCATCAGGACAAGCTCTACGAGGGGCAACTGGACAACATTTCCCTCAACGGTGCCGTTGCCAGCTTCCCCGATAACGTCGACCTCCCGACGGGAGCCATTTGCCTGCTCACCATCAACCTGAAGGATGACTCCTCAGTCCTCACGCTTAACGTCGAGATCATACACAGCAACACGGCCATGGTCGGCATGAGGTTCGTGCCTCTGGACGAGGATGGACAACACCGCCTGGTAAACCTGGTGGAAAAGTTCACCACCGAGCCCGCGAAGCTGGCCTCCGAGCTCGAGAAGCTGAAGTGGCATATCGCCAACTACCTCCGGGCCTCCTGAAAATAGCCGCCAGCCCCGTGCCCGCCGGCCGTGCTCGTCCCCGCCTGTGGATAAACCTTGGGAGAACCTGTGGAAACCCGCGGGAAACCCTGTTGAAATGCTGAGGACAACCGGTCCGATTCCAGCATCCGCCGTTTGATTCACCGCCGACACAAGAAAGGGCCGCGCTTTCCCCCAACGGAGGGATGGGCGCGGCCCTTTAACCAGAAATCCTTCTGCAGTTTACTTCCCCGCCCGGTCCCCCCAGAGTTCTTTCAGTCTGTTGTCCCTGCCGCATCTGGTCCGGTAGTACTTGTACCGGATCGGATTTTTTTTGTAGTAGTGCTGGTGGTAGTCCTCGGCAGGGTAGAATTCGCTCGCCGGCACGACCTCGGTGACGATGGATCCCTTAAACGGCTTGCTCTGCTCCAGGGCTTGTTTGGACTGGAGCGCAAGGCGGTGCTGTTCTTCGGTGTGGTAAAAGATGGCCGAGCGGTACTGGTGGCCCGTGTCGCAGAACTGGCGGTCCTTCGCTGTCGGATCGATATTGTGCCAGTAGCGCTCGAGCAGTTTTGCGTAGCCGATCTTCGCCGGGTCGTACACCACCTGCACCGACTCGGCATGGCCGGTACCACCGGCGGAAACTTCCTCGTAGGTCGGGTTTTTCTTCTGTCCGCCGGTGTAGCCGGAGGTCACCGACACGACTCCGGGCAGCTCGTCAAAGGGGTGCTCCATGCACCAGAAGCACCCTCCGGCAAAGGTCGCCTTTTGCAGTTGGCCGGCAGCGGCGCCCGGTGCCGGAGCGGGGGCGTTTGCCGCCTGCACCAGCCTGGCGGTCAAAAGCGTCGCCAAGAAGAGGGCGACGATGATTACGGTTGTCTTCATGATCTTGCCTCCCGGGCCGGGTGCTGTGTACCGGCCGCCGACGGAGCTTCGCCCTCCTCTCGTTACTTGGTCGCCACGAACTGCAGGGCCGCCGAGTTCATGCAGTAACGCAACCCGGTCGGTTTCGGGCCATCATCGAAAACATGTCCGAGGTGGCCGCCGCAACGCCGGCACAGGATCTCGGTACGGGTGGAGAAAAAGCTCTTGTCGATCTCGGTTTTGATGTTTTCCGGTGCTATCGGCCGGATAAAGCTGGGCCAGCCGGTGCCCGATTCGAACTTGTCCTCGGAGCGGTAGAGATCGAGGCCGCACCCGGCGCAGCGATAGACCCCGTGATCGTGGGTGGCCGCGTACTTGTTGGTGAAGGGTCGCTCCGTCCCTTTCTCGCGCAGCACGTGGAACTGCTCGGGCGTCAGTATCTTCTTCCATTCCTCCTTGCTTTTCACTACCTCGTCGCTCATGACGTAGTTTCCTTTTTCGGCCGAATAGATCTTGATGTGGGATGCGGCATGGGCCGCGCTAGTCGAAATGCCATGGCCTCCTGTCGACAGAATTGCAACCGTGATCCCGAGTAATACTAGTCCTGAAAAGAGCGCAACATATCTCATGTCCTGTCTCCTTCTGATGAGCTGCCAGTCTTCACGGCGGGCACTATATGCAGGTTTAAGAATAGCACAACCGGCTTAATATTAAAACGAGCCTCCCTGCTGACAGGCTGCTGAGCGGCTTACCTCAGGCAATAGTCCGCGCGGTGAAGCAAGAGATATGAACCGGTGCGGGGGTTTTATCAGCAGGAACTCCCGTGCCCTAGGGGATGAGCAAACCGGTGTCACCGTTTGTCTTGCTTGTGGCACCCGAAACCGTAGCTATAATGATTCTGCGTTAATATTTAACAGGGGCGCAGATCGAATGAAGCACCCCAAGGGGGTACGGCCTTGACACCGTCAACTCAACTCCTTCTTTTCCTCGCCGGTCTCTTCCTCGGGCTGATCCTCTACCCGGCGTTCAGGCGCAGCCTGCGCTCTGTGGGAGCCCCGAACCTTCTCGATACGGCGGGACGCCTGGTCCCAGCTGTGCTCTTCAAACTGGCGCCTGCCTTTGCCAAAAACGCGCAATCTCCCGAGCCTGCCACCCCGAGCCCCGACCCCGCACTGCTGCCGGTCGACCCGCGCGAGCAGCAGATCAGCGATTCGGCCCAAGCCGTGCGCAGCATCCTGCTCATACTCACGGCCGTGATCGAGCGCACCGAGCAGGCGGCCAGCGAGTCCTCCCACGCTCTCAAAGGCCTGAGGGAAAGTTTCGATCGGGCCGGGCTTCCCGCCGAGGTGGCGGCCGCCACTACTCGCCTGACCGAGCAGATCGACCGCATGATCTCCAACAACGCGAGCCTGAAGGAGAAGCTGGCCGGTTCGCAAAAGATCCTGAGCGCCCAGCAGCGCCAGATCGAACAGTTGCGCACCGCCGTCCTGGTGGATGGCATGACGCACCTCGCCAATAGGAGCTACTTCGACGACAAGCTGGCCGAGATGATCCGGCTCAGGCAGCGCTACGAGGAAGTGTTTTTCCTCATCATCCTCGACGTGGACCGTTTCAAGTCCATCAACGACACCTGCGGCCACCAGGCGGGCGACTTTGTCCTCAGGGAGGTCGCCGGCACGATACGCTGCGCGCTGCGGGAGAGCGATTTCCTGGCGCGGTTCGGCGGCGACGAATTCGCCCTGATTCTGATCAAGTCCACGCCGCAAGCGGCGGAGGCCGTGGCGCACAAACTCTGCGAGGCGGTCCGCACCAGCAGGTACCTCTTCGAGGGCGCCGAGATAACCGTGACACTCTCCATCGGCGCCGCCGAAGCCACCGCCTTCGATACCGCCGACAGCCTGGTGGAGCGGGCCGACGCCGCCCTGTACCGCGTCAAGCAATCCGGTCGAGACGGCGTGTTCTTCGCTCAGAACCCGATGTCCGAAGCGGTCGAGAGTCGGCTTCCCTCAAGCCCCTTCAGTGGTTAAAGCGGGAAGATGAATTTTTCCGATTGAATAGCAGCCGGTAATCTTTTAATAATGGTCATTGTTGCCATTGCTTTTGGAGGGATCATGAAGATACTTGCTGTGCTTTTGCTATTCATTGCCTCTACCGCTTACGGCGAGATTTACACCTGGAAGGATGCCCGGGGAACCGTCTTTTATACCAACAGCCTGCACGAGATTCCCGCCAGGTACCGGTCCCGGGCCAAGCTCCTCGACGTGGCAACCGGCAAAAAACTGCCGCTGACGGCCGGACAGTCGAGCGCACCGCCCACCGGTCAGACAGCGCCCCCGCCCCCGGCCCAGGTAGCACAGCCGCAACCGTCACCGGTGCCGGTTCCCAACCAGCAGAACCCCGCGGGCACTCCTCCCCCGGCCAGCACCCAACCGACTGGCGTGCAGAGCGCACAACCTGAGGTACGACCGCCGCAGGTGATACGCCGACAGCGGGATTCCCGCCGGACACGCAGCCAGGAAGAATAAACCGCGAAGGACCGGAGGAGGCCTTTATGATCAGGACATCGATGGCAACCGCCGCAGGCATCCTACTTTTTGCCGGCCTCGCGCAGGCCCAGGACGCCGTCACCTGCAAGGGAGTCATCACCAGCAAACAGGGGCAGGGGCTGGTGGTGAAAACCTTTCGGTTCGAGGTGGGCGAGGTGACCGGCAGCGATGTCCAGGATGTGCTGGAAAAGTGCAAGAAAATCGCCCTGCAGCGGCAGAACAAGGCGGCCCGCCCCAATCCCGGCATCGCCTTCGGTAACGTTTCCGACGTAGATCTGACCTGCACAAAAGCAAAGGAGAGGTTTACCGTGCAGCGCAGCCTGCAGACCAGATGACAGGCGGCAACGGCGGGGTTGCATCGGACGGTTCGAAAGCGGTGCTCATACCTACCGAGGGGAAAGGCGAAGAAAGGACTTTGAGGAGTGCTAACGGGTTAAGTAAATTGTTTACTCTGAGTTAGAATCACACTATGCTTGCTGCAAAATTTTCCTACTGACACAACCCACCATGGGAAAGGGCACAAATGGCGGCAGGGTGGTCCAATTATCAGGTGACTCAAGGCTACATGGAGTGGTTTTACTACGTCAAGTTCGCCGTCGTTTCCGCCATTGCGCTCGCTTTTTCCTGGTTCTCCCTCTCACGCGTCATCGCATCCCTCAAAGGGCCGCCGCCCCCAAAGAAAGTACAACGCATCGTAAGTACCGACAACGAGAACAAGTCCCAGACACCCGGCTGAGTTGCCGGCGGCCCGAAACGCTTGTCCGCCTCCCCCTTTCCGTTCTCGCTCCTAGCACGATCAATCCCTCGTCATGACGTAATCCAGCGCCGCAACCGTCTCTACCGCCGCGACTTTTGCTTCGGGCCTCGAGCTTTGGGCAAACCGGTCCTCGCTTGCGATGGCCACCCCCAAAGCTGCACAGAAGAGGATAGCGCAGCCGACCGAGCGCACCAGAAGAAACGCGTTGTTCTGGCATATCCTGTCTATGTACCAACTGAGGAGCACCAGGAGCAGACTGCCGGAAAGCAGTTTGTACACCGGCAGAAGGCGCAACGCGCTCAGGTACTTCACCAGCAGGGCTAGGGATCCCGACACGACGGCGGGCCACAGGATGAGATGAAACCCGGTGCCCCACGACATTCCCGAGAGCAGACCTGCAACCAGTTCGGCAATCACCCAATGGCAAAAAGTGCCGAACAATATCAATAACACGACAAATTGATCCATGACATACCTCCTCTGTTAGAGGTCCACTGTAATGATACCTTAGCCGGCGGCATTGTACAGTACGCTCGCTGTACAATCTCTGTTGGCTGTCCTCGATTCCCGCAGCTGATAGAGTGACTGGCCTGGATCAACCCGGAAGCCGTCCGGGTCGTCTCAGCTCCGGCGCGTCTTTTGCTCCGTTTTCGGCCGGCTTTCGGCCCAGGTGGAGAAATCCGTTTTTTTTTGCCGACGATATGCTATGGTAAACGCACCTTTATCCAGCAACCCTCGCAACGGATCGGCACTAGTGTTCTCTTCGGTACAAAAATGACCCGGCGCATCAGGCTGCATACCCCTGCGCCGATCTCTGCACATCTCCCTTCCCGGCGCCTCCAGTTCACCTGCAATGTTCTCAGGGTGCTCGCCGTCTGCGTGTACCTGGCGTCGCTTTGCACGCTCTGGCCCGGGCAGTCCCACGGCGAGGAGATCCCGATCGGCGAGAACCCCGCGCGGACGGTGATCGTAGGCGGCAACCGGGCCTACCCGCCCTACGAGTTCACCGGTGCCGACGGCAAGCCCGCGGGCTACAACGTCGACCTGACCCGCGCCATCGCCGACGTCATGGGGATGAAGGTCGAGTTCCGCTTCGACGCCTGGTCCAAGCTCCGCACCAGCCTCACCGGCGGCAAGATCGACATCCTGCAGGGGATCTCCTTCTCCGAGGAGCGCACTAGGACCCTCGATTTCTCCCCGCCGCACACCATCGTGCACCACGCCATCTTCGCCCGGCGCGGCACCCCCGCGGTCGCCTCTCTCACCGAGCTGCGCGGCAAGAAGGTGGTGGTGTTTCGCGACGGCATCATGCACGACTCCTTGGTGCGCCTTGGCTTCGGGTCCGAACTGCTGCTCACCGACTCTCCGGCCGAGGCGCTCAGAATCCTCGCGGCCGGGCGCTGCGATTACGCCGTGTTGGCGAGCCTGCCGGGGATGTACCTGATCCAGGAGCTGCGCCTCTCCAACGTGGTCCCGGTGGCGAAGAACGTGGCGGCCGAAAAGTACGGTTACGCCGTGGCCAAGGGGAACGCGGAACTGTTGACCCGCTTCAGCGAGGGGCTCGCCATCCTGCAGCAGACCGGCCAGTACCAGGCGATCTACGACCGCTGGCTCGGCGTGCACGAGCAGCCCCGCTTCCCCCGCGAAAAGGTGATCAAGTACGGCTCCATGGTGCTCCTGCCGCTGTTGGTGATCCTGATCGCCACCGGCGTCTGGTCCCGCACGCTGCACCACCGTGTCGAGGAGCGCACCGAGGAGCTGGCCCAGCAGGTGGCCGAAAGAAACCGCGCCCTCGAAGAGCTGAGGCTGCACCAGGACAAGCTGATCCAGGCCGACAAGATGGCGACCCTGGGGGTGCTGGTGGCGGGCGTGGCCCATGAGGTCAACAACCCCAATGGGCTCATCCTTTTGAACCTCCCCATCCTGAAGGACGTCTACGGTGACGCGCTGGAGACGCTTGAGGCGCGCTACCAGGAGCATGGCGACTTCACGCTGGCCGGGCTCCCCTATTCCCGGATGCGCGACGAGGTGCCCCAGATGCTGAGCGACATGAGCGAGGGTGCCGCGCGCATCAAGCGGATCGTGGAGGACCTGAAGGACTACGCGCGCCAGGACACGGTGGCGCGCCGAGAGCCGTTCGACCTGAACGCGGTGGCCCAGGCGGCGGTGCGGCTGGTGGATACCTCGCTGCGCCGCGCAACCTCCCGGTTCATCGCCCACTACGGCGAGGAACTCCCGCTGGTCGACGGCAACGCGCTGCGCATCGAGCAGGTGGTGGTGAACCTTCTCATCAACGCCTGCCAGGCGCTTCCCTCGCCCGAGCGGGGCATCTTCCTCATCACGAGTTTCTATCGGGACGCGGGGGTGGTCCGGCTTACCATTCGCGACGAGGGGATCGGCATTCCGCCCGAGTCGCTGAGCCGCCTGACCGATCCCTTCTTCACCACCAAAAGGGAGAGCGGCGGCACCGGCCTCGGGCTTTCCATCTCGGCCGGCATCGTGCAGGAGCACGGCGGGAGCCTCAGCTTCGACTCCCCGCCCGGCTGCGGCACCACCGCGATCCTCACCCTTCCCATTATTTCGGAGGAACCCTAGATGACCGAATCTCTGGTACCCAATTTCTCCATTTTGCTGGTGGACGACGAACCGGCCTGGCTGCGCTCGGTGAGCCTCACCCTGGCACGCGCCGGGGTGAACAACATCCTCACCTGCTCGGACAGCCGGGAAGTCCCCGAGATCCTGGCCGGTGGCCGGGTGAAGCTGGTGCTCCTCGACCTCACCATGCCGCATGTCACCGGCGAGGCGCTGCTCACCATGATCTCGGAGCAGCACCCGGAGATCCTGACCATCGTGGTGAGCGGCATGAACCAGATCGAGACGGCGGTGCGCTGCATGAAGCTGGGCGCCTTCGAGTACTTCGTGAAGACCGTCGAGGAGGACCGGCTGGTGACCGGGGTCCTGCGCGCCATTCGGATGCTGGAACTGGAGCGCGAGAACCAGGCCATCTCGGACCGCATCCTGTCGAACCAGCTGCGCCATCCCGAGGCGTTCGTCAACATCGTCACCGCGGACCGGGCCATGCTGGGCATCTTCAGCTACATCGAGGCGGTGGCCGTGAGCCGCCAGCCGCTTCTGATCACCGGTGAGAGCGGCGCCGGCAAGGAGCTGGTGGCGCGCGCCGTCCACTGCTTAAGCGGCAACAACGGCCCGCTCGTCGCGGTCAACGTGGCGGGCCTCGACGACACTGTCTTCGCCGACACGCTCTTCGGGCACGTCAGGGGCGCCTATACCGGCGCGGAGCAGGCCCGGCGCGGCATGATCGAGGAGGCAACCGACGGGACGCTCTTTCTGGACGAAATCGGCGACCTGAGCATCCCTTCCCAGGTGAAACTCCTGAGGCTCTTGCAGGAGGGGGAGTATTTCCCGCTGGGCAGCGACCGCCCCAAAAGGCTCAAGGCCCGCGTCATCGTGGCGACCCACCGCGACCTGCGCGCCAAGGAGGCGGCCGGCGAGTTCAGGCGCGACCTCTACTACCGCCTGCGCACCCACCAGGTGCAGATGCCGCCCTTGCGGGAGCGGGCCGGCGACATCCCGCTCTTGCTCGACTTTTTCCTGGCCGAGGCGGCCGAATCGCTCGGCAAGCGCAAGCCGACGCCCCCCAAGGAACTGGCCCAACTGCTCGCTACCTACAGCTTCCCCGGCAACATCCGGGAGCTGAGGGCGATGGTGTACGATGCGGTCAGCGTGCATCGCGAGCGCATCCTCTCGCTGGACACCTTCATAAAGGCGATCGGGTCGGCCCGGGACAAGGCGCCCGAGGTAAGCACGCCGGATCGCAACGTCTTCTCCGGTCTCGAGCGCCTGCCGACCTTCAGCGAGGCGGCGGAACTGCTGGTGACCGAGGCGATGGCCCGCTCCGGCGGCAACCAGACCATCGCCGCCAGACTGCTGTGCATTTCGCAGCCCGCCCTGAGCAAGCGCCTCTCCTCACGCAGCTAGCTGCGCTGCGGCTCGCCGAACCGTCGGCGATGAAACGGTGATCACGTAGACCTGATGCGACAACCGTGGGTCTACCGGTTCACCAAGCCTCGTCGACGAGGCGCTGGCCGCCGCTCGGCCGCACGGAGCTGGTGAACATCCGCACCAATCCCGACTCCATTATTTTCAACATGCCTCAACGCCTCCCCAGGCCGGAAGAGATCCAAGTAACCGGCGTGGGGCTTACCGGCGTCCAGCACGTCATCCTGCGGCACGGCTCCGAGTTCGGCAGCACGGCGCCGCCGACGGCAGCAGCTCCACGCTCTTTTTCCCCTCCCCGAGGCGGCCTGAGAATCTCCCTCTCCGGCGCCAATCGAAACTAATTATCTCCCTTCCTTTTTCCCGGCCGATTTCTCTTTATAATAGGTTTGTTTAATATTCCGATAATCGGAGGGCCCGCATGGCGAACCGACTTTCGAAGCTTGGCGGCTGTCTTTGTCTGTTGCTCCTTCCCTTTGCCGTCGCACCAGCCCTGGGCGACGACGGGTCCCAACTCTTCCAAAAGCTCTGCTCGGGGTGCCACACCATAGGTGGGGGCGACGGCGCCGGCCCGGACCTTAAGGGGGTGACCTCGAAGCATCCTCCGGAGTGGCTGGAGCGGATCATCACCGAGCCGGACCGGCTCACCGCGGAAAAGGACCCGGCCCAACTGGCACTGGTGCAAAAGTTCGGCATGGAAATGCCGAAGCTTGGGGTGAGCGCGGAGGACGCCGGGAAGATCATCGCCTTCCTCGGCGGGAGCCAGGCTGCGCCCGCCGCAGCGAAGGAGGCCCCGCCCGCAGCGGCGCCGGTTGCCGTTACCCCGGCAC
>Ga0079306_1000365_pt1 | contig 44213 bp, 45 predicted proteins | sample Methanotroph_Enr_FD_79181 | JGI IMG/M metagenome (GOLD analysis project Ga0079306, IMG submission 79181) | Enriched soil microbial communities from Old Woman Creek wetland in Ohio, USA - Methanotroph_Enrichment_5 | ecosystem: Environmental > Terrestrial > Soil > Wetlands | place: USA: Ohio... | reverse complement strand
TCTCGGGAAGTGCTACCGGATCGGGATTTGTCATTGAAAGCGCTGGCTACATTCTGACCAATAACCATGTGGTTGATGGTGCCTCCGGGAGTAATGCAATTACTGTGACTCTAAACAATGGCCGCACCTATGACGCATCTATCGTCGGGACTGATTCGGCCTACGACCTTGCCGTCCTAAAGATTCCTGCGACCAATCTTCCAGCCCTACAATTCGGAGACAGTGACAAGATTCAAGTTGGCGACTCTGTCATCGCTGTTGGATCACCGCTTGGTCTATCAGGCACGGTGACTTCCGGAATCATCAGCGCAAAGAATCGCGCGGTATCTGCAGGCGGGTCCAGTGGCGAAAGTTCATTCATCAACGCCCTTCAAACGGATGCGGCAATCAATCCAGGTAATTCTGGCGGCCCATTGGTTGATGCCACTGGGGCTGTTATCGGCGTCAATTCGGCAATTGCATCCCTTGGCACGTCAATCTCCGGACAGTCGGGATCTATCGGACTTGGCTTCGCGATTCCCATCAACCAAGCGCGCAAGACCGCGAATCAATTGATCAAGACCGGCAAGGCAACCTATCCGATCATCGGAATTTCCCTTGATCTCAATTACGCGCAAGGCGGTGCAAAGATCCTGGATTCTCCAACGGGAATTCATTCGGGGGGCCCAGCGGCTGCGGCTGGGTTGCAGGCCGGTGACGTCATTACCAAATTCGATGGCAAGACCATCAATGGCCCTGATGAGTTGATTGTCGCGGTCCGTGCCAAGAATGTTGGCGACCGTGTCACTCTGACCTACGTTCGCGACGGGAAATCCCACGATACGAGCGTCACACTGGCCGCTGCCCAGCCATAATCGAGAGAGGCTAGGCTCTACCTATGTTTTTTGACATCGGCGGAGGCGAGTTAATCGGGCTAGCTGTCCTTGCCTTGATCTTGGTGGGACCCGAACGTCTGCCAAAACTGGCGTCCGAGGCTGCTTCTTTGATCCGACGGATTCAGCGCATCTCGCAAACCGCTACGCAGGAACTTCGTGAGAACCTAGGACCTGGATTTGAGAATCTGCAACCCTCCGATCTCAATCCCAAGACTTTCATTCGCAAACAACTCAACGATGCCCTTGAAGTGCAAGAAGAGCAATCGCTTCCTCAACCAAAAATAGATCCGGATGTAATGTGACCACTCTAGAAAAGATCGAAACCGCACTCGAACAAGTTCAAGATCCCGAATTGCATCGCCCATTAACTGAGTTGGGCATGATCGAATCAGTTGATTTCGAATCGGGGACAGTGAAGATCAAGGTGTTGCTCACTATTTCCGGCTGCCCCATGCAAGACCGACTTAAATCGGATGTGACTGCTGCCCTGAAGGGCATCGACGAAGTCGAAAATGTCATTTTGAGTTTCGGCGTCATGTCTGAAAGGCAGCGCGACAATGTGAAGAAGATTCTTCGCAATGGGCGTGAGAAATTCATTCCTTTCGCCCAGCCTGAGTCTCGTACACGCGTAGTCGGTATTGCCTCAGGCAAAGGAGGCGTCGGCAAGTCGTCTCTCACGGTGAACTTGGCCGTTGCCGCTGCCCAAAAAGGGTTGCGAGTAGGGATCCTTGATGCGGACGTTTATGGCCATTCGATTCCACGTCTTATGGGCCTTATGGGACAGCGTCCCACTGCCATTGATCAGATGTTCATCCCGCTGGAGTCCTACGGGGTAAAGACGGTCTCCATGGAGATGTTCAAGCCCGAGCGTTCTGATCCCGTGGCCTATCGCGGACCCCTGCTTCATCGTGTCCTCGAGCAACTGCTCAGTGACGCTTACTGGGGCGACTTGGATCTTCTTTTCATCGACCTGCCACCAGGGACTGGCGACTTGGCAATTTCCCTCGGTCAGTTGATCCCCGCATCAGAAATAATCGTGGTGACCACTCCGCAAGTTGCCGCTGCGGAAGTGGCCGAACGTGCTGGACGAATTGCCCATCAGATCAAGCAGCATGTCATCGGCGTCATCGAGAACATGTCAGATTTCCCATGCCCCACGTGCGGAGAGCCGATCTCTCTCTTCGGTACGGGCGGAGGTGAGGAGACTGCCGAACGTCTCTCGTTGTTGGTAGGGGCAAGCGTTCCGCTTCTGGGAAAGGTGCCATTTAATATTGAACTTCGCACGGGAGGTGATTCAGGTTCACCGATCGTTCTGTCTGATCCTGAATCACCTGCCTCGAAAGCCATTTCAGAAATAGCTGCGCAATTGATCGTGCGAAGCAAGTCGTTGATTGGCGTGCCGCTAGGTTTTGCTTGATGGACCAATCATCAAGACCCAATCAGATCACCAGCCACACCGCCATACCTGCTCGTCCTGACCTGATTCGTCTGGGAGTCGGAATACTCGGCATCGGAACATCTGGCCCATTGATCGCGTTGAGCACGATGCCTATTCCAAGTCTTATCTTCTGGAGGAACCTGGGCGGGGCGATCATCACTGCACCGTTCGCGCTTCGACATCGACAGTGGAAGCAGCGCGTTGGGATGAAGTGGTCGGTCTTGGCCGGAGTTCTCTTGGCACTTCATTTCTGCGGCTTCTTTCTTGCAATGCGAATGACCAGTGTGGCTGCGGGGACCGCGATAGTCGCCCTTCAGCCCATATTCGCGGCTTTGTTTGTTAAGTTTTCGGGCGGTCACATTCCATCTCGTGCTTGGCTGGGCATGGCTGTGAGTTTTGCCGGCGTACTTCTGATTTCCGGGGTTGATCTTCATATTTCATTGCGATCATTCCTTGGCGATTTCGCGTCCTTTGTCTCTGCCGCGCTAGCGGCGTTGTACATGATGGCAGGGTCGAGGGCTCAGGAGACTGTAGAAACGACCACCTATACGACAGTTGCCTACTTTGTTTGCGCGATAACTGTCCTGCCTATCTCACTGTTTTCGGGCCTATCCATAATGCATTTCAGTGCGAAGGAGTGGTGGATCGTCATAGGTTTGATCCTCGGGGCGCAAATCCTCGGACACACGATGTTCAACTCTGCGCTCAAGCGGGTCTCTCCGGCCATCGTTTCTCTAATCATCTTCTTTGAAGTTCCAACCAGCGCAATACTTGCCTTCTGGTGGCTGGATCAGAAGCCGGCACTGGGCGTCTTCCCTGGAATCGCCATGATCTTGATTGGGTGCACCCTCGTGGTTCTTCGGACAAAGCCATCTCGCATGGAATCTCTGACGTGATAGACCTTCATACGCACACAACGTGCAGCGACGGCACTGACACTCCACGTGCGTTGATAAATACTGCGTTGGCGCAGGGCGTGGAAGTCATTGCCCTCACTGACCACGACACGGTTGCCGGATGGGAAGAGGCTATTTCTGCCTTACGCGGAGAGATCGAATTGGTCCTCGGAGCAGAAATCTCCTGTCTGACCGAAAACAGCACAAGCGTGCACATGCTGGGATTGCTCTTTGACGGAACCAACCCTGAGATGCTTTCGATGTTAGAACAGACTCGGGACGATCGAGTGCCTCGGATGATCAAGATGATCGAACTTCTCAATGACGCGGGCATTCATGTGTCGATGCAGGATGTTGAAGAGGTGATGCCGCACGGGGCGACGATGGGGCGACCGCATCTAGCCGATGCAATGGTCAAACGTGGGTTGATTTCTTCCCGAGATGAGGCTTTCAAGGATCTGCTCAACAACGAATCAAAATTCTACGTAGCCCACATTGCCCCGACTCCCGAAGCCGCTATCGCTCAGATTCGAGCAGCTGGCGGAGTAGCAGTTATTGCCCACCCCTTTGCTTCACGTCGAGGCGAGACATTGGAGGCAGAGGCTTTTTCCTCGCTTGTTTCGGCAGGGCTCAACGGCATTGAAGTGGACCACCGAGACCAGAACAACGATGAGCGAGCAATGTTGCGCAAGATCGCCAAAGAACTCGATCTCGTGGTGACTGGCGCCAGCGACTATCACGGAACCGGGAAACTAAATAGATTAGGAGAGTGCACGACCAATCGTGAGCAGTGGGAAAAGTTGGAAGCATTGGCCGACAAGAGGCGAGTAGTAAGGGCGGACAGGTCATGAACGTCGGGCAAATCAGCACCGTGACTTTCACGATCCAGGCATTTGTTACCTTGCTTGTGATCATGGATCCACCCGGGGCGGTACCTATCTTTCTTGCACTGGTCAGCGACCGAACCGCCAAAGTTCGCAGAAGACTTGCCTGGCAAGCTGCGGGTGTTTCCCTCATCGTCATCGCAACCTTCGCATTCTTCGGGCGCTTCATCCTTGACTACCTAAATGTCTCGATTCAGGCGCTACAAGCTGCCGGCGGCTTGCTGTTGCTCCTCATTTCGCTGGAGTTGTTGACCGGCAAGCAATCTTCGGAAACAGATAACAAAGATGCCAACATCGCACTAGTTCCTCTCGGTACACCTTTGTTGGCGGGGCCTGGGGCGATCGTCGCAACAATGATCTTTGTTCAACACGCTCATTCTGCGGCTCGAATCACCGGCCTTGTTATCGCGGTGGTTGCAGTACATCTGGTGATTGCGCTCGCCTTGCTCACTTCAACGTCGTTGCTACGTCTTGTTCGCGAGGCGGGGATCACCTTGGTCGCAAGAATCGCGGGCCTATTACTTGCGGCGATTGCGGTTCAAATGATTGTCGAGGCGATTAAGGGTTTTGCCGCGACTTGGTAGGGCTTAGCTTGTTGCGCTTTTGAATTTCTTGGTCCGAGTCCTAGTTCTTTCAGTTTTGACTCGAGAGGGTGAAGCAAGTTTGGGCGCGTGATGTTCCTGCTTCTTCGAAGGGGCGGCCTTTTTCTCAGGCTGAACGGCCCTCGCTTTTTTCAATCGGCCCGTCGAGCCAAGAGGAATATTCATTGATGAAAAGAGGTGGTCTGAAGATGAGTACGTTTCAATAGGCTCATCGAGACCGAGTTTGAGGGATTGATTAATGAGGCTCCAGCGCGGCATGTCATCCCAGTCAACGAAGGTGACGCCAATACCGTGTGCGCCGGCCCTTGCGGTACGGCCGATGCGGTGGACGTATGTCTTGTCGTCTTCTGGACACTGGTAATTGATGACGTGGGTGATTCCTTCAATATCAATGCCTCGTGCAGCAACATCTGTTGCAACGAGTACATCTGATTTTCCGGCCTTGAAATCGGAGAGCGCCTTCTCGCGCGCACCTTGACCGAGATCGCCGTGGATAGCAGCCGCATTGAAGCCGCGCTCTAGTAGGTCGTCGGCAGTTTTCTGGCACGTTCGCTTTGTGCGGCAGAAGACCATGGTTGGTCCTCGGCCTTCGGCCTGCAAAATCCTTGCAAGCATCTCGATCTTGTCGAGGGCGTGGGCGCGGAGCACATGCTGCTTAACGCGCGAAACGACGGCACTCTCGTCGTCGTTCTCCTGGGTGCGAATATGAACTGGCTGGGACATGAAACGGCGCGCTAAGGCGATGATGTCCCCGGGCATGGTCGCCGAAAAAAGCATTGTCTGCTGCCGAATAGGCGTGCTGGTGAAGATCTTCTCCACGTCTGGCAAGAAACCCAGATCCAACATCTCGTCGGCCTCATCAAGAACAAGCCGAGCCACTTTGTTCAATTTCAATTTGCCTTGGCGGTATAGGTCGAGCAATCGACCCGGTGTTCCGACGACAATCTCTACACCGGCTTGGAGTTGGTCGATCTGCGGTTCAAATGCGCGACCGCCATAGACGGCGATGACACGGATACCGCGGGCTTTGGCGAGTTGGTCAATGTCTTTTGCCACTTGTACGCAGAGCTCGCGAGTTGGGACAACGACCAAAGCTTGAGGAAGTCCTTTGTGAGCGAATTGCGCCCATTCGGAATCCTTAGGTGCGATAACCCGTTCAATCAGGGGAATGCCGAAGGCAAGGGTTTTCCCGGTTCCAGTCTTTGCCTGGCCGATGACATCTCCGTCGCCTAGAGCGATGGGCAAGACCATTTCTTGGATGGCGAAGGGGGCTACAAAACCATTCTGGTGGAGCGCGTCAATTGTTTCCTTACGAAGAGGAAGTTCGGCAAAAGTAATGGACACCTTAATCCGTGCCGAAGCCGACGCGGCGCTCTACCTGCTCGCCAATTTCCACGAAGCCAATTTTGTCTGCGGGGACAATGATTTCTCGCCCTCGTACATCGCTCAGGACTAGTGGGGACCCGGCGGCAATCGCTGAGGTCACGGCGCTACGAATCTCATCTACCCCAGTTGGGCATTCAAATGAGAGTTCGGTAGAGATGTTCGTGACTGCTATACGGACTTCAGCTTTGTGGTTGCCCGTCGTTTTCTTTGAACTCATGCGCAAATCCTACCGAGTGGGCCACGTGATTGCCGAATTAGGATTATTTAGCGCTCATCCGTACGAGGAAAGCCCGAAATACCTCGCCATATGAGGTTGGAAACAAGATCTGTGGCCTGTTCTCGAGTGAGTTTGCTGTCTCTGTCGAGCCAGTGGCGCGCAGTCACTTGGGCGCTGCCGATGAGGCCTACCCCAAGCAACATCGCAGCCTCTTCTGGCAAACCCGTATCAAGTGAAATCACCGCACTCACAGCGGCTGCACAGTCATAAGTCATGCGCGTGAGCCGTTCTCTAACCGCTGGTTCGACATTCATGTCGCTTTCGAAGAGGAGACGAAACGCCTCGCCTTCGCTATCTATGAAGTTGAAGTAAGCCTCGACGGTGGCAATGACGCGGTTGGCATTTTCCGGTGTTGAAGCGATGGCCTTTTGGATCGTGAAAACCAATGAATCGATGTGAAGGTCGAGGACCGCCAAGTACAGTTCAAGTTTGGACGGGAAGTGCTGATAGAGCACTGGTTTGCTGACGCTTGCGTGATCGGCGATTTCGTCCATGGCGGCGGCGTGGTAGCCGGCTGCGGTGAATACTTCCAAAGCGGCGCTGAGGAGTTGTGCTCGGCGCTCATCCCGGGGCAGGCGCGCTTTGTTCTCGGTCTTGCCCTCGCTGGTACTCATCGGGCATATGGTACGGGGAATTCTTTGCCTTCGGGAACGGTTATATGACCTAAATTGTCAGTACTTCTCGAGTGCGACACAATGGCGCACTTAGATCGATACCGACGTAGATCGATAGTGGGGTTGTCCACATGAAGGTTCCGCCGCTCGTTTCGCCCGGCCCAGCGCTCACTGTTGACGAGGTGCGCCGGTACAGCCGCCACTTGATAATTCCAGATGTCGCTATGGCGGGACAGCAAAGACTCATGAATGCCAAGGTGCTCTGTGTGGGTGCCGGAGGTCTTGGCTCGCCCGCGCTTATGTATCTCGCTGCTGCGGGCGTTGGGACCCTTGGGATCGCTGAGTACGACACGGTGGATGAATCCAATTTGCAGCGCCAGATCATTCACGGCCAATCAGATATCGGCAAAAGCAAAGCATTGAGCGCGAAAGAGAAAATTGCTGAGATCAACCCGAATGTGAAGGTGAATATTCACGAAACGAGAATTGACGTCTCGAACGTTCTCGAATTATTTGCCCAGTACGACTTGATTGTGGATGGAACCGATAACTTCGCAACCCGATATCTCGTCAACGACGCATGCGTGATTCTGAACAAGCCATATGTGTGGGGCTCGATTTATCGCTTTGACGGACAAGCCAGCGTCTTCTGGGCCGAATACGGTCCATGCTATCGATGCCTTTATCCAGAACCTCCGCCACCGGGAATGGTCCCGAGTTGTGCTGAAGGCGGAGTTCTCGGAGTGCTGTGTGCATCTATTGGGTCCATTCAGACAACAGAGGCGATCAAACTGATTGCGGGAATCGGCGAACCCCTTATCGGTTCCCTCATGATTTACGACGCTCTGGAGATGTCATACCGGAAGATCAAGGTGCGCAAAGATCCGAACTGCCCGGTGTGCAGCGAGAATCCCGTGCAGACCCAACTCCTTGAAGACTATGAGGCATTCTGTGGAGTTCTCTCCGAGGGCGCTGAAATTGCGGTCAAGGACTCGACGATTACTGTGACTGAACTCAAGACGATGTTGGACAACGAGGAAAATATTTATCTCATCGACGTCCGTGAACCTAGCGAATGGGACATTGTCCGAATCCCTGGTGCGACGCTCATTCCAAAACAGGAATTCTTGGACGGTCGGGCATTGGCCAAACTCCCTCAGGATAAGCAGATCATCCTTCATTGCAAGGGCGGTGTGCGATCGGCAGAGTGCTTGGCGATCGTTAAGAGCGCAGGGTTCGCCGACGCTGCCCATGTCAGCGGTGGCGTCATCGCATGGGTAAAGCAGATCGACCCGACATTGCCGGTGTATTGAAATGTCTCCTCGTCCATATTCGGGATACCGGATGCTGCTTGTTCACGCACATCCAGATGATGAGACCATCAACAACGGCGCAACGATGGCGATGTACCAAGATCTCGGAGTGCACGTCGCACTCGTTACATGCACTCGCGGCGAAGAAGGCGAAGTGCTCGTTCCCGGATTGAGTCACCTGGCCAGTTCTGAAACGGATCAACTCGGCAATCATCGAATCATCGAGCTTGCCGCGGCGATGAAAGAACTCGGAGTCGATGATTTTCGATTCTTAGGCGCGGAAAAGAAGAGGTTTCGCGATAGCGGAATGATGGGCACTGAACCGAATAACAGACCTGACGTCTTCTGGCAGGCAGATGTGGACGATGCCGCCAAGTTTCTTGTTGAGGTTATCCATGAGATCCGCCCGCATGTTCTCCTGACTTACGACGAGATCGGCGGATACGGCCACCCCGACCACATCCAGGCGCACCGAGTTGCCATGCGCGCGGTGGAGTTGGCAGATAAATGGAAAGTCTCAAAGGTGTATTGGAACGCAATTCCGAAATCTGTGATTGCCCAGGGCATTGAGGAGATGAAGAGGATTGGCTCCACCTTCTTTGGTGCTGAAAGTGCCGACGATATCCCCTTTGCCAAGGATGACGCCCTAGTTACCGCCGTCATCGATGGAAGCGAATATGTGGATCGCAAAATGGCTGCAATGAAAGCCCACGAGACCCAGATTGCACTTGATGGGCCTTTCTTTGCACTTTCAAATAATCTCGGCAATCAAGTCTGGGGCCAGGAGTACTACACACTGGTTCAAGGCACTCCTGCCGCGCCTTTCGACAAGGACGGCAGAGAGACGGATCTCTTTGCTGGAATCACTCCCTGATTGTCATCGAATGAGACTCGTCGGATCCTTTGTATGGGGCGCAATTCTTGGCGTCGCGGCTGTGCTGCTTCATGATGCGTATGTCCCCTTTGGTTTAATCCTCGCGCTGCTCGGCAGCGGCGTCGGTATTTGGTTGCTTGGACGTGCATGGGGATTACGCCGTTACAAGATTCTTGCCTCTATCGGATGGGCCCTCGCGGTCTTGATCGGAGGAACCCCTGGTGTTGGAGGAGAACTTCTCGTGCAGGGGAACTTCGCGGGAAACGCCCTAGTGATTGCAGGTCTGGCAACGATTGTCTTTGCTGTTATCGCACCTGTCTAGTTCAACGCCACTGCCATTCTTGCCCCGATGGCGAATCCTTGATGATCAACCCCTGACCCTCTAGCAGCGCCCGTAAACGATCACTTTCTGACCAATTCTTACGTGCACGTGCATCAAAGCGTTGTGCCAACATGGTTTTCTGCTCGGCGTTCAGTTCGCGGATGATCTCCTTTCGCGCCAGATCGAGACCGAGCACTTGATCGGCATAGAGAAGGCGAGCGACCTTCTCGTTGACGCCCATATGCGGGTTCTTCTCAATGGCCCGGATGATTTGCATCGCTCTCGGCGTATCGAGGTCAGAGCAGAGTGCTTTCGTGAACTGCTCATCAGCCAGTGGTACAGCTTCACTGTCTTGGTTCACAAGCGAGCGCCATCTTCGCAATGTCTCATTGGCGGCGGCGATCGTTTCCCACGTTAGGTCCATCTGGCTTCGGTATCTATTTTCAAGGAAGACAAGACGGAGAGCTAGCGGATCGAAGCCTCTGTCTGCGATGTCGTTGATCAGCACGACATTTCCTGAGCTCTTTGACATCTTTCGACCTTGAAAGAGCAAGTGCTCACCGTGCACCCAGAGATCAACAGTCTCGTCACCGGTAACCGCATTTGATTGCGCACGTTCATCCTCGTGGTGCGGAAAGCGAAGATCGATTCCTCCCACATGGACATTCACATGTCCATCAAGAAAATGCAGGGACATCGCCGAACATTCGATGTGCCAACCGGGAAATCCCGGACCCCACGGGGAGTCCCATATCAATTCTTTTCGATCCCCAGCCGCCTTCCATAGCGCCCAATCCGCGTGAAATCTCTTGGCACCATCATCGTGATACTCATATCGGTGTCCGGGCTTGAGAGCGTCAAGTCGATTGCCGCTGAGATCTCCATAGCCTGCAAATGACGAGGCGGCGAAGTACACCGAACCATCGCTACCAACATAAGCATTTCCGCGGGCAATCAACTCCGCTATGAGGTCCTGCATGAGCGGGATGCATTCACTCGCTTTTGGGTACTTGTTTGCGGGGAGAATATTTAGTGCTGCTAGGTCTTCGTGAAATCGTTCTTCATATTTCCTTGCCACCGAAAGTGGATCAATGTGCTCGGTTTTGGATTGGGCAAGCAATTTGTCTTCACCCTCGAAGTCCTCGCTCATGTGACCAACATCGGTGACGTTCTGGATAATGACGACCTGGTACCCGAGGATTTGCAGAGTTCGACGGATGAGGTCCGAAAGCAAGAACGTTCGCAGATTTCCGACATGCGCATCGCGATAGACGGTTGGACCGCAGCAATACATTTTGACGAGGCCGTCGGTGTCGTTTACCGCAACAACGTCACGGCTTTTCGTGTCGTAGAGGCGAAGCTGTTCCATCAGCATTGACTTTGGTTTGCGGTGGGTTGAAGCAGACGATATTTATAGGCATGGTGGAGTGTGAACCCCATTTTCTTGTACAGGGCAATCGCAGTCGCATTCTTGGAATCGACTTGCAGCAGGGCTTTGGTTGCGCCCTCCTTCACTGACTCATTCAATAGAAGTGTCACCAGATTCTTGCTCAGACCTTGACCGCGAAAATCTGGCCGAACGAACAGTCTGGTCAATACCGACCATCCGTCGAAAACGGCTGCCCGACCCGCTGCAATAAGTTCGCCACCGACTCTCAAACCGGCGTATATCGCTGGGTACCTCTCCATGATCTCTCGGACGCCTTCATCTTTCTGAAGACGAATCCATTCATCACTCGGCGCAGTCGAGAGTTCCCACGTGCCAACTTCGCTGGGAGGCAGTTCGCTCACCTCGATATCGGCAACCATCACATGGACGATGATCTTCTCTGTCCAGCCTTTGTCTTCGAGCAACACGTCGAGTTCTACTTGGGTCGGCAACGTAATGTGAAAGGTGGGAATCAGATCTCGTTCGCGGTAGAAGGAGACCACCTTCTCGATTGCCTCCTCCATCCCAATATGTGGCTCGCCAAGTGCCAGGACAGAGTTGGCACGCATCGTGAATTTGCCCGAAGCTCGCAGTACCCAGTCTCCGAGAGGGACTTGCTCGGCGGCCGGCCATGTTGCAGAGGCAGCGCGTTCCATCTCGTTGATGCGAAGTGAGAGTGGCGAGCCCTTTCCTGCACGTTCGACTCGCGGTGGGATCTTTCGCCAGATGGCGATCCGTTCCGGATCAAAGCTCACAGTCGAACCATCGCGTTTTCGAATGGTTGTCGGTGATTCCAATATCCCGAGGATGTCTCGATAACCTCCATCGGGGTCGTGCATCCGCACGGTCATCCGCGTGCCTACGTCATCGGGCCCTGGCCGATCTGCGGGTGGGGTGAGAGGCATGACACAACGATAACTTGGCGAGAGCGGGCCGTGGAGTGCCAAAATCGCCTCTACGCGCCGTGGGGATTAGAATGACGGCACTGACCACATGGAGGTTTGCCTTGACTTACATAATTGCAGAGCCTTGTATCGATGTTAAAGACAAGTCATGCATCGAAGAGTGCCCGGTTGATTGCATCTATGAGGGCGCTCGCATGCTCTACATACAGCCCGATGAGTGCGTGGACTGCGGTGCATGTGAACCCGTCTGCCCCGTCGAGGCTATCTACTATGAGGATGATGTCCCCTCGCAGTGGAAAGATTATTCGAAGGTCAACACTGAATTCTTCGTGGAACTCGGATCTCCTGGGGGAGCCAGCAAAGTTGGCGCATTGAGCACTGATCATCCGATCGTCGCCGCGGCTGCGCACAAAGAAGATTAAGAAGCGCGCCGCTGTTACTGCCTGATTTTCCATGGGACGCGTTGGCGCCGTATGGTCAGCGCGCCCGCCAACATCCTCGGGGGATAGTCGACCTATCCGTCGGTACACCTGTTGATCCGACCCCAGAATTCATTCAAGAGACTTTACGGGCGAGCACGAATGCGCCTGGATACCCGCTAACGGCGGGGACCCAAGAGTTGAGAACGGCAATCCACGATTGGGCCACGCGACGCTTGGACGCCACAGGCGAATTCGATGTGTTGCCACTGATTGGCTCAAAGGAACTCGTCGCCTGGTTGCCCACACTTCTTGAAGCAAAGAGCGTACTTTTCCCAGAGATTGCCTACCCAACGTATAGCGTCGGCGCGATTCTTGGATCTGCCACTGGCACAGCAGTCTCGATCGATCCCAAGACGTGGCCCGATGCTGATCTGGCATGGATTAATTCGCCATCCAATCCGACGGGCCGAGTTCATTCCGATGATGAAATGATGGAAGTAATCATTTGGGCGAGAAAGTCCAATTGCATTATTGCCTCTGATGAGTGCTATCTGGAATTTGGTCACACCGCCAATCCGACGTCGATACTCGGGTTCACTGGCGGCAACAACAAAAATATCCTTGCTGTGCACTCATTATCCAAGCGGTCGTCTATGGCTGGGTATCGAGCAGGCTTTGTCATTGGCGATGCTGAGCTGATTGCGCGTCTCCGCGAGGTCCGAAAGCACGCCGGGATGATCGTTCCGTTGCCAGTGCAGAAAGCCATGATTACCGCGCTTTCCGACGACGTGCATGTGGCCGAACAACGACAGAGGTACAACGCTCGCCGCGAGAGACTTGCGCCAGCTTTGCGGAATGTCGGATTTGAGATCGAAGAATCACGGGCAGGTCTTTACATCTGGTGCACCCGCAACGAGCAGGACTGGGATTCGATTTCTTGGCTTGCAGAACTAGGTATCTTGGCCACCCCCGGCTACTTCTATGGAGCAAAAGGAGACCGCCACATTCGAGTTGCGTTGACCGCAACTGATGCCAATATTGATGAAGCGGTCGCGCGACTTACGCAAGCTGCGTCCTCGAGGTAGTCGTGATTGCCCCCGTTGTCGATCGTGCTTGGTTGAAAGAGCACGAAAACGAAGTGAAATTGGTAGATGTGCGCTGGTACTTGGACGGACGTTCTGGTCGAGATGCCTATGAGCAAGGACATATACCTGGTGCCATATTTGTTGATCTGGAAAAGTGGCTATCGGGTCGTGCAGGTGTGGATGTTGGCAGGCACCCGCTGCCGGAGCCTTCGCTGTTCGCTGAAGGAATGTCAGCCCATGGCATAGGCGAGGGTGCCACAGTGGTTGCCTACGATGATGCTGGCGGCGTGATTGCCGCAAGGCTCGTGTGGATGTTGCGCGTACTTGGCGAAAATGCGGCGCTCCTTGATGGTGGGCTTCAAAGTTACACGGGACCTCTTCAAAGTGGCTCAGAATCGCCTTCACCTGCCATTTTTTCAGCACGGCCATGGCCAGAGAATCGCCTTGCCAATATCGATGAAGCCAGTGATGCAAACAATGTCGTCATCGATGCGCGAAATCGCGACCGCTACCGTGGAGAAGCCGATCCAATTGATCCTCGGGCTGGCCACATCCCAGGGGCACGCAATATCCCGTGTCGAGAAAACCTCAATGCCGACGGCACTTTTTTGCCGGTCCACGTGCTCCGGCAAAGGTTTGAAGATGCAGGGGTAAAAGAAGGAGAGGACGTGATCTCCTATTGCGGTTCAGGTGTGACCGCATGCCACAATTTGTTGGCAATGGAGTTTGTCGGCCTGGGACAAGGAAGGCTTTTTCCAGGATCGTGGTCCCAGTACAGCAATGCAACAGACCGACAAGTTTCAACGGGTGGCTGAATCTAAGTAGACTCGACGGATTATGGCGCAAGCAATTCTTCTCGTGGGCGGACTCGGAACTCGATTGATGCCCCTGACGCGCAGTGTCCCGAAGCCCATGCTGCCGATCGCAGGTTTGCCGGTGACTGAGCACCAGTTGGCGATGGCCAGGCGGGCCGGGATCACCTCGCTTGTGTTGGCGACCTCGTACCTCTCAGATGTTTTCACCCCTTATTTTGGAGATGGTTCACACTGGGGAATGAAGCTTCAGTACGCGGTTGAGGACGAACCTCTGGGGACTGGGGGTGCGATCCGCAATGCCGCACAGTTGCTTAGTGGCGAGGAATCAATCGTGATTTTCAACGGTGATGTCTTGAGTTCACACAATCTTTCCAAGCAAATTCAGATGCACGAGTCCCTCGATGCTGACGTGACGCTGCATTTGACGCATGTTTCGGATGCCAGAGCGTATGGATGCGTGCCGGTCGACAAGGAAAGTCGCGTTATCGCATTCCTAGAGAAGATGGAAAAACCAGTCGCTGACACTATTAATGCGGGCTGCTACGTGTTCCATCCTCGGGTTATCCATCAAATACCTGCAGGCAAAGTTGTGAGTATCGAGCGAGAGATCTTTCCAAATCTGGTCAGTCGTGGTCAGGCCATTTACGGCATGGTTGACGATTCCTACTGGATCGATATCGGCACTCCATCTGCGCTCCTGCAGGGTTCGATCGATGTCGTGCAAGGCATCGCAAATGGAAGCGCTCTAGATGGGCTACCTCTCCAACATAGGTCTCGGGATTATGTGGCCCATCAAGGATCAACCGTCGAGCCTGGCGCCATTGTCACGGGAGGATCTTCTATCGGACGCAACGCTCACATTGGTGTCGGCGCTTTGGTGGACCGCTCAATTATTTGTGATGGGGCAAAGGTGCTGCCAGGCGCTCAAGTGCGAAATTCCTTCGTAGCGGCTGATACCACTGTTTCTGCGCAGTTAAAACTTGATGATTCGTATATTTCGCAGGGGGAGATCACAAGACTGCTGCCCCTATAGCGTGAAATTAAACGCACGTAAAGGCGAAAAATGACTTGACTTAAGGGACTTACACGCGTGTAATTCACTTATTGGATATGCGCCATTGGCTCACTTCCAACACATTCACGAGATTCTGATTGTGCAGCTTCAAGTTTTGTCCATATTAATTGAAGGTATTGAGGAGTGTAGGAATGTCAGATATTCGACCTGATGGTCCCAACATCCAACTCATCAGCGGCGAGACCGTTGAACTTTCTTGGCAGGAGCGCTCGCTCTGCGCCCAGACCGACCCTGAAGCCTTCTTTCCCGAAAAGGGCGGTTCTACTCGCGAGGCAAAGCGAGTATGCATGTCCTGTGATGTTCGAAGCGAGTGTTTGGACTATGCCCTTGCCCATGATGAGCGGTTCGGAATTTGGGGCGGCTTATCCGAGCGAGAGCGCCGTCGACTTAAGCGTCGTCCCGCCTAATCCGCGGACTGGCAGTCTCAATGGCTGACTCCGCTCACGGCAGCCATCACGTAACGGCATTACTTGTCGTACACGATGGTGCACTTTGGCTTCCGGAAGTCGTTGCTTCGCTGGCGTCTCAGACGCGCCCCATTGATCACACGTTGGCCGTCGACACGGGCTCCCAAGACGCCTCCCTCAAACTTCTTAAGAATGCTCGAGTCGCGTCTATCTCTCTTCCTCGTGATACCGGTTTTGGCGCGGCAGTCGCCGCGGGGTTGGAAATCCTTCCGACGCATTTCAATGAAGGTGAATGGGAAAACGAGTGGATCTGGCTGATCCATGATGACTGTGCGCCTCAGCCTGGCGCTCTCGAGGCCCTATTGAACGCTGTCGAAGACAGGCCGCAGGTTGCCATTGCTGGACCTAAATTGCGTGGCTGGTACGACCGAACTCATTTATTGGAAGCCGGCGTCAGCATTGCTAACAACGGCGCTCGCTGGACCGGCCTTGAGCCGCGAGAGTATGACCAAGGCCAGCATGACGGTATTCGAGAAGTCTTGGCTGTAAGTACTGCTGGGATGCTGATACGTCGAGAAGTATTCGAAGAACTTGGTGGCTTCGATCCCAACTTAGGACTGTTTCGCGATGACGTCGATTTAGGTTGGCGTACGCACGTCGCGGGGCACAAGGTCATCGCGGTCACCGACGCAGTTGCCTTCCACGCGGAGGCATCGGCATCTGAGAGACGAAGGCTCGACATTAAGAGTGCGGTGTTCCGACGACCTCTCATTCTTGATCGACGCAACGCGGCCTATGTTTTGCTGACTAATTCATCGTGGTGGCTTCTTCCCTGGCTCTCAATTCAACTGTTGGCCAGCGCGATGATCCGCGCAGCAGGTTATCTTCTTGCCAAACTTCCGGGTTATGCCATCGATGAAATTCTGGCAGTGGCTCTCCTTCTGCTCCGACCGGGAATCATCCTGGAAGCGCGTAAGTTGCGGCGGAAACAGCGGCTCATCTCACCGCGCGTGGTATCTGCGTACATCCCTCCGCGTTGGTCGCAGTTTCGCCTTGGGTTCTTACGCGCCGTTGAGGCAATTAGGAGGAGCCTACTTCCCCCCGCGCCCGAGCCGACAGGTGCCCTGGAAACGCCCACTGAAGACGAGGATCTCCTTGCACCTGCCACTACCAGTCAGTGGCGCTCGGTCATTCGCCGTCCCGAGATTGCAGGGGTGCTACTACTAATCTTGATAACGTCGATCTGGTCGGCTCATCGCTATGGACCCCTTGTCGGCGGCGCGCTTCCAAGTACCCCCACTGGCGCCAGTGATTTGTGGAGTCGCTATGGGGAGTCTTGGCATCAGATCGGGATGGGTTCGTCAACGGCAACTCCCACGTGGATATTGGTGCTCGCGATTTTTTCGACAATTTTCTTGGGCAAAGCATTTGCACTCATCGTTTTTTTGTTCTGGGTTGCGCCCATTCTTTTTATGTGGTCGATGTATTCCTTGCTCCGAAAGCTCTCGACGAATTCGTGGTTGATCATGGGCGCCAGCGTTGCTTATGCGCTATCTCCGGTTGCGATTGCGTCGATTAATTCGGGTCGACTTGGCACCATCGCCGCCTTGGTCGTCGGACCTCGCTTGGTCATGTTCGTGGCGAGGGTGCGAAAGAGCGAAGCTCTTCAATGGCGGAGTATTTTTGGCTTCAGCCTTCTAGTTGGTGCGTTAACGGCGTTCAGTCTTCAGGCATACCTCGGAATAGTTCTTATCTACCTTCTTGGATTGATCAGGGAAATTCGCGAATATCGTACTGGCGCTAACCGAGGACTCCTCTTCGAAAGGCTTCTTAAGAGAGGGGCTTTGATATTCACCCCGTTTCTTCTCTGCCTGCCTTGGTCATTTGAAGCGATCGTGCATCCCAGTCGTTTCCTTCTTGAGCCAGGTTTGCTGATTCCTGGGGGCGGGCCAAACTTGGCATTCCTTGCCAATCCCGGAGGACCGGGTTCGGTGCCGTGGTGGGTAATAAGTCCGGTGGCCTTTGTGCTCATCATTGCGAGTCTGTCCTCAGGTATGGCTCGAAAATATGCCGAAGTTGGGCTGTTTTTTCTTCTCGTCGCAACCGGTATGAGTGTTTTGTCTATCTCAGGACACGCAAGTGCAAAAAGCGAAAACCTCTGGACTGGTTCCTTACTTGCGTACTCGACGATTGCCGCATTGTGCGCCGGCGTAGTGATTCTCAACGGACTGCGCCAGAAATTAGCCAATGTACACTTTCATTATCGACACATACTTGCGGGACTGGCAATTGCATCTACCTTGATTTACACGGTGTCCGCTTCCGCATGGGTGATCTCGACAGGCGTTGACTCGCCGGTTCGTGCAAACCAGTCATCGATTTTGCCTCCATTTCTCGCGGTAACGCCAGGGGTGAAGACTCTGGTTCTCCGCAACGTATCTTCCATGGACACCATTTCATTCTTCATCGCACGCGAAAGCGACGCAATCCTTGGTGACCCTGACATCGCTCCGGAAAACTCACCGAACATTGAGGTGGCCGTCAGGGGAATCGTGGATGGCACCGGAATTACAAGTAGCAAGGTTCTGGCTGGATACGGAATTAAGTATCTGTTCATGAAGAATCCCGTTGACACCCAACTTGCGAGAGCGGTCGACGGATTAGGCGGGTTCATCCGCACGTCATCAACACAAGCCGGCATCGTCTGGCGGGTGGCGGGAATCAGTGACCGGCTGGTCTTTACAGACATGTCTGGGAAGTCAGGCGTGCTGCCTACTGGAGGCATCTCCGCTCGAGTTGCGAGCCCGGGGGCTGGGACGCTCACTCTGGCAGAGAACTACGATGCCGCGTGGCAAATCATCCAGAATGGAAAGCAACTTGTTCGTTCGAAGAACTCATTTGGCATGCCGCAGTTTGCGGTGCCCCAAGCAGGAGAATTTTCGCTAATTCACGACGGAACTTCGCGAAGAGCTTGGCTCTCCTTGCAGATGATTGTCTTTCTAAGTGTTCTCATGATGATCGTTCCGAGTGGGCGGCGCCGCAGGGAAATTTCCCTTGAGGAGATCGCATGAAAATCAGACGCGCCTTAGTGATTTTCGGCATCATTGCGATCACACTTGCCGGCAGCAATCTCCTCACGACGAGTGGCGCCAAACTTAGATATTCGCAAAGTTATCCAGCCGTCGTTTGTCCGCCGACCGATTCCAAAGTCTCCTCTCAGGTTTCGGTCGCTTCAAAATCAACGCCATTTCGAAAGATCGTAGGTAAATCGGTTGTGCTTTCGCCGATCAAGACCGTTCTCTATTCGGTCAACCGAGATGCGATTCTTCTGGATCAGGGGGAAGTAAGTTCCATCGCATGGCAAGGAGTCTCTGGAATCTGGGCGGGTTCGACTCTGTGCAGGGCACCTCAAGGAGATCAATGGTTTGTCGGCGGTACCGGTGATGTAACCAGCAAGGGTCGCCTGTATGTGGTTAACAGCGGATTAAGTGATGCCATCGTAGATGTCATGGTGTGGAGTGAAGCCGGCGCTCAGTCTGGAAAGGTGCTGACCGTACCTGCAAATTCATCGACCAGAATCTCCCTTGATCTTCTTGCAGCCGGCGCTTCACGCCTTGTTATCCGTGTGACTCCGCGCTCTGGCCGCGTCAACGCCTTCTTGATTGATGAGCGAGGCAAAGGCTTGAAAACTTTAGGTGGCGACACTGTAAATTCGGTGGATTTTCCGCGGACAGATGTAGTGCTTTCTGGAGTTCCACAACAGGTGATAAAGGGAGTGGGCGGCCCGCACACACTGCGAATTTTGGTACCGGGCAACGTGGATGCGAATATACGAGTGGACTCGATCTCGAAGGACGGCGTTTTCGTGCCGGTGGGATTAGATGGCAGGGACATACCTCACGGAAAAGTCGTTGATATTCCTCTTAGTTCGACCATCGCCTACAGCGCCTTCTCTCTTCGTATTCGATCGGATCAGCCGCTCGTGGCTGGGGTCTACACGCCGCTGAAGGTGAAAGATCACCAGGACATTGTGTGGAATTCAGCAAGTCCCGAATTAGTGCCAATGACAATGGCCCTGACTGGTTTTGCTCCAGCACTGATTTTCACCGGCGACACTGTCGATTTGGTGGTTACGACTCGACTTATCTCAGGGCGAACTAAAACCGCTCACGTGACTGGCAGCGATGCGGTGATTTGGAGAGTTCCCGACAAAGCCCAGTCGATCACGATCTCCGCAATTAAATCCCCCGTGGTAGGCAGTGGTTTGATATCCACGACCAGTGGTGCTGGGGCATTTCCGTTATCAATTGGCAGCAATCTAACCAAGGCTGCTGTGCCGGTTTCCGACATTGCCGTTATTAACCGCTAGCGCACGGGTCATTGCAATAGAAATCGAGTTCTTCCCACTAATCTGTATGACATGACATCTCGTATCGGCCGCGGTTGCTCTCGAGGAGGATGCCGCCGCAAAGCCGTTATGACACTGACATACGTGTATGCCGATTCCATTGCTGTTGTTGGCCCTTTGGCGACGTATGCGGAGCCCCATGCATATGATTTGTGCGAAATTCATGGCGATCGTTTGACCGTCCCAAATGGATGGAATGTTATTCGTCAGGAACGCACGGGTAGCGAACCTGGGCCAACGGATGAGGATCTGATGGCGATAGCCGACGCCGTCCGAGAGATTGCCCTCCCCTCGAAGGCCTCGGATGAGCCCGCTCACCAAGCCGGTGTCCAAGGTCTAGGACGGCGAGGTCACCTGCGCGCTGTTCGTTCGTAACCATGAGCGAATTTGCGTCGCCCGACATCTTCAAGGCCTATGACATTCGTGGTCTGGTTGAGAACGAGATAACACCCGATTTTGCCTTTAGAGTTGGACTGGCATTTGCCCGCTTCCTTGAACAAGAGCGTGAGCCGGCAACGATCGTTATCGGCGAGGATATGCGTCCCTCTTCGCCTACCTTGGCTGATGCTTTTTCAGATGGCGCGACATCAAACGGAATGGATGTCATAAGAATCGGCCTGGCTTCGACAGACATGCTCTATTTTGCATCTGGAAAGTTGAACATGCCGGGGGCGATGTTCACCGCCAGCCACAATCCAGCCGAATACAACGGGATCAAGTTGTGCAAAAGCGGAGCCCGACCGATTGGGAAAGAATCCGGGTTGATGGCTATCGAGCGTTATGTCGTCGAGGGCAGCCCCATCATCATGCGTCCGGTGGGTAAGGAAACCGAGAGAAATATGTTGGATGAATACGTCACCCATCTGCTCTCACTTGCGGATGTATCTGAAATCCGGCCTTTGAAGATCGTGATTGATGCGGGCAACGGAATGGCGGGCTACACGGCGAAGCCTGTATTTGATCGGCTAAACGTTGAGATCGTTGAGTTGTATTTTGAACTTGACGGAACTTTTCCAAATCACGATGCGAATCCGATCGATCCAACTAATCTGAAGGATCTGCAGAAGGCCGTGCTAAAGCACAAAGCAGATATTGGACTTGCATTTGACGGAGATGCTGATAGGTGTTTCTTGGTGGACGAGAAAGGCGAAATCGTTAACCCCTCAACGTTAACTGGTCTCATTGCCGAACGTGAGTTGTCGAAGTACCCAAAATCCAGCGTCATCTACAACTTGATCTCTTCTCGATCCGTGGCAGAGATTGTCAACGAGAACGGGGGTACAGCGATTCGAAGCCGTGTGGGCCATTCCTATATCAAGAAACTGATGGCTGACACAGGTGCCGTTTTCGGGGGAGAGCATTCGGGGCACTTCTACTTTAGAGATTTCTGGTGTGCCGATTCCGGGATGCTTGCAGCCCTCCACGCGGTTGCGGCGCTCGGATCTCAGGCCAGCCCGTTGTCGAAGATCCTCAAGAAGTACCATCGGTACTTCTCAAGCGGAGAAATCAATTCCACGGTTGCCGATCCGACTTCTATCCTTGCCCGCATCGAGGAGATTTACGGGAATAAGGCCGGGGTGACATTGGATCATCTAGATGGCTTGACCGTAAGTTCAGATACGTGGTGGTTCAATTTGAGGCCCTCTAATACTGAGCCCCTCCTACGTCTGAACGTTGAGGCAAAAACCCAGACCCGCCTAGACAAGGTGCGAGACGAGATTCTGGCTCTGATTCATGGCTGAAATGTGCCCTTCTTCAGCCGACCAAGTAGCCTAGGGCTCTTGATACGCCACAAAGAAGGAATCAAAGAAGGAGACTTTCGTGAGTTCATCAGCTACCGTCACAGTTCCACGGCACGATATTGCAGACGCAAGTTTGGCTGCGGAAGGCCGTAAGAGGATCGAATGGGCCGAACGGAATATGCCGGTACTTGCCCAAATTCGTGAGCGTTTTGCAAAGAGCCAGCCGTTCGCTGGTGTGCGTATTGCGGCTTGTATGCACGTCACTACAGAGACGGCCAACCTCATGCGGACTCTCAAAGTCGGTGGTGCTGAGATCGCACTGTGTGCCTCGAATCCGCTCTCCACTCAGGATGATGTTGCTGCTGCCCTCGTTCACGAATATGGGATCAGCGTATTCGCGCGTAATGCCGTGGATCGCGACGGGTACTACTCACACATTAACGCCGCATTGGATATCGAACCCCATCAAGTTTTTGATGACGGATGCGACCTTGTGAACACCCTTCACACCACGCGCAAAGAACTTATCCCTGGCATCACTGGTGGATGCGAGGAGACCACGACTGGTGTCATTCGTTTGAGCCAGATGGCAAAGGATGGCGCCTTGAAGTTCCCAATGATCGCCGTTAACGACACTGATACCAAGCACATGTTCGATAACCGATATGGAACGGGCCAGTCCAGCCTTGATGCCCTATTTCGTTCGACGAATTTCTTGCTGGCGGGACGGATTCTTGTGGTGGCCGGTTTTGGTTATTGCGGCAAAGGAGTTGCAGAGCGGGCGAAGGGCATGGGAGCAGATGTCATCGTCACCGAAATAAACCCAACAAAAGCCCTCGATGCCATGATGCAGGGCTATCGCGTCATGCCAATGATTGATGCGGCAAAGATTGGCGATGTCTTCATCACAGTTACCGGCAACCGCGACGTTCTGCGCGAGGAGCATTTTGCTGCCATGAAGGACGGCGCAATCATGGCCAACTCGGGACATTTTGATATCGAAATTGATGTCGCTTGGCTGGAGAAGCATGCAACAAAGAAGAATTCAAAGATTCGCCATCAGACCGATGAGTATGTGATGGCCGATGGACGACGCCTTCTTCTTCTAGCAGAAGGTCGCCTAGTCAATCTTGGAGCGGCCGAAGGGCATCCGGCTGCCGTAATGGATATGTCATTCTCGGATCAGGCGCTGACAGCTGAGTGGCTCGTTGCGAATGCCAAGAACCTGCCGGCAGGCCTCCACGAAGTGCCAGAACACATCGATCGTGAAGTGGCCAAGTTGAAGCTTGAGAGCATGGGCGGAAGGATCGACACTCTTACGCCTGCCCAAGACATGTACCTCAACTCATGGGAGCACGGTAGCTAATGACGTTGGTTATGGTCGTCGACGATGACCAGGACCTTGCCGAGATGCTCGGCATCGTTTTGACCAGCGCAGGTATTGACGTGGATTTGGTGAGCAGGGGCGATGAAGCCCTTGAAGTCTTTCGTGCCAATCCGCCTGATCTTGTTCTACTTGACGTCATGCTTCCTGGCCTAAACGGAATCGAAGTCTGCCGTCTAATCAGGGCTGAGTCGATGGTGCCGATTGTTATGTTGAGTGCAAAAGGTGACACCCTTGATGTTGTTGAGGGGTTGGAAGCTGGCGCTGATGATTACATGATCAAGCCCTTCAAGCATCCTTCAGAACTTGTTGCGCGAATACGTACTCGACTTCGACGCTCCTCCGCAGGTCTTTCCGGTCGACTTACCCTGGCAGACCTTGCTATCGATCTTGTCGCACATCAGGTAACTCGCGGTGGAAAAGTAATCGCCTTGACCCGTTTGGAGTTTGACCTTCTTGTGGCTCTGGCAAAGGAGCCACGAAGAGTTTTCACTCGTGATGCTCTTTTGAGCGAAGTGTGGGGATATCGCCACTCGACGGACACGAGACTGGTGAATGTTCATGTCCAAAGGCTCCGTGCGAAGGTAGAACATGATCCAGAAAATCCAGAGATCGTCGTGACTGTTCGCGGGGTTGGATACAAAGCGGGAGTTACAGGCGGAGGGTGAAATGACTCGCTCGTTACGAGTCGCCGGATTTCGGAACTCTCTCGCATTCAAGGTCATTTTCACCACGGTTCTGCTTTGCCTGGCAGTTGTTTGGTTGACAGGTTCAGCTCTGTACACGCAACTTTCCGAAGGCATTCGTAAGGTCAAGGTAGAGTCATCGGTCGCCGAGACTCGCTCGGCCATCTTCAATGCCCAGTACCGGATAATTCTTGCCTCTGATTCAGAGGCAAGGGCTATCAAGCAGATAGTTGATGACATCATCGTCAATTCGCCGAGCGTCATCGGCACAGCGATCAACGGTCGTGAGGTCGCACTTCTTCGAACAAAGACCACAACAGACGGAGCCATCGACTATCAGAGGACTTCCAACCAAATGCTGGTCTCCTCGATCCCGAAGGAATTGCGCCTTCGCGTCCAGAAGGACATTTCGACTCAATGGTCCGAAACCGTCATAAGGTACTCAGACGGTACCCAAGTGCCTGCATTAGCTGTAGGCGAAAAGATCACAATTCCCAAAGCAGGTGCTTATGAGATGTACCTGCTTTTTAGTCTGGTGAGCCAGAATTCGACGCTCGATCTCTTGAGTCGGTCTTTGTTTTTTACCGGTCTGGCTCTGCTCTTGCTCATAACAATTATCACATTCATGGTGGTTCGTCAGATTGTCCGTCCTGTTAGAGAGGCGGCTCGCATTGCAGAGGGTTTCACAGCGGGAGACTTGAACCAGAGGATGCAAATAAAGGGCAAAGATGAAATTGCCAGATTGGGTAATGCATTTAATGAGATGGCTCTCTCCCTGCAAAATCAGATCTCGCGTTTGGAAAACCTGTCGAGGGTGCAACAACGTTTCGTCTCGGACGTTTCCCATGAATTAAGGACGCCTTTGACGACTTTGCGCATGGCATCAGAGGTAATTCACTCCTCGCGCGACCAGTTCGACCCCAACATTGCAAGAAGTGCGGAACTTCTGGTTGCCCAGATTGATCGATTTGAAAGGCTGCTTGAGGACCTTCTTGAAGTAAGCCGATTCGATGCCGAGGTGGCGATACTCGAAAGCGCGGAGTTCGATATGGTCGCCCTGGCAGCACGCTGCATATCCGACCTTACGCTCTTGGCGAAAGAGCGGTCGACCTCCATTGATCTCATGCACCCTCTCGAGCCGGTGTTGATAAACGCAGATGTCCGTCGAGTGGAACGGATTCTTCGAAACCTTTTGAGCAATGCGATTGAGTACTCGGATTTCAAACCGATAAGAGTGAGAATCGTGGCAACCGATGACGAGGTCGCAGTTGGTGTCCGCGATCACGGAGTCGGACTAGAGGAATCATCGGCGTACAGGGTTTTCGATCGCTTCTGGCGAGCCGATCCATCTCGGGCACGGGTACGTGGTGGAACTGGTCTTGGTCTCTCGATCGCACTTGAAGATGCTCGTTTGCACAATGGAGAACTCGAGGCATGGGGCAGACTGAATCAGGGGGCGCATTTCGTCCTCACTCTCCCGAGGCGCGCAGGTGGAGAAGTTCTCTCCCGACCTATTCGGTTGCAACCCGAGGACTACCAATCCACAGCGAGATGAAAGCTTCAAATTCTGTTTGCTTCGCTGCAAGAGACTTGATGTGTGTTTGTTCTTGACGGCCTGCATGACTTGATATTTCCCTCACGGTGCCTTGGTTGTGGAACTCCAAACTCCGCGTTGTGCACCGTCTGCGCCAAAGTTCTTCAACTACAAGATCTAAGAACTCAGGTTGGCTCAGTACCCGTTTTCTCTTCTATTCCTTACGGTCCAAAAGCCGGACACATTCTCTTAGCTGCAAAGGAAGATGGAGTTCGAAAGGCTGACGATATTCTTGTAACTGCCCTGCAGCATTCTCTCCGTGCGGCAATGCGCGCATGCGGGATTCGTCCTGTGCTAATTCCCATCCCTCACAGCAAGAAGGCGCTCCGAAAGCGAGGAAGAAATTTCGTTGGAGAAATCACCGAACGTCTTTCGCAAATCGAAGGCCTTCCCACTCGACAGGTGATTCGACATAATCGGAAAGTGGACGACCAATCTCTGCTTGACGCATCCTCGCGATTCGGGAATCTTTCTGGTGCAATGAGCGTTGTACGTCATTATGATCGGGCATCCGAGGTAATCCTCGTGGATGATTTGATGACGACGGGCGCCACCTTGGGTGAGGCTGTGAGAACGCTGGAAACAGCCCAATTTCACGTCGCAGCTGCGGTTACCGCCCTTGTGGCTCTTCCCCTACGATAGGGCGATGAGTTGGGGCAGTTCCCCCTTAAAGCGCCGATTCGCGTGAGAATGAGAAAGGTTGGGGCATGCCAGCATTTTTAGATCGAATCTTGCGGGCAGGAGAAGGACGCACCCTTCGCGACCTAGGGAAGGTTGTCACGGCTATCAATGGCCACGAGGCGGAGATCTCTGCTCTCAGTGACGAGGCGTTGCGCGGCATGACCGTCGCCTTTAAAGAACGTTTTGCTAAAGGCGAATCGCTAGATGACCTACTGCCGGAGGCGTTCGCGGTTGTGCGCGAGGCAGCGAAGCGAACCCTGGGCCAGCGACATTACGACGTTCAACTTATGGGTGGCACCGCTTTGCACCGCGGGAATATTGCTGAAATGCGAACCGGTGAGGGCAAGACTCTTGTTGCCACTTTGCCCTCGTACCTGAACGCACTTGCCGGTCGGGGCGTGCACGTGGTCACGGTCAACGATTATTTGGCTGAACGTGACAGCGAATGGATGGGCCGCATACACAGATTCCTTGGACTTAGCGTTGGCGTGATTCTGGGATCAATGAACCCTGCCGAACGTCGAATCGCCTACGCAGCCGATATCACCTACGGCACGAATAACGAATTTGGTTTCGATTATCTACGTGACAACATGGCATGGACTCTCGACGAATGCGTACAGCGTGATCATTATTTCGCGGTGGTCGACGAAGTCGATTCTATTTTGATTGACGAAGCTCGTACGCCTCTTATTATCAGCGGTCCTGCTGACAAAGCGACGAAGTGGTACGTCGAGTTCAACAACATTGCTCAAAAACTCGTGCGTGATGTGCATTACGAAGTTGACGAGAAGAAACGCACTTCGGGAATCCTCGAAGAGGGTGTGACAAAAGTTGAGGAATTGCTTGGCATCAACAATCTGTACGAGTCAGCAAACACACCTTTGATCAGTTATCTCAACAACGCCGTTCGGGCAAAAGAATTGTTCAAACGCGATAAAGACTATGTCGTCATGAATGGCGAACTTCTCATTGTCGACGAACACACAGGGCGTATCTTGGCAGGCCGTCGTTACAGCGAAGGTATGCACCAAGCCTTAGAGGCCAAGGAACGAATCGAAATTCAAGACGAGAACCAGACTCTTGCAACTATTACGTTGCAGAATTATTTCCGGCTCTACGAGAAGATCTCAGGCATGACCGGTACGGCCATGACAGAGGCCGCCGAATTCCATCAGATCTACAAGTTGGGCGTAGTTCCAATTCCTACAAACCGCGAGATGATTCGTGCTGATCAAGCAGATCTCGTTTACAAGTCTGAGCCTGGGAAATTCATAGCAGTAGCACAAGACATCGTGGAGCGCCATCGCAAGGGCCAACCGGTGCTTGTAGGAACAGTGAGCGTTGAGAAGTCCGAAGAGCTCTCGGCCGTTCTAAAGAAGAACGGTGTTGCACACGAAGTTCTCAACGCGAAGCATCACGAGCGTGAGGCCGCGATTATTGCAAGAGCTGGAACCGTCGGCGCAGTAACTGTCGCCACGAACATGGCCGGTCGTGGAACCGACATTATGCTCGGCGGAAACCCCGAGTTCATGGCTGATTTCGAACTCCAAAGGCAAGGGCTTTCCCCTGTCGATACTCCTGAAGAGTATGAGCGAGCATGGCCTGCAGAGTTGGCGAAACAGAAGGCAGCGGTTGCGACACAGCACGAGCAAGTGATTGCTCTGGGCGGCCTCTATGTTCTCGGAACCGAACGCCACGAATCAAGACGAATCGATAACCAGTTGCGTGGTCGTTCTGGTCGTCAGGGCGATCCCGGAGAATCTCGTTTCTATCTTTCATTGCAAGATGACTTGATGCGCCGTTTCAATTCAGGAATGGTCGAACGCTTCTTGTCGGCGGCTGGCATTCCAGAGGACACCCCCATTGAATCCAAGATGGTCAGCAACGCGATTCGTTCGGCGCAGACTCAGGTCGAATCCCAGAACTTTGAAATCCGCAAGAATGTTCTCAAATACGATGACGTGCTAAATCGCCAGCGCCAAGTAATTTACGGTGAGCGACGTTTGGTTTTGGAAGGCAAGGATATTCAAGATCAGGTACAGATTTTCCTGAGAGACACTCTGTCGGCATACGTCTCAGCCGCCACCGCAGGTGGATACGCCGAAGACTGGGATCTTGAGACGCTTTGGGCTGCCTTGAAAGCGCTTTACCCAATCTCCTTTACGATCGGGGATCTGGACAAGGAACTCGGCTCTCGGGCCGCCCTTGACGCCGACTTCCTTGAGCAGAAGGTTATTGATGATGCCCTTCTTGCCTACGCGGCTCGCGAGGAGTTTCTGGGCTCCGAAGTCATGCGCGAATTGGAGCGCAAGATTCTCCTCTCCGTTCTGGATAGGAAGTGGCGCGAGCATCTATACGAGATGGACTACTTGCAAGAGGGCATCGGCCTGCGTGCAATGGCCCAACGTGACCCACTGGTCGAATATCAGAACGAGGGCTTCGAACTCTTCTCGGCGATGATGGACGCAATCAAAGAGGAAATTGCCGGCTATCTCTTCAACATTGAAGTCACTGTAGAAGAGGAGAGCAACGAGGTGACGGGGAAGGGCTTAGAAGCACATTCTGCCTCAACCGAACTCCAGTATTCGGCTCCGGATGAAACAGGCGCAAGTACTACTGGGGGTATCTCACGCAATGCTCCGTGTCCGTGTGGATCAGGGAAGAAATACAAACGGTGTCACGGAGCGAAGTAATTTCGCGCTAGAGAAGAGTCAACGATGTGCAGAGCCATCGGTGATCAACGCCCTCAAAGCGGATGGCCAATGATCGGATGCGCTTGTCGAACCTCACCGTAAGGGCGACTTCACATATCCCATCAAGCGGTTGGCAAGTGTGAAGCTTGCGAATCCGCCCCACCTCTTTCAGTGTTCCAACTTTGGAAATGAGTTGAGAATAGATTGTGTGATGGCACCAACGGGCAAGCTGAGCGGGCTGGCGTTTCGCAGCCCAAATTTCTAGAACACTCGTCGCAAATTTCAGTGCCCACATGTGAAGTTCGGGCAGTTGACTAGATGATGTCGGTTGGGGTGCAAATTCCGGATCATAGTCCTCTCCGAAGTTGCTTGGGATCGAGTAGAGAAGCGGCTTTTGGATGACATTCTTCTGCACATTGTTCTGGTAGAGATCAAGCATGGGGTGGTCCCACAAATCGCTCTCATTGCTGGATATGGGCAGAAGCGATACTGGTCTGGCAATCAAGGTGGGCGTGGTCATTGGCCCACTCTTCTCAACTCGCCAGACGTCGTCGCCATCCACCCGGGGGATCTTTACTTCATACCTTCGGATGACTGTGGATAGGTGCGAGTCGATTTGTCAGAGAACATCTTTAGTTGCTCCCTATGAGACGGTTGAACAGAAGGATGCAAACAAGGTCCGTTGCCGCAGTGATACTCATATGTGCCTCTTTCGTTTCTGCATATGTATTGTCATCCATGGCGAATCGCAAAGAACTTCTATGGAGCGCCAGATCCTCCTTAGTGCCTGGAACGATGATTTCCATGAACGATCTGGTGGCGAAAGAAGCGGCAATTCCAAAGGGGTCGGATATTTACGTCTCTGCTAGGAATGATGTTTCGCGATTTCTCGTGGTAAAACCGATAAGCCCAGGAGAGCTCTTGCCCATCAGCGCACTGAGTGCGAATGGAAAGACACAACAGATGAGTGCAGTTCCCGTTAGCGTTCATACATCAGATGTACCCGTTGATCTTCAAATCGGCGAGAGCGTGAATCTTTATCATGTTGGAGACCCGCATCTTGCCAAAGAGATTGGCTCCCCGATCTTAGTTCTCTCCCATGCATTTATTTTGGGCATCGACCGGAAAGCACAGAACATGGGTGGTGATCTGACATTGACCATCTCCGTCAATGCAAGAACCATCGTGCAAGTTTTGGATGCAACTGCATCAGGACGTGTAGTCGTGGTTCGCGTGCATGGCTGAAATTGCACTGCCTGTGGTTGTCACGGCAATTGCGAGCCCGGAATTGGAAGGCTTCATTGCGGGAACCCTCTTCAGTCAGGGTTGGAACGTCATCTTCAGAGCGCTAGATGTTGCTTCGCTCATTTCGTTCATTGACTCTGATTCAACTCGAAGCAGCGACGTTCTACTTATCTACTCGCCGGACTTACCGGGGATTTCACCCGAAGTGATCTTCTCATTCCAGGGGAGAGTCCGACAATTACTGGGGTTCGCTGCAGGCGGCGATGGAAACCAAGAATTTTCAGGGCTTCTCCAATTACCGAGCGAGCCTTCTGAACTGTTGAATCTTGTAAGAGGATTCGTTAGAGCTCCTTTAGTGCGTCATCCTGTGAGCGAATTTCCGGGCAAACGACACGCTCACGTCGTGGCGGTGGGGTCGTCATCAGGTTCGGCAGGCTGCACAACCCTGGCGATCAACTTGGCAATGGAGTTGAGCGCTCTTGGCCGAGAGACAATTCTCATAGACGCAGATGTCCGTCACCCTTCAATTGCACCGTTGCTCTCGCTTCACAAATTGGATGGGGATACTACTTCGCGGACGATTGCACCCCATCTGAGCGTTAGTGAATTTACTCGGGATCGGGTCCCACAACTTGCGCAGTATCTGGAAGAGTTGTACTCGAGATGCGAATTCGCTGTCATCGACCTCGGATCAATAGCTGGCGTCTCCGATTCTTTAACTGATCGAAGATGGACCTCATCAATGATTCATTGGTCTTGCGAAAGGGCTGATGACCTCTGGATCGTGGGGAAGAACGACACTCTGGGCTTGCACCGGATGGAGATGCTCGTCCGCGATTTCGCGCAGATAACCATGCGGGCACAGGTGAGTGTCGCAATGAATATGAGTTCTCGAGGGCGCAAGGGCAAACTCCGTGAGGATCAATTCTTCGCGATTGCTGCGCCGCTTCGCCCACAAAACCTATTCACCCTGCCCCGTGATGTTCGAACGATCGCAAAAGCCGAGGACGAACGGGCGACGCTGTTGGAAATCGATGACAGAGCTTCGCTTCGGAAGTGCATTGCATCCATGGCGGTCGGTTTAACGTCCTAGTTCCTTATATCCTTATGCCATGCGCGCCTACCTTCCCATCACGCCACAAGGACTTCAAGAATTCTTGAATGGCGGTTCCTTCCGCGCGGCCCAAGCATTCATCGTGGATCCGATGTTTAGTGCGGAGGGTGTGACAGCTTCCGACGATCAGGAAGAATTGGAGTTCGAGGTTTCATGGGATGCGGCCGTGAGATCGCGCGAGATGCAGCCTGCTGACCCGAAGGCGAAGGGTTTTGTACTGGCTCTCGATATAGAAGAGGGACAGATAAGCCACGCCCAGGGCAACGAGGTGACCCTTCTTTCAGAAATTTCCTGGCCGCAGGTTCAGTCCCTTCTTCTGTCTGAATCGGAGGAGTTAGAACTTTCGTGGTTCGCTCCGCAAGAGATTCCCACCTATCTGCCGCAATGGTTGGCGTGAGAGGGTTGATCTATGGCTCAAATTGAAGACTTACTTGAGGGTCGGAGCCCGCTAACGGCACATCAGATCCATCGCCTCCACGAGCTCACGGCAGACTGGCAGATGCTTTCGGATCTCTCCTTTGCCGATCTCATTCTTTGGGTTCCCTTGCGCAAAGACAGCAAGAGTTGGCCAACTGGACATATAGCGGTTGCGCATATTCGACCGACGACGGCGGCAACAGTCTTCGCCCATGACGTGATAGGCGATGAAATTTCCTGGGGAGCCAAGGGAAGAATTGATGCGGCCCTCTCCAACGGAGAAATCATCAGGGACTCTGAACCAGAACAAGTCGGCGAACTCTTAATCAAAGAAGAGACAATCCCGGTTAGTTTCGAGGGGCAAGTGATCGCAGTTATTTCCAGACATCGAAATGCAGATTTGATGAGATCTCCGAGCCGACTGGAATTGAACTATCGAGAAATCGCCCACAATTTGTATCGAATGGTTGCGGAGGGAACATTTCCATATCCGGATGCAATATCCATGTTTGATCCGCTGCCACGCGTCGGTGATGGTCTTATCCGCCTCGATGTGAACGGGATCATCTCGTACGCAAGTCCCAATGCCCGTTCTGCATTTAGCAGGCTTGGGTGGGCAAATGAATTGGAGAGTTACTCCCTTGGCGAAGTTGCCGAATCTCTCTCGAAGACCCGTCAAGAGGCACACGAAGAAGGGTTGCGAAGGTCCCTTAGCGGAAAAGCGTTGCGACGAGTCGAGTGCGAGAACCCTGCGGGCACAATCGATCTTCTCGTCATGCCCTTGATTCAGGGCAGTGATCGAATTGGTGCCATCGTTCTTCTACATAACATCACGGAGGTGCGCCGCCGTGATCGCGAACTCGTTACTAAGGACGCGACGATTCGGGAGATTCATCATCGTGTGAAAAACAACCTCCAGACGGTTTCGGCCCTTCTTCGCCTCCAATCTCGGCGGATCGAGGATCCGGCGGCAAGCGCCGCACTGGGAGAGGCCGTCCGGAGAATCGGATCCATTGCGATGGTCCATGAGACGTTGTCGGGTAGCTCTGAGGAAACGGTGGCCTTCGATGACGTCCTGGACCGGCTCATCTCCAATGCCCGCGAACTGAGCCCCCGGGTCAACGCCATCTCCATTGAGCGTGAAGGCCTAGTCGGGACCTTGGAGCCACGGCTGGCTACGCCGTTAGCTCTAGTAGTCACCGAACTCATCCACAACGCCTTGGAGCACGGCCTGGCTGCTCAGGGAGACTCCCTTCGAATCCTCGTCGAACGTAGCGCCACCGAGTGCTCGATCCGCATCTACGACAACGGGGTAGGGCTGCCGGTTGATTTCGACTTGGAGGGTTCATCAAACCTGGGATTGCAGATCGTGCGCACTCTGACCGAGAACGAACTTCAAGGACGCCTCACGCTTGAAAGTGCCCACGAGGGCACTTCCGCGAACGTGATATTCCCCTTATAGGGCTGTGAAGACTCTGATCGGAGCTAGCGAATTTGGCTGGATTGCTCCAAGAGGCGAGCCCGATTTCGTGCCGCACGACGCTTGAGGGCACGACGCTCATCTTCGGAGAGTCCACCCCACACGCCCGCGTCTTGACCGCTCTCAAGCGCCCAAGCCAGGCAGGCATCCTTGACGATACAACGGTTACAGACCTTCTTTGCTTCTTCTATCTGCGTGATCGCAGGGCCGGTATTTCCTACCGGGAAGAACAGTTCTGGATCTTCATCGCGGCATGCTGATTGATGTCGCCAGTCCATAGACCTACCCTTCCTTGTGATATCCATACGGCAGCCACGTTGCGCCCGATATGAGGTATTGGGATCGAACTAATGTGATCCGAGAGACCAATTCTCCCTGCTCCCGTGTTTATTAACAAGGAGATAGGCCAAAAGATTTCCTTGGGTCGGCGTGATTTATCTCGCCTTGGGCCTAGTTTTTCTCAGAAACAAGGCATTAATCCGATTTGCCTGATCACATCCTGAGAAGGGAGAAATAGTGGTGCCCCCGGCAGGATTCGAACCTGCGCACCCGCCTCCGGAGGGCGGTGCTCTATCCCCTGAGCTACGGGGGCACACTTTCATTAGAATACCCTGATGTCTTCGACCGCATATTTCGCAACTGGCTGTTTCTGGGGCGCTGAACGTCGATTCTGGAATCTTCCCGGTGTCATCAGCACGAGTGTCGGATACATGGGCGGGAATCGTCCAAATCCACATTACGAACTGGTCTGCACTGGCGTTACGGGTCACGCCGAGACGGTCTTCGTTGAATACGATCCTGGAGCGATCGACTACCCCGTCTTGTTGGGTGAATTCTGGTCGATGCATGATCCGACTTCGCTCAATGCACAAGGAAATGACATTGGATCTCAGTACCGCAGCGCGATCTTTTTCACCTCGCCGGAACAGGAGAAATTGGCGCTCGCGACGAGAGAGATCTATCAGAAGGCGATCATCCCCGCGGGTTATGGCCAGATAGTCACCGAGATAGTTCCTGCCGAAGGCAATACGTATTGGCTCGCTGAGGAATACCATCAAAAATACCTCGCGAAGAATCCCAATGGTTACGACTGTCACTCGAGTACAGGCGTTCCTTTTCCCAAGGAGAGTCATGCCCTCTAGTCAGACCGATAACCTGCGACCCGACGGCACTGCCTATCCGGTGAAGATCGATGAGGAGAACCTGAAGAATTCCATTGACCCGATCTCCTTCGACGTCCTGCGAAAAGGTGCAACCGAAAGACCTTTCACAGGCGAGTACGTCGATACCGAGACTGTGGGCGTTTACAAGTGCAAGGCCTGCAATGCCGAGCTTTTCCGAAGTGAAACAAAATTCCATTCTGGATGCGGCTGGCCATCCTTCTATGCGCCGTCCTCTGATGACGCGGTGGTGTTGCTGGAGGATCGTTCGCTTGGGATGCGCGTTCGTACCGAGGTGCGGTGTGGATCGTGCGGATCCCACCTCGGGCATGTATTCGAAGGCGAAGGTTATGACGTTCCGACCGATCAACGTTGGTGCATCAACTCCGTGTCGATGTTTCTGGAGCCTAAATAGGCTACTTGTTTTCCACGGCACGCCAGCAGTACCAGGCAACGATGCTTCTATGCGGACGAAATTTCTCACCGCGAGATTCGAGTCTCTTGGGTTCAATCTGTTCCTTCAACTTGTGAATCTTCTCCCAGCCCCGTCGCACTCCCAAGTCTCCAGTGGGCCAGGTATCAAGTCGTCCCAACTGAAACATCATGAACATGTCGACGGTCCAGGGTCCTATTCCCCATAGCGAATTGAGTTGTTCGGAGACTAATTCGTCATCAAGCAGATGCAGTTTGTTGATATCAACTTCTCTACTGATGGCCGCCCGGCTCAATCCCTGAATCGTCTTGGCTTTTGCTCCAGAAAGACCTGCTGAGCGAAGGTCATCCTCCCGCAACTTTGAAATCCGGACGGGTGTAATTTTTCCTCCCGCTACATCGATCAGTCTGGCATGAATCGTGTCAGCGGCCTTGACCGCCAGTTGTTGGGATATTACCGATTCGACAAGGGACTCAAAGTGAGTTCTTTCCGTTTCCATTCGCCCGATTGGACACAATGGGCTGCTCTCGACGATCGGAATGAATTTCGGATCTGCCTCACAGATCTGCGAGACGACGCGCTTCATCTGCTTAGAACTAATTGCCATGGAACTTTAGAGTGAGAAACTGGGGTATTCATCCGTCACTAAGACAAATGCGTATCCATAGATTCGATTCCAATACGCTACGGTTCCGGTTACTCCGTTGGCGCACCATTCAGGGTATTCACCTGTAAAGACAATCGTGAACCACGCTATGACTGTAAGGATGAACGCATACACGATGTAGACCGCACCGACGACATAGAGAGGAATCGCGAGGAACCATTTCACCAATGGCAGCCCTCTACTCAAGGTACGTCCACCTTGAATGTCGGGAAACTCGACGCCGATCTTTTCGTTAGCCTCAATTGATGGGTAGTCATCGGTCAAGAGCAGGAAATAAGCGCAAATCCGCACCGACAGGCCGACGATGGCTTTGTTGAATTGAAGGACATACGAGGGATATACGCCTCGGAATAGGAGTGTCAGAACAACCGGAAAGAAGAAAAGGCCGGCTATGTAAGAATCCGATGACGCTTGTCCACCAAAGGAATCTGCCAGGATTGCGATTGGGATGATCAGTATGGCCCTAAAGAGGACCGTGACTCGATCTCGACTCTTCACCTGAAGTTGGATATAAGTGCGTACTTGGTTATCCATGCACCTAATCTAGTGTTCCACTTGCCTCAGGTTCCACCCCTACTCTACTTTTAGCGAAACATTTTTGGAGGTATGTGTGGCCGGTATCAAAGAGGTAGCCGAACTAGCCGGCGTCTCGATGGCCACGGTCTCACGCGCCCTCCGAGGCATGCAGCATGTGAACCAAGAGACGCGTGAAAGAATCATCGCTGCTGCAGAGCAGCTTAACTACCCGCTCGAAGTTGCATTTGCCAGCACTCGGATGCATAGCGTTGGTGTCGTTGCCCCTTTCATATCCAACTGGTATTACTCGAATGTCATTCACGGCGCTGAGCATGCGCTGCGTGAAGCAGGGTATGACTTGCTTCTTTACAATTTTGGCCAGATGAAAGGTCGCGAGAGGCTCTTTCAACACAAGTTACTCAAGGGCCGGGTGGACGGAATCATTGTCATAAGCGTTCCACCTAGCAAGGAAGAGTTCGATTCTATGCTCAATCTTGGAATCCCTATCGCCCTAGTTGGCATGCATCATGAGGGGTGCGCAAGCGTTGCCATTGATGACGTTGCAGGTGCTCGAACGGCAACCCAACATTTAGTGAACCAGGGTCACAAACAGATTGCTCTGATGTCTGGCAGTACGCATGACCCCTTCAACTTCAGCGTCCCTCAAGACCGACGATTGGGGTTCATGCAAGTTCTTGCCGAGAATAGGCTGGAATGGATCCCGAGTCGCGAAGTGCATGGAGATTTCACGATGCACGCGGGTGCAAGGGCAATGGACGATCTATTGGCACGCCCAAATCGCCCAACGGCTATTTTCTGCGAATCGGACGAGATGGCCATTGGAGCAATGCAGGCAGTGCGTCGGCACGGCTTGAGAGTTCCAGATGACATGTCCATCATTGGTTTCGACGGGCACGAGATGGCGGAATTCTCTGATCTCACGACGATTGAGCAACCGGTTCAGTTGATGGGAGAACTCGCGGCGAGTGCGATTATGGAGAAGTTGCGCCGACCAAGTGCGGAGTTGCCTTCAATAACGTTGCCAACGACATTAATCGTTCGAAATTCCACGAAAAGAATTAACTCATAGCCCAATCCGTCGCCGAAATGGGATACTGGCTCAATGTCGTCAATTGAGGTTAAGGCTTTTTCTCTAGAGGAGTTGCGCACCCATCGCAGCGAAAAGTGGCGTGAGTTTCCAAGCGATGTTCTACCCCTTCCTGTTGCCGAGATGGACTTTCCAGTGGCAAAGCCGATTCGTGATCTTCTTTTGGAGATGGTTTCGCATTCGGATTTGGGCTATCTGGGCCCCATTCCGGAGGTTGCCTTGGCGTTCGAGGGCTTTGCGAGACGGCGGTGGGGTTGGGCTCTGGACCCAAACCAAGTGCATATCGTGACTGACGTAGGCGTTGGCGTAGTCGAGGTTCTGCGTTTGTTCACTAGCCCTGGTGATCGAGTCCTGATCAACACTCCCGTCTATCACAACTTCAACACCTGGATTCACGAGACTCACTTGGAAAAAGTTGATGTGCCTTTCGTCCACGACGGCGAGAAATGGAAATTGGATTTACTGGCCGTGGAGCAGGCATACAAAGGCGGAGTGAAAGCGCATCTTCTGTGCAACCCGCACAATCCGATTGGCTTCGTCTATTCGAGAGCAGAGTTGTTGAAGATTGCTGAGCTTGCCGAGGAATACTCCGTCATTGTCATTAGCGATGAGATCCATGGCCCGCTCACATATTCTGAAGCGACATTTGTTCCATTTCTGTCTTTGGGGGAGGCAGCCGAGAAGGTCGGGATTGTGATTACCGCTGCCAGCAAGGCATGGAATATTGCTGGCCTTAAGTGCGCGATTGTTGTCAGTCAGGACCCGCACATGGATGCACTTCTTAGGAAACTGCCGATCGCAACTCACTATAGGGCTTCACTTCTGGGAGGATTTGCAACCGCTGCCGCGTACGCCGAGGGAGAAGATTGGTTGGATGGCCTCTTAAGGACTCTCGACTCGAATCGATATCTATTGCGCGACCTTTTGGACAAGAAGATTCCGAAAATCAAGTACCTGGTTCCGCAATGCACTTACTTGGCATGGCTCGATCTAGAGGCGTTGAATCTGGGTAGAAATCCGTCGCAGTTGCTTCTCGAAAGAGGGAAAGTGGCACTATCGCCAGGCAAGGCGTTTAGCCCTCAGGCTCTCAGTTATGTTCGCTTGAATTTCGCAACAAGTCCCGAAATCCTTACCGAGGCAGTCGATCGAATGGTGGTGGCAATTTCATGAGCCCTAAAGAAACTCTTCGGCCGGAGACCTTGGCAATTTCGTCGGGCCGTCCGGCACCTGGACCCGATGCCCTTCTCAATCCACCTATCGCATTGAATTCGACATTTCATGCGGGCGGGGAAGTCGGATATGGGCGTTACGGCAATGAGACATGGACTGCACTCGAGGAAGCAATTGGCGCTCTCGAATCAGGTCCAACGCTAGTTTTCTCGTCTGGAATGGCAGCAATAAGTGCGGTCTTTTCGATTCTTCCTGTGGGCGCGGTTGTCACCGCATCGAACCAGGGCTACAGCGGGGTAATGACGCTATTAGGTAATTTGCATACTTCAGGAAAAATCGAAGCGCGATTCGTGGATGTGTCCAACACGGAGGAAGTCTTAGCGGCCCTTCCCGGAACCGCTCTCTTGTGGCTCGAGTCGCCTACGAATCCAACCCTCACTGTTGCCGATTTACCGAGGCTGATTGCAGCGGCTAAAGCGCAGGGCTCCGGTGTCGCCGTGGACAATACTTTTGCGACACCTTTGATACAGCAGCCGCTTTTGATGGGGGCGGATATCGTGGTCCATTCGGTGACAAAGTATCTGGCAGGGCATAGCGATGTGGTGATGGGGTCACTTTCGTCAAGGGATCCGGCACTGTTGGCACGCTTAGAAGATGCGCGCAAGATCGGTGGAGCAATCGCGGGACCGTTTGAGGCGTGGCTTGCCCTTCGCGGCCTGCGCACTTTCCCTTTAAGGTTTGAGCGAGCCCAGGCTAATGCCATGGAAATTGCATCGCGGCTTTCGTCTCATCCAAAAGTTGCCGAGGTTTTTTACCCAGGTTTGCCTGGAGATCGCCAGCACGAACGTGCAGCAAGCTTTATGAAAGGGTTCGGTGCGGTCCTTTCGTTCACTCTCCATTCTGATGGGGTTCACGCTGACAGGGTGTGCGAATCCTCATCGGTGATCACCTATGCCACGAGTTTGGGCGGGATTGAGTCTTTGTGGGAGAGGCGGCGCCGATGGGCTGGCGAGAGCATGACGGTCCCTGAGAGTCTTGTCCGACTCTCGGTGGGCTGTGAAAATGTCGAGGATCTCTGGGAAGACATTGTTCAATCGCTCGAAAAAGCCTAGGCGATCCTTGACAATTAGCAGGCGGGCAACTCCCAAGTAGAGTATTTTAGGGTTATGTTCAAATTCGTCCGACGCATTTCAGGAATAGTGGTGCTCACTATTTTGTCATTTCGCGCAGTCGGCTCTTTTCTTTCTTGGGTAGAGAGACAAGAAGACGGTCCGCAAAGTGTCTGGACCGATGAAGATGAATTCGAAGACGCCTGAGTATCAATCAGGTATCTGCAATACCGGCCCCGCCGAATTCTTGCGATGGCAAGTCTCCGAAATAATTGGTGCAGTACTCTCGCTTGCCTGTAGGCGAGACATCCCGCGCATAGATCGGCGGACCGTGCTAAAGCGTTTAAGTTGCTCGCCCAAGCCGCCGCACTGGCCGCAGTGTTCGCACTAGTATTCACGCCTATTCCAGCGTAGGCACGAGGCATCTAGGAACTCTCAGTAGTTTCTGGGCACGGGAATCTACCAAGGCGTCATGCTTTGTGGCATTGTTGGCAACAGAGACAGGGAGTGTTACATGAAAATCGTTGTCCACGCTCGTCAAGCACAACTTGCAGAAGATTTTAAGAGAATCGTAGAAGAAAAACTAAATTCAATGAATCGCTTTAGCATCACAATTGATCGAGTAGAAGTAGAGATTATTCACGAGGCAAATCCAAGGCAAGGAAAATTCTCCCATCGAGTTATATTAACGTCGCACGGCGTCGGTCCGCTTCTACGAGCTCAGGCCGCTGCCTTCAACGATGTCGCCGCCTTTGATTTGGCTGTCAAGAACTTTGAATTGCAGATAAGGAAAATTCACGAGCGCGCAAAGGAAATCGCGCATGACAGCGTCCGAAGGAAGGCTGTCTCAGAGTAAGGCTCTATTCGGCACCCGCAATTCCTCGGGTAGCAGTCAGACTTGCGACTGTCGTGATGATCAAGCATGTGATGATTGATCCAAGACTAAATGTCAGGGAGAACTCAGGAACATGGACGCCTAAAAGTTTGTGAACGCCGACCCCATGTAAGGCTTCAAAGATCATCTTTATGCCGATAAAGGCAAGAATGATTGAGAGCCCTTTTGAAAGATAAATCAGCCTTTTAAGGAGATTTTCGAGCAGGAAATAGAGCTGGCGAAGTCCCATGAGAGCGAAAATATTCGCGGTTGTGACGATGTAGGCGTTCTTGGTGAGTCCGAAGATGGCAGGTATCGAATCCAAAGAAAATACGAGGTTGGTCAGCCCTAGCGCCACCAGTGCAATTGAGAAAGTACTAATACCTTTGGCTTTCATCTTCGCAACAATTCTGCCTTCATTCCACTCTTCCTCGTTACCACTCTCTTTGTAGAGTTGAAATGCGGTGTACAGGAGGAAAGCCCCGAATAAGAAGAAGATGCTGGCAAAACGAGAGATAAGAGCGGCGCCTAGTGGAATGAGTGCACCACGCATGAGGATCGTTAGCATGATTCCGAGCAACAGGACCAGTTGTTGTTTCTCCTTTTTTACATGGAGATGTCCAAGAATAATTATGAAGACGAAGATGTTGTCAACAGAAAGGGCGTACTCCGTCAACCATCCGGCGAAGAACTCCTGCTGCGCCGTCTGGTTGGCAAACAGGGGAAGCATGAAGAAACCAAAGGCCAATGCTGCACCTATGTAGACGACTGTCCAAACGCCTGCTTCAAGGAGGGAGGTGGGCAGGTTTCTCCGTAGGATTGCCAACCACAGATCCAAGAGGATGACGAAGGCCAAGATGGCAATGGTCACTACCCATGTTGTCACCGAAATCATGGAGCCATCCTGTCATAGGTTTTGGCGGAGCAAACAATCAGGCTTTTATCTTCTCTTCGAGATCGTGTAATAGGCGGTGCACCTCCAGGGATATATCTTTCAGTTCAGCAAGCTCCTGATTGGCAATAGCTCGGGCTTCCTTGGCTAGTTCAAATTCTCCGATGCTCGCCTCATGCGTTTCATTGATTTTCTGCTCGACACTCTTGGATTGGACGTCCTGACCGACCATAATTATGGAGAGCAAGACTAACTGCAGAAAGGTCTGCGCAATCCAGGCAACAATTACTACGGTATCGCCGGTCTTCAATGCGCTTGGCAATGAAACAAGTGCAATCGCCGCAAATGCATAGGCGGACCACATGGTGCCAACCATTGATGTAATTCGAGCACCGAGTCTCTGATTGAAATCTGAAATCTTGCTCATAAGCGCTTCTTTCGTCTCTCGTCGGTCAAATCCTTGAGCAAACGATATCTCCAACCTTGCTGTTAGATCTTAGAAATGAACTTTATTGCTACCCTCATCCATCATGGAACACGGTGATTCACTTCAGGAGAGTCCGCACTGGCATCGCCCGCATATGGGCGAGCATCGGTGGCCGGTTTCCCTGGTTGTCGTTCTCGTGATCACCCTTCAATATCTTCTCCCGCACAAATTGGCTCTCTCTTTCCAGACCCCTATTTGTTTCGTTGAAGGGGCGCTTCTTCTAGCCGTAGTGGTTGTGAACCCCAAGCGAATATCCGAGCACATACTCTCTGCCAGAGTTCTAGGTGTCCTGCTTATTGCCACCATGACGCTTTCGAATACGGCCTCCGCAGCTAAATTGATTGATGCAATCATCACGAAGGGTGTGACGGATGCGCGGGGGCTGCTGGCATCAGGTGGGTCAATCTGGTTGACCAATGTGGTGGTTTTTGGTCTCTGGTACTGGGAGTTGGATAGGGGGGGACCTGGAAAGAGAGCGCAGGCAATTCATCCCTTCCCTGACTTTATGTTTCCGCAAATGTCAGACCCTCGCTACGCACCTCACTCGTGGCATCCGAACTTCTTCGACTACCTCTATACATCGTTTACGAATGCCAGTGCATTTAGTCCAACCGATGTCATGCCCCTCACACGATGGGCGAAAATGCTGATGTTGGTTCAGTCGACCACGGCTCTGTTGATGGTCGGCCTCGTCTTTGCACGTGCGGTTAACATTCTTCACTAGCCATGTCACGCCAACGAGTCGAACTTACTGCAGAGCAGTTTGACGTTCTTCGTGCACTTGTCGATGGACGTATCAGCACTTCTCCATCAGTTCTAGATCAACACAGCCACGATGAATCGGCCTTTCCGCCTTCGCGACCGTCGGCTGTCCTCATGGTTTCATCGACGGAAGAGGTATCGAAGGTATTGGCGTACTGCAACGAGCAACGGATCCCTGTCGTGGCATTCGGGGCTGGTACTTCGCTTGAAGGTCATGTTGTCCCTATCTTCGGCGGCATCAGTCTTGACTTAAGCGGGATGAATCAAATCCTGGATGTGCGACCGGATGATCTGCTCGTGCGAGTTCAAGCAGGAGTGCACAGAGTTGCTTTGAACGAGAAGTTAGCCAATGACGGTCTCTTCTTCTCTGTCGATCCTGGTGCAGATGCCACGCTAGGCGGAATGGCAGCGACCGGTGCTGCCGGCACAACGACGGTACGTTATGGGTCCATGCGCGAAAACGTCATGGCGCTGACCGCAGTACTTGCCGATGGAAGGATTATTCACACGGGACGGGACACCCGAAAGCTTTCTGCAGGTTATGACCTAACGCGATTGCTGGTTGGGTCAGAGGGAACCCTTGCCGTGATAACCGAGTTATCTCTTAGAGTTTTTGGCATACCTGAAAAGATGGCTGCAGCAATTGTGCGATTTCCGGTCCTCTCACAGGGCGTAGCCGCCGCAACTGAAGTGGTGAAAGCGGGCATCTCGATCGCTCGTTGCGAATTTTTGGACTCAACGTGCATTCGAAATCTCAACGCCTACAATTCGATGTCCTTGACCGAACTCCCCACGCTTTTTTTTGAATTTCACGGAACCGTTCAGAGCGTTCAGGAGGATGCGAAAGCGGTTCAGGAAATTGTTGCGGGATTTGGGGGAACAGAATTTGAATGGACCAGCGATGAAGGCAAACGTCGACAGCTGTGGCAAGCACGGCACAGCGCACACTGGGCAATGATCGCAGCGCATCCTGGAAAGAAGAGTGTGAGCACGGATGTAGCTGTTCCACTTTCACATTTGGCCGACGCGGTCGCAATGATGGATGAGACCTTCGCGTCCCGAGAGTTCCCGCACTCAATCCTGGGTCACGTAGCTGACGGCAATTTTCACTGTTTGATTATCACCGACCCTTCGAATCCAGATGAGCTTGATCAAGTACGAGCATTGGTCCATGAGATTTCACTGAAAATGATCGAGCTAGGAGGGACCTGCACTGGCGAGCACGGCATTGGCGCGGGGAAGGTAAAAGCGCTTGAAATTGAAGCTGGTGAATCACTGGCGGTGATGCAATCGATCAAGAGAGCATTGGATCCGCACTCGATTCTCAACCCTGGGAAGATCCTCTCCGACGGTTTCTGACGCCACATGAGAAAACCCTCGACGGGGGATGCCATCGAGGGTTTTCTTTCTTTGTGAGACCAGCACGCGATCTCACAAACCTTTATTTCTTCTTGGTTATCTTCTTGCCACTTTCCGAATTAGAGATCTCGGTTTTGTCGATTTTTGGCGACTTGCTGGGATTGGCAGCAGTTGCGGAAGACTTGACCGGAGGAACAGGTTTCACCGGCGGTTCCGGCTTGACCGGGGGCGCGGGCTTAATTGGTCTTACAGGCATCGCTGGTTTGGCGAGCTCCCCAAGGGCATCAAGGGCTTTCTTGCGCGCTGCAGCTGCCGCGGTAACGGCGGTGTTGCGAGCGGTCACGGCAGCGCTCTTCTGGTCGGCAGTTGTAGCCACCGCTTTGGAGGCGGCAAAGTCCGCATTGGCCTTGGCGATAGCCGCTTGAAAAGTGGAAATGATCGCTTGGCGCTTTGCAGTGTGGGCTTGCTGAGCTGTCCTGTAATCAACTGTTGCTGCCTTGACGGCTGCGGCGTACTGATCCATTTGGAGTTTCCAGGCCGCGTTGTACTTGTCTAACGTCGCTTGCCAAGAGGCCCGGTACTGATCCATGGCAATTTGGTAGGAGGCAAG
>Ga0079306_1000362_pt1 | contig 44427 bp, 53 predicted proteins | sample Methanotroph_Enr_FD_79181 | JGI IMG/M metagenome (GOLD analysis project Ga0079306, IMG submission 79181) | Enriched soil microbial communities from Old Woman Creek wetland in Ohio, USA - Methanotroph_Enrichment_5 | ecosystem: Environmental > Terrestrial > Soil > Wetlands | place: USA: Ohio... | reverse complement strand
TGGTCACTATAGTCATCCATAGGTAGCCTCCTTCCAATATAGAGATATACTCCTCCTTCTCCCTATCGACACTTTCCATCCAGTTGGTGTCATTACATGCCCTCTCTTAAGAGAAACCAAGCGTCCGCTTATTTGGTGACGCCTTGGTGACGCCTGCATCGACACTTTCCATCCAGTTGGTGTCATTACATGCCCTCTCTTAAGAGAAACCAAGCGAATTCTGTTGCACTGATTACAGCGGTGTACTATGTACCACTTTTCTCTATTAATACACGCTAACGTTTACTCAAGAAGGATTTGAAATGAAAACACTCATCGAAAGACAGTTTGAGAATGAAGAACTCGCCGTCAACATCGGCATCAATAATTACATATCGAGTCAACGGAGAGTGATTGAGCGCGGAGATGTGACCACACTTTCACCAGAAAATTACCTACTCAGAAAGTGCTTGATCCCTCTGGCTGACACCATTCGTGAACACTGTATGAACCACAAGATGGGACCGCCTGCCTACCTTGCAACTCGGAAGACCATTGTGGATGCCGGACCTGAGGCTGTAGCGTTCATCGTGATGAAGACTTGTCTTGAGATCATTCGTCCTACGAGCCTTGTTGTGATGGCCCATAGGGTTGCTAAGAACATCCGGATGCATCTTGACTACATGGTTTTCAAGAAGGAGATGCCTGGATACGTCAAGGCAATCGAGGAAACTATGAACAGTAAGAGTGTGTCTTATAAGATAAACGTCCTTCGCAACCATATGGGTAAGAAGGAGATTCCGATCTACCCTTTGAAAGGTGGTTCTGCGGCCGCAACACAATTAGGCTCATTTCTCATCTACAAGCTGGTTGAGGCGGTTGATGTCTTTGAATTGACAATGAAAGGCACCGGAGCCAAGACCCAGAGGTATCTCCAAGTGTCACCATTAGCTGCACAGTGGCTTGAGAATGCCCACCAACAATGTGCTGAGTTGTCTGTTCAGTTTCTTCCGATGCTTGTCAAACCTGCTCACTGGGAATCTATGTACTCTGGTGGGTTCTTGAGCTGTGCTGGCCAATATAAGATACCTGCGGTCAGATCAAAACATAAAGAGGTAATCAGAGCTTTGAAAGAGGCTGAATCAATGATGACCGTTTACAACGCCTTAAATGCCCTACAAGACACGCCGTATAGAATCAATAGGGATGTGTTGGAGGTGATGCAAATATGTAGGGAACATGCTTTGGCTGGGCTTCCTGAAAACGATGTGAAGATGACCATCCCTGAGAAGTTTTGGACAACCGAGGAGGAGTTCCATGAACTCAGCATTACCCATCCGGAGAGGATCAAACAGTGGAAGGTTGATTGCGCGGTTCAGTATGACGCATGGCATCGAACCAAGTCTAAACGATCCACACTTTACTGGCAATTGTGGACTGCTGATCGGTTCAAGGACGAGAAAGAGATCTTCTTCTGCTACAACACTGATTGGCGAGGAAGGATCTATCCACTCCAGCCGTACTTGAACTGCCAAGCTGACGCTAACGGCAAGGCTCTCCTTGAGTTCGCCAACGGGAAACCACTCGGTGACCGAGGAGCCTATTGGCTGGCCATCCATGGAGCCAATACCTTCGGCAAAGACAAGATCAGCTTCGCTGATCGCGTCCAGTGGGTGAAGGATAATACCGCTTTAATCACCGACAGTGCTGAGAATCCATTAGATGGGCAGCGGTTCTGGATGCAAGCAGATGAACCATTCATGTTCCTGGCGTTCTGCCATAACTGGCGCGGGTATGCCAAAGAGGGGGACTCCTTCGTGTCTCACCTCCCCATCAATGTGGATGGGAGTTGTTCAGGATTGCAACATTATAGCGCCATGCTCCGTGATGAGATTGGTGGATACTATGTGAACCTTGAACCCCATGAGAAGCCTTCAGATGTCTACATGAAGGTGTCTGAAGAGGCATCCAAGATCGTGGCTAAGGATACCGAGAATCCCTTGGCCGCAATATGGAACGGTAGGATCGATAGAGGGATTGCCAAGAGACCTACTATGACTTTCGCCTATAGCGCGACCGTCTATGGGTTCTCTGAGCAACTATGTGATGAACTTGAGAAAAGGAGGTCAAAAGGAGAGGTATTCATAACTGATAATACCAACTACGCCAAGGCCACCATGTACATGGCCAAGGTAAGCCTCGACGCAATCAACAAGGTTGTCGTAAAGGCAGCAGAGGCAATGAAATGGTTCCGAGAGGTGGCCGATATCACGGCAAAAGCAGGGCATATCCTGAAATGGGTTGCTCCATCTGGCATGGTGATTCATCAGACCTACTACGAGCCGAAGACCGAGAGGGTCAATACCTTCCACGGGTCAACCAGGGTGCGCCTGAATGTATCGGTGGACACTGACATGCCGTCAGTATCGAAGAGCAAAGCAGGCATCGCACCAAACTTCATCCACTCACTGGATGCGTCTCATCTAGTCCTCACAGTCAATAAATGTGCGGAGAACGGGATAACCAACTTCGCGTTCATCCATGATTCATTTGGATGTAGTCCGGGGGAGATGGAGAAGATGAACAAGACGTTAAGAGAGACATTCATTGAGATGTACTCAGGTAACATTCTGGCAGAATTCAAGGAGCAACTCAGGGAGCAACTGCCTCCTGAGGTGTACGAGAGCCTACCAGAGGTGCCAAAGATGGGTTCCCTGGACCTCAATAAGGTGCGGGAGTCCCTTTACTTTTTCGCTTAAACAACACGTTAACGTGTAAAACCTATCAAGAGGAGTTATCTACACAATGGCAAAAGAAACAATCGTATCCCCCATCATGATCGTCCGTTATGCGTACTTGATCACCCCATCAACCACCTACAAGGAGAACGGTGAGTATTCGGTGAAGTGTGCGATGGAAGACAACACGCCGGAAGCAGAAGCCTTCAAAGCAGTCTTCAATGCACTCCTGGCCGACAAGAAGGCCGCAGCTACCTCCCAGTTGAAACCGGCACAGAAGCAGAAGCTGGTCGATGTCACACCTTGGTCCCGCGAGGAGGACATGGAGACCGGCGAGGAGAATGGCTACATCGCCTTCAATTTCGCCATGCCTGCCAAGGTCATCCGCAAGTCCGATGGAAAGGTCTTCGAGTTCAATGTTGACCTGTTCGACTCAGCCGGTAACCCGATCTCCATGGAAGACCGCAAAGGCATGATGATCGGTGCCGGATCGCTGATCCAGGTGTCCTTCACTGCCGACCGTCCGTACTGCATGGAATCCAAGGGTCTCGACAATAAGCCCTTCTATAAGTACGGCATCTCGACTGACCTGAAGGCCGTCATGATCCACAAACTGTCCACATCGTCTGCATCAGCGTCCTCCTATGGATTCGCTCCGAGTGGCGATGGGTTCGTTCGTGAGAAACCTGAGAATCCCTTCGAAGGCAAAGGTGGTGAAGTCCCGGCAAACGGTGATTTCTAATCTATGACCCGACGATACCGTGTCCACACCAAAGCGGACGCACATCGTTCAGGGTTAGAAGATCTCAATGCGGACTTCCTCGACCAAAATGGCATCCCATACGCCTACGAGGATTTCCGCATACCCTTCCAGCAACCTGCCAAGAAGCGCACCTACACACCTGATTTTGCCCTGGCCAACGGGATCATCATTGAGACCAAAGGCGAGTTCAGTTCAGCAGATCGTCAGAAGCACCTTCTTGTGAAGGAACTACACCCTGAACTTGAGATCCGTTTCGTGTTCAGCAACTCCCGGCAGAAACTCTACGCAGGCTCCAAGACCACCTACGCGATGTGGGCAGAGAAGCATGGGTTCAAATGGGCAAACCGTTTGATTCCTATGACTTGGATCAAGGAGCCTCTGTTCGAACAATCATTCAATAAAATCATAGAATTAAGGAGATTGAAACCTCATGAATAAAATCCTCAAAGTTGCAGTCGCCCTCTTCACCAAGGCCAAAGACTACCTCCCTTTCGTAAGGACCACGGTTTCCTCGGCCCTGACCGTATTCGATAAGGTCCATGCGGATCTTGAGAAGGTCAAAGCTCACCACATCTCAATGGCCGGAATCGCCAAGGACGCTGAGATCGCTGCCTTAAGTGTCATTGACAAGGCGAAAGCAGACAGAGTTGCCGCCGAGACCGAGATCAAAGCAGCAGTGGCTACCGCCCGTAAGCTCCGTGAGTTCCTCGGGAAGTAACCATGTACGCCAGTGATAGTGCGTTCCTCTATCACACACCATGCAGCAACTGTGGTTCGTCTGATGCCAACTCAGTCTACTCGGATGGCCACAGTTACTGCTTCGGTTGTGGGCATGTCACGTTCAACAACGAAAAGGAGGTGCAAGTGGGTGACTCGGAGTTAATTCAGTCAGAGATCCAGGCACTTACGAAGCGAAAGCTATTAAAGAAAACCTGTGAGTTCTATGGCTATGGCGTAGGAACCTACAATGGACAGCCAGTTCACGTAGAGAATTTCTATAAAGATAACAGGAGGGTGGCACAGCACATTCGCTACCCGGACAAGGAGTTCGGATGGATAGGAGACAGCAAAGGAGTTGGCTTTTGGGGAGAACATCTGTTCCCGAAAGGAGGAAGAATCCTGGTGGTAACAGAGGGAGCAATAGACGCCATGTCGATTGCCCAGTGTACGGATTTGAAGATCCCAGTCGTCTCAATCCCATCAGGTTCCAAGACCGCCCTACCATGCTTCAAGCGTAGGCTTGAGTACGTCAACAGCTTCCAGAAGGTCATCCTGGCCTTCGACAATGATGAACCTGGGCAGGAAGCACTGCATCAGGTAGCCCAGATCCTCCCGGTTGGTAAGGCCTACACGATCAACATGGGAGACTTCAAAGATGCCAATGAGATGCTGGTTGCCGGGGAAGGAGTCCGGTTAACGAAAGCAATCTATGAGCCGAACGAATATCGGCCCGATGGGATCATCTCAGGTGGAGATCTATGGGACGCTCTTAACGAAGAGACTGCCCCAGGTCTTAGTATCCCCTTTCCTATCCTCAACAGTAAACTCCAAGGGTTACGCCCTGGTCAACTGATAATCGTTACGGCTGGATCAGGCATTGGTAAGACCACCCTCACTAGGGAGATTGGTTATCACTTTCTTATGCACCATAAGGAGACTGTTGGTGTCATTGCCCTCGAAGAGAACAAAAGGAAGACCGCGAAGTTTTGGGTTGGCCTGCACCTCAGCAAGCCACTTCATGTCAACATCAACGCAGCAACTCCGACTGAAAGGAAGGAGGCATTTGATGCTGTTCTGAACAACGGACGGTTCTGGATCTACGACCATTGGGGATCTACAGCAATCAACAACCTGCTCTCCAAGATTCGGTACATGGTAGTCAGCTTGGGTGTGCGATGGGTCATACTGGATCACATCTCGATTGTCGTTTCAGACAGCGAGGATGGCGATGAGTCAGAAAGGAAGATCATCGACCGCCTGATGACCAGACTGCGAACACTGATCAATGAAACGGGTGTCGGATTTCTAGCCATTGTCCACCTTAAGAGACCTCCAGGCGACGAGTCGTACAACACTGGGAAGGAAGTATCTTTGTCTGACCTGCGTGGCTCTGGATCACTTGAGCAGTTATCAGATATCGTCATTTCCCTTGAGCGTGATCAACAAGGCGAGAACAAGAACCTTGCCCTGCTTCGGTTGCTAAAGGACCGCGACATAGGTGACACAGGCGTGGCCGACTCGGTCATCTACAACCAGTTCACAGGTCGTATGAAGGCATATGCAGGCCAGATCCCTGGAGCTTTCAAGAAAGGCAAAGGGAAGACCAAAGGTGGCCAAGCGAAACAAGAGAACTTCACGAACGAAGACTTTTAAAGCTTCTATAAAGGAGAAGTAACATATGGATTTGAAAGACCAAATCAAGCAGCAACTGCCGAAAGAACCGACACCCATGGAGTCCTTCATCCAGGAGCAGGTTGAGATCAACAGGCAGATCATGGAGAGCCTCAGTCTCATCATGGAGTCCTTGCTCATCATGAGTAACCCTGTGGTGACCGTGGAGCCGCCTGTGCCATCACTCACCGGGAAGATCGCTACACAGATCATCGTTGACGATCCGTCCTTTCCCAAGCGGAAGGACATCTTCGAGGGATGCACCACAAAGACCATCAACATCCGTAAGTTCGGCAAGAAGATCAAGGATCGCGTGGACAACCCATTGGATACCGGGTCCACCCTGATCGTCAAGCAGTTGGTTGAGATGGGCGTATTGCCGGAAGGCTCCCTTCAACCATTCACCAAGTATTACGACCTGGGCTACTTCAGGGATGTCAAGTCGAAGACTGACGGCACCATATCGGCCCATTTCACCGAGGCTGGACAGAAGTGGTTCTGTGAGATGCTTGGAATAAAACAATTGAACGCATAATCAAGCAGTTAATTCATACTATACCTAACACACAACTATATCTAAGGAGAAACACAATGTCCAAGAATATCAAAGTAGTCCTCAAGTCCCTCGAAACCATCATCAATGAGACCAAAGCACCTGTATCCGTCGATGGTGAAGGCAAGATCACCAGGATCGGCCAGCATCCTATCATCGTTGAGGAGATGATTCCGTTCTTCCTCAGTGGTGAGCTGATGGAAATCCCTTACACGAAAGTACCGCAGTCGATCTTCAATGCTCATAGCTGGAGCTGGGAACCGAGCTGGGTTGCAGAGTTCATCGAGCCGACTCCTGAAGTGGTGGTTGAAGAGGAAACCGAGGTGACCATGTCCTCCAAAGAATTCCGTGGTGCCAAAGGCGAATCCCTCGAAGTTGCAATGTCCTGCTGCGGATGTCCTCTGCTCTTCCTCAGGGTCGAAGATGAGGACAGTGTGAAGCGGGTGTCCTTCCATGTGAACGGTGTTGAGGAAGCCGAGGCTATCACCCAGACCATCATGGATGTTGTCTCCGGGTGCTCCATGAAACCTGTCACCTTCACCGGCAAGTATTCTGGCGAGTCCCTCAAGGTCCGCAAGGCTTGCTCTGGTGAACCCATGTTGATCATCGACAACGAGGATGATGGCTCGGAAGTATTCCATATCATGGGTGGCGAGAAGGATGCCAAGCGGATCAATGAGTTGATCATGGGTGTCTATAATCGTTAACCAGTAATCAAACCAGGGTGTGTGGAGAGATCCATGCACCCTTTGTTTTAATAAGGATATCAAAAAGATGAAAGTCATATACGAGAAAGACATCATTGAGAAGATCATTGATGAACTTGAGAACGCTGTGAACAACAACAAACAAATCAAGGAGATCCAGCTTACCAGAGAGGAGTCCATTGAGTTCATCAGGGAAACCAACCGATTCAGGTTTGCCAGGGTCTCCCCAAAGGTGAGGCAGGGTGAACATTGGCCGACCGTGATGTTCTTCAGTGGCGTCAAGATTTGCCTCACCATGCAGGATAACCCTGACTTCTAAAGGAGAACCATGGAAATCACAACAAGACAACTCAGAGCTATCGAGGATGCCATTGGCCGGAATGCGGAAGCCAAGGTGATCCTTAGGGACGGCTGGTATGGGTATAGAGGTGACTTCAGACATTCCGGTGATGAGGTGATCATTGAGGTCACCACTATGCACAAAGGACAGAAGGTTGCTTCTCACATGTCCATCCATCCGTATAGGGATATTCCGATGCGACACATAGCGGAGAATCTGGTTCACGGTCTCAACCGCCACATCATGGACGAAGAATTTAGAGGAGTGTTTCCGAGATGAGCAGACAAGTCCAATACGTATACCGAGTCCGCAACAAGAAGACCGGGGAGTTCCTTCGAGGATACAACGGGCGAAGCCTTTGGTTACGGAAGCACAACGCAGAGGAAGTGTTCAAACACTGGCGGCGAAACAAGGATGACTTTGAGGTCGTCACTTTTGAACTGGTGGAGGTCATTGATGGCATTAAGGAGGTCAAGGAGAGATGAACGAATTGATAAACAACGGCTCGAAAGAGCAGACCATGAGTAGTAAAGACATCGTCATACTTCTCAATGAAGGTAAGCCGGTGGAGCAGCGGGTACGCCACGACAATGTTAAGCGAACCATGGAAAGGTTGGCAGATCGGGAGGTTATATCATTTACTCCAATGGAGGAGATGATCGAGGTAGGTAAAGGGGCCAAGCGTGAGATCTCAGTCTACCATGTAACCGAGGATCACTCCTATATCGTGGTTGCCCAGCTCTCCCCGGAGTTCACCGCAGCACTCGTCAAGGAGTGGCGCAGACTCAAGGGTGAGAATGAGGAACTCAAGATGATGGTTGTCGCGCAGGGTAAGAAGATCGATCAGCTTACTGAGTTGATCCTGAACAAACTTCCCGCTGTTGAGTTCAAGACAGATGTTCCTGAGGTGACACCTAAGAAGAAGGGTAGCAAAGCAGGACGGCGGCATCTAAATGATGAAGATATCAAGACTATTTTTGCGCTCAAGGGGCGTGGTAAGACACAGTACACAATTGTGAATGAAACCGGGTTCAGTCTGTCATCTGTTCAAAGAGTCCTTCGTGGTGATCGCGACCATCTACTGAAATAATCAACTCAAATCAACAAAGGAACCAACCACTTATGAAAGCAATCAGTTCAATCTTCATCGTCTACATCTTCCTCCTGGTCTTCGTCCTCATCGGGTGGACCAAGAACATCTACAAGTTGGCATCCTGTGACTTTAAGGCACCCTACAAAGCCGAGATCATCCACGGTATTGGGGTTGTCCCGGCTGTGGGAGCTGTGACCGGCTGGATGGACTTTGGGAAGTGATCAGGAGCCGCACCTCAGAGCCTCTGCGACAACTGTAGTATCCATATGATCTGAATCGATATTCAAAACCTTCAACGCATTCCCACCTGCTTCAGCGGCTTTGTTCCGCACCTCATTCATTGCACCTTCAGCATCTCCTGCGGTTGAGGTGCCATTCCCGTAGCTACCAGTGACGACACTGATGTACTTGCAGTTGTCCTTGGTGTCCACCAGTTGGATACCAGAGCCTTCCTGGGTGAGCTTGGGTGCACATGAGGGGAGAAGGAGAATACAGGCAAACAATAAACATAAGCGAGTCAGCATAGTTACCTCAAAGTTGGTTTTAATGGTGCAGGTAATAGCAGACTTTCAGCAGAATTTCAACAAAGGAGACACCACACCATCCTCATATTCGACCTTGAGACAGACAACCTCTACTGGGGAGTCTCCAAGATTCACTGTCTGTCCATCTATGACACCAAGGCCGACACAGTACACCTCTTCGATCCTGAAAATAGACCAATAGAAGATGGTCTCAAGATGCTTGCCGAAGCAGACGTAATCTGCGGACACAACATCATCGACTATGACATCCCTGTAATCAAGAAGCTTTATCCAAGGTGGTCCACCAAGGCTCTGATCATCGACACCATGGTGATCGCCAGAGCCGTCTATCCCGACATCAAGTCAATCGATTACGGACTGTTCCGGGCAGGGAAACTCCCTGGTCAGCTCATCGGGAGACACTCCTTGGAAGCCTGGGGCTACCGCCTCGGGGAGTTCAAGGGAGGCTATGGCAAGAAAGAGAATGCCTGGGCTTTCTGGACTCCGGATATGTCCACCTATTGCATCCAAGATGTCAAGGTTACCTACAAGCTCTATGAGCGACTGAAGAAGAACCCATTGTCGCAGGAGTGTTTTGAACTGGAGCATGAAGTTGCCACCATCATAGCACAGCAGCAGATCAATGGGTTCCTATTCAACACCAAGCTTGCCGAAGAGTTGACAGCTAAACTCGCTGTCAGGCGTACTGAGTTAAAGCAGCAACTACACAACACATTTCCTCCCTGGTACATCGGCAAAGGGGAGTTCATTCCGAAACGAGATAATAGGAAATCCGGCTATGTGGCTGGAGCACCTATGACCAAGATTGAGTTGGTCGAGTTCAATCCAAATTCAAGACCGCACATCGCTAGGGTTCTCAAAGAGAAGTTCGGATGGGAACCTACATCATTCACTGAGAACACTGGTGAACCCACGATCAACGATGAGATACTCGCCGCTTTGCCTTGGCCGGAAGCTCAGTTGATCGGTGAGTACATGCTGGTTGTCAAACGCCTCGGCCAGATCGCTGAAGGTGACAAGGCGTGGCTCAAGTATGTCAACCCGCAGACCGGAAGGATACACGGGAGCATCAATACAAACGGTGCCGTGACCGGAAGGATGACCCACTTCTCGCCTAACATGGGACAAGTGCCGTCCGTGGATTCGTTATACGGGACCGAGTGTCGCTCCATGTTCATGGTCAGTCCTGGGTACGTCCTGGTCGGCTGTGATGCCTCTGGTTTGGAAGCCAGATGTCTTGCCCATTACCTCGCTCGATATGACGATGGAGAGTACATCGACATCGTCCTCAATGGCAACAAAGCGGACGGTACGGATGTCCATGGCCGGAACATGAAGGCCTTAGGCCTCGCCAAGCCGGAAGCCAAGAGGTGGTTCTACGCCTGGATGTACGGTGCCGGGGATGACCTCCTTGGAGCCATTGCAGGTGGTGATGCGAAGCTTGGTGCCAAACTCAGGAAGAAGTTCCTGAAGGCAATGCCAGCAATCGCCAAGCTGATCGAAGACATCCAAGAGAGAGCCAAGACTGTAGGGAAGATCAGAGGTCTCGATGGCCGGATCGTTCCCTGTCGGTCTCCTCACTCTGCCCTTAACACTCTCCTCCAGGGAGCAGGGGCAATCATCATGAAGAAGGCGCTGGTTCTTTGTCACCAAAAGCTCCAAGCAGCGGGCATTGACTACCGCTTTGTTGCCAATGTTCACGATGAGTTCCAGATCGAAGTCCTTGAAGCACACGCCGAACGTGCAGGCCAGATCGCACGGCAAGCCATTGTGGACGCAGGTGTCCATTTCAAATTCAGGTGTCCCTTAGATGGGGAATACAAGATAGGAAACAACTGGGCCGAGACTCACTGAGTCATTGAGACCCATTGAAAGGAGAGAAAGTTGTGGAAGATTTAGTTCAAGAAGCACTCAAGCTGGACCCACACAGGCTGTTGGAGCCAAGGACCAGACCGGATGACAACTTCAGGATGGATAACTGGGTTGCCCTGCGTGTCCTCGACATCAAGACGATCTCGGTCCAACTGATGAACGTCATCATTGCCACCAAGGCGTATCCGTTTGTGGTGTCATTTGACGGCATCAATGAGGGTGTGATCTTCGCTGAAGGAAACACCATGGATGAGCTGTTGGAGATCACAGGTAGTCTCGATGATGGGACTAAACCACCATTCTATTTCCAGGGGTATGCACTCCCTGAGAACAAAGACTTAACCGGGGAGAGACCTGCATACCATGGGAAGTTCTTCAGAAAGTAACTGTAGCTTTTGTAACCGCGTAACCAAGATCAATTTCTTTGGGATGCCTTTGTTGTGTCCCTGCAAATACGGAGAGAAGGACGATGAAAGAGAGAGACCTGTCGTACGAGAGGATAGCCAAATGGAACAAGGATCGCGGCCTTATGGCTTTGGACCCGAAGCTCGAATCGAAGATGCTTGCCGAGGAGATCGGTGAAGTCCTTGCCGCCACAAGCCCAGCTCACCGGCTTCAGGAGGTCTGTGACTTCCTGTTCGTATGGGCTGGAACATGGTCGAAATTCGTCTCACTCGCTGACGTTCCTCCTGAGTTACGAAGGTGGGCCTACGATCTGAGTGAGACAGCATCAAAGGCATTCGAGATCTTCGTAGACATGCTCAAGGCGGACGGCACCGAGGATCTGATCGGACCGGCACTCACCCTTGTTTGTGATGCCAACGATTGGAAACCCACGCACACCGTTAACGGCAAGATCGTCAAGGGACCGTTCTATGTGAGTCCCTTGGAAGCCATAGAGGAGCTTGTTGCCGATGCCATTAATAACTGATGCACGTTACGAGGAACTCCTCGATTCCGAACTGCAGTTACGCGCTTTGGAAGCTGCAGGCGTAGACAACTGGGATGGTTACGATGAGGCGATGAAGCTTCATCGGCAGTGGTTAGAGGAGGAGGAGGATGAAGGTTGAGATCACCAAGCACACCGACCTCGCCGCCGCCAGGAGAGCCTTGGAGACCACGGTTGCCAAGGACTTCTCCTCGACTGCCACTCTGGATGACATCTACACCTGGATGCACTCGCCGGTTCGCACTCAGATCTTCGAGATTGCCTTATACGGCATCCCATCGTTTGTCTCAACGCACCTCTGCCGCCACACCAAGCAACACCCGCAACCATTCGTCACCACCTCACGCAGTGACCGTGGTGGTGCCGTGGATGCCGGTCGGTTCACTCCGGTGGACATGACGATCTGGGCAAACGCCGAGGCAATCCTTGAGATGGCCCGACTGCGGTTGTGTTGGAAGGCATCAAAGGAAACCAGGGATGTCATGTTTGAGATCCTGAAGGAAATGATCATGGTTGATCCGGCACTGGCCGGGCACATGGTCCCGTCCTGCGTTGCCCAAGGTGGTTACTGCCGGGAACCTAAACCGTGTGGTCATTACATAGTTGAACGGTATGACCCTATAACTATTTGGAAAGACATCCAACGCTCTGATATATGGGAGGAAATTGAAGATGAAGATGCCTAAGTTCAAGTCTTACAAAGGCGGGAACTTGAAGGGCCGATGGATGGTAACACGCAAGCTCGATGGGGTTTGCGTGTTGCTCGATTCGCCCAACAGGTCTGCCATGAGTAAGCGAGGGAAACCTCTCTATGGGTTTGACAGGATCTTCGATAAGAACCCTCAGGTACAGGGAATGTTCGAAGTCTTCCGTACCAACTGGGAAACCACGGTATCCCTTGTCCGCACCCAGGACGGAGTGGATCAGGTGTCTCCGAGGGATCTCTATCCGATCTGTCCACCCTGTGCCGAGCTGATCCTCCATGTGGAGAGGCTGAACCTCACTGAATTGGAGATCCAGATCTACCTCTGGCAAGCCCTTCAGCGTGGCGAGGAAGGTCTGGTGCTGTACGGCCTGGACGGCCAAGGGATCTACAAAGTCAAACCGGAGATAACCGTGGACATTCGAGTGATCGGCATTCAACCAGGAACCGGGAAGTACGATCAAATGATGGGAGCCTTGCTCACCAATTATGGCAAGGTCGGCACTGGGTTTACCGATGCCATGCGTGAGGATCTCAATGGAGATCACATGCTCGATCAGATCATTGAGGTCGGGTTCATGGGTTGGACACCAGCTGGGAAGATGCGACACCCTAGGTTCAAGCGGGTGCGTTGGGATAAGAATGAAGAGAATCTTGAGGGATTCAAAGGAGATAAAGAAGAATGATTAAGCTGATCAAAGTTGAAGATCTTGAAGACGATGCGGGGTGTGGACTGTGCCCATACGATAATGCCGAATGCCCGGCGCATGGGTGTAGCGGAGGGTTCTACCGTGAAGTTCCTGATAAATCCACAGGAGCCAAGGCCGCGCTGAAAGCAGAAGACTACATTGAAGTGCCGGAAGTAACAGGCTGCAGTGGCTGTGCGTTCTATCGTGTAGGAGACTGTCCTGGCTTCACAGCAGGATGCTCAAGTAGGCACACCATCTTCAAACTCAAGCCTGTAAATCAGTCCCATGTTACCAAAGCGGCGGTCAAGGTTCTCGATGGGATGATTACCGAGGAACTCCAAGAGCCGGATCGGTACATGTGGCGTGGCACCGAGGTACTACCATTCACCTTCGAGAACGACCTCAATGCCGTGCAGTACGCAGTCCTCAAGTACATCTATCGCTACCCGAAGAAGCAGGGAAAGGTTGCCCTGGAGAAAGGAGTGATCTACCTCCAGAAGGCCATTGAACTCAAGCTCAAGCCGAAGGCGATTGGAGAACGCACCATCGAGAAGTTCATCGTGGCAAACAACTTCACATGGTGGGAAGCACTCGTTCTCTTCAACCTCCTGATGGGTGACTACAAGTTCGCCCTGGAACATCTTGAGAAGCTCATCGAGGAGGTCTATGGCACCACGCAAGAAGGTTGAAAGAACCCTCCTTGTTGACCATGACATCGTAGTATTCCGCTATGCCTCAACCTGTGAGCTTATCGCCCACTGGTCCCCCACAGTATCCACCAAGATTCTCCAGATCGAACAGGCCAAGTACGGCATCATGCAGTTCATCGACGCATTGATGACTCGCTGTAGTTGCACCAAGGTGAAGCTATTTCTGACCGGGAACTTCAACTTCCGCTACGCCGTACTCCCAACCTATAAGCACAACAGGGTCGAAAAAGAGAAACCTGAGTTACTGCCTATCCTACGGGAGTGGTCTGAGCAGGAATATGAAGTTGTCATGGCCAAAGGGTTCGAGGCTGATGACCTCCTGGGGATCTATGGGTCGAAAGATCCGGATACCACAGTGGTCGCTACAATCGACAAGGATCTCAAGTCGGTCCCATGCAAACTCTACCTCTGGCATAGAGACACCTTGGAGATGATCTCCGAGTTCGACGCAGACTACCAGTTCTTCTATCAGGTTCTCATCGGTGACTCCACGGATGGCTACTCAGGGTGTCCACAGTGTGGCCCAGTAGCAGCAGAGGCACTCCTGACTCTGACACCTCGGAAGGACTGGTGGTCGGCCATTGTTGCCAAGTACCAAGAGGCTATCGATAAGGCACTGATGCTTCAATCCTGGGCGAAAGACGGTCCTCCTGGGAAGCAGAAGATGCCCAAGCGGGACTGGTGGACCTCGGTAATCGAGGCATACAAAGCGGTCGGTGAAAGCGTAGAAGCTTACGCCTTACAACAAGCAAGGGTCGCCAGGATCTGTCGATGGGAGGACCACGATCCACAACGAATGGAGGTCATTTACTGGACACCAAAAAGAACCTGATATCGGACTACGAATGCACCAACTTTCCTGAAGGCAACTGGCATGCCTGCTGTGTTCAGCATGACTACGACTATGCAGAAGGCGTGAACAAATGGAAAGCCGACGCGAAGCTTGCGTGGTGCATCGTGAAGAAGAAGCGCCCTCTGGTTGCCCTGGTCGTATGGATCGGGGTGACCATCGGCGGATGGGAACCATATAACGAACATAAAGAGGCAAGAGAGTATGCAAGAAGTATTGGTCGCTGAGACATGCCCTGTCTGTAATAGCAGACGGTATGTGAAACAAGGCGAGAAGCTGGAGTGCTGTCCGGAACCAAAGAAGACCGGCAAGAAAGGCAAGCCTGAGTCAACTGTGGAAGAAACACCGCCTAGCGAATAACAGCACTAAGGCCTCCTTGGGCCAACCTGGGGAGGCCTTATTCGTGGAGAAATAATGAACATAAGACTCAGTTACGAAGAAGACTTCACCAGACTTATCCTCAATCTGAAGGAGACATACGGTGAAGCAATGTTTGAACTGGAGGGCATCGGAGAAAAGCAACTGGATCTGAACAGGAACGCGAAGGCATTCTTGAATAACCCAACGGCAACTGCAGATGTCTCGGTGGATGCCAATGCCAACGTGGATGCCAAGGATGTTATAGGCTACCAGTTTGAACTTCCAAAGCCTCTATTTAGATTGAACTCGATGTACCTTCTGTGGAAGCAGTTGCGACAGGAGTATCCTCTCCTTCCCGCCTATGCAGACACCATCATCGAGATGCAGATCAATGGAGACATTTACATCAATGACTTCAGTGACTTTGGTCGCCCATACTGCTTCAACTATTCGTGTTACGATATAGTGCTGGAAGGGTTGCCGATGATCAAGAAGATCAAGTCTGTGGCTCCTAAGCACCTGTACTCATTCAAGTCTCAGGTCGAACAGTTCATCATCATTGCCAGCAATAGCACCCTTGGGGCTACTGGCCTTGCGGACCTTTTCATCTGTATGGCCCTGTACGTCAGGAAGATCCTGGCCAAAGGGGTCGATGCAGGGTTCCCCATCGGGATGGATGACGACTGGGAAGAAGGAGTCTGGAGGTACGTCAAGGAGACATTGGCGTCACTGGTCTACACCTTGAACCAACCAATGAGAGGGAACCAGAGTCCCTTCACGAATGTCTCAGTTTACGACCGGAACTTCCTTGGTGAACTCTGTCCTGCCTATGTGCTGGATGGTGTCGAAGCAGATCCGGGTATTGTTATGACCATTCAGGAGATCTTCCTGGATGTGATGAATGAGGAGCTTGAGAGAACTCCGGTGACCTTCCCGGTGACCACGGCATGCTTTGCTGTGAAGGATGGGGAGATCTTGGATCATACCTTCAAGAAGCTGATTGCCGAGAAGAACATCAAGTGGGGCTTTATCAACATCTACTGTGGTGCGACATCTACTCTTTCCTCTTGCTGCCGTTTGAGATCTGAGCAGGACCAGGAGTACTTCAACAGCTTCGGTGCTGGATCAACCAAGATCGGGTCACTTGGAGTTGTCACCTTGAATCTCCCAAGGCTTGCCGAGAAGGCCAGTTCAACTCAGGAGTTCATGGAGGGTCTTTGTGATCTGGCTGTGGACGCCTCGGTCATCAATGATGTCAAAAGGAAGATCCTAAAGAAGCGGATTGATGAAGGTAACATGCCTCTTTACACACATGGTCACATGGCCCTGTCAAAGCAGTACAGCACTATAGGCGTGACCGGACTCTATGAGGCACTGGTCTACCTTGGGTATGACATCCGCAGCACTGAAGGTGAAGCATTGGCCGGTCGCATTCTTGATGTCCTGGCAATGTGCTGTAAGACCGCCCAGGAGCACTTCGGTTCTCCCCATAATCTCGAACAGGTTCCGGCTGAGTCAAGCTCCGTGAAGCTGGCAAGTAAAGACTACCTGCTTGGGTTCAACACTTGGGATGATTGGGTCGAACCACAACCTCCTCAAAGGTATCCATATTATTCGAATCAGTTCATCCCATTGATTGCCGAAGCTGACATGCTGGAACGGATCAGGCTCCAGGGTGCCTTCGACCGGAAGTTCAGCGGCGGTGCTATCTGCCATATCAACTTGGAGGAGCAGATCACTGATCCAAAAAGGATCGAGGAACTGATTGATCACTGTGCGAGATCCGGAGTGGTCTACTGGGCGGTCAACTACAACCTCCAGAGATGCGAGGATGGACACATGTCAGTCGGCAGGAAGGACAAGTGTGCCTGTGGGAAACCAATAATCGAGAACTTCACCAGGGTGGTGGGGTTCCTCACGAACGTCAACAATTGGAACAAGGTGCGGAGGAAGGAAGACTACCCTCACCGTCAGTTCTATTAAATGGAGGAATCATGAAGAGACTCTGGTGCAAGCTGTTCCACAAAGGACACCACACCAAGCTCCACCTGATCGGCTCGAATGGGCGAATGCCTTACGTGTCGTGTTCCAAATGCGGAAGATGGTGGTGGATCTAAATGGAGATCGGAGCAACGCAATACTCATTACAGGAGAGGTCATTCGATATCTTCCTGAACGGCTGTGCTGCTCCCCATTGTCCTGGCTGTCATAACCCACAGTTGTGGGAGTTCAATCAAGGCAACTCCAAAGATTCTTACGACATCGTGGAGTCTTTGGAGACCTCGATAAACATGGTTGACAAGATCAGGATAATGGGAGGAGAGCCTTTCGATCAGCCGGTGGAAGACCTGGGGAGACTCCTCAGCCTTCTCAACGCATGCTTTCCGCTGAAGCAGATATGGATATTCACTCGGTATCACTATGGCGACCTTGGTGAAAAGAGGCAACAGTTACTACGCTATGTGGACTATGTTAAACACGGGGAATATCAAGCAGATAAGCCTCCATATTACTGTCCATATACAGGGATTGAGTTGGCATCAAATAACCAATATGTTCAGAAATACATCTCAAGACAGCGCCTGAGTTGGCTTAAGGCATCTCATTGATTGTCCGTTGTTTTCCTTCGGTGCCACCGTCTAAGAGTGAAACAATTGAAAACTTATAGGTGACTTATTGGATGGTAGACATCTCCATGTAGTTGATAGTACGTCATTAATGACTACTGCCCTCTCTTAAGAGAAATCTGAATAAACTTATAGGTAACTATGGAAGCATTACCAACCTTATCTGCTGATCTGATAGCAGAGTTAGACAAAGCATATCCCCTTGTTAACCCTGGGGAGGCTGAGTCTTTGATTGAGATACAAAGGAGAGCAGGTAAGAGGGAACTCATCGAGCTTCTCCTGTACCTGCTCAAAAGAGAAAAGGAGGAGGACATCCACAACCCGCGAGGAAGTTAATTTGTGTACGAGTCAGAAAACACAACGTCCTAATCAACCGTATCGGTCAGACCCGAAAGTCCAGAAGCATTACACCCCACCCACCCAAGAAGGCGACCGCGCAGAATGGGAAGCCTGGGATGAGGCCTATTACAAGTCACAAGAGTCTGAAGCAGCGCGCATCCAAGGTGAACAGATGGCCATGCAACAGGCCTTCTACAACCAACAGATCGGTGCCCAGGAGCAGCAGATGTCTCTCCAGAAGGAGCTTCAAGATCAACAGCTTGCCGCCCAGGCGAAGATGGACGAGATGCAGAGAGTCATGGCCGAACAACAAGCTGCAGCCGCCAGGAGTCTTGAGCAGCAACGTTTGAAGTTCGAGAGTGATTCAGGGGTGGCCCGTAATGATGCCCAACGCGAAGTAGACAAGACCAAGAAGGCAGGCGAACGCCAGGCAGCTTTTGAAGCTGGGCGCTCTGCAAAAGACCGGAAGAACGCTGGTGGAGCCTTGGCATCTAAGGGCACCAAAGCCCTCCAGGTAGGTCTCAACACCGCAGGTGCGAACACGACAGCAGGTCTGGCCATTCCTACCTAAGGGAGGCCAATGACAAAAGAGTCAGCAATCGGTGCATCACGATTTCAAAAACTGGATGCAGCACGACAGGCTCACCTCAATCGAGCCAGAGTATGTTCAGCGTTAACCCTCCCCTTCCTACTCCCACCAGAGGGAGCAGATGAAAATACCCCGCTGCCGACTCCATGGCAGTCCATGGGTGCCCGGTGTACCAACAACCTCGCCGCAAAGATCATCCTCACCCTTATGCCCCCGAACAACACTTGCTTCCGATTCCTAATGGACGAGAAGGTCAAGAGAGAACTTGAGGCGCAAATGGGTGAAGAGGGATTCCAGACCCAAGTCGAGGAACAGTTGTCCATCAGGGAGACCTCAATTCAGGTATGGATGGAGAAGTCCCGAATCAGGGTTCCATCCTACCGCATCATGCGTCTTCTGATTGTCACCGGGAATGCCTTGATGTACCGGCATCCGAAAGGATCACTGAAGGTGTACAGGCTCGACCAATATGTTGTCCGGAGGAACGGAGCAGGTGAACCTGTTGAGATCATTGCAAAAGACATGATCGATCCGATAGACCTCCCGGAGCATCTCAGGCAGGGTAAAGAGGAGAAAGACTCCTCAGGCACCACAGCAGAGATGGTTGCCGCCTACACCTACTGCATCCGCAAAGGCGACAAATGGCACGTCCATCAGGAAGTTGGTGGAAAGGTCATTCCGAACACCAAGAGTAAATTCGATGAAAGATCCTTTCCATTCCGTGCACTTGTGTGGTCTCGGGCAGACGGTGAGAACTACGGTCGTGGCCACGTTGAGGAACACCTGGGGGACTTTAACTCCCTGGAAGAACTCTCGAAGGCCATAGTTGAGACCACTGCTGCCGGTGCCAAACTGGTATTCCTCAGGAATCCGAATGGGATAGCCAGGAAGAAAGACCTCATTGATGCTCCAAATGGTGGCTTTGTTGATGGCACCGAGACCGATGTTGTCGCCCTCAGGGTGGACAAGATGCAGGATCTTCAGGTCGCCGCTCAAGAGAAAGGAGATTTGAAGGATAGTCTCTCCAGGGCTTTCCTTCTGCACTCCTCAATCCAACGTCAAGCAGAGCGGGTGACAGCAGAAGAGATCCGCTACATGGCTCAGGATATCGAAGACGCCCTTGGCGGTATCTATTCGATCCTCGCTCAGGAGTTCCAGTTGCCTTTGGTTGAATGGGCTATCCAGCAGATGGAAGCACAAGGCCTCATGGAGAAACTCCCGAAAGAGATCACGGTGTCCATTACCACAGGCATTGAAGCCCTTGGCCGTGGGCACGACCTCAACAAGCTGAACCTGTTCATTCAACAGCTCAACGCATTGGGACCGGATGTCACTCGTCAATACGTCTTCATCGCTGAAGTCATCAAGCGGATTGCAACTGCACTCGGCATCAGTACCACAGGTCTGATCAAGACGCAGCAGCAGATCCAGCAGGAGACGCAAGCTGCCCAGCAGCAGCAGCAAATGGAAACAATAGCAAACTCAGGGCTGGCCAGGGAGATCGCCAAAGGGCAAATGCAACCTCAAGCCGTGCCTGAACAATAAGGAGAGTAATGGGAGAAACAACTGTTATCACACCAACCGTCGATACGGCTCATCCGAATGACGGCAACCAAGCTTACGAGCAGCAGATGCTCGACAAAGCAGACGCAGGGACCGGCGCACCGCAGGAACCCAAACTGTTTGCCGGGAAGTACAAGTCCGAGGAAGACCTGACCAAGGGTGTCCTCGAACTGATCAAGATGCAGCACGGTGGGGACTTGGAAGCCTTCTATGTCACCCAACAGAAGAACCTGGGCAAGAAGCCTGAGGGTGGCGACGTAAAACCACCTGCACAGTCCACCACTCCACCGAAGACGACCATCGATCCGCCTCCTGAGAAACCTGAAGGCACTGAGGAACCCAAGGATGAGACCGCTGAAGAACTACCTCAGGTAGGTGCCCTGGACTTCGACAAGTATAACCAGGAGTTCCTTGAGACCGGCGATATCTCCCCGGAGACCATTACCGAGATCACCAAGTTTGGGATTAATGAGAGCACTGTCCGGAACTATGTCGAAGGAGTCAAAGCCCTCCAGCAGGCCAATATTGCTCACGCCTTTGGTGTCGTCGGCGGGCAGGCCAACTATGAGGCTATGGTCCAATTCGCAAGAACCAGTCTCTCTCCTGAGGAGATCCAAACGTTCAACGAACAGATCGCCCAGCGTGACCTGGGTAAACGTGAGGAGGCTATCAAAGGTCTCTTCACCAGATACACCGAGTCAAACCCGCAGTTCATCGAAGGGTCCACCGCTGGAGGCACTCTTCCTGAGGGAGCCTTTCGATCCGAAGCAGAATTCCGTCAAGCAATGAAAGACCCAAGGTACACCAAGGACGCCGCTTATCGTGATACCGTCCTCAAACGCCTTGAGATGTCTCGTCTTTAATCCCCGCAGTAAATCCGAGAAGACACCCTCCACGCCTCTTAACCTCACTTGAGTAAGTAAAGCGCACCCCGGAGGGTCACTCTCACCCTCAGTAACACATCACAACTCCTTGCGAATCTTTTGCCCCATCAAGCCCTCTGAGGAGGGCCGCCTTGGGATACCTCTGGACAACCAAGAGAAGTGAATCGTTACGCCTACTAACTATGCGGAAACGCATAACAAACAAGCGAAACAATTCCTACAAGGAGCAATTCAAGTGGCTAATGCAACTGTAAACTATGGTGGTGCAATCAACGGCGGTTCCGACAAACGGGAACTTTACCTCAAGCTTTTCTCGGGGGAGGTCATCTCGCAGTTCGAAGAGAAGACTGTCGTCCTCGATAAGCACACCATTCACACCATTACCGAAGGCAAATCCTCGTCTTTCCCGGTGATGGGTAACATGCCGGATGCCGAGTACCACACTCCCGGCACTGAAATCCTGGGCCAGGTGGTTCCCCAGGCTGAGAAGATCCTGACCCTCGACTCTCTGCTCATCTCGCACGTCTTTATCGACAACCTGGATGAGAAGATGAAGCACTTCGAGACTCGGTCGAAATACTCCAAGCTCATGGGGTCCAAACTGGCGAAGACCTTTGACAACCATGTAATGCGTAACTTCGTGCTTGCGGCTAAGTCTGCGGCCACGGTTACCGGCACCAATGGTGGTCTGAAGGTACTCGATGCCAACCTCGCTTCGGCTACTGCTGCCGACAAGTTCACCGCCTGGGAGTCCTTCCTGTACCAGTGTGCTGAGAACTTCGTCAACAAGAACGTCGATGGAAAGGCCTACTGTATCCTGAAGCCTGCCGACTACTTCTTCCTTGCGAAGTATGTGTCCACCAACGGCTTCTCCGGTGTTCACAAGGACTACTCCAACTCCAACGGTTCGTGGGCTGAAGGCAAGATCATCCAGATCGCTGGGATCGAGCTTGTGCCTTCCCCGATGCTGCCGACTGTGGACTACACCTCGGACACTTACCACAAGATCGACTGTCGTAACGTCAAGGCGATCTGCTTCACCGAGGATGCTGTAGGCACCATTAAGCTCATGGACATCTCGCTTCAGTCTGAGTGGGATATTCGTCGGCAAGGTACGCTCATGGTAGCCAGCTACGCCATGGGTCACGGTGTTCTTCAGCCTGAGTGTGCAGTAGTTGGTATGACTGCTGACCCGGTTTAATCGTTAACCAGTAACCCTAAGGGAGACTTTGATTCAATTCAAGGTCTCCCTTTTTTTACGCCTGGAGGACTATGAATCTTACTCCAACAACCGAGCTTGATGCAGTCAATACTTGCTTGGAGATCATCGGTGAACAGCCGGTGAACATCATCCCGACTTCAGGGGTGACCGAGGCAACTGTGGCCTACAATGTCCTGACAAGGATAAGCAGGGAGATCCAGAAGAAGGAACTTCACTGCAACACAGAAGAGAATTATCCGCTCAACGCGAACACCGAAGGCTACTTTGTGTTGCCTAAGAACGTCCTGCGAGTGGATGCGATGGACCAATATCTTGACGTAGTTCAACGTGGGAACCGATTGTACGACAAGAAGAACCACACCTTCACATTCAACCAGAAGACCATGTTGGTTGAGATCGTCTTCTTCCTCCCGTTCGAGGAGCTTCCGGAGCATGTCCGCCATTACATCGCGGTAAGAGCGGCCAGGGTATTCCAAAGGAACTACCTTGGATCGGACCTGATCAACGGGATGTCCGGAGAGGACGAACAGAAGGCACTGATCAACTTTGAGCGTGACGAAGGACTCACCGACGACCGGACCTTCCTTCAGACATCCACGCCTTCCGCTGTTCTCCAGAGGAGGTTCTGATGGGTCAACTGGTATCAAGTACCATCGCCGGTTTATTCAATGGGATCTCCCAGCAGTCAGTGACGATGCGACTGGACAGCCAGGGGGAGATCCAGGAGAACGCAATGGGGACCATCGTGGATGGTCTTTATAAGCGACCGCACAGCGAACACATCGCCATCTTCAATGCAAGCAACATCGAGAACGCCTTCATGCACGAGATCAACCGGGATCTGGTGGAGAGATATGTCGTCTTCATTACCGGCCACGCAACAGAGCCGATTGAGGTCTACAAGCTTGATGGCACGAAATGCACGGTGAGATATGGCCACCTCGACAAGGATCTGGTGTTCACTGAGGATGTCACCGTTATGGACTACCTGGACACCTCCTTGGCGCTTCAGAAGGCGTACAAGCTCATTTCGATTGCCGACTACACGCTGATTGCCAACCGTGAGAAAGTAGCCGCAGTAGGCGAAGAGCTTTCTCCAGGCACCATAGACGGACGTGTGCAGTCCTTTTTGGAACTCCCAGATCCCTACGAGACCACCACAGACTACTCGGCATCCACGGCATATCAGAAAGGCGACCTGGCGAAGTATACGGATGGTAAAGTCTATTACTACAAATTTGAAAGCATCATCTTTGATTGGAACAACACCGCTGCTTACAAGAAGAACGATGTTGTCCTTGGACCCAACCGCCACGTGTACATCTACATATGGACAGGGGATTCCGCGACGAATATTGCGACCACTAATACGACCTATTGGACGGACCTCGGAGTCTACCCGCTGACTGGGAAGCTTCCCACAGACACCCAGTACTGGAAAGTGGAAGGAACCTATGCGGTCGAGGGGCACGTCTATGAGGTCACGGGAGATGAAGGCAACCAGTTCGACAACTATTTCGTCAAGTTCTCTGATGGAGCCTGGGCTGAATGCCTTGGCCCTGGTGAACCTTACAAACTTAATCCGACGACTCTCCCTCACCGTCTGGTACGTACTGGTGTCGATCAGTTCACCTTTGGGCCGTGCCTGTGGGAAGATCGGGTGGTTGGTGATGACGACTCTTGTCCGGTCCCTTCCTTCATAGGGAAGAAGATTACCAACCTGACATTCTTTAAGAACAGACTGGGTTTCCTGGCGAGTGACACGTTCTTCCTCAGTCGAGCTGGGAGATACTTCGAGTTGTTTGGGGAAACCGCAATCGATCTATTGGACGACGATCCGATAGACACCCTGGCCAGTTCCACCATGGTGGTCAATCTTTACTCCTCAATCCCATTCGACAAGAACCTGATGCTTAACTCAGCGCAGGGCCAGTTCAGCTTTGGATCATCTGGTACGAACCTCACACCGACCACGGCGTCAATCACAGGCACCACCATGTATGCAACATCCCCTGATTCCGATCCGGTTGGTGCAGGGGCAAACGTCTACTTCGTGAACCCAAGGCATGGATTTGTCTCGATCATGGAGTACTTGATTCAGCCTGACACGCTTGTTGAGGACGCCTCGGACATCACAGCCCATTGTCCGCATTACATCCCTAACGGGACCATTAAGCTGATGTCATGTGTCCCTATGGACATGCTGCTGGCGTTCTCGGATGCCGATAAGCGAACGATATTCGTCTACAAGTATTACTGGATAGGCAATGAGAAACCACAGTCGGCATGGTCAAAATGGACGTTCGATGGTGACATCCTAGGGGTGGGCCTGATCGACACAAGTCTCCTCTTCACAATCAAACGTGGAAACGAGATAGCCTTCGAGAAAATCCAGCTTGAGAATATCCCGGTAAATCAGGACTTTGACTACAGGGTTCACCTGGACCGTCAGGTGCGCGTACAGGGCGTCTATGATGCAGTCACCGCTACGACCACATGGACACTCCCGTATGACGCTGAAAATGCAGGTGAAATCGCTGCAATCAATCCGGTTACAGGATTCCCGGTAAACATCAATGCAGTATCGGGAAGTACCATCAAAGCAGCAGGCGACCGGACAGCCTCCATGTACACCATAGGGGTGCCATTCCGCATGCGTTACAGGTTTTCCGAGTGGTACGTGAAGGATGCCAAGAAGGTGTCCATTATCGACGCCAAGCTCCAGATCAGGACGCTCACTTTATCCTACAAGAACACCGGAGCATTCAATCTGGAGATCACACCTGAAGGTCGTGAGACTATCGTCAAGAGGTTCTCCGGGGTCAAGGTTGGCGTCTCCAAGATCGGCAAGGCATCCATGTTGACCGGCGAGGAGAAGTTCCTGATCCTGGCGAAATCCAAGTACACCACAATCGACATCGTTTCAGACTCGTACCTGCCATGTCAGATCACATCCGCATCATTCGAGGGAATGTACGTCACAAGATCAACAAAGGCTTAATTTGAAAAGGGAATTTAAAACAAGGGAGGTCATCAAAGCGGAGGATGATCTCCTCTTGTATTCGCTCAATCTCCGCAAGGCAGACCGTGATGAACTTGAGACTGTCATTGGCCTTCCGGCCAGAACGGCCTTGGTATCCAGTGTAGACGCATGTGTCGGTAAAGTATGGATAAGTAGCTGTGACGGTGAGCCTTTCCTGGTGTCCGGAGTGGAGCCTACATTCGTTCCTGGAGAAGGGATCATATGGGCAGTCGGTACGGACCTGATCACCAAGGGAGGCATGGACATCATCAGGTGGGCTAAGGGTCACGTGGCGTTCATGATGAAGGGATTCAACAGACTATCCAATATCATGGACAGGCGGAATGTCATCCACAGGAAGTATATGGAATCACTTGGGTTCACCTTCACAGGAAGGGAAGTTTATTACGGACCATACGCGTTCGATCATTTTGAAATAAGGGGGTAAAGAGATGTATGATATTCCTCTCTGGGTTGTTTATGCGGGTCTGATTATTTCAGCCGCCTCTGCGACTTATGGCGGTGTTTCGAGTTACCAAAACTCGAAAGCGCAGCAATCAGCAGCTAAGTACAAAATGGACTTCGATGCGATGCAGTCTTATCGCAATCAACAGTTCCAGACAATGGCCATGCTCAATGAGCATCGGCAGTTCACAGCAGAAATGGGCTTCAAGGGTCAACAATTGGCCTACCAGACTGAAGCCTTCAATCAAGACGTAGCGTTCAAACAGCAGCAACTTGAGTATGAACTCGGGCAACATGAAGCTCAACTCCAGTTTGAACACCTCCAGCAAATCGCAGACATCGATTACGCCGGGAAGTCCATGAAGGCCGCACATGATGCCTCATTGATCGACATGGAGTTACTCGATCAGGAATGGACGGAGATCTCCAGCCAAGCTTCCACGGAGGCCTTTGAGCGGAAACGGCAAGGCATGAAGGAACAGGCACAGATCCGAGTCTCACAGGGTGAATCCGGTATCTTCGGCAATACAGCCTTGAAGGAATTGGCCAACTCGGTGATGCAGCAGTCCTGGGATACAGGCATCGTCGGTTGGAACCTGAAGAACAAAGGGAAGCAACAGGATGCCAAGATCAAGAAGGTTGCAGCTACTGAGGTCTCCATGGTGAACAAGGCTTTATCGAGTGTGCCTAAGCATATCCAAGGGCAGATGTCAGGGGCTTATGCTGGGTTAACTATTTAATATCAAAGGAGGCATTTGATACATGCCAAGACCCACAACACGGACTGAGAACAGGCGTAAGCAGTACAACGCACAGGACTCATTCCGCTGGACAACTCCGAAGGTTGAGACTACGGCAAGACCTGTCGATGCCTTCGAACAACAAGTACACACCAAGGTCCAGGAGCCATCCGACACAGGGAAGCTGAGACCTATGGCCCCCCCGAACCGCCCTGGGCTCATAGCAGCCGCCAATAATACACCAATGAGGGCACCTGTCCAAACGCCCTTCAATGTGGTGGTTAGTGGTGGTGAGGGAGCACAGGCGGTCGTGCAGTTCCTTGGGACAGCATTGCCGACAGCTTTGAATGCAGTTGAGGCATCAGCCAAGAGTAAGGCAAGTGATGCCGCAGTTGAGTACGACAAGCTCCGTGAGAGCGGTCTCACCCACAATGAAGCACTCAAACAGGCTGCACCTGAGACGATCCTTGGACTTGCCGAGGATGTCTATTATACGACCAAGGGTGCCGGTGACAAGAAGTATGTCGAAGATATCATGCAGAGGGTCTACGACGATCCGGCCAATATCGATCTCACTCCTGAACAGATCTATGCGAAGGGGAAAGCGTCTTATCTCGACCTTGTGGCCGGGACTCCTGATTCATATCGGAAAGGTCTCGGGAGCATTGGTGTCCAAATGCTCGACAAGATCACCAATGCACAAACAGATCGACTCAAGGTGAAAGCCAAGGAGGACCACCTCACCAGCTTCCGTAGCATGATCGTTGACAACTACAAGTTCATCAAAAGTGAGTACTCCGGGGATGCCGATGCATATTTCAGGAAGACTATTGATGAGTACCAGGAAGCCAACAAGCTCCTCGGAATCACACGCGACGAAGTGACGGCTGCTGCGGTATCCGCCTTAGGCAACCACGTCAAGGACAACCCAACCGACTACGCAACCATTGATGATGTCCTTGGGTGGGTCAAAGTCCCTGACAAGAACGGGATTGCTGCCTTCAGTAACCCAAAGGTGGCCAATGCCTATCTGGAGTTCGAGAGTCAACATGTTGCCGCCCTGCATCAGATTGAGGTCAGGAGGGACCAGGAGATAGCCAAGCAGGAGAAGGCTGTCTACGAGGGACTTGAGGGCGAACTCATGGAGGCATTCTCTACCGGGAAGACTCCTGATAGTGGATTTATGGATCGCCTGAAGGCAAATGCAAAGACTCTTGGAACCAGCAAGACCAAGCACTTGGAGACAGCTTACCGAGAGTTGGCCTTAGGTGAACGAGGGTTCGAGAATGTGGAAGCCATAAGGAAGAACAGACTCGCCATTGCCGAGAACAGATGGGACGCAATCCTCGACGATAAGCAACTTGATCATCTCTATCAGACCGGACAGATGCACTTCGAGACCTACCTGTCCCATAAGTCACAACTTGCGGATGTGAAGGATAAGACATTCGCGACTGCGATGACCGACATGAAGAAGCTCTATCCGGACAGTGCAGCGGACAAAGCCTTGAAGGAGCAGGCTGAGATGACAGGAGATGTCTATGTCAACGAGCGTGTCCTTGTTGCCTCGGATCGACTCAACACTCTCATCCAGGCAGAGAAGAAAGTCAACAATGGTCTGATGCCCCATCCTCGCAGGATGTCTGAGCTGGTCAAGGAGACCCAAGCGTATGTGAAGGACTTCGTTACGACCAAGACGACTGATGAGATCATGCGGTTACCAAAGCTGACGCGAGAGCAGAAGATGATCGAAATCAAGAAGCATAATCCGAACTTTGGTGATGATCAGTACGACACCGCTCTTGAGGCTATCAATGCCGACCTGAAGCATCGAGCAGGTGCTTTGAAGAAAGCAGAACAGCCTACGAAGAAACAGGAGTCCAAACCTGTTGAACCTAAAGCGCCTGAGGTTCCTCAGAAGACGTATGCAGACTACATGCGGGAGAGAGTTGGTGGTCCACCGCAGGTCACTACAGACACACAGCCAATACAACCAGCCGAGGAACATCCGGTCGTTACCTTCCTGAAGTCACGTTTCGATAATTGGAATGGCAGTGAAGCCTTGGAGGCCGAGCTATCAACTTTAAAAGAACTGATCTATGGGACTGAAGAGGAACAACAGAGGCGTCTTGCAGAAGTCAGACAGCGTTACGCAGGTCAGCCTTACTTCAACCCTATGGAAGGGAGACAACTTTAACCAAGGAGAACAATGCCTTTAAATGATTTGGAAGAGTCCTTCTCAGAGCAATACCAGAAGGATGAGGAGGCTCGAAACCTCAGACGTAAGAAGCTCGAAGAGGAGAACCAGCACTACCTGAGTCTCCTCGGTGAAACACAGCCCAACCAAGCCCAACCACAGCAGACGCCTCAAGCCTCCCCTGACGGAGGGTATTCAGCAGGCCAACATATCAGCGAGATTCCGAGAGCCGCAGTAAGCGGCGTGACACACGGCATCGAGAACACAGCAGAAGCACTTGACGAGGTGTGGGACTTCGCCGGGAAGTACTGGGAAGACCTTCACAACATGGCACCTGATGTTCCGTTGTCCAAGGGGCATATGTGGCATCCAGAGGCTCCCGTAACCGGCACAGGGAAGATTGTTGAGGGTGCTACCCAGTTCCTTATTGGGATGATTCCGGCCACCAAAGCAGTCAAAGCAGCAGGCCTCACAGCAAAGTTCGGGACAACTATCGCGAACATGGCGAAAGGCGGGATCGCTGATTACCTCGCTTTTGATCCGACTGAGAAGCGACTCTCAGATGCCATTCAGAGCCTCGATCCTGACCTTAAAATTCCTGTGATCTCCTACCTGACCACTGATGAGGACGATTCAGCTATTGAATCCAGACTCAAGAATGTAGGTGAAGGAGTACTCGTAGGTGCGCTTGGCGACGCATTTTTCAAGTCATTGAAAGGCATCAAGGGAGCAATCGGTAAGAAGGTGGACACTGAGGTGGTTGAGGGATCAGTGCCTGATGGTGCCTTGGATGCCAGCGGCAAACCTCTCGATCAAGCTGTTGCAGATTTGAACTCCCGCAGGTTGTCCGAAGCGATGGAGCAACCGAAGATCCTCCTGCATCCTGTAACGGATGAAGAAGCGAACACCATGATGAACAGCCTCTTGAATGAGGGGAAATGGGAAGGATCTGCGAAGGCAATGGTCAACATGGATCACATCGAGAATGCAGCAGATGTCCATGCCGCCATGTCCGCAGTTGGCCAGACTGTCGAAGCAACACTGGCCAGAAATAACATCCCGATGAAGGAAGGATGGGATGTTGCCAAGAACTACTTCAAGGAGTCAGGGATCGACATTGGTCACCTCAGGAAGCTGAATGATAAGACTGAAGATCTCGCCGGATATGTCACAGGGGCGAGGATGGTTCATGCTGACCTGATGACCCAGGCTACCAAATTAGCTCAGAACATCGGGCAGAACGGCGGGACTCTTGAGGACTTGGTTAAGTTTGAGAGATCCATGATCATGCTGGCTGAAGTACAAGCGACAGTCCGTGGTGCACAGAGTTCCATAGCCAGATCATTGAACGCCATGAAGATTAATGTCGGACCAGGGATGCTCGATAGTGGCACCTTGGAGACCATGGCTCACAGTCGTGGTGGCGAGAAAGTCCTTCGTGACAAAGCGAAACGGTTCCTCACCCTGGCAGACTCTAAGTCCAAAGCGAATTTCCTTGAGAAGTCATGGATGGCCAAGTCGCTCGATGCGGTCCAGTATTATTGGATCAACTCTCTGTTGTCCTCTCCTACCACCTGGATTGTCAACGCAGTATCAAACGCCGCAGTCATCGGAAACTCTATCGCTGAATCAGGGTATGCAGCAACCAAGAATGCCCTTGGAGGAAGCGGAGAGATTACCGGAGGTGTCTTGAAAGACCAGATCGTAGGTATGTGGACAGGTCTCATGGATGCAATCAGGGTCACCGGACATTCAGCCAGGGCCGCAGGCGAGATCGCGACACAGGGTGCAGTAGCGGCAAGGACCGCCCCATTGAAGCCAGTGGGGACCATGTGGACTGCTCTCAGACATGAGACATCCGCAATCGATCCTACCGATAACCTCGGGAAGTTTGATGGAAACATTGGTGAGTCCTTGAACATCGACAACTCGCTCCTAGGTAAGCCCTTTAAGCTCATCAAGAGCGTGATAGGTGCACCTGGGCGTGTCCTGATGGCTACCGATGAGCTGTTCAAGACCGTGAACTACCGTGGACATCTGGCTATGACCGCTTCAATCGAAGGACGCAGAGCCGGGAAGGAAGGTGAAGCTCTCAAGGAGTTAGTCAAAGGCTACATGGAGAATCCTCCTGTTGGCCACCACAAGGAAGCCTTGAAGTACGCGAAGTACAACACCTTCCAGCGAGACCTTGGAACAGCCGGAAAATCAGTGCAGCGAGTAGTCAACGAGGTGCCTGTCCTTCGGTTCGTCATGCCGTTCATCAGGACTCCCACCAATATCATCAAGTATGCAGGACACCACACTCCGTTCATCAACAGGGTGTCTTCAATGATGAAGGAGGACATTGCTGCTGGTGGGGTGCGTAAGGAGCTTGCGGAGGCCAAGGTTGCCACAGGTTCAATGATGTTTGCCACTGCCGGGTTCCTGGCCAGCCAGGGACTACTCGCGGGCGGTGCCCATGAGGACTACCGGAACGGCATGAATGACCTGATCGACCGGCAATCGTACTCGGTGAAGATCGGTGACACTTGGCATTCATTCTCCAGGCTCGATCCGTTCGGACTGTTCTTCGGACTTACCGCAGACATGGCCGAGCTGATCCAGCATTCGGATGAGCAGGAATGGGGAGAAGTAGCTGGTGGTCTGATTCTCGCCTTCAGCAACAACCTTGCCTCCAAGACCTACCTGAAGGGTCTCGTCGATTTCTCGGATGGGATCTTGAACAGCCAGGGAGACTCCAAGAAGTCTGAAAGGTGGCTGACCAACTTTACCTCCAGCTTCATCCCGAACTTCATGAACCAGATCAACCGTTTGGAGTTCGACAATGAGGTCAAACAGATCAACGAGTTCGCAGACAACTTCAAGAAGAGGATCTGGCTTAAATCCGAAGGAGTTATGGCAAAACGAGACCTCATCACCGGAGACAAGATCCATTATAAGGACGCCTTGTGGGGCGGATATCTCCAGGTCAATAAGCAGACTGAAGAGCATGATCCGGTCAAGCGGGAGCTTTATAACATCAGAGCAAAGATGAAGGAAATCCCGAAGGAGGCTGTCCTCGGCACCAAGAAGCACCTCGCGGCAACTCCGCTTTCTGGAATGGAACGAGACCGTCTCCATGAGTTGTCTTTGAAGGAAGCCAAGATTGGCGGGAAAGACTTCCAGACGTACCTTGCCGACCTCTTTCAATCCCCTGCCTACAAGATGGCTCCTACAGGGGATTCCGATGATTCCGGAAGCAGAACCAAGCGAGGGATGGTCCGAAAGGCAGGACTGCTCTACCACAACATCGGCAACCAGATGCTGACCAAAGAGAACCCGGAGATCCAAGCACGTCTCATGGATGCCCTCCAAGCCAAACACCAAGAACAACTATTAGCAATAAAAGGACAATAATTAATGGCATATACGTATACATCCTATCCATGTGATGGGACTGTGCAAGTCTTTGCTGTGCCTTTTCCGTATCTCGAACGGGAGCATGTGAAGGTTTACCTCAACGGACTCCTGAACGAAGAGTGGACCTGGCTGACCACATCCACGATCAGGATGAACTCAATGCCAGCAGCCGGGTTAACCTTGTTCCTCAAAAGGGAGACGCCTTACGCTGAACGGGCTGCAGACTTCACGGACAGCTCGATTCTCGATGAGGAGACTCTCGATGCCAGCCAGAACGAACTCTTCTACATCATGCAGGAAGCGGTCGAGAGAACCGGTACCGCGCTTTCAATGGATATCCTGGCGGACCTCTGGGATCTCGCAGGACGAAGAGTGACCAATGTGGCTAACCCGGTTGACCCACAGGACGCTGCAACGAAGGCGTATGTGGACCTCATGATTCCCACTGCCGGTGCTATAGAGGCGAAGGAGGAAGCAATAGCGGCAAAGGGTGCGGCTCTTACCGCACAAGCTACCGCCGAAGCCGCCCGCGATGCGACTCTGGCTGCTACCGAGGATCTCCCAGAGTTAACCGAGGCTGACCAAGGGAAGTTCCTGAAGGTCGCTACGCCGTTCACTGATGGGTATGTCCCTGAGTTCATCGACCTTTCCTCGAAGGAGAACTCACTGGGGAATCCTGATGAGGATGGGAAGGTGCTGGCGTCCACTGTAGGAGGGGCGAGATCTTGGAAGTCCTTGATGAAGCAGATCAATCCCTTCTTCCATGCCCAGCACAGAGAGGCCTATAACGTTGCTGGTGGCAGCATGGTTGGAGATGCATGGACCGCAAGGGTCTTCAACACTGTCATCACGAATGACATCCAAGGGGCCACACTGGCTTCTCCAAGGGTCAACCTTGCGGCTGGCAGGTATCGCGTAGATTTTGCCCAAACGTGGGTGGCACCTGCATCAGCAACGACCTTCTTAGGGGCAGTCTTTGTCAACGGCATCCTCCAGACTGACACCTTGTCCCCCTCAGATTACCAAGGCAGTGGGTATGGCAACGTGGTTTGCCGAGGTGGCGGGGAGGTAGTCCTAAGTGAGGCCGGGTATATCGAAATTCGATACTACTCAGGAGAGGCAAGACCCACCAACGGATTGGGCCTTCGGAACTCTGATGGAATGCTGGCGGATACCACCATCCCCTCAATCTACGCCGACCTCCAGATATGGCAGCTCGACCGCTCCCTGGAGATTGCCCCTGTGGCGATCAACAGCGGACTCCAGACTGTCCCCGGCCTTGATCCTCACGGCGACATTGACGGTTTCGACATCATCAGAACCGGGGCCAATCAGATCACAGTCACAAAAGGCGAATGCATGGACAGCACCCGCCTCGTCCCTCTTGCCCTGACTGCCGACACTCCGCTCGCCCTCGCCACCACTCCAAACCAGATTTTCCATATCTATGTGGTGAGCTTGGTTGCCGGGGGCTTCGCGGTGAAGGCTTACACCACGGAAGCCGCAGTTGCCAGTGACGGCACCGTGTTGAAATGGCGATGGATAGGGTGGACCAGGAACACCGGAAGCGGTGTTCTGGTCATCTTCATCATGATTGATGGCTTGATGAAGTTTGGCAAGGCGTCTGAAAACACCTTCGCGTCCAACCTCACTCCCACGTATACGCAGTACTCACATGTCGCCTTTCTCCCTGAGAACCGAATTGCTGGCATCGTCTATGGTTTAAGGGACGGCGGAGGCACGCAAGATGTAGGTATGTCCAGCCTTGATGGTGTGAACATGGAGAGCTGTATAGGATACGGACTGAACGCGGCCAACGATACCGATGCTCACGCATGGGGTAATTATACGTACCTAAATCCAACAGAACTTCCGTTCACGCCGTTAAGATACTTCAAGACTGCCGTAAACAACGGCAAGTTAGTAATTTCGTCTGTAAGAGTAAGGAGATAACCCCATGTGGAAATTGATTTTCAACGCAGTAACTAACAGAGGCATCGACTGCAACCGCGACCCCAAAGAAGGCGAGTACGCCAAGGACATCCATCCCTCCCTCTGTGGGTGGTTCAACGTTAACCCAACTCACTACATGTGGGACGGCGAGAAGCTGGCCGAGTGGCCGGGACTTGATGCTGAACTGTTTGAGGACGAGAAGGTCCGAGTGCAGAAAGCCAACAAGGCAACCTGTGAAGCCCACATCCTCGCCAAGTACCCACTCACGGTGCAGAGTTCGATGAGCCTTGGTGTCTACCCAGCCGACCAGAAGGCCACTATGGTCAACTTCATTGCAGACTGTATCGCTGAAGAGAACCGAGTGTTCGACCTTGCCGCAGCAGTGGTCACCCAGGAAGAACTCGCATCCATAATTCCATCCTTTCCGGAGGTATAACGATGGCTCATAAATTCAATAAGGCTGAGTTTGAGGCTCGGAAGCAGATCAAAGTGAATCTCAAGCAGGACACTGGGAAGAAGGCCACGGTATCGGCACTCGCAGATCGGGTTGTTGAGATCGAGAAGGCCATTGGTATCCGGTAAGGGTTTCTTTGCGTCCTGATCTACACGATATCGTGTGACAATTGGAGGGTACGGTGCGCCCTGCCCTCACAACAATAGGAGTTTTATGTCTGAATTATTGAAGAAGCAGCAGAGATTCGCCACCATGCTCATCCAGCTTTTCACGTTCATCAAACAGAGTGGCTATGAGTTCACCCTTGGTGACGCCTATCGTGACCCAAGGTGTCCCTACGGTAGCGAGACCTCCCTGCACAAACAGCGGCTGGCCATCGACCTCAACCTGTTCTCTAAGGATGGTAAGTGGCTCCAAAGTACTGAAGATCATCAACCCATCGGGGAATACTGGGAGTCAATTGGTGGCTCCTGGGGAGGCCGGTTCAAAGATGGAAACCACTACTCGCTTTCCCACGGAGGCATGAAATGAAACACATCGCATGGCTACAACTGAGTCAAACATTTGGTCTGATCACGATCTGCACCATTATGCTTTTCCTTGGGGCTTGTTCCACCAAGTCTCCTGCTGAGTTCGTCACGCCCACCCAGGTTGCCTTGGAGGCCTCGAAGGAGCAAGCCACTCTCAGCGGATGTCTCCAATGGGCAAAGGAGAAGCAGCAGCAGGAACTCGCCCAGTACGACAAGATTACAGGTAGCACCGATAAAGCCATGGCCCTGATGCACAGGGAGACCATGAGCATGATCAAAGGTGTCTGGGGCAAGGACAATGATTGTAAGCCTGGGACCAACATGTGGGATGCCTATAAGACCTACGTGATGGAGACCGAAGCATCTCACCGGCAATACTCATCGGATGGAAAGAGCGTAGTGACGATGGGCATCGTGACCACTGGGGCAGTCAAGCTGACCGATTCAATCATGGGGAAGGTCGGGGACCGAATCAGTACCTCTGGGGATAACTCTGGGGTGACCAAGACCACCGAGACAACTTCAACGGTTGCCGTAGCGAACGATAAGTCTCAGGCAACTGCAAGCGGAGCCGGTGCAACCAAGGATAAGGACAAGGAAGAGACCGCAGCAACCACCGTTAATCCAATGCATTGGGAAGAGTGCACCACAAGCCCCAACGGCACCCCAACGGTCGATGAGGTCAATGGGTGCATGCAGGGCTATGGGTATAAGACGGAAGTCAAGGATGGCCTGCTCTACCTCGACGGTAAGCCTTATAACGGAGGTGCCTGATGGGAGACAAAGGAACTCTCCTTGCTCTCGTCTTTACGATCTTCCTTCAGGCTGCAACAGGGATCTGGTGGGCATCACGTCTACAAACCAGACAGGAGATTCACTCCGAATGGATTGCCCAGCATCAAGCTCAACAGGAAGACTATCCGGTTCTCAGGAATCGGGTAGGCAACCTGGAGGAGAACACAGGGAAACTGATCGACAAGATGGACAAGTATATAGAAGAGTTAAGAGCATTAAAAGGAGGCACACGTGAGCAAAGCCGTCAGTGAGAAAGACCTCAAGGATCTCTTTTGGTCAGTCGTCAACAACCTTAAGAACTGCATGACCGATGGCTCGGCTTCCCCAAAGGATAAAGAGATCGCCCTGAAGTTGATCAGTGACTACCAGATCGGCATCGAGATCCCCAAAGGTGAACACGTCGGTGCCTTGGATGAGCCACTGCCATTCGATGAGATCCAAGGCCACAATTAAGCCCTGTGTGATGATTAAGGCTTAATCCATCCAATCCTACACGAAATACTCCTGATCGCCCAGAGAGGCTCCTAGAGGGCTTCCTGGGCATTTCTATTTCCAGTAATTAGGAACACAATGTCGAAACGCTATTCAAGCTCGGCACTTGTGCATCCAGCCATCCTGAATGACTTCCGGAACTTTCTCTTTATCATCTGGAAGCACCTCCAGCTACCTGAACCGACTCCAGTCCAATATGACATCGCCTCGTACCTCCAACATGGACCAAAGAGACAAGTCATTGAAGGATTCCGTGGAATCGGTAAATCATGGATCACCAGTGCCTATGTCTGCTGGGGTCTCCTTGTAGACCCACAATCGAAGTACTTGGTTGTCTCTGCGTCAAAGCAGAGAGCCGATGATTTCTCCACATTCACACTACGCCTCATCAAAGAGGTGCCAATCCTCAAACACCTCGCTCCCCTGCCAGACCAGAGGGAGTCCAAACTCGCCTTCGACGTAGCACCAGCCAGGGCGGCTCATGCTCCATCGGTGAAGTCAGCAGGCGTCTTTGGGCAACTGGCTGGATCTCGTGCAACCCATATCATTGCGGATGACGTTGAGGTTCCGAACAACAGTCTCACCCAGGACATGCGAGAGAAGCTCTTGAAGACCTGTATGGAGTTCGAGGCTATTATCGTGCCTGAGGTCGGACGCATTACGTACCTTGGGACACCTCAAACCGAGGAGAGTATCTACAATGCCCTTCGGGACCGTGGATACCATTGTCGGATCTGGCCAGCACGATATCCGGTCAAGGATGTCTACAACGGTGCCTTGGCTCCTTTCATTGCCGAGAAGATGTCCGATGCTCTCACCGGGAAGACCACTGATCCACGCCGGTTCACTGATCAAGACCTCCTTGAGAGGGAACTCGCCTACGGGAAGTCTGACTTCGCTCTCCAGTTCATGCTGGACACTTCGCTATCAGATCAAGACAGATACCCACTGAAGACCTCAGACCTCATCATCACCAACCTGAACATCGACAAGGCTCCTCTCAGCATCCAGTATGGGTCTGCCAAGGAGCAACTCATGAAGGATCTCTTCCAGATCGGGTTCACCGGGGACCGATGGTTCGGCCCTATGTTCTACGACAAGGACAACTGGGTTGAATATGAGGGCCGAGTGATGGCCATAGATCCCTCAGGGTCAGGTAAAGATCAAACTGGCTACGCTATAGTCAATCAATTGTTCGGCAACCTGTTCGTCATGGACTGTGATGGGTTCGCCGGGGGATACGATGACCTCACACTTATCAAGCTGGCGAAGATCGCCAAGCAGTTCAAGGTCAACGAGATCATCATTGAGGCAAACTTCGGTGACGGTATGTTCACCAAGATCTTCCAGCCGGTGTTGAACCAGTATCACCAATGTAAGCTCACCGATGTGAAGCACAACATCCAAAAGGAGAAGCGCATAATCGACACCCTTGAGCCAATCATGAACCAGCACAGGCTGATCATTGATGAGAGGGTGGTCCGCAAAGACGAGAAGGCAGCATTGGTTGACCGGAACTACTCATTGTTCTACCAGATAACCCGGATGTGCAAAGAGCGAGGAGCATTGAAGCATGATGATAAAGTCGATGCACTCACCATCGCAGTTGCCTACTGGCTTGAGAGCATGTCCAGGGACGAGAATGAGTCGGTAAAGAGCTACAAGCAGGAAGCCCTCGATAAAGCCCTTGAGAATTTCATCAATCATCAGGTCAATCGAGGGGTAGTTAAAGAGGTAACTATGGGAAATAATTGGAATAGTAAGCTCTACTCCAGGTATGCTAGGTAATCATTGCTATCTGATTGTTATTGCGTCATTAGTGACTACTGCCCTCTCTTAAGAGAGAACTGAGGAAACTTATAGTTAACTAATAGGTAACTGATGGTACAGATGCTAATGCATGATGAGACTACTCCAATACCATAGATAAACGCGCTCAACTTGACACCCTGAGGGAGTCTTTACTCTCCTTTGGCTTCTTCAGGGTGTCACTCCTTGGCTGGACATGGTGAACCATAGGTGACTGTGGAATATCTGAGGGCGTCATGGAGGTCCTTGGAGGCTGAAATTTGGCAGAAAAATGTGAAGCCCTGCCTTTACGCATGCGTCTGGGTGGTGTCCCCCGGTGGGGTCGGTCCTCCTTCGATCTTTGAACAGCTTTCTTTGTCGATCTTGAGTGTTTTCAATTAGTTAAAGGTATGAAGAGAAAGAGGACAAGAGATTGAGCAAGGTAGACCAGGATGGCCAGTTGACACCAATAACGTCACCAATATAGCATAAGATATTGATATCATTGCTACGACACAAGACTTAATGTCCTGTGCTGTGCTATATCACCTTATTATGGACGGCCTAAGGCCTGCACTTTTCGACCGTGGTCAATAATGACTGCAGTCGGAATTCTTTCTCATCTTTCTCTTATCTATTGTTTTCAATCCAGGCACACCACAGCACACCACAGCACACATGGTCGGCAGATGTCACCATTTAATCCTCATTCTAACTAATGAAATATCAAATAGTTACAAAAGAAAAGCAATTAAACGACACAAGACATCACTTTTTTCGTGACAAACAACACACTACCGTGTACATTGGAATCATTAAAGCGGACAACACACGGCAACGGCGGATTCGCCAAGGCAAGACGGCATAAGCCCTATACCTGAGCGCAAGCGATGACGGCAAGGTGGTAACCAGATGAGAGTGTATACATAAAAGCAATGTACTGACGAGACCAAGGCAAGGTCGAAACAATCCAATAAGGTATCGAGATGAGAAATCAAATACTTGAACAAATGAAGAGATATACAGAACAACACAGCACATCCGCTGTGATTGTAGAGGACAGGTTGGAAGTAGAGGTCGTATGGATCAACGATATAGGTGAGATTGGAATAGATTATGAAGAGGCTAGAACCTGGAACGAATTAAGAGACATCCTTGGATATTGAGGCGAGACGATGAGAAATCAAATACTTGAACAAGTGAAGGAAGCAATAAGAAGCCCTTACGCATGGCCAGGAGGCTATCCGGTTTATATGGTAATGGCTGACGGCCTTATGTGTCCTAAGTGTGCCCGTGAGAATTACAGGCTGATCGTTGAGGCAACCAATAGTCATGACAGGCATAGCGGATGGAAAGCAGAGGGTGCAACAGTCCTTTATGAGGGTGAAGAGTGTTGCTGTCACTGTGGATGTGAACTTGAGTCCGCTTATGGACCAACTGAAGATAATGAGGAGTGAGACCCAATGAGAACTGAGACCGTTACAATCAACATTTACCAGTTTGCTGAACTGTCCGTTGAAGGACAAGAGAAGGCTATAAACAACCTGTTTGACATCAACGTTGATCATGATTGGTGGGATTTCACCTATGAGGATGCTGAAAGGATAGGATTGAAGATTACAAGCTTTGATCTTGACCGTTACAGGCATTGTAAGGGTGAGTTTATTGAAAGTGCCGTTGACGTGGCGAAGGCTATCTTGGCTGAACACGGTGAGCACTGTGATACCTATAGGACAGCACAGGACTACCTTATTGAGTACAAGAGGTCAGTGATAAGACAATGTCAGGATGATGCAGATATGTTTTGTGTCCCTGGTAGCTCATCAGGGTATTCAGAGTATTGTGATTATTGCAATGAAATTGATACTGAAGATATTGACCTAGAGTTCCTGAAGTCCTTACTTGAGGATTACTCAATGATGCTTCAGAGGGAGTGTGATTACCTCACCAGTGAAAAAGCGATTATTGAGACGATAGAGGCGAATGAGTATGAGTTTACTGCAAATGGTAAATTATATTAATAACTTATAGACAATTAAAGGAGGAGTGAGACTATGAGCGAATACAAATTCGAGAAAGGTTACTCAGAAAGAGGTGCTTATATGGGCAGGTCTGAATATGGCAAGCCACCTGCTAAGCCTATTATCAGACTATTCAGAGTTACCTTAATTGATGGGTATGACAATGGTGGTGCTTACTGGGGAACAGGTCAACAGTTATGGTGCGCAATTGCAGATGAAGACAGCACAGGACAAGAGCAGTATCGCGAGTTCACCAGGGCGAACAATAGGCGCGAGGCAATGGTTCGCTTAGGATTGAAACCGGAACAACTTAAGAGCAAACAAGCTGTGAAACAATAACAATAAAGGAAACCATACAATGAATCCACGAGTATACGTTGGCACCTATCGGAAATACAATGAAGGCTCAATATTCGGCAAATGGCTTGACCTGGAAGATTACAGCGACCTTGAAGAGTTCTATGAAGCCTGTGCTGAACTTCACAGCGATGAGGAAGACCCTGAGTTCATGTTTCAAGACCATGAAGATTGTTGCGGTTTGGTCTCTGAATCTTCGATTGATGAACGCATATTTGAGCTGTTAGACAAGGATGAGTCAGACCAGGATATAATCTGTATGTACCTGGATGAAATAGATGATACTGAAGACTTCGACCGCATCCTTGAGATGTACAGTGGTTCCGCTGATAGTGAAGCAGACTTTGCACAGCAACAAGCTGAAGATCTTGGAGACATTCCCTCAGACCTTCCATCATGGATTTGTATTGACTGGGAAGCAAGTTGGAATAGTGGATTGAGGTTTGACTATAACGTGGTGCGTAAGGACGGAGAGTGTCACTTTTTTCACAATGATTAACACGATAACGTGTACAGGGTAGACAATGGCCTAACCTGTACACTACACGATACAAATGAGGATTAACCATGAACATGCAAAGCTTGATTGTCGTCAATGGCACCATATGCGAACAAGTGAGTCCTCGTGTTTTCATTCAGTATGGACGCAGGAAACAACTGTACCAGTCAGGAAAGATTGTTGAAAAACACGTACTTAACGGAAAGTTTCGGTCAACCAAACTCAAATGATGTTGAACCAGAGGGAACCAAGGATGACAATGGTTCCCTTTAGTTTGCCATTAGTTGAACAATAACAATCATTTAATGAGGAGTAATAAGTATGAGTAAGCGTAAGGTGTTTGAGGCAACCAAGGGTGACAAGGTAGTCAAAGTGTTCCGCCTTCCTGAAACCGATGAGTATCAGGTGCGACTGTATGTCAATGGTGAACTTCACGCGCCTGCTGACTACTTCACAGGGGACAAGCTGGACGCATTATGGACTGCTGGAACAATGTTGGAGGGCGTGAGGATATGACAAAGGAAAAACCAGAGGAGACATATTATCTCACGACAGAAGAGGCTGTAAGTATGGCAAGGAAGACCAAGGCACGAACGCGCTTTGCGATAAGTATCCGATTAGATACACCTATCATCAAAGATGGTGAAGCCTGTTCTGATAGGTATTTCGAGGATAGTTTTGGCGTCCATTCTGATGAGCATTTCCGGGATGGCTTCAGTACTTATGTGAATGTCTCAAAGCCTACATTCATCGAAATTCTACAAAGATCCTATATGAAAACATTGGAAGAACGTGGTGCTAGGATATTCATCAGGATAACCTACTACAACAAATATCCTACTTACTGGATAAGCCAATAATAGAAGTTAGGCGTCTATAAACTTGATCGACAAAGTAGAGAATTTACCAGTGAATTGAGGGAGATACCACAGTGTGACTGTTCGTGTGTCTCCCTTGGTTTGTGGGTAAAAATACCTATAAAATCCTAGAAATTCTTCATGAGTCATTCCAGCTTGTTACCTTTGAAATCACTACATTGTAGTATGTATGTAGGTATTTATACCTATTGAAATTACGGGGGGGGGGAGTATAAATTTACCTCTTTTATTACACGGTAACGGGTTTTCGTTATTGCATTTACTACAATTACATGATAAAAGGTGCTTGAAATGGTTGAAACAGTGTCAATTACCACTACATCAGGTGTTTTTGAAATTGGGTTCGGTTCACACATTATGTTCGAAGGTAGGGAACGCTGTGACTCTCTCTACATTGACTGGAGTGCAATACAAACCCGTATTGAGGAGATAAGAAAATGCAAAATCTGGAAAGAGTCTTGGCTGTGTTTCGAGAGGCTGGAGGAGATGATTGGAGCCTACGACAGATCGTTTTATTCGTTCGAATTGGTATCCATGGAGATGATGGAATCACCCTGACCGAGTTATCCGAACAACTCGACATCTCACAGCAAGCCACTGATCGTAATTGTAAAGCCATGGCTCTACGTGGGAACATCAACAAGGAAACCGGAGAGAAGACCTATGTAGGCTATGGTTTGATTGAGTTTCGTATGGATATCTACCATGCTAAAAGGTGGAACGTCCGTTTGACATCTAAAGGAAAGGAACTGTGGAATAAACTGACGACCATTGTCGGAGCAAACAGCTGAGAAAGGAGATGACGACATGGCAGGAAACGTAGGTGAGGGTATTTACCCAAGGGGAGCCAAGGGAATCTATTGGATGCAGTTCAGATACAACGGGCACCGCATTCATGAGTCTACAGGAACAGCCATGAAGGCTGAGGCTCTTAAGATTATGATGAAGAAGAAGTACTCCCTCATGGAGCAAGAAGAGCAGGTCTTTGCCGGCCCTGTCCATGATGGTGATATGACATTTCGAGCAGCCGGAATCAAGGTCTTCGGTATCCATTTCAAAGATCAGCGGAGTTCATACGTGGTTTCCACGCAGCAAGGAGTGTTGAACCAAATGATCGGTGATTTGATGGTATCATCAATTGATGCTTCCGTGTTCTCCACAGTTGAGACCAAATTACGCAATCGCGGTTGCAGTCCGAACACAATCAATAAATACTTCAATACAATCAATGTCACCTTGGAGCTTGCCAGGAAGAAGTTCAGTGCTCCGTGTTCGCCAGTCCCTAAGGTTCGCCTTAAGATAAAGAAAACGTCAATCAGGTGCATCTCCAAAACCGAAGAAGAGAAGATCCTCAAATACATGCGGACACCTAAGACGGTCAAGCATGCCAGGACTGGCTGGACCAACCGCGACCTGATTGAGATCTACACGATCGGCATCTCAACAGGTATGCGGAGAGGAGAGCTTTTTTCCTTCAGGGTTGAACAGGTGAACGGGCAGACTATCCGGCTGACTCCCGACCAGCACAAGACAGGGGACACTCAAGGTGATAAGACGATCATCCTCTCCGAGGAAGCGAGAGATCTCATAAAGGTGCGTATCGAGCGATTGAAGCTTAAGCCGGGGGATAAAGTGTTCGCCTACTCACTCGCAGCCTACACGCGCTTGTGGGATAGAATGAAGGAAGAGATAGGTTTGCCCGCTGATGAAAGGCTCAGTCCGCATTGTATGCGTCATACCTTCGCATCACGGATGGCTGAAAAAGGGATGTCGATCTATCACGTCAGTAAAATGCTCGGTCACACTACGGTCAAGACGACTGAGATGTATGCCCATTTATTTAAGGACGAACTTGTAGAGGCAATGAACAGATTTTCAATGTCAGGCATGGGAGGGCAGGAGTCGTCACCACCTGTCACCAACGTACCGCCAGTCATCACTGAGGCGGCTATAGTAGACCCGCACATTTAACGCAGTTAAATCTGAGACTTAGGATCTAGCGCTTAGGCGTGGGGGTTCGATTCCCCCCTCTCGCACCATTTGTAGTTGAATTAAGGAGTTACTCAGAAATGGGTAGCTCCTTTTTTTGTTAGAAACTTGGTGACGCCTTGGTGACACCACTTTTTAAAGCCTGCATTTTGGCTCTGAAAATGGAGCATTATCTAATCTCTCGAAGTGACTACTGCCCCCTCTTAAGAGAGAGGGTGGGAAAACCTTATAGACTAATAGGTAACCTATGGTAGGCTGATGGTCACTATAGTCATCCATAGGTAGCCTCCTTCCAATATAGAGATATACTCCTCCTTCTCCCTATCGACACTTTCCATCCAGTTGGTGTCATTACATGCCCTCTCTTAAGAGAAACCAAGCG